>Ga0116129_1001508_pt1 | contig 12805 bp, 10 predicted proteins | sample June2015DPH_17_2_FD_89732 | JGI IMG/M metagenome (GOLD analysis project Ga0116129, IMG submission 89732) | Peatland microbial communities from SPRUCE experiment site at the Marcell Experimental Forest, Minnesota, USA - June2015DPH_17_10 | ecosystem: Environmental > Terrestrial > Soil > Wetlands...
CTTTTTCTCGCGCGGCGTGGCGGCCTCGGCATCCTCAGGCGTCGCGTCAGCCTCGCCCGGCATCGGCCGGTTGAACTCCGCGCCCGCCAATGCTGCGACCTTTTCGCCGAGTTGCTCGCGCAGCACGCGGGTCTTGACCTCCTCGACCTGGCCTTCGGCGAGTTCGCCGAGCTGAAACGGACCGTAGGACACCCGGATCAGCCGGTTCACTTCGAGACCGAGATGCGCCAGCACGTTGCGGACTTCGCGGTTCTTGCCCTCGCGGATCGCAAACACCAGCCAGACATTGGCGCCCTGGTCGCGCTCCAGCGTGGCGTCGATCGATCCGTATTTGACGCCGTCGACCTCGACGCCCTTTTTCAGCTCATCGAGCTGGGCCTGGGTCACCTCGCCATGGGCGCGGACGCGATAGCGCCGTAGCCAGCCGGTGTCGGGCAATTCGAGCACACGCGCCAGCCCGCCGTCATTGGTCAGGAGCAGCAGGCCTTCGGTGTTGAAATCGAGTCGGCCGATCGAGATCAGCCGCGGCAGGCCTTCCGGCAGGTTGTCGAACACCGTCGGCCGCCCTTCGGGGTCGGCATGGGTGGTCATCAACCCGCGCGGCTTGTGAAACATGAACAGCCGCGTGCGCTCGCGCGGCGGCAACGGCTTGCCGTCGACCGTGACGACGTCGTTGGCGGTGACGTCGAGCGCCGGCGAATTGATGACGCGGCCGTTGACGGTGACACGGCCCTGCACGATCCACGCCTCGGCGTCGCGGCGCGAGGCGAGGCCGGCGCGCGACACCACCTTGGCGATGCGCTCGCCGGATTTCTTTATCCGCGGCGGTCGCGGCGGGCGTCGCTCGTCGGGTACGCGCTCGCGATAGGCGCCGCGGCCGCCGAACGCCGGGCGCTTCGCAAAAATCTTGCTGTCATCTTCATTGTCGCGGCGCGGCCGGTCATCGCGAGATTGGCTGCGCGGATGCTCCTGCCAGTCATTGCGCTCGCGCGTGCGGTCAAATTTCGGCCGGTCCTCGCGCGGACGTTCAAACCGCGGGCGATCGCCCCGCGGACGATCCTCGCGCGGTTTGTCATAGCGGGGCTTGTCGAATTTCCGCGCGCCATCGCGCGCGGGCCGCGAATTCCGTCCGGCGTGATCGTGTGGGCCGGCATCGCGCTTCTGCCACGGCTTTGCCTCGCCGCGATCTGCGGAGTCGCGCTGGCGATCTCCCGGACCGCGATCCCCCGGGTCGCGGTTGCGATCCCGGCCGCGATCGGGGCGGCTGCCAAAATCCTTGCGCGGGCCTCGGTCGGGCGCACCACGGGAGAACTTCTTGTCGCCGCCGAATTTTCTGTCGCCTTGCGGACGGTCGCCATAGGGCCGATCGCGCGGCGGACGATCCCCCTGCGGCCGGTCACCATCCCTGCGAAATCCTTCGCCGCGGGGCGTGTAGGGCCGCTTCTCCAGGCCGCCCTCCCGTGGCGTGTAAGGCCGCTTGTCGCCGAATTTCTTCTCCTGGGATCGCGCGGCCGGGCGGGCATCGCCGCGCGGGGTATAGGGGCGCTTTTCGCCGCCGCGATCCTCGCGCGGGCGAAAATCCTTGCGCGGCGCGGGACGGTCATCCCGGTTGAAGCGCTGCGGGCGATCTGTGGTGTCGCTGTTGCGATCCCGGGCAAATGGCCGATCGCCGCGGGGACGCGGCGCGTCGCCGAAATCCCGTCGCGGCGCGCGGTCATCATCGCGGCGCAAGGCTGCGCCTTCGCGCTTGCCGGCATATGGTTTGCCCGCGCCGGCGTAGGGCTTCTTGCCCCAGGATTTCGCGCCGTCAGGCTTGCCGGCGTAAGGGCGCCTTTCGCCATCGCGCTTGTCGCCATCGCTCTTGCCGGCAAAGCCGCGCTTGGCGAATTTCTTTTCCGGCCCACGCGCCGCGCCGGAGCGGCCCTTGCCGCCGGAGGGCCTATCACGCCGGCCGCGGGAGTTGTTTTTATCGTTATCGCGGGGCATGAATGGTCTCACTTCGGCTCGGGATGAACTGGCAATCAGACCGATGTGGCTGGACCGGCATGAAGATGGCGCAAGCGCGCTTCGCTAAGTGCGCATTCTCACGCAAAACCGGCATCCACTTTTGCTGAAGACGCAGCCAGTAGCAGGTTTCTTCCGATGATACGAGGCATGACCGCTCCTTCTTTCATGGATTTGGCGCTGAAAACGGCGAAAAATGCCGGAAAATCCGGTGAAGTGCCGATCGGATGCGTGATCGTCAGGGATTACGAGGTCATCGCCACGGCCGGCAACCGAACGCTCACCGACCGCGATCCGACCTCGCATGCCGAAATATTGGCGATCAGGCAGGCCGCCGAGGCCATCGGCACCGAACGTTTGGTCGATTGCGATCTTTATGTCACGCTGGAGCCATGCACGATGTGCGCGGGGGCGATTTCCTTCGCAAGGATCCGGCGGCTGTATTACGGCGCCGCGGATCCCAAGGGCGGCGCGGTGGAATCCGGCGTGCGGTTCTTCGCGCAGCCCACCTGCCATCACGCGCCCGAGGTCTATTCGGCGGTCGGCGAAGGCGAAGCGGCAGGCCTGCTGCGGGAATTCTTTAGGGCGCGGCGGTGAAGCTGAAATGAAAGCTTGATGCGTCCCGCGCATGGCATGCTTCGAACCGATTGCAAAACCGGTGTCCACCCTTGCAGGACACCTTAATGTTCGACCCGGTACAGGCGCCATCGCTCGGGCACGCCTTTGAGTTGGTGAACGCCGCGATCCTTGAAGCGAATCCCAGATTGCGACATCAGATCCTTGACCGCGCTCGAGACCAGGATTTCGCCGGCACGCGCTTTCGCGGCGACGCGCGCACCGATGTGAAACGCGAGACCGAACACCTCCGCCCCGCTCACCTTGTATTCGCCCGCGTGTAGCCCCACCCTGATCTCTAACCCCAGCGTGCGCACGGCCTCGCGGATTGCGGCCGCGCAACGGACCCCGGCAGCCGGCGCGCCGAACGTCGCCAGCAGTCCGTCCCCCGTCGTCACGACTTCTTTTCCGCGCAAAGCCTTCAGCTCTCTGCGGACGGCGGCATAATAGTGATTCATCACCTGTGTCCAGCGCGAATCGCCCAGCCGCGCGGCTTTTTCGGTGGACCGAACGATATCGACAAAGAGGATCGTGGCGAGCGCTTGTTCGAGCTCGGCGCCACTATCGGCGGTTCGGCGCCGGATCGCAATATTTCCAGCCAGCAGTTCATAGCGATGGTTGCGTCGCCGCGCGATTGCGGTTTTCGCATAGTCTTTGGCACGCTGCACCGTGCCGCAACGAATTGTCTTAGCCCTCGGTGGAAGCGTCCAGTAAACCTTTCGCCCATCTCCGACGCCATGGACCTCCACGGCGCCCCACTTCAGGAAAATCGTCGAGCTAACCCGTCGAACGCACCATGCCTTTGACGTGTATCCGGAAACGTTCGACTGATGGACTCCGATGCGAAGGAACTTGGGCATGACGTGCGGCCAATCGAAAGACCGTTTGGGCCTACCTACGGTAAAGCGTAGTCATACATTCCTGCGTTGGCAACAGTACTCCCAATCGAAAATTTGCCAATTGCCCTCGTGTTAATTCGCGTTCGCAATCAACCCCCACGAGAGCCTATCGAACAGGCCCCGGTCGAGAAAAAATGTGTCTCTCGTTTGCGGGCTGCGAGACTACACCACCACAAAAAATTCCCTCAGCGCCCGCGCCGTCGCGTCCGGATTTTCTTCCGCGAGGAAATGGCCGGAATCGACCGGCTCGCCCCTGACATCGGTCGCCCATTTCTTCCAGCTGTCGAGCGGGGTTGCCGCTGAACTGGCGATGCCGGCGTCGCCCCACAGCGCCAGCACCGGGATCGTGATCCTGTTGCCGGCGACGAAATCCGCTTTGTCGATGTCGTAGTCGGCATAGGCGCCGGCGCGATAATCCTCGCACATCGCATGCACGCGCGACGGGTCGCGGAACGGCGCCAGATAGTGCTGCAGCGCCCGTGGATCCATCGCATCGAGCGTTTTCGATTTGGTCTGGCTCGCCATCTTCTGCCTCAGGAAAAAATCGGGATTGCCGCCGATCAGCGCTTCCGGCAGCGGAAACGGCTGCGCCAGAAACGTCCAGTGATAGATTTTCAGCGCATAAAGCCGGTTGATCCGCTCCCAGTAATCATAGGTCGGCAGGATATCCAGCACCGCAAGCCGCGATAGCCGGCCGGGATGATCGAGCGCGAGCCGATAGGACACGCGGCCGCCGCGATCGTGGCCTGCGAGCGCGAAATGCACGTGACCGAGTTGCTCCATCGCCTCGATCATGGTCCGCGCCATCGCGCGCTTGGTGTAGGGCGTATGGTCCTTGTCGCTTTCCGGCATATCCGACCAGCCATAGCCGGGCAGATCGGCGATGATCAGCGTGAACTTGTCCGCAAGCCGCGGCGCGACGCGGTGCCACATCACATGGGTCGATGAAAATCCATGCAGCAGCAACAACGGCGGCCCCTTGCCGCCGACACGGGCGAAGATCCGTCCCGATTGGGTGTTGATCCATTCGGAGGAAAAGCCGGGAAACAGGTCGGCGAGATCGGACATGAGTTGGACACTCCTTTGCGAAGCAAAGCATTCCAGGAATTCATCCGCTCAAACAATCTGGATTGCTTCCGCCGGCGCGGTCGTCGCTCACGCTCCTCGCGATGACGATTCGAGTTTCTCGCGCTCCACCGCCTGCCAGCCGATGTCACGGCGGCAAAAACCCTCAGGCCATTTGATGCGGTCGATCGCCCGATAGGCGCGGCGCTGCGCTTCGGCGACGGTCTTGCCTGACGCACAGACGTTAAGCACGCGCCCGCCATTGGCGAGGATGTATCCGTCTTTCGCGCTGGTGCCGGCGAGAAAGATCTCGACGCCCTCGACACGGCCGGCGGCGTCCAGCCCCTCGATGCGGGTTCCCTTCGCGTAGTCGCCGGGATAGCCCTTCGCCGCCATCACCACCGTCAGCGCGGGGTCGTCAAACCAGCGCAGATCAAAGTTCTTCAACTGCCCGTCGCAGGACGCCAGCAGCGCCGGCACGATATCCGACATCATCCGCAGCATCAGCACCTGGCATTCCGGATCGCCGAAGCGGACATTGTATTCGAACAGTTTCGGGCCATCCGGCGTCAGCATGATGCCCGCATACAGCACGCCGCGAAACGGCGTGCCGCGCGCCTTCATGCCGGCCACCGTCGGCAAAATGATTTTTGTCATGATCTCGGCATGGAGTTCAGGCGTCACGAACGGCGCCGGCGAATAGGCGCCCATGCCGCCGGTGTTCGGTCCCTGGTCGTGATCGAATACCCGCTTGTGGTCCTGCGCGGTAGCCAGTGCGATCGCGGTGTCGCCATCGGACAGTGCAAAAAAGCTGATCTCGCGGCCGGCAAGAAACTCCTCGATCACCACTTCGGTGCCCGCCGCGCCGAAGGCGCCGTCGAACATCATGGCCACGGCGTCTTCGGCCTCGCCGAGCGTCTGCGCGACGACTACGCCCTTGCCCGCCGCCAATCCATCGGCCTTGACCACGATCGGCGCGCCTTTCGCGCGGACGTAACTGAGCGCGTCGGCCGCATTGGTGAAACGGCCATAGGCTCCGGTCGGAATCCCGAACTCGGTACAAAGCGCCTTGGTAAAACCCTTGGAACCCTCAAGCTGCGCCGCCAGCCTGCCCGGCCCGAACGCCTTGATCCCGGCATCCGCGAGATCGTCAACGATGCCGGCTGCCAGCGGCGTTTCCGGACCGACCACGACAAGGTCCACCGCATTGCGTTTGCAGAAATCGATCACCGCGGCGTGGTCGGCGATATCGAGCGCCACGCATTCGGCTTCGTGTGCGATGCCGGCATTACCCGGCGCGCACCACAGCTTGGTCACCAGCGCCGATGCCGCGATTTTCCACGCCAGCGCGTGTTCGCGACCGCCGGAACCGAGCAAAAGGATGTTCATGAATAACGCCGGATGAAAGATTTGACCGACGAGTCGGTCGCACAGAATTCCCTGTTCCTGCAAGGGGGATATTGCAGTCATTCCGGGCGGCGCGCCACGCGCGCCGGTCCGGAAGTTCGAGCAAGTTTGCACAAATGCCCTTCAGCTCGACCTTCCCCGATATGCAATGCACATCTGAGGTTCGCGCTGAGGCGCGCCCCGGAATGACGTGCAGCTAAATCTGCCGCGCCGAGCCCGCGATGATTTCCCTCAGCGTCGCGACATGGCGGGCGAACGCGCCGCGGCCGGCGGCCGTGGCGGTCACCGTGGTCTGGGGTTTTTTGCCTACAAAAGCCTTTTCGACCGTGACGTAGCCTGCCTTCGCCAGCGTCTCGATATGGGCGCCGAGATTGCCGTCGGTGGCCTCGGTCAGCTTTTTCAGCTTGGCGAATTCCAGCCCCGCGGTGCCTGGCAGCGCGTTCAGCGCCGCCATGATCCGCAGCCGCAGCGGCTGATGGATGATGTCGTCAAGTTCGGCCATCGGATCAGCCCCGCCGCATCCAGAGGCCGCCGAGAATGAGCCCGCCGCCGTTGACCACCGCCATCCAGGGCAGGAACCAGTCGCCGGCCAAGAAGTAGCCGATCAGGGTCAGCACGATGATACCAAGACCGATCGCGACAAAGGCTGCTCCGACCCACAACCCGACCACGCTGTAGACCAGCATGAAATAGATCGGCCAGAACGTCTCCATTTGCCGTGGCGTGTAATGGCCGAGCACGCCGGAGCAGAGATAACCGAACGCGAAAAACAGCACGAAAGCCGCCAGCGCCCGGATATCGAAACCATGGACGCTGGTTTTGCGGCGCGCGAAGGCGCCGATCGCGAACGTGCCCGCGACCGTCATCGCATTCACTGCTATCCAGATATAGCCGGCGTAGCGTGGCCAGAAGATCGACGCGACATTGCCCGCGAAAACCAGCATGCCCGCAAGGATCAGTATCTGGCTGGCGATATCGTAGATCGTGGATTGCCGGACGCGGCGCACGATCTCGTCGATGTCAGTGAGCGCCGTCGCGGCTTCCTGCGGATCGATCGTCATCACGAACCCCGGCGGGTTGTTGCCACGTCATCGGCGATCACGTTCACGGCTTTGGGCGCGCCGACGATGCCCAAGTGATTGATGCCTTCGATCAGCCGTACGTCGACGCGCGGGAAGTCGCGCACCGCCTCGGCATATTTATCGGCCCGCATCAGCTCATCGTCCGTGCCGGAATAAATCGTCAGCGGTTTGGTGGCCGCGGCGAGATCGGTCCGGTAGCCCCGTGTCGCGAAATTGCGCATCAGCCGGTAGCTATAGGCCGGCACCAGGGTTTTCGCCGAATTCGGCGGCACCGCGAAAGCCAGCGCCGGCAACGCTTCGCAGCAATCGATCCCGACGCCGCGCAACAGCATCAGGGCGATGATGCGGGGAATGTCCGCGCTGGCCCAGCCGCCGGAATTCGGCTGGTTGGTCGGAGCGTCGTAGCCGAGATAGGGCGCGAGCAGCACGGTGCGCTCGAACAGGTCCTGGATCGGCGATCCCGCCACCCGCAACGCAAATCCCCCGCCGGCGGAGTGACCGATCAGCGTCAGCGACACGGCGGGGTTGGTCTTGCGGATTTCAGCGACAAAATCGGCGAGATCGTCCTCGAGCTGGCCGAGATAGGCGATGTCGCCGCGTGTTCCGGAAACGCCATGGCCGCGAATATCGACCGCATAGCTTTCCACCCCGCGCTGCGCCAGCGCCCGGGACAGCGCGTGGATAGTGTTTCCGCTGGAGCCGGATGAACCGTGAACGACAATGGCCGCGCGCCCGGCCGATGGGCCGCTCGCCGCATAGTGCCGGAAGCCAAGCAGCGTGCCATCGCGCGCCTGAAAGCGTTCGATAGCGGGCAAGTCGCTCATATCCACGGTGCCGCGCGCCGCCGAGAGGGAACGAAGCTCCGGCGGAGCAACCAATGGGATCGCGACCATGGCCGTCAGCACCAGCGCCGCGGCACCGACGGCAGCCAGAACCCAACACGAAACCCTCAAGCACCAGCGTATCGGCGATCGCAACATGATTTCTCTCCAAAGGTTCGTCTCACACAGGTGATTTCCGTCCCCGGCGCTGAAGCAGCTTTGCTGCCGACACGCTGCATCACGAACTCAAACCGCTCGTTGCAACATCGTCGGCGATCACCGATACCGCCGCGGGATCGCTGACAATGCCCATATGATTGACGCCATCGATGATCCTGATCGAGGCGCGATCGCCGGCCGCCTCGCCAAGCCTGTCGGACCGGATCAACTCGTCGGCGGCGCCGGCAAAAATTGCAATCGGCCGCCTCGCGCCGGCGAAATCGCGGCGATAATCCGGCGAGGCGCCGAAATTGCGCAACAGCCGCCAGGAATAGGTTGCCGTCAGCAGCTTCGCGGAATTCGGCGGCACCGCGAAGGCAATCACCGGCAGCGACCCGGCGAAGGGCAAGCCCAGCCGGTCCAGCAGCGTCAGCGCGAGCAGGCGGGGAATATCCGCGCTGGCCCAGCCACCGGAATTGGGCCGGCTGTTCGGCGCGTCGTAACCGAGATAGGGCGCGAGCAGCACGGTGCGGGCGAACAGATTCTGGGTCGGCGAGCCGGCGACGCGCAGGGCGAAACCGCCGCCCGAGGAGTGGCCGATCAGCGTCAACGGCGCCGCGGGGTGAGCTTTTCGAATTTCGCCGACAAAGTCGGCAAGGTCATCCTCAAGCTGCCCGACATAGGTGATATCGCCGCGCGTGCCGGAAGCGCCATGGCCGCGAATATCCAGCGCGTAGGTTTCCACCCCTCGCGCGGCCAGCGCGCTTGACAGAGCGTGGATCGCGCCCTGGCTTGAACCAGCCGAGCCATGGATCACAATGGCCACACGCTCGCTCGCGGGGCCGCCTGCGGGGTAATGCCGATAGGCCAGTTCGGTGCCGTCGCGGGCCTGGAAGCGCGCCGCCGCAGGCAGGGCGCTGAAATCGACCGATTTGCGGGCCTCCGAGATCGACGCCAGTTCCGGCGGCTGCCGCACCGGCGCCGCGATCAGGACGGCCAGCAGCAGGCCTGCGACGCCGATGGCCGTAAAGCCGAATAGTACGAGTTTGAACCCGGCTGAGATGATTGTTCCGGCCATGACAAATCTCCATGACAATGAATTTTACAGAGAACTCTGTAATACAGAGTACGTAAGCACGCAATAGCCGATTGGCGGTCGCGGCGGAAATCCTTACCTTTGCAGGAAAATCCGAACAGCCCGATTCGATCGTCCGAAATGACCGCAGCCGAAGCCCTTATCAACGCACCTGAATTTACCGTTTCCGAACTGTCCTCCGCGCTCAAGCGGACGGTGGAGGATGCCTATGGCCATGTGCGGGTGCGCGGTGAAATCTCCGGCTTCCGCGGGCCCCACTCCTCCGGGCACTGTTATTTCGCGCTGAAGGACGAGAGCGCCAAGATCGAGGCGGTGATCTGGAAGGGCGTCCATGGCAGGATGCGCTTCAAGCCGCAGGAAGGCCTCGAGGTCATCGCCACCGGCAAGCTCACGACCTATCCCGGCTCGTCGAAATACCAGATCGTGATCGAGGCGATCGAGCCCGCCGGCATCGGCGCGCTGATGGCGCTGATGGAAGAGCGCAAACGCAAACTCGCGGCCGAAGGACTGTTCGACGAGGCCCGCAAGCAGCTGTTGCCATGGCTGCCGGAAGTGATCGGCGTCGTCACTTCGCCGACCGGGGCTGTGATCCGCGATATCCTGCATCGATTGGAAGACCGCTTTCCGCGCCGCGTGCTGGTGTGGCCGGTGCGGGTGCAGGGCGAAGGCTCGGCCGAGCAGATCGCAGCGGCGATCCGCGGCTTCAACGCGTTGCCGCAAGGTGGCCGGATTCCCCGGCCGAATCTCCTGATCGTGGCGCGCGGCGGCGGCTCGCTGGAAGACCTCTGGTCGTTCAACGAAGAGAGCGTGGTCCGCGCCGCCGCCGAAAGCATGATCCCGCTGATCTCGGCGGTCGGCCACGAGACCGACATCACGCTGATCGATTTTGCCGCCGACAAACGCGCGCCGACGCCGACGGCGGCGGCCGAAATGGCGGTCCCGGTGCGCAGCGAGCTGTTCGTCGAGGTCGCGAGCCTGGCGCGGCGCACCATGCTGTGCTGGCAGCGCGGACAGGAAAGCCGCCGCAACGAGTTGCGCGCAGCCATGCGCGCGCTGCCCGCCGCGGCCGAACTGCTGGCGATCCCGCGGCAGCGGCTCGATGGCGCGGCAAGCTCCCTGCCCCGCGCGCTCAAGGCCAATACGCACGCGCACCATCGCCGTTTTGCCAATCTCAGCGCTGGGCTGACGTTAAAGGTACTCCACGGGCAGGTCGCGCATGCAAGACAGCGACTGATCGTATCCAGCGAACGGATGACGCTTTCCGTCCGGGCGCTGATGCGAAGCCGCGGGGATCGCTACACCGGACTTGAGGTCCGGCTGAAGGCTTCAAAACTCGCCAACGCACAGGCCCAGCGCAATACAATCGCACGCGACCGCGAGCGCGCGGCTCGGCTGGCCGAGCGGGCGCGGCGGGCGCTCGCCACATCCATGCAGCGGCTCGAGGCGCGCGTCACCCATAGCGGCCAGTTGCTGGCGGCGCTGTCGTATCGCAGCGTGCTGACGCGCGGTTTTGCGCTGGTGCGCGATGAGCAGGGCCTCGCCATGCATGCCGCGGCCGCCATCGGGCCGGGTGCGCGGCTCACCATCGAATTTGCCGATGGGCGCGTTGCGGCCACGGCGGACGCCGATCAGCCGGCGGCGGCGAAGGTAGCGAAGCCTGTTGCAGGCGAACCGAAGAGCGCGGCACCAAAGCGTGTCGCCAAGCCGATCGATCAGGGAAGCTTGTTTTAGGGCGCGGAGGTTCGTGGCGCATGATTGGAGGCTCCCGTTTCCGAGCTTGAATCATGTCCACGGCGGCACGATCGACCCGCAATGGCGTCGCTGGTGCTCTGAATTCACTTCCGCTTTCGGCGGCAAAACTCGCATGGCGGGACTTGCTGCTGGCCCGACCCTGTCGCGAATGCCAACTCGGACATCACGGGAACCAGAGCAACGGCATTTTCAAGCTGCCGAAACTACATATCACGAATTGAATCCGTGTATGCTTTGGGCCTGTCCGGATTTGCATTGATCCAAATCAACAGCCAATCGATCAAGCGCCACTCAACTGGACGGCAGTGAATTGCCAGCCCAGGAGCGTAAGATGCACAGGCACCATATCTCTGAGAGTGCGGAATCGGCTCGTCAAAAGGGCGGCTTGAACAGGAGGGGCCTGCTCTCGGGCCTCGCCATGCTTCCAATGGTGTCCTCGCTCGCGGCGATCAAGAACGCGGCAGCGCAACAGACAAATTCCGGCTTCTCTTTTGTAGTCTGCGGCGACTCGCGACCCATGATGTACCTGCCCGTCAAGGAAGGGCGTACCGACCTCGTCGAGCTATTCGTTGAGCTGTTCGGCCTGGTCATGCCGGAAAAGGTCGCGGAAGCAGTCGTGAAGCGCGACGTGAAAATGATCTTCGACCCCGTCACCAAGGAGCTTAGGCAAGTCGTCATGCCCTTCATGTCGCGGAGCGAGGTCATGACGTTGTCGGTGGATCAGGGTTGGGTGACCCGTGCAACTGTTGAAGACGTCAAACTGCTTCCCGGAGTGCACCGGGACATTTTCCAACTCGAAGGCGGTGATTGGGTCTCTCGCGAAATCGTGCAGCACATACAGGCCGGGCGCGCCAAATTTGTGGTCAACAGCGGCGACGTCGTCTGGTGGGGCAATCAGGGCCGCTCAGTCAGCGACAGTCCGTACTGGAAGCGCGTAAACGATACCATGCTCAAGCTACTGCCGGCGCCGGATTCCGAGATGCGTGCCGCAGGGCTCGAAGGACGATGGTTCATGTCGGTGGGCAATCACGAAGTGTGGGGCGATCCAAAAATTGAAGGGACGCTCGATGCGGTGCCTTATCTGAAAAAGCTCGGTGTGACGCCGGAGCGGTTGATCTACAAATTCGATTTCCGGGACATGAGATTCATCTTCTTGTGGAGCGGAAAATATGACTACCGCTCACCATCGCTCTGGGATGCGGACCGACCAAAGTACGCCGAGCAAATGGTGCAATTGCAACAGTGGCTAGACGACGCCAAAGCCAGGGGAATTAAACAGGCATTCATTACCTTCCATTACCCGGTCTTCTGCCGGGCAGGTCTCGGTCCCATTCCGGAGCCTGATAATCCCCACAAGACCATCGCGGCCTATGCCAAGGACATCGAGCTGGTTGTATTCAACGGACACGTACATACGACCGAGATGTACGACGTGGATGGCGTGAAATACCTGGTTCTCGGTGGTGGTGGCGCGGAGCAAGACCCGATTCTTCCCGGCCGCACCAGTATCAAGATGCCAAGCAACTATCCGCCGGACCTCTACTGGAAAGGCAAGCCACCGCAATTGGAATACAACTACGTCCTGGTCGATGCCGCACCGGGCGAGAAGACAAAATTCACCCTGTCGCGTTACCGGCCCGGCTCGGCTGAGCCGTTCGCAACCGAGACATTGTTCTCATAGAGCGCGGTCGGCAACCTGTGGCGACAATACTTCTCATTCTGCACGGCTTGGTCGCTGTGGCCCTGCTTGGTGCGATCACGCATCAGACATTGGCGGCGTGCGCACCTCCGAGGACCAAGCCGCTATCTTTCTTCGGTCGGTTTCGCGCGGTACCGGGCGCGGCCTTTACCAATGCAGTGGTCGTTTTGTATTTGGTCTCCTGGCTGCTGGGTGCGATCGTCTAC
>Ga0116129_1001510_pt1 | contig 12788 bp, 12 predicted proteins | sample June2015DPH_17_2_FD_89732 | JGI IMG/M metagenome (GOLD analysis project Ga0116129, IMG submission 89732) | Peatland microbial communities from SPRUCE experiment site at the Marcell Experimental Forest, Minnesota, USA - June2015DPH_17_10 | ecosystem: Environmental > Terrestrial > Soil > Wetlands...
GCCGTAGTCCCATTCCACCAGGTCAGGATCGGTCTCCGCCACGGCTCCAAACCCGGCCAGTTCGCAGGTCCGGGCCGCACGCTGCAACGGGCTGGTAAAAACCTTGGCAAATGTCATGCCTTTCAGACGGTCTCCAAGCCGCTTGGCGTTGCGCTCGCCATTTGGGGTCAGAGGTAAATCGGTAAGACCGGTATGCTGGCCTGAGAGAGTCCATGCCGTGTTACCGTGCCGCGCCAGATAAACCTCGGGAAGTTCATCGCTCATGCCAGTCTCTCTCCTCAAGACGTTCGATTCGATTGCCACTTTCTAGGCAGCGAGCACTACGCAGCCTTCAGGAACCTCCGCGCTCTTGTTTCTTCGTTCGCTTGGCTGTTCTCCACGAAATGTAGGGTCGAATGGTCGCATCACTATCCGCGCTACCCTACCCTCACCCTTTGATGCTGCTCGCGGAATTGTGGGTACTGTTGCTTTTCCACAGCCTCCCCATCGTGGACACAGTTATCGCCGCTCGCTCTGGACCAACCCGCACAGCGATGTGGACGGCGCATAAATCGCATAGCCAGTAGCGCACAACCTGTCCCTTCGGATGGGGAAAACTGGCCTTGACCATCAATGGAAAATCTCTCGAAGGGTTGGATCTCAACTTCGAATAGCCTTCCTTGGGGCAGGTAGAGGAACTGAGCCGAGCAGACAGGGTTCGCACACTTGTGAAGCACAGTAAATCCTCGGAATGAAGTTGTAGGCGACGAAAACCGTTGACCACAGTTGAATCCTTCACCGACCCGCCATTCCGCAAGGTGACGCGGGTAACTGCTTCTACTCTCAAGCATTCAAACTTCCACGTTGTGTCGTCACAAACAAACTGAGCCCTGTCGATCGGCAACGTTTGATTAGAAGCTGAAACCGACGACAGGCGTGTTCTTCCGACATAACGTGCCAAACCTTGGTGACGTCAGCTTGGCAAGTGACAGTGCGCGCACCAACTTCCCGCACCCCACTGCAATAGCCCATTCTTCCTCCGCCCGAATTACAAGCGCAATTAGAAATGGGATAGGTTCTCCGCGGATTGATATTTGCCGAACGGGTTCACGCTGTAATCCTGATGATCGATGGTCAGAGCCTTCTTGCCGTAGAGTCTGACCTGGACCAGCGTCTCATCCCTCTGTGGAAGCCAGAATCCTCCGATCTTCTGATACTGACGCACAAAGTCAGCTCGCTCAACCCAGAAGGAAAGCTTCCTCGCAGGATGCCCTTCGATGCGAACACCGGCGAAGTCTTGCGCGTCGATCCACACTTTGCCCTCGAACAGATACTTGTCTCTCGGTTTGGGAATCGCCTGGGCTACGAAACAGCGGTAACACCCTACCTGCTGTTCACCTATCAAATTTAAGTTGTAGTTTTCAGCAGTGATCGAGCTATCGTGATGCTGCTTGCCGGACGCGGCCTCGATCTCGCTGGCAATGCGCGGATTCAGCGCCATAGGACGGATCACTCCCGGGCCCGTCTCGAATGTAACCACAAACGTCTTTTGGTCGGGCGCGTGATACTCCATCCGCCCGATTTCCTCGGCGTGCACCTTCCCTTTCAAATCGACCACCTGATAGGTTCGGAGAGATGTGTATCCGAGCAGCGCCGCACTGCGACGCTCGTTACGAGTGGCCAGTTCCGCGAAAAGTTGATTCTCAGAGGTACCGGGCCGCAACGGATCCAGCGGAGATGCAAGTTCCTGTTGGCTCACCTGAGATCTAGCGTCCACTGCCAACGTCGTCATTGCAACAATGGTTGCGGCAACCAGGAACGTGCTTTTGAAGTTCGGTATTGCCATATTTCCTGCCCACAGGTTCGGCCTTCTTTCAATCCTCAAAGCTACGCACACCGCCCTGAAATCGGTTCTTGGCGTTGGACCACAGCCACTTGATGACCCGGGCATCGTTGTAGCAGTACGCCAGGTTATGGTTGAGAGTTGAGAAACAATGTCGCTGGCAGGTTGACTTCATCGCAGACAGTTGCCTCTGATCGAATTTTGGCTCATCGATGTTTCCCCAGTCGAACGTCGCACCATACATCGGGAAACAGGGGGCGACGGTTCCGTCTGTGCGGATGATGACGTTGTTCTGACCCGCGCGGCAGTTCCATTCCGCAAAGCGCAAGTCGCCATTTGTTTCCTGCACAATCCCGGGCATCGAGGCCAGCACTTCTGCCTGACGCCCGTTTCCCCTGATTCCATCGCCGTCCCAGCCATACTCTTTCAGATCGAAGCCGGAAGACATGCGCAGAAAGGCCTTGATCTCTTGCAGCCGTGGCACCGAGTTCACCATCTGATAGCCCGATTTGTTTTTCTCGATCAGCCAGTCGACCAGACTATCGATATTGCTGCAGTCTTCCGGGCGAATGTACGTAGGATTGTCGTAAAGATGCTTGAAGTGGTCGTCCTGTTCGAGCATCGGAGTTTCGTTGATGTGATAATCCGTGGCAATGCGGTGGTCGTGGGCGTATTCGGTCAGCTTTCTGACGTCGTCCGTATTATTCCGGCAGATGTTGATATTAAAAAAGACCAGATAGCCGTCTGCATATTGCTTGCGCAGGATATATTCCAAATTGTTCTGCGCGGGGACAAACGCTTTAGGCAGGCTGGGCTGCAAATCCCACGAGTCCAGCGCGAAATTAAATACAGCTACCCCGGCGTCGCCAAGGCGATCAGCGACATCGGGACGCAGCAACCGTCCGTTCGTGGCAATATAAACCCAAAAGCCTTTCTTCGCCGCGTAGTAGACAACTTTGTGAATGAATTCCGGTCGCAGCAGAGGCTCTCCGCCCATCAGAGCCAGAACCCGGCAACCCTTGTCGTGCAGCCAGTCGATCGAGCGCCGGGCCACGTCCTCGGTCATGCCCTTGACTTTGTTGTTATACGACCAGCAATACCAGCAATCGAGATTGCATTTGTACTCAACAAACAAATAGGCGGTGATGGGGTGGAATTCTCCCGGCAGAACGCGCGAGCGGACGTAGGGCCCCAGCCATCCGCGCGCGTAGCGGAAGACATCCTTCGCACCCCACTTGCGCTTCTGCGGCGGAGTCTCCGGGCCGGGATCGTGCAGGCGTTCTGGGAACTGCGGAAAGATCGGTTCCGGCAATGTGAGACCTTTTGCTTCCGCTGGCGCCGGCGGGCGCTGGGTAGAATTCATCAGGAGATCGTGGATTGCTACGTCGATACGGAACTTCGCGGCGGTGGCCATTTGCAAATCACCTCATATAACAATTGAACCGGGTTCTTCAACAACCGTAGCCGCAGGGCAAACCGAGCGGGTTATCTTCCCCGCAGCTGTTCGCAGAGGATGCAAGTGAAGTGCCACACCAATCGATCGCTATACCGTTGCAAATAAAAGCCGACATGTGATCCCGACCCAGTGGCGCGAGGTCTCACCGACGTCAACACATCGACACGTGCCAGAATTCTGTCGCATCCACATGGCCACGAAGCCATCGATCCAGCCGCGCTACCTCGCGCCGGTAAAGGGCGCCACGCATTCCCGATTGATAGAGTAGGCGGAAGTATCACGCAGAGGGTAGGTCATGCCGACCAAGCGAGGGTTCATTCATTAAGCCGGCACGCCGCGGGTGAAGTTCCGTCTTGCTGCTAGGTTCCCTCGATCGCGGAAACGTTCTCACGTGTCAGCGTCGTGGCCTTCTTTGCGAAGTCATAGGTTGCCTTGAGATTCCCGCCGAAGAATAGTACCTGCCCTTTATGTCGCGCTCCAGCAACACCTTGCCTTGGTTGTCAATAAACTGACAGGGGGGCAGTGATCGAAGTTGCGCCAGCTACAGTCCGTTAGCAATGAGCAATTGCTCGAATACCAGGTTCTCGCGTATCGCCGACCATGTTACAAGGTCTACGGGCGCCAGCCAGCTGTCACAAGTGTCGAGATTGCCTTCGACATTGCCTTCGACGTGTCTTGCCCCACCATCCAACGCCAGACTCTTTTTTCCATTGATTCAGCGACTTACGAAAAATCCCCTTCGCCCTGCTACTGGTCGGCTAGTTGCTTCATCCAATTCTTTGCTGGATGACTCACGTCGAAGATTTGCCATTCATAGGAGAACGCGCAATGAAGTGGCGGGGATTTGCACTGTTGCTTTGTCTTTGCGCGCCAGGGACTTCGAAGGCTCAGACGCAGCAGACTCTCTTGCCCGAGGCGCCCAGGCCGCAGCCCGGAATTATTGTTGGCACAGTAACCGATGTGAATAACGACCCGGTTCCTGGCGCCACCGTCGCTCTCGAAAGCCCCGCTCTCGAGGATCCACACACCGCCGTGTCGAACGACAATGGATTCTTTGAATTCAAGGCGGTCGAGCCGGGAACCTATCGCGTCAGCGTCAGCGCTGAAGGATTTGCAAGCTGGACCTCACCAACCGTCGTCCTCAAGCCCGGCCAGTATGCAATTCTGACGGGCAGCAAGCTCCGTATAGCAGAGGCGCTTACCACAGTCACTGTAGCTCCTCCAATTGCTTCCTCCGAAGAGATCGCCGCCGAGCAGGTCAAGGTTGAGGAGCAGCAGCGAATCTTCGGCTTCATCCCCAATTTCTACGTCGCCTATAACAGCGACGCCGCTGCGCTCACGCCGAAGCTGAAGTTCAAGCTCGCCGCAAAGGTCTCCTTCGATCCCGTTACGATCATCGGAGTAGCCGTGTTCGCCGGCATCGACCAGGCAGGAAACACCCCCAACTACCCCCAGGGTGCGAAGGGTTACGGGGAGCGCTACGGAGCTATCTACGCGGACGGCCTTACCGACATCATGGTCGGCGGTGCCATCCTGCCCTCGCTTCTGCATCAGGACCCGCGCTACTTCTACAAGGGCACGGGTACATCGAAGTCCCGCGCTCTCTATGCGCTCTCCCGTCCATTCGTCTGCAAGGGAGACAACGGGCAGTGGCAGCCGAACTACTCCACCTTAGGTGGCGATCTGGCCTCGGCTGCGATCGCGAACGCATACTATCCGGCGTCCAATCGCGGCCCAGGCCTTCTGTTGGGAAATTTCTTTATCGATACCGGCCAGCGCGCGTTCGCCAACCTGGCCCAGGAGTTCATCCTGTCCAAGGTCACGCGCAAAGCCAAAAATCAAAACTAGCTAACGTATCGACCTTCAACCCCGGCTGAGTCAAAGGCAACAATTTTCGATAGAACCGCTCGCAGGCTGCACGGGACCGCGTTTACCGTAGGCTGCTCGACTATCGCGCTGGACGCGTTGAGCGCCTCGCTACCCTTATCAAGTTTCGCACGCTCTGTTGGTAATGAGCCATTGGCAAGCATTTGGCAAGTGACAGGTGCGCTCGCACCACAATGATCAGGCTGATGATTTGGCAACGATCAGTTGGGTTGAGTCAAGATCTCAGGTTCATCCCAAAACGATGTCGACGGCGTTCATCGCGAATCGACACACGGTGTTCACCTACTTGCCGTGTTTTTCATCGCTGTCTTGCGTCTTTGGGCCAAGAGTTGCTTCTGTGACCCGACGGATAAGTGTTCCAGCCATCATGCTGAAAATCAGTATTGTCGACACCCCCGCCGAACAAAGGATCATGCTGGTCGGGAAACTCGTCGGCCCGTGGATCTGGGATTTGCAAAAGGTATGGAGCAGGCTCATCCGCAGCTGGGCAACCGCAGATGCGTAGTGGACCTGAACGATGTGACACTGATCGACTGCAGCGCCGACGGCTTACTGCTCACCATGTTGACTCCGCAGTTTTGCAAGATTGCAAGATTGGGAGCAAAGGCGGTCGCCCCAACGCGATTTGTGAACAATTGTGAGTCACCGGTTCCAACCTGATACTCATCCTCTGAGACAGAGCGAGGTAGCGCGATGGGGGTGCCCATATCGCCCTTCCTCCCAACCTGGCGGCCGGGAGCCGACACGGTTATCTCATCAGTCCCCAGTATTTTATTTCCCTAACTACAGTGCCCCGAGTAGTGACACGGTGTACAAACACATTTATTTATTTTTGGCGAACCTCGGCTGATTCTTACTTTGGGCATAATCCTCCAAGGAGATTCTATGAGGCACCGAGCCCTCCCATTCTTGTTGCTTGTGGTTTGTATGACGCTGTTCACCGGTATCACGCAAGCCCAATTTCGCGGCTCGCTGCGCGGAACGGTGACCGATCCCGAAGGCGCATCTGTTCCGGGCGCGAAAGCCACGCTGGTCGACACTGCTACGAACCTTACTCTGGTGTCGGTTTCCGATGCCAATGGTATCTACCAATTCAATGCACTCTCACCAGATCCTTATCGGCTCACTGTAGAAGCTCAAGGTTTCAAGCGGCACGTGCTCGAGCACGTGCAGATCATTCCCGACCAGCCTAACGCATTAGACGTGAAGCTCGAAATCGGTGAAATTCAGCAGAGTGTAACTGTTTCCGGCACAACCGAGGCGCTGGATACGGAAACCGCCAACGTGAGCGGCACGGTCTCGAGCAATCAGATTCAGCACATGCCGTCGTTCGGTCGGGACGTGCTGAAAGTTGCGGCGCTGGCTCCCGGTGCGTTCGCTGACAATTCGCAGGCCAGCGGGAACGACAACTATAACCTTCCCGGTACGCAAACCAGCGGCGGGCAATCGGGCGGAGCCGATGGCATTTTCAAGACAGAAAACGGCGCCCAGATTATCGCCAACGGCAACCAGACGGAGAACAATGGGATTTCCATCGATGGCATCAGCACGGTCAGCGCCGTTTGGGGAGGATCCACGGTTATCACGCCCTCGGAGGATTCCGTCGACAACGTAAAAATCGTCTCCAACGCTTACGACGCCGAGCAGGGCCGCTTCAGCGGAGCGCAGATACAGATCACTTCGAAGTCAGGCACCAACCAGTTCCACGGCAGCTTATTTTTTACTTCTCATCAGCCCAATCTGAATGCCTTTCAGCCCTACAACGGCTTTGGCAATACCGACCTGCGCGATGACAACAAGTTCAGTCAGCTCGGCGGCAGCATCGGTGGCCCGATCTGGAAAAATAAAATCTTCGCCTTCTTTAACTACGAAACGGTTCGCGAGCCGACATCGAACATCATCGGCAACGAATGGTACGATACGCCCCAGTTCGATGCCTTGGCCCCAGCCGGCAGCATCGCATCTACATATCTCACCTTCCCGGGTAATGGCGTCGTCAACCTGGGTATTAATCAGAATAGCAGCTGCGCCGCCGCCGGCCTAACCGAAGGGGTTGACTGCAGAACCATCGCCGGTAATCAGGGAATTAATGTTGGCACGCCTTTGACCACGCCACTGGGTACGCAGGACTTGGGCTGGACCAGTTCCAGCAATCCGGGCGTTGGCAGTGGCCTGGGAACCGTGGCCGACCTTGCCAACTACATCACTTCCAACCCCACCACCTTTACAGCCACGCAATACAACGGCCGCCTGGACGCCAATCTCACCACAAAAGATCACCTCGCATTTGCCATGTATTGGGTTCCCTTAACCAGGACGGACTTTAACGGCGGCGAACGCGCCTACGATTTTTTACACCACACACAAATTAACGATGCATTCTCGGTCATCTGGAACCGTATCATCTCCCCGAGCTTTCTTAATGAAGCTCGCGTGAACGCAGCTGGATACCGCTGGAACGAAGTCACCTCGAACCCTCAGCTGCCGGTCGGCCTGCCCACCGACAACATCGGTCAAACCGGCGGTATCACGGCCAATGCTTTTGGACCTGCCGTCGGAACCATTCAGAATCAGTGGACCTACAGCTTCAAGGATGTTGCGACCAAGGTGTTTGGAAGGCATACGGTTAAGTTCGGCGGTGAACTTACTCGTCTGTTTTTCCTGGAAGAGTGCGCCGCCTGCGGCGTGCCCAGCTATGACTTCTTCAACATCTGGGACTTTCTCAACGATGCGCCGCATACCGAGGGAGCCGGCTTCAACGGATTCAACCCGACCACTGGAATCCCAACTACCGAGCGCCAGGATGACCGCGAAGATATTTGGGGATTCTTTTTTCAGGATGACTTCAAACTTCGCCACAATCTGACGATCAATGCGGGGCTGCGCTGGTCGTACTTTGGTCCGCTTTCTTCCAAAGAGGGCAACATGTTTACCACCGTTCCCGGCTCGGGAGCGAGCTTTCTGACAGGCCTAGCCGTGCGTCGAGGAAATTCGTGGACCGCGCAAAAAGATAATTTTGGACCGGAGATCGGCTTTGCCTGGAGCCCGGGCAGATACCACGACAAGATCGTGATTCGGGGCGGTTATGGCTTGAACTACAATCAGGAGGAACTATCCGTTTCGTCGAGTATCTTCTTGAATCCGGGATTGATCGTAACGCCGACCTTCAATGAGTCGACGCCTGCCTCCCCCAATCCCGGCATCGTCTATGCTACGGCATCGGACCCGCACTCGCTCAACACCTATCCGCCGAACCAGAACGCGATCGTGACCTTTGGCGCGAACGGGCTACCGACAACGGGAGTGACCAACGTTGAAATCTTTCCTACAACGCTTCCTACCATGCTGGTTCATCATTACTCCTTCGACATTGAGAACGATATTGGCCATAACTTTATCGCGACCTTGGGATACCAGGGAAGCTTGTCGCGCAACATTTTCTTCCACGAGAGTCCCAATGCCGCTCCGGCGGCGTTTGGTTTTCCTTTGAACCCGCTGATCGGCGGCGGCGGCGATGACTGGAATGTGAACGGCCGGGCAAACTATAACGCCATGCTGGCCGAGTTGAAACATCAGTTCTCGAACCAGTTCATGGCTGACGCTCAATTCATGTGGGCCAAGAGTATGGACACAAGTTCCGGACCGTATTTCGAACAGCCGTACCCGTATAACCTCAATCTGGATTATGGACGCTCGGATTTCAACGTCACGGATGCGTTCAAACTCTTTGGGATCTGGCAGCCGGTGTTCTTTCACGGCAGCAAGGGATGGGTGGAAAAAATCGCCGGCGACTGGTCGCTTAGCGGTCTGTTCAGCATTCACTCCGGATTCCCGTGGACCCCGGAGGTGAGCGTCGCTAATGGAGACCTTTATTGCGGAACCTGCAATAGCTATACCTTCCTGTTTCCCGCTGCCGAGTTGGCCGGGGCGGGATCGAGCACCAGCAATCATGCCTTCAAAGGACCGGTGAGTTCGAACTTCCCGCTGGGCGGCACAACTTATTTCGTCGCGCCAACCTACACGGCGTTCAGCGGCAACAGCTTCGGACCCGCGCTTCCTCAAGCTCCCGGTGTGCGGCGGAACTCACTGAACCTTCCCGGCTATAGAGACGTCGACGTGACTCTGATCAAGGGATTTGGCCTGCCCAACAATAAAGTGCTCGGGGAAGGGGCACGGTTAGAACTCAGGATGGATGTCTACAATTTATTTAACAATTTGAATTTCAATCCAACCCAAATTTCGAACAACATAGCCAGCTCGAACTTCGGGACGATTACGGGAGCGCTCACTGGGCGGGTCTTGACGATCGGAGCGCGCTTCAGCTTTTGATGCCGTCAAGCTATCAGCCGACTGGTAGAGATGTGGGTGGCGGATCTTCGCGGCTTTCGAAGCGTGGGAATATCGAGGTTGGAATTCTCAACGCTCGTTTAGCGGCGCAGGCCTTTCACGAGTGCGATTCAGGCGGTTCTCGGAACTGTTCGTATCGAGGCGGTTCCGTGTTCTACCTGCAGTACCACCTGATCATGCGGCTTCATCTGTCCTAGCTTAGCTAGAGCCGCACGGAGAGCGCTCAAAGAGTCGATCGGTGTCTGGTTGACGCTGTGGATGACATCTCCAGTTCTCCAGGGTCTCAGAACTCATGAAGTTCGCTACTCGTGCCACCACGACGACACCGGAAGGGCTGCGTAGCATGCCAACGATGAAACGCAACTCGTCATTCAAATCAGGTATCCCAGTCGAGAAAAAGTTCTCCCGCGAATTGGCCAAACCAGATAGACCGTCCGCCGAATCTTTCATCCCAAGCACTCGGATAAAGAGGGTCTTCGGTTCGGTCCCACGAAGCACTTCGAGCTTAAGCACTTCATCGAAGGGATGGAGATCTAGCCCGCGAAGGTTGGCAGCGTTCCGATGAGGCGACCATCTCCTCGTACGGGAGCTGCCATCGATCTGGGACCAATAGTCTGCTCTCCAGTTCGCTCTTTGAACTGCTGCTCGGTTCCTACGAAAAACTCCTCATATTTTCGTTTGCCGGAAGCCCCGGACGCTTCGCCGCTGATTTTGCCCCAGATCAACCTTCCGGGCCCGGAATCAGGGACCGGGCGCAAGCCCGAACCGGAGTAGAAGTAGTAGTAATCCGTGGTCCAGCCGTATGGTTCTGGGGAAGACGTTCTCAACGATCCACTGGGCGGAATCTTAAGCACGGCCTGGCCGGCCTCCACTAGAAACGGGGGTGCGCCCTGAACTTCGAACTCGACTCGTACCCAGCCGGCGTAACCTTCAGGAAGCAAGAATCGCAACGAACGTCGGGTCGAACTCCGAGCGCTTATGCCGAACCAGGCTCCGAGGCCGATAACGAGTGCGAGGGTTGTAAGACCCACCAGGATTCGAGCCGCTCGACTGGTGCCGATGGGAAAAATCCAACTAGGCACAGCGCCTTGGGGCCTGTGCCGGAAGCTCACGATAGCGGAATACGCGGTGGCGATAACCAGAAAGACGATCGCGAGATAGGGCAATATCATCCGGGTTCAGAGCCGAGTGTTTTCAGGTCGCCCCAAGGCACTCTGTGCTGCGCCTGATTTCGATTTCATCGTAAGAGTGTTGTTCTGGCCGGCGGGTTGCGGAGACACAAATTGGGTCAACACGCTTCGCCTGTCGAGCCTTGTGCGAACGACTTTCGCGATCGCCGGACCGTAGAAGCACCAAATCGCAAGTGCGGCGACCAGCGCGAGCCTCGCTGCAGCCTGCGGCCTGAAAAGGCTGATACAGGCTGCAATCAACAGGCAGAACGATCCCAACAGGGCGACCAGTTCCAGTGGATTGACGGCCACCCCATACAGCGAGAGCGACAATAGTGTGTAAACCTGGAATCCAGTGACCGCACCGGTTGCGAAATAGAGAACAAAAGGCAGCATGGTTGAACCCTCATAACACGCGCAGCCATCATTCTAACGGCTTTTGCATCGGCAAGATGTAAACGCAATGCTCCGATTGAGAACGAAAGCATTAATCCTTGACGGGTCGTGAACGATGATCCTTTTTTCTTCTTCTTGATTCTCTTCATGAATTTCGAGATTGCGTTGCACCGTGTTCAGGGCTGCACTCCGATCTCAAAGTTCAGGGTTGAGAGAGACAGTCGGTACTGGAACCGCGCGTTGACATAGCCGATGGCGGCATCGGTTTGCTGGAGTTGCGCCTGACTGAGCTCGACAATGGAACCCAACCCAAGCTGATAACGGCCCTGCGCTAGGTTCAAAGCCAGGTCGGCTTCCCTGGCGAGTTCCGCGGCAACGCTGACCCGTTGAAATGCAGTATTGGCGGCGAGCCAGGCGGTGCGAACATCCCGCACTACCCGATCACGTAAGTCTCGCGTGTTTTCCGCCGCGGCTTTGGCTTTGAAATTCGCTTCCGAAGCCTGCGCAGTAAATAGGAAACCATTAAAGATTGGTACAGTCACATTGACCCCGATGGCTCCGTACCAGCTGGAAACAAAATAGTTGGGAAAACAGCCCCCGATGCAATCAGGGCGTACTGGAGACGCCCCCGCTAGGCCAAGAGCGCTGACGGTGGGCAAGAGCTGTTCGCGCTGTGCGCTACGGAATTTCTCCGCCGCCTGTTGATTGTAAGTAAGCGCCTGCAGATCGGGACGCTGTTGCATGGCCGTATTGACAAGTACATCCACATCCGGCGGCGGCGAGGGCGATGAGCCATCTTCGTCGGTCAACTCGAAGCGAACCTGTTTGTCGAAGCCAAGCACTGCGCCGAGTGCGGCGATGGTGGAATCGACGTTGTCCTGCGCATCGAGCTGCAAGAGCTTGGCTTGGGACAGATTTACCTCAGCAAAAGACAGATCCAAGTCCGATTTGAGTTTGTTTTTCGTGAGCTCGTTGATTTGATGTTCTACTGACTGTCGCGTGGTTACGGTTTGTTCTGCGACTTTGAGCAGGGCCTCTGCCTGCAGCACGTTGTAAAAAGCCTGGTCGGTGGCCAGAACGATATCTTCGGTGGTTGCCAGCGCGTTAGCTTTTTGGGCCTTTTCCAGGAGCTTTGAAGATGAGACCAGGTTGATCGTGCGTCCAAAGTCTGTGATGAGCTGGCTGAGCGCAACCCCGGCACCAGCGTGTTCCAGCAGGCGAGGCGCATTGAGGGCGCCTGCCCCGATGCGGCTACCTTCGTTGGCATCGACGGCTGTGATGGAGCCATTGAAATTGGGCAGCTCTGCCGCCCTGGTCTCGCGATAAACCTGGTGTTGCGCCAAAGCAAGCAAACGTCCTACGCTAATCTGAGGATTGTTCTTGATAGCCAATTGTTCTGCCTGAGTGCGATTTAAACGCATGGCGCCATTCGGCGCCTTTTCCGGTGGCGCAGCTGGCGGTGCAACGGGGGAAGCCGTCTGCGGGCCGATCCCAGGAGGAAAGCTGGCAACGAGCGCAGATCGAGCCTCGGGCGACACTGCGGTCGGTCCCGAGTTTTGCGTGGATTGCGGCTCGGGAGCGGAAGGCAAGTTGTCGGAGGGCCCCGACTTGTCAGTGGTCTGCGCCAAGCCGAGCTGGGGTGAAATGGCCCACAAAGACAATAAGAGAGTGCCAAGCATCAAGAAATGCGCCCTCGTCGTTTGAACCGGCC
>Ga0116129_1001511_pt1 | contig 12784 bp, 16 predicted proteins | sample June2015DPH_17_2_FD_89732 | JGI IMG/M metagenome (GOLD analysis project Ga0116129, IMG submission 89732) | Peatland microbial communities from SPRUCE experiment site at the Marcell Experimental Forest, Minnesota, USA - June2015DPH_17_10 | ecosystem: Environmental > Terrestrial > Soil > Wetlands...
CGCCGCACTCCCGGGGAAGTTCGTCGCGGAAACCGTCAGCAAGCCAAATCCGATCAACGCCAACCCGAGAATTGCCGCGGTCTCGCCGAGCCGCCTTGGCAACTGCGGCAGGAACACCAGTAGCGCTCCAATTGCCAGCTCCCATGCCCGTGGAAGGGCCAGGAAGAAGGCACCCTTTGGATCACCATTGAACCAAAACACACCGATCGCAAAACCGACAACCATCAGCGTCGCGAGAATTGCCGCAATATTGTGCCGGGGTCTGCCCTTCGCAATCAGATACAATAGCACCGGCCATACCAGATAGAATTGTTCCTCCACGCCCAACGACCACGTGTGCAGCAGCGGCATCATCTCGGCGGGCTGATCAAAATAGCCGGTGTTGCTGAGAAAGTAGAAGTTCGAGGCGCCGAACGCGGCCGTGACCGCGCTCGCAGCGAGGTCGCGATAGTCGCCGGGCAGCAGCGTGAACTTCCCGACCAAGATCGACGCCAGCAGCATCACGATCAGCGCCGGCATGATCCGCCGTAGCCGCCGGTCGTAGAACTTCAGCAGGGAGAACTCACCACCCTCAATCTCAGTCGCAAGCTGCGAGGTGATCAGAAATCCGCTAATGACGAAAAACACGTCGACGCCAGTGAATCCGCCCGGCAGCAACGCGAAAGGAAACGACTCTCCGTAGTGGTAGACGAGGACCGAGAGCACGGCAACGGCTCGCAGGCCGTCAATATCTTTGCGGTATCTGACCCCATCGCAACGCTCTAACATGAACGCTTCGGTTGCTCCAAGGCGTACTACGGCGATCGCAGGGGGGCCAACTACGCCGCAAAATAAAACGTTTCGCTTGATTGCCCAGCTTGCTTTACCGCTTCGACTTCGCTGCGCAGGTCGTCGCTATCGGCCTTGAGGTTGCTTGATTGCTCCGGCCAACACAGCGGCCAATTCCATCATGTGGCGCGCGCCCTCTCTCTCAACCCAGCGGCGGCTTTTTCGTGCCTGTGAATTCGTGCGCAGCAAGCCGCTCTCGCAGCACAGAATCTCGAGCTTTGCGGGCTGTGGATATGCTGCGGATAACTCGCGGATCCGGTCGAGGGGCCCCGCGCTCTCTTTCTCAATGCGTCGCGTTTCGCGTGCCACCGCCGCGGGTGTACGGGTTCGCGTTCCCGTCCCGATCGGCCGGTATCGACGGCCCCCGAAAATCAGGCGCACCAGCGGCCTTTTTGGAGAAACGGCCCGGTCATCCCGGACCTTGACCGGCGAGTTCCGTCGCTAGTTGGTTGACAGGCACAGACCAGCAAATTCCAGCAGGCAGTTGTCCTCACCGTGGCTCGACTTGGTCGGTTTCGGCAATGGCGATCGGGAAGCCTGATATTCGCCCGCAATCACCATCGCCCAGTAAGTCCGCCCGGTCGTCGCGCTCTTTGCGCTGGCGACACCTATCTTTGTCGCTCCATGCATCAGGAGGTTTTCTCGATGGCCCGACGAATTGACCCATTGACCAAGAGTTTTCGAAAAACTTTCGTAGCCATACGCAATATTCTCGGCACTCCGACGGGCCTTCGAAGGCGCCACACGCGAGGAAAATGGCCCGAGTACGCCATGGTCCAACACGTCCTTTGCTGCCATAGCCGCGGCCTGGTCGTGCGCAATTCGGGTGAGTGTCGGATCCAGGGTTACTCGCCCTTCGCCGTGTTGAACACGGAAGTTCGAGATCAACTCGGCCGGCGCCGGTTGCGCGGCTGCTGAATTGCAGAACGCGACCAGAATCCAAAGCGGAATCAGCAACACAGACTTCACGTTGACATGCGCGCGATATGCCATTCCCAGGGCCCCCCGCGTTCCTATTCTTGAGCTAACCGCTGTGACATATCGTTTGACATGAGTCGTCCCCTACGCGGCCGATTTCCGTCGCCCCAGATGGGCGCTTCATGTTCCAATACTCGCAATATCTGCCACCCTCGAAGTAAGATAAAGAACTGAAATTGCGGAGATTCGGGAAACGCCCGCTTGTGGCAGAGCAGCGGCGGCCAAGCTTGGGTTGATGGCCGCTGTGTTGGCCGATATAGGTGAGCGGTGACGACCGGGCTCCCGACGACACACCGCAGCAGTCGTGATCCCGGCCACGCGTGGCCACAGCACGCCCATTTGCCTGGAATTGGCGCTGCACATGCCCGATCCTCGCGTTCGTTTCGTGTTTTTTCGATTGAAGCGGGCATCGAAATGGGCTTGAACGAGGCTTCTTGCTGGCGCGTATGCAGACGGCGAGATTGACATCGGCGCAAACGGCGGAATAGTCGCCAAAGAATGGAACTGTGGGCCCGAAACCGTCGGACAGAAGCTTAATTATGCGGCGCGAAACATCCGCGACGCGCGAAGGAACTGCCGGATCAGCTGCCCGGTTGCAGCTGCCGGCCGGAGTGCTGCCCGCGCACGTGTTCTGGACCAATGCGATCGTGATCTTTGGCTATCACCTTGTGGCCTTGCTCGCGTTCATGCCTCGGTTCTTCAGTTGGACTGGCGTGATCCTGTTCATTCTCGGCGACTACGTCTTTGGCGTGCTGGGCATCAACCTGGGCTATCATCGCCTGCTGACTCATCGCGGTTTCAAAACTCCGAAATGGTTCGAGTATGTGCTGGCAACGCTGGCCATCTGCTCGGTGCAGGACACGCCCGCGCGCTGGGTGGCGGTGCACCGTCGGCATCATCAACACGCCGACGAACAACCCGACCCCCACAGCCCACTGGTCAATTTCCTCTGGGGGCATCTTGGCTGGGTTCTGATCGACAACCGCGAACTGACCCGGCTCGGCATCTACGACCGCTATGCCAAGGATATTCTCCGCGATCCCTTCTATCGCTGGATCGAGCGGTACTACGTGCAGGGCTGGTTTATCCTGGCTTCATGGTTCCTGTTCTACGGCAGCGGATTTCTGGCAGTCTGGGCCACGGGGGGTACGCTGCGGGAAAGTGTTCAGTTTGGCGCCAGTCTTTTGGTGTGGGGCATTTTCGTGCGCACCGTCGTTGTCTGGCATCAAACCTGGGCGGTGAACTCGATCACTCACCTGTGGGGCTACCGGAACTACGAAACCGACGAGGAAAGCCGCAACAACATCTTCGTGGGCATTTTGAGCAACGGCGAAGGATGGCACAACAACCACCATGCCGATCCGCGCGCAGCGAAGCATGGCCATCTCTGGTGGGAGTTTGACTCGACTTACCTGACGATCCGCCTCCTTGCGGCTCTCGGCCTTGCGAGCAATATCATCATGCCGCGCGACCGCGCGCTGACGCCTCGCGGTCTCGTGACGCGCCACGGCGGTGACATCCCCGACGCATGAGGGGTTTTTCATGAGGTTTTTTTGAGGAGCCAGACCTTCAACTCTCCCGGTCAGCTCTTCGCAGCGCCGCTCAGGCCAGCGACCGGCCCCTTGCGCTCAAGCACCAACCGATAGAGCGTAAGTGCATCGGCAAGATACGCGTCCAGGCACACGGTGAAATTACGCAGGTAGTCACTCACCATCTCGGGCCCGACCAGCGCAACGAGATCTGCCTCATTGCGCCGCAGATTCCGTATCCATGCGCGCAGCGTGTAGATGTAGTCGCGTTGCTTTCCTTCGAGATGGACAAGGTTGAACCAGGGCTCGCTGGCGAGCAGCATCTCGCTGGCGTGCGGCAAGTTACCCTCGTGCCAAAAACCATCGATTCCGCTCTCGGCAATGTGGCGCGCCTCGCTGCCAGGCGCGATATTGGCCCAGCCGTTCACCTGGATCGAGGCGCGCCCCCCGACGCGCAGCATGCGGGCGCAGAAGTCGAAGAACAGGCGGTAGGCCTCGATCCGCCCGTTGCGATCCATCGCCTTCCCGGCGAAGTGCTCCATCGCTTCAAGACTCACGACCGCGTCGAACGGACGGTTTGTCTGGTAGTCCTGCCAGGCTGAAATCTCGGTCGCGAAGTTCTCGGGAACATAGCGGCGCACATATTCGGCCTGATTATCGGCAAGCGTCAGGCCCACGTAATCAACGTCCGGCCTACGCGCCATCAGCCGTTTGATCAGACTGCCCCAGCCGAACCCCACCTCAAGTACGCGCTGTCCGCTATCCGCGCCCGACATATCTATGTGCCAGTCGAGTTTACGGAGTTGCGCCGCCTCGAGCGTGTCGCGGTTGGCAGGCTCGTTCCAAATTCCAGCCGAATAGGCAAGGCTCGATCCGAGAAACCGCTCGTAGAGACGAGGTTCGCGATCGTAGTGCGCCTGAATCGAAGCCTTCGACGCCCCCAGATTCGGAACAGGCACCGCGGCTGTCCCGAAAATCGGATCATTCACGCGGCTGTCGGCCATCGCTGCTCCTGGAACTACCTTGGACCACCAGTCTATCCAAAATACGATGATTGATACCTCGACGGCAAGGCGGAGCGAACGCCAAGCAGGATAATCCAGGCAGAAGCGGCCCCGATGGTTTGCCCTCCAGGGTGCCCCGCCTTTCGGCGCCGGTGCCGATTAGCCAAAAAGCGTAACCGGCTGCAGCTTGCGGCTGATGCGAAAAAAAGGTGCAGCGCCATTGAACCATCGTGCAGTTTACAGGTACCTAAATACGCTGGCTTCGGCTTCTGTTGACGAGGCAGAGCCATTGGAAGTGGTCGGCAGGGACCGCCTGGTTTCAGGCTAGCGGGCGGTCCCACCAACCGCGAGGCCCGGATGGGCTGGAGTATCGGGCCTCACAACCGGAATATCGGCCGGCCGGTCCTAAAACCTACCACGAATTGAGAGTGCCGGATTTACTGATCCATCGCGCCTGATATGCGTCGACCGCATGAGCGAGTCGGCCCGCCATAAGCCATTGATTTGATTGGTCGGGGCAGCTGGATTCGAACCAACGACCTGCAGTACCCAAAACTGCCGCGCTACCAGGCTGCGCTATACCCCGATCGTCTGGGAAAAACGATGTCGATACACGCTTGGGGCTGAACCAGCAAGGCGTGAGCCAGGCCTCAATGGCCGTTAAAGAGTGGGTGGCCTACCTGGTCTCCCGGCGAGATCCCGTATTTTCGGGCGGTGCCGGCGATCACCTCCAGCACCCCCTTTGCCAGGCCTCGTGACGGGATGATTTTGGTGGAAAAGGGCTCGGTGTTTTCGGCAATTCGCAGGATGCGGCCATCGGCCCGGATGAAGATCATGTCGAGCGAGATGTAGGTGTTCTTCATCCACATCGACACCTCCTGCTCGGGGGAGAAATCGAACAGCATCCCTTTGCCGTCCGCCAACTCCTTGCGGTACATCAGGCCGGTTTCCTTTTCCTGTTCCGTCGTCGCCATCTCGACCGAGAAAACCTGCACGCCGGATTTGGTGACGATCTCGAGCGGCTGGATGCTCGCCGCCCTTGCGTAGCAGCCTGCAAATGCGCCGACCGCGAGCGCTGCAAACACCGATATCCAGAACCACGCCCGCGGACGCTGCCGATCAACTCTTTGAGAGAAACTCATGCCAACGCTAGCCTCGCCTGAAATAAATCGTGGCCGCGACCCTAACCCGAGGATCGTGGCAAATACCAGACCGCCGCCAACGCCGTGTGATCGCTTTTTGGCGCCGGGTGATCGGGGGTTGGTGGGGTGAGCGTGGAAAGCCGCCGCCAAGAGCATGTTTCAACTGAGTTGAATCATGCTCTTGCCCATCTTCCTGTTTGAGCATGATCTCCGGGCAAAAGCTTCGCGTTTGTCCCGAGGGAAAACCGGTTTCCACTTTTCCGGATCTGCCCTAATGCGACGACAAACCCGGCGAGCCGTTTTCCGGCTGAATTTCGGCGGCCATCATTCCCTTGGAACCAGGTCCGAACCGCACCAGCACGTACTGGCCGGGGCGCAGCTCGGTCATCCCGAAGCGGCGCAGTGTTTCCATGTGCACGAAAATATCCGGCGTCCCCTCGCCGCAGGTCAAAAAGCCGAATCCGCGCAGCCGGTTGAACCATTTGACCTGCGCCCGCTCCAGGCCGCTGGTCGGGGTGACGCTGACATGAGTCCGCGGCGGCAGCATTTGCGCCGGATGGATCGCGGTAGATTCGTCCATCGAGAGGATGCGGAACGCCTGATACCCCTTGGCGCGCTGCACGCATTCGCAGATCAGGCGCGCGCCCTCATAGGCCGTTTGATAGCCGTCGCGCCTAAGCACGGTCACATGCAAAAGCACGTCCGGCCAGCCATTGTCAGGAACGATAAAGCCGTAACCCTTCGATGCATCGAACCATTTGATGACGCCGCTGATTTCGACAAGATTGGCGGCGCTGTCGCCGAGGCCGCTCAGCGCATCGATCACCGGATCGCGCTCCTCGCCGCTGGCAAACTCACCCGGCCCAGTCCTGCTAGCGCCGAACCGGCCCGGTCCCGTCCCGCTTGACGGGCCTCCGAACTTCTTTGACTCAATTCCGTCCGATCCCATGATCCGGACTCCACACATCAGTTACATTTACGGGCCGCCATCTTGGCAACGGCGCCCGGATACGCGCCCATCCATGACCAACCATGATGGCGCCACGCGAATCTCTCGAATCAAAGATAACACTCCCGCTTGCGGCGCATAGATAAAAAACCGTGTCTGCGGGAACTATGAACAGTATTGCGCGGCCGCGAATCATTTGGACATCAGTTGCCCACAAACGGCCCGAGCGTTTCTCCGATGTCATGGCGGATCACCAGATCGGCAATGTCGTCCTGTTCAGTGGGCTCGTTGTTGATAATCACCAATTGGGCGCCGCGGTTTTTGGCCATCAGTGGAAATCCGGCGGCCGGCCACACCACCAGCGACGATCCGATCGCAAGAAACAGATCACAACGCCCGGCAAGTTCGGTGGCGCGGCGCATGGCGTCTTCCGGCATCGCCTGTCCGAACGAGACGGTGGCGGTCTTTACCGGCTCGCCGCATGCCGCGCAGTCGGGCGCGGCGTTGCTCTCCTCGAACCGTGCCTTGACCCAGAGAAGATCGTAAGCCTGCCCGCAGCCGATGCAGCGGGCATAAGTGGTATTGCCGTGCAGCTCCACGACATCGTTCGCCCTGAAGCCCGACAGCTGGTGCAGATTGTCGATGTTCTGGGTGACGATGGCCGGAATCTTGCCGGCCTTGTAGAGCGAGGCGAGCGCGCGGTGGCCGCGTCCCGGCCTGGCCGCGGCAAAGGTCGGCTCCATCGCAAAGCGCCGCCGCCACGCCTCATCCCTGGCGTCGCGGCTGGCGACGAATTCGTCGTACGGGATCGGGCGATTGCGGGTCCACAATCCGCCGGGCGAACGGAAATCGGGAATGCCGCATTCCGTCGAAATACCCGCCCCGGTAAAGGGAACGATGGACGAGGCCGCGGCGATCATGTCGCCGAGCTGTTCCACGCCGCTGCGAAGATCCGGTACGAGCACTTTGGAACATGATCCGAAGGTTTGGCCGTGCCTGTTATAGCACGGCCGGTCGGATGGCTGCCATCATCAGGCTGCGGCGCGATTTCTCACGCCGCACTTGCGATCGGCTCCTTGATCTCGTCGCCCTTGTGGTCATCGCCCTTCCTGTCGTCGCTCTTTTTGGCCTTCGCGACCGGAGGTGCGGCCTGCGGTTTTTTCGCCGGCTTGCCGTACTGCGAGAGTTTTTCCAGTTCAGCCTCAAGCTCGGCCTGCCGGCTTGCGACCTTTTGCGCCAACTTGTCGATGACGTTGTCGCGCAAGCTTGCGAGCTCTTCGATACCAAGTGAATCCAAATCAGCTTTTGCCATGCGGGTTCTCCGTTTCCTTGCTTTTCCTTTCGCTACCGGGACGGCGCGCAAGCCACAAGCACGGCGCCGATCTTATCCACCGTCAAACTTTGCAAAAACAATCCGGCAATGCAGTCTCCCAATTCGCGCCCCAATCCGACTCGCCAATGGGCGCGGGACACGAATCAAAGGGATGGCCATGACCGAACGGGAAGAGCGCCGCGCGCGCGAGCGGGAAGAAATCGCAATGAGGATTGCAAACTTCAAAGCCACCCAGGAAAAATTCGAACGCGAGCGCGAGAAATATTTTGTCACCACGCTTGCAAACGCGCGAAGCGGATCAATTGCAGACGCGCGAAGCAAATCCAAGCGCCCGCCGTTCTGGACGTAGAACCTCTTCGGATAAAGCATCCTGATCCGGTTCTGATCCAATCAAAAACCAAAAAGGCCGCAGATTCCCCTTGTTCAGACTCGTTTTGTTCCCGAGAACGAACAGGGGGCGCATTTTCCCGCACCCGCCGTCCGCTAAAATTTCGTTACTTTTCGTCCTCCATCGTGACCGCCACGGCTGCGTTGGCCGAAAGCCGAACCTTGTTGCCCTCGACTTCCGCGACCAGACCGCCGTCGATGAAATGATGATGGCCCTTATGGGTCCCCTCGCCGCTGTCCTTCCTGGTCAATTTGATCCGGGCGCCTACGATCCTGTCGACGGTGCCGACATGCACGCCGTCCGCGCCGATGACTTCCATATGCTCCTTGATCCCGCTGACGCCTGCCATTGGCTGCTCCTTCGATTGATGGGAACAAACAACGCGCGGGATGGCAGGAGGTTCATTGTGACGCCCGCCAACCCGGCCTGATCGCCCTCCCGCGCTCGTTTACCGGGAACTGCGCCTCAGCAGAGAAAACACTGATAAATCGAGCTTATTTGTAAGCGACTGATTTGTTTTTGTATCAGGCTTTTGTATTTTCGGACGACACGCCCGCCTGCAACGCAGCCCAACCACTATTCCGCTCCTGCGACGGACGCTGACGAGCGCGGCAAAGTCTTCGTTGAAAAGGACGATCAAATCAGTTTTGCTCAATTTTCAGAAGAGCACGGCGGCGGCTTTGTCGCGAATGGAAACGGGGTCAGAAGCAAAACCTTGAAATGCAAGATCAGGTCGATGAAGCAGACGCGTTATACCGTCGATGTTCAAGCCGCCTGCGCCTCAGAGTTTGTGGCGTCGAGCGTGCACCTGCGTATAAAAATCCTCAGTGACAACAGCCTCTCCCGAATTTTCCCGGACCCGGCTATGAAGGGAATCGAGCTTATTTTTTATCGCCGCACAATGTAACTGATTCCAACAGGTCCCATTCACCTCGCGCGGTGCGTTTGGTTTCATCGGACGCTGGCGATGACACACCCGTGAGCAAACAAGAGTGGAAGCGGTCCTTTGGTTATTCGTCGAAACGGTGCATCGGTTATCGCATGTTGATAACAGCGGCAATCCTGTCCCTGAAGCGCGTGTCGCGGTTAGCCGTCTTGTCCCCGCCCTGAGGAACTTCAGGCTGCAGAGGATCGTCTGGAGCCGGAGCTGACCAGTCGATCACTTCAAAGGTCATGCCGCGCCTTACCATTTCCGTTTCCAGATCGGCGGCATGCGTCTTCCAATCCGACGTACTGCGGACCTTAAACCGGGGTTCTTCACCCAGCTTTGACAGCTCATCGTCCACAGCTAAGGCACCACGCGCCCCGTGATGCATCATCACAAGGGTATCGTTGGTGAAGGCTTGATAATTCATCGAGACTTTCCCCAAAAGGTCGTCCCGCGCTGGTGCAAGTTCTCTAACCGGCACAATTTAAAGCTCTGTTAAGGCGTATTCAGGAAGTCGGGGTAATATCGCATGATCCACGCAGAAGGGGATACCCTGGACTTCCCGCCGCCCGCAGCGCACCCACCATTGCCAGCAGGTTCGGCTTGGTGGTCCATTGGGTCTGCCTGAGTTGCTGAAACTGCGGAGCAATCCACACCGTCTGCCACCGTTTACCGGGATCGAACCTTTTCGGCGCAATCTCGACATAATCCGAGAAAGTGCCCATGACTCACGCCGACCACTACCGCGACCAGGCCGAGAGAGCCCAGAGATTGGCCCGGGCCGTCAGCGACCCCGAAGCGTCGAAGAAATTGTCCGAGATGGCCGAGGAATACCGGAGCTACGCCGACCGGCTGGACAAATCCGATTGGAAACCGGCTGTCGCTTCCTGACCCGCGGGCGGGGACTACCCAAGGTGTGGCCTCTTCGCGCAAACCTTCCGACATAGATCGACGTGGTCCTCGGCGCTGCGGGCGCTCCTGATCGGCGCGGCAGCCCCCTGCCCTTGCCGGCATTTTGCTGCTATTGAACGGCCGCAAAGCCAAGCGTTTCCAAAGGGAGCAAGAAAAACATGCGTTATCTCCACACCATGCTGCGCGTCCGCAACCTCGATACCGCGCTGAAATTCTACCAGGACGCATTGGGGCTGAAGGAGGTCCGCCGCATCGATAACGACAAGGCGAAATTCACCCTGGTGTTCCTGTGCGCCGCCGAGGACGAGGGCTTGTTGAAGAACCTGCCGAAGAGCCGCGGCGCGCCGCTGGTCGAACTCACCTACAACTGGGACGAGGAAAAATACGGCGAGGACCGCTATTTCGGCCACCTCGCCTACGAGGTCGATGACATCTACGCCACCTGCGACCGCTTGATGAAACTGGGCGTCACCATCAACCGCCCGCCGCGCGACGGCATGATGGCCTTCATCCGCTCGCCGGACCTGCACTCGATCGAGCTGTTGCAGAAGGGCGATGCCAAGCCGCCCGCGGAGCCGTGGACGTCGATGCCGAACATCGGGCACTGGTGAGGCGGTATCTTCGGGAGCAAAACAGCGTGCCGGAAAGCAATCAGGGACAGTTAAAGATCTGGGGCCGGGCCAATTCGGTCAATGTGCAAAAGGTGCTGTGGTGCCTCGCCGAGCTCGACCTCGCTTACGAGCGCATCGATGCCGGCATGGCGTTCGGCCGCAACCGCGAGTCCGATTATCTCGCGATGAATCCGAACGGGCGGGTGCCGACGCTGGTGGACGGCGATTTCGTGCTCTGGGAATCCAATTCGGTCATGCGTTATCTGATGCTCGCCTATCGGCCGGATTCGCCGATTTATCCCAAAGCCCCAAAACGGCGCGCCGGTGTCGACCGCTGGCTCGACTGGACACTGTCGACCTTGCAGCCGGTCGATCGTCCGGTGTTCTGGGCGCTGGTGCGAACCCCGGTCGCCGAGCGCGACATGGCCGCGATCCAGAAAGATGCCGACGCCGAGGCCGGGGTCTGGCGGATCGCCGATCGCTATTTGGCGAGCAATCGTTTCATCGAAGGCGACGATTTCACGCTGGCCGATATCGCGCTCGGCGCCTATGCGAGGCGCTGGTTCGGGGTCGAGGGGATTACAAAACCGAAGCTGCCGCATCTCGACCGCTGGTTCGCTCAGTTTTCAGGCCGCCCGGGATTTGCGCAATACGTGGCGCCGCCGATGTCGTGACAGCTTTCGTCGTTCCGGGATGCGCCTTTGGTCAGCAATTGCCGACCTGAGGTGCAGGTCCTCAGCGCCACGCGCTTGCGCGGGGAATGACGCTAAAAACCCGACCGCTCGAACAGCAGAATACAAAAAATCAACATCAGCGTGACCGCCGCCACCACCAGGCGCGTGCTCCAGGTCATGCCGCGGCTCACCCACCACAGCAGCGCGCAACTCATCACGACGGGAACGATGATGTCGAGCTGCAAGGGATTTTCCCGCCTTTATCGCGCATGTGCCGTTTATGCTACCGGACGAACCTGAGGCCCACCGAGTTTCCGCGCCGCCAGACCACCTGGCAGGCCCGGCCAGTTCTCGCATCGCGCGCGAACGCCAGCCGCAACTTGGCCGGCAGGGCGTTGGGATCGTCAATGCTGATCCTGGCTCCAGAGGCGGACATGTCCCGTACCACGCACGGGCGCGCCGCGAAGCCGCCGTCCAGCGTGATCCACCCGGGTTGGGTCAGCGTCTTGCGCGCGTCGCGCTTTTTGGTGGCTCCGGCCATTCGGTCGCTCCTTGGCGTTTTTGCTATCCCACCAGGCTTTAGAAACCGTTGCGGCCGCCAGGGAATCAGGGGGGTTCGCGGCGCCCAGGAGGCGCTCAATCCGCCATGAAGGCGCGATCCTCCTGACTTGCCCGGCCGCGCAAACGTCACTATAGGTTCGCCCGCATGCGAAACGGCAGTGCCGTGACTTGGCCCGGTACCTAGCCCGGTCGCGGGAAAGCCGGCGTTTCGCTCCCTTCGTCTATCGGTTAGGACGCCACCCTTTCACGGTGGAGAGAGCGGTTCGATTCCGCTAGGGAGCGCCAATGATTTCAATGGCTTAGCTCCGACAGCGGTAATCATGTCCAGCAAATGTCCAGCATTCAAATTAGGGGAACAAGCTCGGGACGCGAACCTGAACCACGCGCGGGATCGATCTCGATAAGGCCGAGGGTGAGTCAATTTGACTCAGAGGCATCCCGCCGGCGCTCTGCAACACTGGAGCAGGTTCCGTCACTGAGCCCGATCCGATGGCCTGCAATCCTGCGTCAGTTTCCGCTCAACTCCGCCGCGCGGTGGCGCTACCGATCTACACCGTTGCGCTGGTGCTGCACATCAAGCGCCTACCGAAAGCCGAGCACGCCAAGGCGCACTGGCAGACCGCGACCGATATCCTGATCAACGCGCCGGAGGGCCGGGATTTCCTGATGCCGTATCGCAATGCTGCGGGCGATGAATTATGGAAAACCGGTTCCCACTATTGAACGGCGCAAGCGGGCCGAGGCCTACCGGATTGTGAGATAGCGCCCGTAACACCGGAACAAATCACCTGCCCCGGCTTTGAGTCCGGTTTCTGTGGGCGCGGAGTTTGTGATGCGTAAGTCTGGCTGGACACCCTCGATCGTGCCAAATAGCGACGATCAAAACGTCTACATCGTCGTCGATGATTTCGGCCGCAACGGTCAGTCTTACCGCGAAACCGACGCCG
>Ga0116129_1001512_pt1 | contig 12781 bp, 8 predicted proteins | sample June2015DPH_17_2_FD_89732 | JGI IMG/M metagenome (GOLD analysis project Ga0116129, IMG submission 89732) | Peatland microbial communities from SPRUCE experiment site at the Marcell Experimental Forest, Minnesota, USA - June2015DPH_17_10 | ecosystem: Environmental > Terrestrial > Soil > Wetlands >...
CGATGCACTGCCGGACCTCTCGGACACGCAGGTCATCATCCGCACCGAATTCCCCGGGCAGGCGCCGCAGGTGGTCGAGGATCAAGTCACCTACCCCTTGACCGCGACGATGCTGTCGGTACCTGGTGCGCGCACGGTGCGAGGATATTCCTTCTTCGGTGACTCCTACGTCTACATCATCTTCGACGACAAAACCGACCTCTACTGGGCACGATCGCGGGTGCTCGAATACCTCGCCCAAGTCACCGGAAGGCTGCCGCCCGGCGCCAAGCCGACCCTGGGTCCCGATGGCACCGGAGTCGGCTGGATTTACGAGTACGCCCTGGTCGACCGTAGCGGTAAATACGACATCTCACAGCTTCGAGCACTGCAAGACTGGTTTTTGAAATATGAGCTTAAAGCCGTGCCCAATGTCGCGGAAGTCGCGAGCGTCGGCGGTCTAGTCAAGCAATATCAAGTGGTGCTCGACCCCGATCGCCTGCGCGCGCTCGGTATCACCCTCAATCGGGTGAAGGAGTCGCTGCGCAACTCCAACAACGAGGCGGGTGGCTCGGTGTTGGAGCTCGCGGAGGCCGAGTATGCAGTCCGCGCGACCGGCTACCTCAAAGGCCTTGATGACTTCCGCAACGTGCCGGTGGGCTTGGGGGCCGGCGGCACGCCGATTCTGCTGGGCGATGTCGCGCGCATCCAGATCGGCCCGGAGCTGCGCCGTGGCATTTCAGAACTGGACGGTAAGGGCGAGGCGGTTGGCGGCATCATCGTCATGCGTGCCGGAAAGAATGCGCTGGAAACGATTGATGCCGTCAAAGCGAAGATTGCGAGCCTGAAGGCCAGTCTCCCGGCGGGAGTGGAAATCATCCCAACCTATGACCGATCGGAGCTGATTCACCGATCGGTTGCGACGCTGCGCGACCGGCTCATCGAGGAATTCATCGTCGTCACACTGGTCTGTGCGCTTTTCCTGTTCCACCTGCGCTCCGCGTTCGTGGCCATTGTCAGCCTGCCGCTCGGCATCCTTGCGGCCTTCACGGTCATGAACTGGCAGGGCGTCAATGCCAACATCATGTCCTTAGGGGGAATCGCCATCGCCATCGGCGCGATGGTTGACGCTGCGGTGGTGATGATCGAGAACGCACACAAGCATCTCGAAGCCTGGAATCACGAGAATCCCGACCGGAAGCCGACCGCCGCCGAGCAAGCAAGCTTGATCGCCGAGGCCGCTGCGGAAGTCGGGCCGGCCCTGTTCTTTAGCTTGCTGATCATCACTTTGAGCTTCGTTCCGGTCTTCACGCTCGAAGCCCAGGAAGGTAAGTTGTTCGGGCCGCTGGCGTTCACCAAAACTTACTCGATGGCCGCCGCTGCGGGGCTGTCGGTGACGTTGATTCCGGTGCTGATGTTCTACTTCGTCCGCGGACGGATACCGGACGAGCGCAGCAACCCGATCAACCGTCTCCTGATCTTCTTGTACCGGCCGGTGCTTGATTTCGTGCTGAAGCACCCGAAGACGATCTTGACCGTATCCGCACTTCTGATGATCACCGCTGTCGTGCCGTTGACCCAGCTCGGGAGCGAGTTCATGCCGCCGCTGGTCGAGGGCGATCTGCTCTATATGCCCTCGGCGCTGCCCGGGCTGTCCGCCGACAAAGCCTCCCAGCTACTCCAACAAACTGACAAGGTACTGATGCAATTTCCGGAAGTTCTGCGTGTGTTCGGCAAGGTGGGCCGCGCCGAAACGGCGACCGACCCGGCGGGGCTCGAGATGTTCGAAACCACGATCCAGTTCAAACCGCAGTCGCAGTGGCCGAGTGGCATGACTCAGGATCAGTTGATCGACAAAATGAACAGCGCCCTGCAAATACCCGGACTATCCAATCTCTGGGTCCAGCCGATCCGAAACCGCATAGATATGCTGTCGACCGGCATCAAGAGTCCGGTCGGCATCAAGATCGCGGGTCCCGACTTGAAAATCATCGAGAAGATCGGTAGCCAAATCGAAGCGACCGTCAGGGAGGTTCCGGGCACGCGGTCGGCGTATGCCGAGCGTGTCCAGGGCGGACGCTATATTGAGGTGCGTATCGATCGAATCCGCGCAGCGCGCCTCGGCCTCACGCTCGCGGACGTGCAGCAAGTCGTTGCGCTCGCCATTGGTGGTGAGAATGTCGGCGAGACGGTTGAGGGCTTGCAGCGCTTCCCGATCAATATCCGCTATCCGCGGGAACTGCGCGACTCGGTTGAACAGCTCCGCGTACTGCCAATCCTGACCGAAGCGGGGGCAACTACGACGCTCGGCGCCGTTGCCGATCTCGTCGTCACCGACGGTCCACCCCAGATCCGCAGCGAGAATGCGCGCCTGAACGGCTGGGTCTATGTGGACATCAGCGGACGCGATCTTGCGCGGTATGTTCGGCAGGCGCAGCAGCTCGTCGCCGAGCGCGTTGCATTGCCGCCTGGATATTCGATCACCTGGTCAGGGCAGTTCGAATACTTGGAGCGAGCAACGAAGAAACTGACACTGGTCGTGCCGGTGACGCTCGCAATCATCTTCGTGCTGCTGTATCTCACATTTCGCAGTGTCCCCGAGGCGGCACTGATTATGATCACGCTGCCGTTCGCACTCATCGGTGGATTGTGGCTGCTGTTTTTGCTCGGCTACAACCTGTCGATCGCCTCCGCGATCGGCTTCATCGCCCTCGCGGGGGTGTCCGCGGAGTTTGGGGTTGTGATGCTGATCTATCTCGATCATGCGATAGCAAAGCGCGTGGCTGCGAATCATTTCAATACGGAAGGCGATCTGATGGAAGCGATTGAGGATGGCGCGGTGCTGCGTGTCCGCCCGAAAGCGATGACGGTTACCGTGATCATCGCCGGTCTCCTACCGATCATGTTCGGTGGTGGCACGGGCTCCGAAGTTATGCGGCGAATCGCAGCTCCCATGGTGGGAGGTATGATTACTGCACCAATGCTTTCGATGCTCGTGCTGCCGGCGGCCTATCTTCTTCTGCACCGGCGCGACCTGCGGAGGAGGGCGACGACGAACACCAAGTGACTTCAGATGAAGCGTTCGATCTGACGGCGCAAGTCCGTGACGCCCACGTTGTCCAAGCGGGCGCTTGCAATCGACGCCAATCTATGGACGGGCTTACTGGACTGAGTGTATTCTTAGCTCGTTCATTGGGGAGTAGCCGCCCTCCACCTAGGGAGGGGAACGCGTCAACATACTTGATCCCTTGGATCATGGCGCGTTCAACCAGCTGGTCTGGCGAGACCTTTGACACATAGCCTAGTCTCGGGTTGGACGGGGGCCGTGTGTCATTGGCCACTTCGTCCGACCCCGCTAGGAACTTCTCATGGATCCCTTCTTGATTTCCACCGGCTCAGTTGCCGTGGGCGAGCTCGGCGACAAGACTCAGTTGCTGTCTTTGATTCTCGCCACGCGTCTGCGCAAACCCCTGCCCATCATCGCAGGTATCTTTGCGGCAACCCTGATCAACCACCTCATCGCCTGTTCCGTCGGCGAGTGGGTCGGCGCCCTGATGACTCCGACGATTCTTCGCTGGGTACTGGGCATCTCGTTCCTGGCGGTTGCCGGGTGGGCGCTCATTCCGGATAAGATGGATGAGAATGTCAAAACTCACGGCAACTACGGGGTTTTCGTCTTGACCGCCGTGACCTTCTTCATGGCGGAGATGGGCGATAAGACTCAAATCATCGCCCTCGCCCTGGCGGCCAAGTACGACGCACTGGTTGCCGTGGTCGCCGGCACTACGCTCGGCATGATGATCGTCAACATTCCCACGGTCCTATTTGCCGAGCGAGCGACAAAGTGGGTCCCCGTCAACGTGGTGCGCATCGTTGCGGCGCTGATTTATGCCATCCTGGGCGTGATTACGCTGCTCGGATACTCAAGGGTGAGCCTCTGACATTATGACCATAGCGATCCATTGGACTCCCGGCGTCGTTATGGCGGGCGCGATCCTGATCTATTCCGCCATCGTGAGCGCTGCGGACGATACTGGTTCGCAAGCGGTGGCGGAGATTCCAGCCGAAGAATGGGCGATTCACGGCCAGGTGACTTACACAGTGCAAGCTGCCGACGGATTCCACGCGCCCTACAGCGGTCGCAACAGTCTCTCGCCCGCGAGCAACGAGGAGACCGTCGATGCGACACTCTTTCTCGGTTCGCGGCTCTGGCGGGGGGCGGAATTCTGGATCAATCCGGAGATCGATCAGGGTTTTGGTCTCGACAACACGCTCGGCGTGGCCGGGTTTCCAAGCGGAGAAGCGTACAAGGTAGGCGCGAACCACCCTTACTTCCGCTTGCAGCGCGCGTTCGTTCGTCAAACCATTGACGGAGGCGGTGAACGGGAAGCCGTCGAAGGAGTTGCCAATCAGCTCGGAGGTTATCGGAGCGCGAACCGATGGGTGTTTACCGTAGGTAAGTTCAGCGTCGTCGATATTTTCGACGCCAACCAATACGCGCACGACCCCCGAAATGATTTCTTGAACTGGGCGGCGGTCGAAACGGGCTCTTTCGATTATGCGGCGGATGCCTGGGGATATACCGTGGGCGCCGCGGCCGAACGATACCAGGGTGCATGGACCGCGCGCGCTGGCGTATTCGATGAGTCGAACGTACCGAACAGCGTGCATCTCGAACCGGGTATACACGAGCTCCAGGTCGACTTGGAACTCGAAAATTGCCATGAGGTTCTGGGTCATCCCGGCAAAGTGATGCTGACGGCTTTTGAAACCCGCGCGCGCATGGGGCTTCTCGATGAGGCCGTTGAGATTGCGCAAGCAACGGGCGATCCGATAGACATTGCCGACACGCGTCAGTTGCGCGATCGATTCGGCGCGGACCTCAACATCGAGCAAGAGCTGGCTCATGATCTCGGCATGTTCGCCCGCGTGGGGAAAGCGTCCGGCAATGTCGAAGCCTATAACTTCACGGATATCGATCAGACTGTCGCCGTTGGGCTGTCGCTGAAGGGGTCTTATTGGACTCGCGCCGATGACACGGTCGGTTTAGCGGGCATCAATAACAGCATCTCGGCCGCGCGCGAGCGATACCTCAACGCCGGCGGTCTTGGCATCGTCGTCGGTGACGGTCAATTGCCGCATCCGGGACCGGAGCAGATCCTCGAGACGTATTACAACCTGGGTGTGGTGCCGCAGGCCCACGTAAGTCTTGACTATCAATTCGTCAAGAACCCGGCCTATAACCGCGACCGCGGCCCGGTATCGATATTCGCCGTGCGTGTCCACGCGCAGTTTTAACGAAGATCAGATGCTCAGATCCTCCAGAGGGCGGCCTCGGGCCAGAAATTACGGGCAGCTGACCGAGGTGTTGGTGCCGTTGGAAACTGTGACGCACTTGGGGTTACTGGCAGCGGCCTTCATTTCATCATCGACCTGCTTGCGTATGTCATCGCCCTGGTGCGCCATGTCGGCCCGCATCTTCGCCATCTCCGCCTGTGCCTGCTCGGCAGTCTGCGGACCGCCGGCGCCAGCGCCGGCGTTGGCGGCCTCGGTCATTCCGTCGACGCACCGTTTGAAGTCGGGTGAGCCCGGTTGTATCCCCCAGGACTTGCACTGGGCTTCAGGGTCAGCTTGTGCAATGGCGCCCTGTGTCGCTGCCCCTGTGGCGGCGGGCGTGGGGGCGGCGGTTACAGGGGTTTGCCGACCGCACCCGGCACACAGAAGCACGAGGGCAAACGCCATTGAGATTTTGGACTGTTGCATAACAAATATCCTTTCATGAATGATGGCATGATGATTCTCCGATCACGTCCGGGCGGTCACTGCCGGCGTTGCCGATTGATCAATCGCGATGCGTGGCGGTACTCTGCTACTAGCAAGGTTCGCGTCAAACGAAGTGGAAATGACTCATTGAATGATGCCCGGGAGCCCCTCCCATTGAAATTCGCTATTTGCAGAGGCTATCCACCGTCAACTGCCCCCCGCATCGACTAACATGCGCTCGACGAGAAGTCATCAGAACCTCGGTTGCCTACAACCGCGGCTCGATATGACAGATTCAACCAATCATGACTCAAGAGGCAGGGGATGCCCGTCGCCACAGTACTTAGTCGGGAACAGCGCGGAATCGACGCACCTCAGGTGCAGGTCGAAGTCGATATAGGCGCCGGGCTCCCAACTTTCAACATCGTCGGTCTGCCTGAAGCAGCGGTGAAGGAGAGCAAGGATCGCGTGCGTGCGGCCCTCACTAACTCCGATTTTGAGTTCCCATCCGGGCGCATCACCGTCAACCTGGCGCCCGCCGACCTGCCCAAGGAAGGCGGCCGCTTCGATCTTCCCATCGCGATTGGGATCGTTAGCGCTTCCGGTCAATTGACCGATGTTCGTTCCGAGTTGCAAGCCTGTGAGCTCTACGGCGAGCTATCGTTGAGCGGTGAATTGCGATCGATGAAAGGGCTGCTGCCGGCGGCCCTCGCAGCGTCCGTCGCTCGGCACCCGGTGGTTGTGCCTCACATCAATGCTGCCGAGGCCGCACTCGTCAAAGATTGCGAGGTGATCGCGGCGAGACACATTCTGGAAGTTTGCGCTCATTTCGGCGGGGCGAGTCGTCTGGGGCGTTATCGGGCGGAGCCACTTTCGCCAGTACCGACAGTGCTGGCTGATTTGTGTGATGTGCGCGGCCAAGCGCATGCTAGGCGCGCTCTGGAAATCGCTGCCGCCGGTCAGCACAGTCTGTTGCTGATAGGATCGCCGGGGGCGGGGAAGAGCATGCTAGCGCAGCGTCTGCCAGGCATCCTGCCGCCGATGAATGATGCCGAAGCTATGGAGGTGGCGACCGTACGCTCGATTGTCGGCCGTCCACCGAAGCCGAGTGAGTGGCGCTCGCGGCCATTTCGCAGTCCGCATCACACGGCTTCGGCCGCAGCACTGGTCGGTGGAGGTGTCCATCCGCGTCCGGGAGAGATTTCCCTGGCCCATCATGGCGTACTGTTCCTGGATGAATTTCCGGAATTCGAGAGGCGCGTCTTGGAGGTGCTTCGCGAGCCGCTGGAGGTCGGCGCGATTACGATTTCGCGTGCGGCGCGCCAGGCAGAATTTCCGGCGCGTTTCCAGTTGATCGCGGCGATGAACCCCTGTCCATGTGGCTATCTCGGCGACGCCATCGGTATCTGTCAATGTACAGCCGAACAAGTCCAGCGTTATCGCGCAAGAATTTCGGGCCCGTTGTTCGATCGTCTGGACTTGCATGTGCACGTTCCGCGACTGGAGTTCAAGAGTCTGCGCGAACGAAGTGGCGGCTGTGAGGCCAGCACAGCGGTCGCCGCTCGAGTTACGCGAACGCGAGAGCTGCAGATACATCGGCAGGGGGCCTGCAATGCCCACCTGGACAATGCGGCGGTGGAGCGTTACTGCACGCCGAACGCCGCCGGGCTGGCGATCTTGGAGCGCGCCATGCAGCACCTCGGCTTGTCGGCTCGCGGCTACCACCGTGTCTTGAAGGTGGCGCGCACGATCGCCGACATGAGCGGCCAGTCGCAGATCAAAGTTGCGCAGATCGCGGAAGCGCTTGCGTTACGATCCCTGGATCGGCAGCCGGCAAAGTGAAGGGCGGAGTGGGCGCCCAGCGCCGCAAAAGCCACCAACAATTTTGGTGGCAATTTGGTAGCGCCGCCTCTCGAATCGTATGCCGCAATCCGTTGCATCCACGAATGACGACGTGTGTGAAAACCAGTAGAGTCAAAGACATAGGAAGTACGAGGCTCAGTCGGCTGTGGCAGTCGGTCCAGTCACTGACTGACCGCTAAAATAAAATATTCAAATGGAATCAATGTGTTAGACAGGAAATTATGCGTGGCCCCGATGATGGACTGGACCGACAGCCACTGTCGCTACGTGCACCGTCTATTCGCGCCGCATGCCTTGCTGTACACGGAGATGATCGTGGCCACGGCCCTGCTGCGCGGCGACGCGCGCCGCCTGCTGGAGCACAGCGCCGCGGAGCACCCGGTGGCCCTGCAGCTGGGTGGCTGCGATCCGAAGGAGCTTGCGGCAGCCGCGCGGATCGGCGCGGCCGCGGGCTTCGCAGAGATCAATCTGAACGTGGGCTGTCCGAGCGACCGGGTCAAGAACGGCTCCTTCGGTGCATGTCTCATGCTGAAGCCTGCGCTGGTGGCCGACTGCGTCCGGGCCTTGAAGGACGCCACGCCGCTGCCGGTGACCGTCAAATGCCGCATCGGCATCGACGATCGCGACGACTATGAATTCTTCGCGGCTTTTGTCGATGCCGTCGCCGGAGCCGGCATCGCCGCGCTCCTCGTGCATGCCCGCGCGGCGATACTGGGGGGCCTCTCGCCGAAGGAGAATCGCGAGATTCCCCCGCTGAAATACGACTACGTCCACAGGCTCAAACGGGAGCGGCCGGAGCTGACCGTGGTATTGAACGGCGGATTGTCCCAGGTAGCGGAAATCCACGGCCACGTGGCGGCGGGGCTCGACGGGGCCATGATCGGCCGCGCCGCCTACCACCGTCCCGCATTGCTCGCGGAATTGGAGCAGGCCCTCATCGACCCGGCTTGGGTCGTGCCGGAGCCGCCGGAGATCATCGAGCGCGTGATTTCCTACGCCAAGGTCTGTGCGCGGCGGGGTATACGCCTGCACTCGATTACCCGGCACATGCACGGCTTGATGGCCGGGCGCGAGGGCGCGCGCGCCTGGCGCCGGTTTCTGTCCGAGGTGGCCGCACGCGCCGATGCGGTGCCTGAAACCCTCTATTCGGCGCTTCCGATACTAAACCAAGGGATTGCAGCGTAAACGGCTTCAGGCCGCGGCATCGGATTAAGTATAATGACCTGACATGGGCAAAGAAATCGAACTCGCCATCGTATTCGCGGATGTCGTCGGCAGCACCAAGCTGTATGAGCTACTGGGAGATCTGCGGGCACGGGACATGGTGGGGATCTGCATCGATGTGATGCGGGCGGCCACCGATCAGAATCACGGCACGGTCATCAAGACCATGGGGGATGAGGTCATGGCGACCTTCCCGACCGCCGACGATGCCCTCAACGCCGCGGCGCAGATGCAGAAGCAAATCGTGCTGCACCCCCAGCTCAAGGTCGATGAGCAAACCGTGGCCATTCGCATCGGCTGCAACTTCGGACCGGTGGTGCAGGAGAACCGCGACATTTTCGGTTCGGCCGTGCACACGGCCAATCGCATGACCAGCCAGGCCAAAGCCGGCCAGATCATCACCACGGCGACCATGGTGGAGCACCTGTCGAGCGACTGGCGCGCGTCCGTACGACAGATCGACATCGCCACGCTCAAGGGACGCAGCAGCGAAGTGGCGCTATTCGAGGTGCTGTGGCAGACCGACGACATCACCAGCATGGTGCCCGCAATCGCCATCACTTCGCGCGAGCGTGAGCGGGCAAACAAGGTCCTGCGGCTGCGCTTGCGCTACCAGGGCCAGGAAGTGGTGATGGACGAAGGACGCACCAACATCACCATCGGCCGCGCCGAGGAAAACGATCTGGTCGTCAAGGGCAACCTGATTTCGCGGCTGCATGCCCGAGTGGAGATGAACCGCAATAAATTCATGCTCATCGATCAGAGCACGAACGGCACCTTCGTGCTCGGCAAGGACGGCGAAGAGGCGTTCGTGCGCCGCGATTCCATGCAGGTTCGCGGCGAGGGGCTGATCGGTCTCGGCAAGGCGCCGGACAGCAATTCTTCCCAGGTGATTCGCTACACCTGCGAGGAGTGAACCCGCTCTAGAGCGCCCTTGAGCTCCGATTTGAGCGCCTGCGGCACCCGCTCGCCGAATTCGCTCAAATATTTGTCGATGCCGGCGAACTCGTCCTGCCACAGCCGCGGGTCGACGGTCAGCAGCTCCTCGATCGCGCTCGGCGCCATCTCGAGGTCTCCGAGATCCAGGTCGCCCGGCTCCGGCAGATGGCCGATCGCGGTCTCGCGCGCCTTGGCGGTGCCCTTGCATCGGTCGACGACCCAGCGCAGCACGCGCAGATTCTCGCCGAACCCCGGCCACAAAAATTTACCCGCCTCGTTCTGGCGGAACCAATTGACATGGAAAATCTGCGGCGGCGATTTGAGCTTGGCGCCGACATTGATCCAATGCGACCAATAATCGCCGAAGTTGTAGCCGGCGAAGGGCTTCATGGCCATGGGGTCGCGGCGCACGACGCCGACGGCCTCCGTGGCAGCGGCCGTGGTCTCCGATGCGACGCCGGCTCCCACCAACACGCCATGCAGCCAGTTGCGAGCCTGGAATACCAGCGGCGCGAGAGTGCGGCGCCGGCCGCCGAAAATAATGGCGGAAATAGGTACACCGCCGGGAGCATCGGCGAGCTTTGAATAACCGGGATTCTGTCTGGCCGCGACGGTGAACCGGGAGTTCGGCTGTGCGGCCGGTCCGTTCGCCGGATCATAGGGCCGCCCCTGCCAGTCGATGACCGGCTTGCCCTCGGTCAGGCCTTCCCACCAGGGTTGATTGTCTGCGGTGAGACCCACATTGGTGAATATGGTGTCGTGACGAATCATGTCGTAGGCATTGCGATTGGTCTTGGCATTGGTGCCCGGAACGACGCCGAAGTAGCCGGACTCGGGATTGATGGCATAGAGCCGCCCGTCCTTGCCCGGATGCAGCCAGGCGATGTCGTCGCCGACCGTCCAGACCTTCCAGCCCTTGTAGTGGGCGGGCGGAATCAGCATGGCCAGATTGGTCTTGCCGCAGGCGGAGGGGAAGGCGCAGGCCAGGTAGTGAACTTCGCCCTGCGGATTTTCGATGCCGACAATGAGCATGTGCTCCGCCAGCCAGCCTTCGGTGCGTGCCTGCCAGCTGGCGATGCGCAGAGCGTGACACTTCTTTCCGAGCAGCGCATTGCCGCCGTAGCCGGATCCGAAGCTCTTGATCGAGAGCTCTTCGGGGAAGTGCATGATGAAGCGGCGCTTCGGATCGAGATCCCCGGTGGAATGCAGGCCTCTCACGAACGTGCCGTCACGTCCGATGCGCTCGAGCGCCGCACGCCCCATGCGCGTCATGAGGTGCATGTTGAGCACGACGTAGGCGCTGTCCGTGATCTCGACACCGCATCGAGAGAACGGCGAGTCGATGGGCCCCATGCAATAAGGAACGACGTACAGCGTGCGTCCCTTCATGCAACCGGCGAACAAGGCATCCATCTGGGCATGAGCCTGCACCGGATCGATCCAATGGTTATTCGGCCCCGCATCGTCCTTGTTGCGCGTGCAGACGAAAGTCAGGTGTTCCACACGCGCCACATCCGATGGATTCGAGCGGGACAGTACACAGCCCGGAAAGCTCTGCGGGTTGAGCGGCAGCAACTCCTTGGCGGTGATCAATTGGCGTTGCAGCAGCTGAAACTCCGACTGGCTCCCCTCGCACCAATGGACCCGGTCCGGCTGGGTGAGCTTCGCCACCTCATCGACCCAGGCCGAAACATCGCGGTTCAGGGACTCGAGTGCGGTCATTTGCTGGGGTGCGGTGGCCATGGGGGGATGTCCTTAGAAGCTGGCTTAATAGACCCAGAAGGATGACAGATGGCTGGCTTGATAGCCAAGTCAGACAAAGACTGAAGATGCGATAGCGCTGTCGCATTTGCCGGTATGGTAAGGGCTTGCAATGTTTCCTATAAGTAATTGATTCTGAATGTCTTAGAATGCGCCCCACGATCATGAGCACACATTTTCCGGCCCTCTCTGTCTGCGGCGCGCTGCTGGCGTTTTTTTTCGCTGTACCGACCTGCGGTCAAGAGCCGGCGAGCTCCCTCGAGATCAAATCCATCGCCGAAGTCGAATCGAAGGTGGCCCTGCCAGCGAGTACAGCCGGGGACGCGGGGAGGGCGGGGGACGCCGGGCCGGCGAGTAGCGGCGGCCGTGCCGCTGTCGAACTCGTGCCCGCGGACAGGGTGGTGCCGGGCGACCGTGTGATCTACACCCTCGAAGTGCACAACAGCGCGGCGACGGCCTTGGATGCGCCGAGCTTTACCTACCCCATCCCCGAGCACATGCGGTATATCGCCGACTCAGCGGTGGGTCCGGGAGCGCAGGTCAGCTATTCGGTGGATGGCGGCCACACCTTTGCGCGTGCCGAGGATCTGAAGGTGAAGGGCCCGGACGGCAAGCTGCGCGCCGCGGTGGCCGCCGACTACACGGACATCCGCTGGCAGCTGAAGAACAGCTTGAAAGCCAATTCGGTCGCGTTCGTGCGTTTTCGCACACTCGTGAAATAACCGGGCTGCAAACACCGTAGGCTAGCGGCCTGGACTACAGGATCAATGAACAGCGACTACAAAGATGTTTTCGGCCTCGAGGGTCCGCTGGCGCGGGCCCTGCCGGGCTATGCGTATCGCCCCGAACAAGCCGCGATGGCGAGGGCGGTGGGCCTCGCGCTGGCGCGTCTGGAGCCCCTGATCGTCGAAGCCGGCACGGGCACGGGCAAGACCTTTGCCTATCTGGTCCCGGCGCTTCTGTCGGGGCGTAGCGTGATCATCTCCACGGGCACGCGCACCCTGCAGGATCAGCTGTTTCGCCGCGATGTGCCGCTGCTGGCGCGTGCCTTGGGACTGCCGGCGAAGATCGCCTTGCTCAAGGGCCGTGCCAACTATCTTTGCCGGCATCGGCTGGAGCTTGCGAGCGGCCAAGGGTCCTTGGCCGTGGGCGAACGCGGCGCAGCGCGCACGCTGGCGAAGATTTCGCGATGGGCCGCGACCACCAAGGCCGGGGATTTATCGGAACTCACCGATTTGCCCGAACAGTCCTC
>Ga0116129_1001514_pt1 | contig 12773 bp, 10 predicted proteins | sample June2015DPH_17_2_FD_89732 | JGI IMG/M metagenome (GOLD analysis project Ga0116129, IMG submission 89732) | Peatland microbial communities from SPRUCE experiment site at the Marcell Experimental Forest, Minnesota, USA - June2015DPH_17_10 | ecosystem: Environmental > Terrestrial > Soil > Wetlands...
CTCGCTCCCGCTCGAAGGCGGGATCGAGGCGGCCTATCGCGCCGACATCGATGCGGCTGCTGATCCGCAGGCTAAGCTGGAGGAAATCGAGGAGCGGTTGAACAAGCTTCGTTCGCCGTTCCGCTCAGCCGAGAAGTTCTGGGTCGAGGAGATCATCGATCCGCGAAAGACCCGCTCGCTATTGTGCGAGTTCGCGCGCCTCGCCGAGCCGCTGCGCACGCCGGGGCCGGTAACCGGGATGGCGATCCGGCCTTAGGCGATCTGTCAACGAGTAGTCGATCTTTGTCGTACCAAGTCCCGTGGTTATGGATTCCGGGCTCGCGCTTTGCGCGCCCCGGAATGACGAGACCTCACGCCATCGCCGGCTTCGGCGCGCGCGAGATTGCCAGCACGATCAGGGCTGCCACCACGCACAGCGCGCCGGCAAAGAAGAAGGCCGGCAGATAGGTTGCGAGCAGGGTGCGTGACAGCCCGGCGCCGAAAGCTGCAAAGGCCGCGCCCATCTGGTGACCGGCGAAGATCCAGCCGAAGACGAGATTGGCCCGCTCGGCGCCGAAGCGTTGTGCCGTCAGCCGCACCGTCGGAGGCACGGTGGCGATCCAGTCGAGGCCGTAAAACATCGCAAACAGCGACAGGCCGTAGAACGAGAAGTCGGTGAACGGCAGCATCAGGAGCGACAGGCCACGCAGGCCGTAATACCAGAACAAAAGCCAGCGGTTGTCGTAGCGATCCGACAGCCAGCCCGACATGATGGTGCCGAAGAAGTCGAAGATGCCCATGGCGGCGAGCAGGCTGGCCGCCTGTACCTGCGGGATTCCGAAGTCGAGGCACATCGGGATCAGGTGAACCTGGACCAGCCCGTTGGTAGAGGCGCCGCAGATGAAGAACGTCGCAAACAGGATCCAGAACGCGCGGGTCTGGGCGGCATCGCGCAGCGTGCCGAGGGCAGCCGCCAATATCGGTGTGTTGCTCGGGGGAGGCGCCGGCAGCGGCTCGGTGCCTTGATCGCCGAACGGGCGCAAGCCGACGTCGCTCGGCCGATCGCGCATCAGCATCAGTACCGCAAAAGCCGCAACCCCGAGCATGACGCAAACGAACGACAGCGCAATGCGCCAGCCCAATCGCTCGGTGGCGCTGGCAAGCAGCGGCAGGAACACCAACTGCCCGGTTGCGACGCTGGCGGTCAGGATTCCGACCACGAGACCGCGCCGCCCATTGAACCAGCGCGCGGCGACCGTCGCGCCCAGGACCAGGGCGGTCATCCCGGTGCCGATGCCGATCACGACGCCCCACAACAGCAGCAAATGCCAGACTTTCGTCATCGCGAGCGAAGCGGACAGGGCTGAGGCCACGATCAGAAGGGCCGCCAGCGTGACATTGCGCAAGCCGTAGCGGTTCATCAGCGCTGCCGCGAACGGCGCCATCAGGCCGAACAGAATGAAGCGGATCGACAGCGCCGAAGAAATCTCCGCCGTGGTCCAGCCGAACTCGCGCTGCAACGGCACGATGAAGACGCCGGGCGCACCGACCGTGCCGGCGGTGATCAGCGCGGTGAGAAAGGTGACGCCGACCATCACCCAGCCGTAGTGAATGTTGCGGCGAGCGAGCGCAGACGAGAGCCAGTTCGAAATCAATGTCGCCCCCAGGGGAGAGTTATGTTGGTTGATTACAAGTGCATATTGACGCATTCGTCGCATGACCGAAATGGCGAAATTCCTTCATTTTCGGACATCGCCTTATCAGGATGCGAGGCGTTCGACCGCAACTGCCGTCGCTTCGCCGCCGCCGATGCACAAGGCGGCAACGCCCCGTTTGAGATTTCGTGCTTCGAGCGCATGCAGCAGCGTGACGATGAGACGGGCGCCGGTTGCGCCGATGGGGTGACCGAGTGCGCAGGCGCCGCCATTGACGTTGAGCTTCTCGCGGGGAATACCGAGGTCGCGCTGGGCCGCCATCGCCACCACCGCGAAGGCCTCATTGATCTCGAACAGGTCGACGTCGCCGACGCTCCAGCCGGCCTTGTCGAGTACTTTTCGGATCGCGGGGATCGGAGCCGTCGTGAACCATTGCGGTTCCTGGCTGTGGGTGGCGTGGGCCTTGATCACAGCTAAAGCGGGCAGCCCGTTGCGGTCGGCAAGCGAGCGCCTGGCGATGACGAGAGCCGCGGCGCCGTCGGCATTGGCCGAAGATGCTGCCGGTGTGATCGTGCCGTTGGGGCGGAATGCCGGCTTCAATCCGGGGATTTTGGCGGGATCGACCTTCAGCGGGATTTCGTCATTGCCGATCGCGCGCGAACCGGTCTTTTCCTTGACCGTCAGGGGCACGATTTCGGCCTTGAACGCGCCGCCTTCCACCGCCTTGCGGGCGCGCGTCAGCGTTTCCATTGCGTAAGCGTCCTGATCATGCCGTGTGAATTGATAGGCTTCGGCCGTAGCCTCGCCGAAATCGCCCATCGAGCGGCCGGCTTCATAGGCATCCTCAAGGCCGTCGAGCAGCATATGGTCGATGATGCGGTCATGGCCAGCGCGATATCCGCCGCGCGCCTTTGCCAGCAGATAGGGCGCATTGCTCATGCTTTCCATGCCGCCGGACACCACGATCTCGGCGGAGCCGGCCTGGATGATGTCGTGGGCAAGCATCGTGGCTTTCATGCCGGAGCCGCAGACCTTGTTGATGGTCGTGGCGCCGGTGGCGTCCGGCAATCCGGCGCCGCGAGCGGCCTGCCTTGCCGGGGCCTGCCCCTGTCCGGCCGGCAACACGCAGCCCATGAACACTTCATCGATTCGCTCGGGCTTGAGTTTTGCGCGTTCGAGCGCCGCCGCAATGACATGAGAGCCGAGCTGGTGGGCGGAAAACGGCGTAAGCTCGCCCATGAAACGTCCGAGTGGGGTGCGGGCGGCGGAGACGATGACGACGGGATCCGAGGCGGTGCCCATGATGATCCTCCATCAGGAAGGAGCCAAAAAGATTACACACGTCATGTAATGCAGTGCAAAAAATTTGCAATGGACCGCTCCGATGACAACTAGTGGTCCGATTCTAACATTCGCATCCCTTCTCAGCGGCCATTTTTGCGAATGTTAGAATCAAAGGACCACTAGCAAATATAGGTTTAGTGTCCCGATTCCGAAGTTCGTCGCATTTTACGGAGCCACGTTTCGAACTTCGGAATCGAAAGGACACTAGCTAACTTATTGATCTAGTGTGGCCTTGGTTCAGAAGTCCGCATGACGAACTCGCGGCCTAAACGATGCGGACTTCTGAACCGCCACACTAGTGGAGTTTCGGATTTGACATTCGCTTTTCGCGTCTGCGGCTAGATCGTTGCGAATGTCAAATCCACTCCACCAGGTCATTGGTTCGATGACAAAATGTCGTGAGCAGCGCAGACGATCTTTCACCGCTTCCGATCGATGAATTCCTGCATCAGCCGCTTCGGCTCGTCGGTGAGGAACGAGCGGCCGAACACGCCGATGCTGAGATTGACGGATTCCGTCAGCGGCAGTTCCTCCCATTGCCGGAGCAGGGCTTTCTGCGCCCGCAGCGCTTCCGCTCCGCATTTCAACAGCGCTTCGACCGTTTTCTCGACCGCTGCGTCGAGGCCGCCTTCTGGCGCGACGACATCGACCAATCCCCAGGCCAGCGCGGTGGCGGCATCGATATGTTCGGCTGTCATCACCAGCCACCGCGCGCGGCCCCAGCCGATCAGGCGCGGCAGCAAGGCTGCGTGGATGACGCTCGGAATCCCGACGCGGACCTCCGGCATGCCGAATTTTGCGTCATATCCCGCGACGCGGAAATCGCAAGCCGCGGCGACCTCAAGACCGCCGCCAAGGCACCAGCCGGGCATGCGGGCAATGACGGGCGCGGGAAAGGTTCGCACGGCTTCACAGAGATCGCGCAAGCCGGTAATGAATTTTTCGGCGGAATTCTGATCGAGACGTGCCATCTCCTTGATATCGGCCCCGCCAATCATGCTTTTCTGACTTTCTCCGGCGAGGACAAGAACGCGGATATCGCGGTTTGCCGTCAGTGCCTCAAGCCCTTCCCTGACAGCCTGGATCGCGGCTGATCCCAGAATATTGAGTGGACCTGCGTTGCAAATTGTCATGCGCGCGACCCCTCGTGAGTCGCGATCGACGCCGCAGTGGAGATTGAGCATCTGCATGGAGCCCTCTTGCCGCGGGAAGAAAGAAACCAAGTTCCCCGGCAAAAACCGCTTTTGTCAAGATCGGAGCGCGCCTGCCTCGGCGTACGACGTCAAGTCACGAAAATCGGAACCGGGCGAAATAAGATGCAGCATTTCGCGGGCGCGGATGCTAAAAGACAGGCGACGCCATTATATGATTTCAAACATATCATGAGAACTGCATGCGGTATTCCAAGGAACACAAATTTCAGACGCACGCACGGATCGTGAAGAGGGCGTCCGTCAAGCTCCGCGAGAAGGGAGCCCACGGCATTGGTGTCGCCGATCTCATGAAGGACGCCGGCCTGACCCATGGCGGATTTTATGCGCATTTCAACTCGCGCGAAGCCCTGGTGATCGAAGCCTTCACGCATGCGATGGACCGGTCGACCGCGCATTGGCGAGAGTTGTCGGAGGAGACGCCGGTCGAAAAGCGGCTGTCGAAGATCGTGAATACCTATCTCGCGCCCGTTCACCGCGACGATCCCGGCCACGGCTGTGCGGTACCGGCGCTGGCGGCGGAGATCGCCCGGGAGAGCGCAAAGACACGGCGGGTGTTTGCCGGTCGAATGGAGCAGATGATCGATATGCTCGCTGACCAGTTTCACGGCTTGCCGCGCAAGGCGGCCCGGAAGCAGGCGATGGCGGCGCTCGCCACCATGATGGGGGCGCTGGTGATGGCTCGGGTTGCCGGTACCGGCGAACTTTCTGATGAAATCCTCAAATCGGGCCGTGACGCTGTGCTTGACCGCGTCAGCCCTGTCACGAAAAAGCCGGCCAAAAGGGCGACCACCTCGGCCTGAGCTGAAATTACCGCATTCGACATTGGTCGTATGGCGGCCGGAAAGGGTCCTCCATCGTTGTTTTCACGCATTGCAGTGTGGTGGATTTGACATTCGCGTCAGCGTCACCGCGAGTCCTCGATGCGAATGTCAAAACCGGGACACTGGTGCGCTGAAAAAACCTTTCCAAACACCCTAAAGCCTGCAAGATGTTACCAAATTCGGCGTGCCGGTCCGATCGCCGCCGAACCCGAAAAGCGGGAGCCAAAACGGACCACTCGTCAAGGATTCTGGAGGAACGCATGCGTAAGATCGGGCATTTCATCGGCGGCCGTGAGGTTGCGGGCACATCAGGCAGGTCAGCGGATGTTTTCGAGCCGATGACCGGTGATGTCCAGGCTCAGGTCGCGCTGGCTTCCAAAACCGAAGTTCGCGCTGCCGTCGAGAATGCGCTTGCCGCGCAAGGCGGATGGGCCGCGACCAATCCGCAGCGCCGTGCGCGCGTGATGATGAAGTTCCTCGAATTGGCACAGCGCGACTATGACAAGCTCGCCGACGTTCTGGCACGCGAACACGGCAAAACCGTTCCCGACGCCAAAGGCGACATTCAGCGCGGCCTCGAGGTCGTCGAGTTTGCCTGCGGCATTCCGCACCTGATGAAAGGCGAATATACCGAAGGCGCCGGTCCCGGCATCGACATCTATTCGCTCCGCCAGCCCTTGGGCGTGGTGGCCGGTATTACGCCGTTCAATTTCCCGGCCATGATCCCGATGTGGAAGTTTGCGCCGGCGATCGCCTGCGGCAACGCTTTTATCCTGAAGCCGTCGGAGCGCGATCCCGGCGTGCCGATGATGCTGGCGCAATTGATGATCGAAGCCGGCCTGCCGCCGGGCATTCTTAACGTCGTCAACGGCGACAAGGAAGCGGTCGACGCCATCCTGGACGATCCCGGTATCAAGGCGGTCGGCTTCGTCGGCTCCTCGCCGATCGCGCAATATATCTATGAGCGCGCAGCCGCCAGCGGCAAGCGCTGCCAGTGTTTTGGCGGCGCCAAAAACCACGCCATCGTGATGCCGGATGCCGACATGGACCAGGCGGTCGATGCCCTGATCGGCGCCGGTTACGGCTCTGCCGGCGAGCGCTGCATGGCGGTTTCCGTCGCTGTCCCCGTCGGCAAGACCACCGCCGACCGGCTGATGGAAAAGCTGATCCCGCGCGTTGAATCGCTCAAGATCGGAACTTCGATCGATCCCTCGGCCGACTACGGCCCGCTGGTGACGAAAGAGGCCGTCGAGCGCGTCAAGAACTATGTCGAGATCGGTATCAAGGAGGGCGCGACGCTCGCCGTCGACGGCCGCGGCTTCAAGATGCAGGGCTATGAAAAAGGCTTCTACATGGGCGGCTGTCTGTTCGACAACGTCACCAAGGACATGCGCATCTACAAGGAAGAGATTTTCGGCCCCGTGCTGTCGGTCGTGCGCGCCAAGGATTATGCCGAGGCGCTGGCGCTGCCGTCAGACCACGATTACGGCAACGGCGTCGCGATCTTCACCCGCGATGGCGATGCGGCGCGCGATTTTGCCGCCAAGGTCAATGTCGGCATGGTCGGCATCAACGTGCCGATCCCGGTGCCGATTGCCTATTACACCTTCGGCGGCTGGAAGAAGTCGGGCTTCGGCGATCTCAACCAGCACGGGCCGGACTCGATCCGCTTCTACACCAAGACCAAGACGGTCACCTCGCGCTGGCCTTCCGGCGTCAAGGAGGGCGCGGAGTTTTCGATCCCGACGATGAATTGAGTGTTTTTCGTCATTGCGAGGAGCAAAGCGACGAAGCAATCCAGATTATTACTGTGGAGGGATTTCTGGATTTCTTCGCTTCGCTCGCAATGACGGCGAGGACCAGAGCCGAGTAAACACAAACAGCGCATGCAATTCGCACTCACCGAGGACCAGATTGCGGTTCGCGACATGACGCGGGATTTTGCCGCGGAGAAAATCGCGCCGCATGCGATCCGCTGGGACGAGGAGAAGCATTTCCCCGTTGATGTCATGCGCGAAGCGGCCCGGCTGGGCATCGGCGGCGTCTACATTCGCGACGACGTCGGTGGTTCGGCGCTGACGCGGTTCGATGCCGCGCTGATTTTCGAAGCGCTGGCGGAAGGATGCCCCACGGTTTCCGCTTTCATGTCGATCCACAACATGGCGGCCTGGATGATCGATGCCTTCGGCAACGACACCCAGCGCAAGCAATGGCTGCCGAAACTCTGCACCATGGAACATTTCGCCAGCTATTGTCTGACCGAACCGGGTTCGGGTTCGGATGCGGCGGCGCTTCGCACGCGCGCGGTGCGTGATGGCGATCACTACATCCTCAATGGCCAGAAGCAGTTCATTTCCGGCGCCGGCAGCGGCGACGTCTACGTCGTGATGGTGCGAACCGGCGAGGACGGGGCGAGCGGCATTTCAACGCTCGTGGTCGAAGGCGACATGCCGGGGCTGTCGCTCGGCGCCAATGAGCGCAAAATGGGCTGGAATGCGCAGCCGACGCGCGCGGTGATTTTCGAAAACGCGCGCGTGCCGGTCGCCAACCGCCTGGGCGAAGAGGGCATCGGCTTCAAGATCGCGATGGCCGGTCTTGACGGCGGCCGTATCAACATCGCGGCTTGTTCGCTCGGCGGCGCGCAAAATGCGCTCGACCGCACACTTTCCTACATGAAGGAGCGCAAGGCCTTCGGAAAACGCCTCGATGAATTTCAGGCGTTGCAGTTTCGTATCGCCGACATGGCGACCGAGCTCGAGGCGGCGCGAACCTTTGTCTGGCGCGCCGCCGCCGCGCTCGACCGCAAGGACGCCGATGCCACGATGCTGTGCGCGATGGCCAAGCGCTTCGGTACCGATGTCGGTTTCGAGGTCGCCAACCAGGCGCTGCAACTGCATGGTGGTTACGGTTACCTGAGCGAGTACGGCATCGAAAAGATCGTGCGCGACTTGCGGGTGCATCAGATTCTGGAAGGCACCAACGAGATCATGCGGCTGATCGTGGCGCGCAAGATGATCGAGGGTGCGCGATGACGGCGCAGCAGACTTCTCCCTCTCCCGCAAGGGGAGAGGGAAAGAAAGAGGGCGGTGCGCGATGACGGCGTCCGCGGCGGTTACGGCAACCGAGGGCGATCTGATCGTGCGGCGGGAAGGTTCGGCTGGGATCATCCGGTTGAACCGGCCGAAGGCGATCAATGCGATGACGTATGAAATGTCGCTCGGCATCGACGCAGCGCTCGATCGCTTCGAGTCCGATCCGGCCGTCGCGGTGGTCGTGCTGGAAGGGGCCGGCGAACGCGGCCTGTGCGCGGGCGGCGACATTCGCGGGCTCTATGAAAGCTCGAAGGCGGGCGGCGATCTTGGCAAGGTGTTCTGGCGGCAGGAATACGTCATGAATGCGCGGATCGCCAAATACGGCAAACCCTATGTCGCCTTCATGGATGGTCTGGTGATGGGGGGCGGCGTCGGATTGTCCGCCCATGCGCGCCATCGCGTCGTCACCGAGAAGACCAAGTTGGCGATGCCCGAGGTTGGGCTCGGATTCTTTCCCGATGTCGGCGGCACCTGGCTGCTGACCCGTTCGCCCGGGGAGATCGGCGCCTATTTTGGATTAACCGGGCAGACCATGAATGGGCCGGATGCGATTTTTGCCCGCTTTGCCGATGCGGTCGTGCCGTCCGGAAGGCTGCCCGCGCTGCGTCAGGCTTTGACGGCGGTCCGGCCGGGCGCAACTTCGGCTGAAGTTGATACGATCATCGCTGGCTTTGCGACCGGCGAGACGGCCGGGCCCATTGCCGCCCGGAAGGCAGAAATCGACCGCTGGTTTGCGCACGACCGGATGGAAGATATTTTTGCAGGCCTCTCGCACGATGATTCGGAATTCGCGCAATCGGCGCTCAAGGTGTTGAACGAAAAGTCGCCGCGCGGCATGGTTGTCACGCTGAAGCTGTTGCGGCTGGCGCGCAATGCCGCTTCGCTTGAGGAATGCCTGGTGCGGGAATATCGCGCCGCGCTGGAAGTGTTCCGCAGCGACGATTTTCGCGAAGGCGTGCGCGCGGCTGTGATCGACAAGGATCGCAATCCGCGATGGTCGCCGCTGCGGGTTGAGGACGTGACGCCGGAAATGCTGGCGCCGTATTTCAGGGAGATCGGCGACGACGAACTGGTATTCTAGAAAATAAATAGAAACTAAAGCGGAGGAAACAAGAGATGGCCAGCATTGCATTCATTGGTCTGGGCAACATGGGCGGCCCGATGGCGGCCAATCTCGTCAAGGCTGGCCACAAGGTCGTCGCCTTCGATCTCGTGGCGGCTTCGCGCGATCAGGCCAAGGCGGATGGCGCAGCCATCGCCGAGAGTTCGGTCGCTTCCGTCAAAGGTGCCGAGGTCGTCATCACCATGCTGCCGGCCGGCAAGCATGTGCTGTCGGTCTGGCAGGAGGTGGTGCCGGCCATGAGCAAAGGTGCACTCATCATCGATTGCTCGACGATCGACGTCGAAAGCGCCAAGCAGGCCCATGCGCTGGCAGCCAAACACGGCGTCGGCTCGATCGATGCGCCGGTCTCTGGCGGCACCGGCGGCGCGAAGGGCGCGACGCTGACCTTCATGTGCGGCGGCGACGACAAGGCCTTTGCGTCCGCCAAGCCGGTGCTGGAAAAAATGGGCAAGAAGATCGTGCATTGCGGCGGCGCAGGCGCGGGGCAGGCGGCCAAGATCTGCAATAACATGATCCTCGGCATTTCCATGATCGCGGTGAGCGAGGCCTTTGCGCTCGCCGAAAAGCTGGGATTGTCGCATCAGGCGCTGTTCGACGTCGCCTCGACCTCGTCGGGACAATGCTGGTCGTTGACGTCCTATTGCCCGGTGCCAGGTCCGGTGCCGGCGTCACCGGCCAACAACGACTACAGGCCCGGATTCGCTTCAGCCTTGATGGTGAAGGACCTGACCTTGGCGCAGGACGCGGCGCGAGCGGCAGGAGCGGCGACCCCGCTCGGAAAACATGCGCAGGAAATCTACAAGGCGTTCGACACGGAAGGGAATGGCGGGGTCGATTTTTCGGGGATCATCCAGCACGTTCGTGGATTGGCAGGAAAATGATTGCCGTCATCCTGAGGTGCGAGCTCTTGCGAGCCTCGAAGGATGACCTGGAGCTCCGATTCCGAAGTTCGCATGATATCGCAGCAACCTCTGATGCGAACTTCGAAATCAAAGGAGCTCTAGCAACTTATTGATTTGAGTAGCGGCTTTGAATTTGAAGTTCCTATAACCAACTTGCCGCAACACTGATAGGAACTTCAAATTCGCCGCACTGGTGGGTTTATGCGGCTCATCCTTCGAGACGCCGCGCGGAGCGCGGTTCCTCAGGATGACGGCGGTGATCCGGTGAGACCTGGGATTTTAACATGACGACCTTTCAGGAAGCGCGCGCGTTTCTTCTGAAAAACAGAACGGACTACGACAAGGCCGTCGCCGGGTTTCGCTGGCCCGACGTAGCTCCGTTCAACTGGGCGCTGGACTGGTTCGATGCCGAACTGGCCCGCGATCCGCAAAGCCGGGATCGTTCGGCGCTCTGGATCGTCGATGCCGGCAGCCACCGCGAGACCAGGCTGTCGTTTGCCGCGCTGTCGCAACGCTCCAACCAGGTAGCGAATTTTCTGCGGGCGCAGGGGCTGAAGCGCGGCGACCATTTGTTGCTACTGCTCGGCAATGTCGTTCCGCTCTGGGAAACCATGCTGGCGGCGATGAAGCTCGGCGTGGTCGTGATCCCCGCCACCACCTTGCTGACTCCGGACGAATTGCGTGACCGTCTCGACCGAGGCCGCGCGCGGGTGGTGGTGGCCACTCAGGACCAGATCGGCAAGTTTGCCGGCCTCGGCACCGAAAAGCTGGTCCGCATCGTTGTCAATACGGCCTCGCCGCAGGAGGGCTGGCTTCCTTACGAACAGACCGCGGATTTTCCGGAAAACTTCACGCCGGACGGTCCAACCCAGCCCGACGATCCAATGCTGCTCTATTTCACGTCCGGCACCACGGCCAAGCCGAAACTCGTGCGGCATAGCCAGCGCAGCTATCCCGTCGGCGGTCTCTCGACCATGTACTGGCTTGGGTTGCAGCCGGGCGATGTTCATCTGAACATTTCATCGCCGGGCTGGGCCAAGCACGCCTGGAGCTGCTTCTTCGCGCCGTGGAATGCAGGTGCGACTGTTTTCGTGGTCAATCAACCGCGCTTTGACGCCAAGGATCTGCTCGCCACCATCGGCCGCTGCGGCGTCACAACGTTATGTGCACCGCCGACGGTATGGCGGCTGTTCATTCAGGAGAGGCTCGCCGATTTCAAGGTGACGTTGCGCGAGGTTTGCGGCGCGGGTGAGCCGCTCAACCCGGAAGTGATCGATCAGGTGCGCGAGGCCTGGGGCCTGACAATCCGCGACGGTTATGGCCAGACCGAGACCACGGCGCTCGCCGGCAATTCGCCGGGACAGAAGGTGAAGGTTGGATCGATGGGCCGGCCGCTGCCCGGCTATCGCGTGGAAGTCACCGATACTGACGGCCACGCCGCGCAGGAAGGCGAAATCACGCTGCGGCTTGGCGCCGACCGTCCGGCAGGGCTGATGCAGGGCTATCAGGGCGAAGACGGCACACTCTCCGGCGTGGACGGCGAGTTCTACCGCAGTGGAGATGTGGTGTTCGTCGACGAGGATGGCTATTTCACCTTTGTCGGCCGTTCCGATGACGTGTTCAAGTCGTCCGATTACCGCATCAGCCCGTTCGAGCTCGAAAGCGTCTTGCTTGAACACGAGCTGGTGGCCGAAGCCGCTGTCGTGCCGAGCCCAGATCCGATCCGGCTTGCGATACCGAAAGCCTATGTTTTACTTGTGCCAGGCACGGAGCGTTCCGCCGATACGGCGCGATCGATCTTCGTTCATCTGCACACGCGGCTTGCGCCGTTCAAGCGTGTCAGGCGAATTGAGCTGGTGAGCGAATTGCCGAAGACGATCTCAGGTAAAATCCGGCGCGTACAGTTGCGCCGCCTCGAACATGATAACAATCGCAATGATTCGCTGCGCGGCGACGAATTCCGCGAAGAAGACTTTCCGGAGTTGCAGAAGGTGCGCTCCTAGTGGTGAATTTGAATGAACGAAGTCTGGAAGAAGCCGCCGGTCTCGCTTGACGCCTACCAGGGCATGGTCGGACAGGAGATCGGCGTGTCGTCCTGGCATCTGGTCGATCAGGGCCGGATCAACGTCTATGCCGATGTGATCGAGGATCATCAATTCATCCACGTCGATCCCGAGCGCGCCAAGCGCGAAACGGCGTTCGGGACCACGGTCGCGCACGGCTTTTTGACGATGTCGCTATTGAGCATCATGTCCTATGAGGTGATGCCGGTGATCGAAGGCACAACGATGGGCGTCAACTACGGATTCGACAAACTGCGCTTCGTCTCGCCGGTCCGATCGGGTTCGCGCGTGCGCGGGCGGTTTACGTTGATGGAAGCAAAATTGCGTAAACCGAAGGAATTGCAATCGCGCACCAATGTCACTGTCGAAATCGAGGGCGAGGAAAAGCCCGCTTTGGTGGCCGACTGGATCGGCCTGATTTATTTTGCTTGAGCGGCCCCGTCATTGCCGGGCTTGACCCACGGCTGTCCGGTTCATGTTGATGCCCAGTTTAGCATGAACTGTTGTGAATCGAGTCGGGACGGTGGGTGTAATTGCCTCAGTCGGGTGAAGTCTTTTCGATGCATCAGGTTGGTGCGCA
>Ga0116129_1001516_pt1 | contig 12762 bp, 11 predicted proteins | sample June2015DPH_17_2_FD_89732 | JGI IMG/M metagenome (GOLD analysis project Ga0116129, IMG submission 89732) | Peatland microbial communities from SPRUCE experiment site at the Marcell Experimental Forest, Minnesota, USA - June2015DPH_17_10 | ecosystem: Environmental > Terrestrial > Soil > Wetlands...
AGCAGCTGGGCCGGCTCGCCCGCGGGATCGCGATGCAGGGTGCGCATCATGACGACGCGCGCGCCTGCAGAGATCGGCAGCGTGCCCGGACCTTCGGCGTTGGCCGCGATGTCGACTGCAAAACGGCCCGCCGCATCAACGTTCGTAGCATCGAAGGCGGCGTAGGCGAGCAGACCCGCCGACCCGCCGGCGCCGAAGCTGTAGATGCCGACGCCGACGCGCTGGGATGCGTTCAGCTTGCCCTCCAGCCGATAGCGGCGCCTCGGGTCGAGCCCAGCATGGACCATGCGGTAATCGGGATTGGGGCCGCCGCGCACCGGCAATGCCCGCGACAGTCCGCCTTCGCTGGTCAGGTGCCCGAGAAAGGCATCGCTCAGACAGGCAGCCAATACGCGCATGACATAGGCCTCGCCTTCGCCGGCCGTGCTCGGGTCTGGTGCCGCCGCGGCGACTTCGGCGCGCGCGGTCGCAACGGCGGCATTGACAGCGTCCCAACCGCCGGACATATCAGGATGCCGCGCGGGCAAGCCCGTCCTGCTCGCGCGGAATGCCGAACCGGCGGATATATGCACTGAATTGCTCGATCAACGCGTCCGAATTGAGCCCATATTGTTCGAGCGAATATTCGTTGACGCCGCGCGCATTCTTCGGGTTGGCGCGACGCCAGTCACCGACCGCTCGGACAACATCGTCGGGCGTATCGATGCCCAGCGCAGAATGGATCTTGCGCATCTCGGCAACGGGATCGGCGACGAGCGCGTAGTAATCGACGTGCACGACTCTGCTGCCATGCTTGCCCCGGTCGAATTCCATGACGCGGTCGATATGGCGCCGGACGAAATGCCGCATGTTCCGGCCGACCTCGATCGGGTCGACCGGATTGGCGGTGCGCACGCCGCGCAGATTGAAGGTCATCTTGGAGATGGAGGCGACGACCTGGGCGGGATCACGGTGCGTCATCACGAAGCGCGCGTCGGGATAGACCTCCAGTATCTCGTTCATGGCAATGACGTGATTGGGGTACTTGAGGGCCCATGGCTTTCGCTCCAGCCGCCACTGCAACAATTGTAGTTGGCGCTTGTGGATGCGGTAGGTTTCGACGAGATCCAGATCGTCCATGATGTAATCGAAATAGTCGGGGACATGGAAGAGATTCTGCAGCCCCGCCGCGCCATAGCTCTGCTGCAAGAAGGCGTGGCATTCATCCGAGCCGTCCTCATCGTACAGGTGGAGCGCCTCGAAGCCTTCGAATGTCGGATGCGCTTTGCGCGATTCCCTCCATGCCGCGCGCCTTATGGCCACCGATTCGGGATCGAAGCCGGGCGGCGGATTTGGCGCCATGCTTTGCCAGGTACGGATCAGTCGGAAGCGCGGATCGCGATCGAACAGGTATTGGAAATAGGTCGTTCCCGAGCGTGGCAGGCCCAACAGAAAAACCGGCGCGGTGATCGATTCATCGGCGATTTCCGGATGATCGCGCACCCAGCGCAAGCCCTGCAGCCGGTTGACCGTGTCCATGACGAACAGCTTGTGAGTCAGAGCCGCGCCCGCATCGGACAGCCCACCATTGCGGTTGAGCGAATCGACCAGGCGCTGCAGATTGTCCCGCACACACGGATCGGAGTCGGCGATGCCGGATTGTTGTTCGGCGCTGCGGATGATTGCGGATGCGTCCAACACGACCTCTTCCCCTGTGTCGACTGATAAAGCCTCGCCCGCTGTGCTCGGATCGCGCAGGTCGCGCTCGGATGGTTGAACTATACCGCACCTCTTGTCCCCGCTGCCGCCAAGGCCCAAACTGAGATCATCTTTCTGACAGGATAAACATCATGCGCTATCACGTGCTCGGCCACACGGGCTTGTTCGTCTCCGAAATTTGTCTTGGGACCATGACTTTCGGCAGCTTGGAAGGCATCTGGGCTTCCATGGCCGGCGTGACGCAAAGCGCTGCCGAGCGGCTGGTGGGTCAGTCGCTCGATGCCGGCATCAACTTCATCGATACCGCGGATGTGTACGCGGCTGGCCAGTCCGAACAGATAACAGGTCAGGCGCTGCGCAACCTCAAGATCCCGCGTGAGGACGTCATCGTTGCATCCAAGGTGTTCGGTGAAATGGGCAAAGGTCCGAACTCGCGAGGCGCTACGCGGCATCACATTCTGCATGGCGTCAAGGCAAGTTTGAAGCGGCTGCAATTCGATCATCTCGATTTGTACCAGATTCACGGCTTCGATCCCGCCACGCCGATCGAGGAGACGATGCGGGCGCTGGATCAGTTGGTGCGCCATGGTCATGTTCGCTATATCGGAGTGTCCAACTGGGCCGCCTGGCAGATCGCGACCGCATTGGGTCTGTCGGAGCGGCTGGGTCTGGCGCGCTTCGAATCGCTGCAGGCGTATTACAGTCTGGCAGGCCGCGACCTGGAACGGGAAATCATACCCATGCTCGACAGTACCGGACTCAGCTTGTTGGTATGGAGCCCGCTCGCCGGTGGATTGCTGAGCGGCAAGTACGCCGAAGGCAAGCAGGAACCGGGGAGCCGGCTTGGTGGCGATTTCAAATTCCCCCCGGTGGACAGGCCCCGCGCGGCGGCATGCATCGATGTCATGCGCAGCGTCGCTCAGGCGCATTCGGTATCGGTGGCGCGAATCGCTCTCGCGTGGCTGCTGCATCAGCCGCGCGTCACCAGCGTCATCATCGGCGCGAAGCGTCCGGAGCAGCTGGCGGACAACATCGGTGCAACGGAGATAGTGTTGAGCGACGCGGAAGTCGAGCAGCTGAACAAGGTCAGTGCGCTGCCGCCCGAGTATCCCGGCTGGATGTTCGAGTCTCAGGGGAAAGGCCGCCGCACGCAGTTCAAGGAAGCGGGCGCCTCTCGGAAAAAGTCTTAGACCGGAATCGGGACGTCCGGGGCGGCGGAGCCCGGCAGGCTGTCATCAATGCACGCGATGGTCTTGAACAAGCTGCGCAGCGATTTGCAATGGTCCGAGCTTGCGGACAGGGTGCCGGGACCCGGCGAGATTCGCGTCAAAATATCGGCGTGCGGAGTCTGCAGGACGGACTTGCATGTCGTCGATGGGGAACTGCCGAATCCCACGCTGCCGATCATTCCGGGGCACGAGATCGTCGGACGCGTGGATATGATCGGTGAGCGCGTTGACACGTTCAAGGTCGGCGAGCGTGTCGGTGTGCCCTGGCTTGGGTTTACCTGCGGCGTATGCGCGTATTGCCTTGCGGGCCGCGAAAATCTGTGCGATCGGCCGCTCTTTACCGGTTACACGCGGGATGGAGGTTTTGCAACCGCAACCATCGTTGATGCACGTTACGCATTTGCCCTGGGCGAAGCGGGTGGCGACGCGTCCCTGGCGCCGCTGTTATGCGCCGGACTCATCGGTTGGCGTTCCCTGTCGATCTGCGGCGAGGGAAAGAATCTAGGGTTATACGGATTTGGCGCATCCGCCCATATCGTTGCGCAGGTTGCGAAGTGGCAAAAACGTCGAGTTTTCGCCTTCACCCGGCCCGGGGATGTCAAGGCGCAGTCTTTTGCGCGAAGCCTGGGCGCCGTGTGGGCCGGCGGCTCCGACGACGCGGCTCCGCAAGCGCTCGATGCGGCGATCATTTTTGCGCCTGTAGGCGCGCTCGTGCCGATCGCCCTACGGGCGGTGAGGAAGGGTGGGCGGGTGGTTTGCGCGGGAATCCACATGAGCGACATTCCTGCCTTTCCGTACTCCATTTTGTGGCAAGAGCGTGAGCTGCTTTCGGTCGCGAATCTGACCCGACAAGACGGAACTGACTTCCTTCGCCTGGCGCCCGCAATGAATATAGTCACTCAAACCACCAGTTATCCGATGCAAGGAGCGAACCAAGCGCTCAGCGACCTGCGCGCGGGCAAATTCGAGGGCGCCGCGGTCCTATTGCCTTAGCAGTGGGGCGCGCTTCCCACCGCTTTCGATCATGTCAGCCTCGCCAACACTCGATCAAGGCTCGAGCCCAAGCCGCGGAACTGCCACAGGTTCAGAAAGCTGGTAAAAATGTGCAGGAAGCTGCGCGCGGCTTCGCTCTTTGTAAACACCGGATCGAGCGGCCCGGAAGCTTGGGCGGCCTGCGGTAAAGCCGCGAGCACCAACCTCGGCGCTTCGATCAGCCCCGCAATACCCATGGTGATGCCATAGAGATGGAGATGCAGTCTCAGCTGCGCGACGTCGAGCCGCGGACCGCCATGGGCTTCAAGCTCGTCGGCGAACAAGGCCAGTAACTCCTCGAGATGCTTGTCCCAGATATCCAAACCTGCGCCGCAAAGGCCCCCCCACAGGGCGTAGCCGACATTCATCTGGCGCGCCCGCTGCCAATCGAACAAACCGCACTGGAGCAGACCTGAGGCATCGCGCCAGAACCAGGCGTTGTCGATATTCGTATTGAAATGGCTGAGCGCGATGTAATCGCGATCTGCATGCATGTAGCGTTTGATCGAGCGCTCATGGCGAAGAACGGAGACGGCGTCGCGTTCCAGCTGCGCGATGAACGCTGCCGTGGTGAGGTGAGAGGGCAGAAGTTGCGGGCACCCCGCCGCGAATGCAGCATAGCGCGCCACCAAGGCACGCAGTTCCTCTTCCGTCCAGGGAATCGGATCGTCGGCAGCGGCTGCCGCCGGGTCGAACGGGAATAACTCATCGACCTGCGGGGACAGCAACCCTGATTTGTGGGCGGCGGCGAGGCGGGCAAGTGCCGAGACGATGGTTCGGTAGTAATCCAGCGGTCGAACGAGCTCATGATCCATGCACTTCGGGTGCAGCGGCTCGATGCCGTTGCGGCCGAAGGCAATCCGTTCGGTGATGAGGAGCCCGGTCCCAGACTCGTGCTGGAAATCGCCGAAGTAAGCTTTGGGAACACTGATCGGAAAGCCGGGCAGGCGCGACAATTCGCCAAGACGGATTTCCGGTCCGAGCTCGCTCCTACGGCGATCGCGAAATGCATTGGTGAAATCGCGCGAGAATTTGACGAACAGATCCGTGGCCAGATCCCGCGACGGCCGGGCATATTCGACCGAGAGGAATATTTTCTGACCGGTGCTGCCCGCCAGGCACGGTTCGATGTGCGCGATGCGCTCGATGCGGTTGTCCGCCGCAAGCGAACCGTAGGCGCGGAAGGCGTCGTTGAGAAATTCCGCACCGGCCGCTCGCAGCGCGTCGGCATGCGCCGGAATGGTAAGGCTGGTCGCATCTCCGCGCACGTAATCCACGCGCACCGGCTCAGGAAATACTAGCGGCATTCTCTAGATTCGGTTCGGCACATCGCCCACGATGATCCCGCCAGCACCAACTTAGCTGCGACCAAATCCTCGAGAGCGGTGCCGACGCTTTTGAAAAGGGTGATGGCTCGTGGATCCTGCCGCTGGAACAAGCCGGCCGGCAGATCCGAGAGCTCGCTGCGAATGGCGCTTGGGTCGATGATGCCGCGTGCGATCGCGCCGACGATCTCGCCGGATTCGCTCAAGGCCCCGGTTCGCGTGTCGACATACAGCGCGCATCGAGCGATGGCCTCGTCATCCACTTCGCGCATTTGCGGCATGAACGAGCCAACCAAATCCAGATGCTGTCCTGGCCGCAGCCACGCGCCGAGCACCAGCGGTTGTTGCGCGAGGGTGGCGCAGCTGACGATATCGGCCCAGCGGGCCGACCCCTCGAGATCCGCGGCGGCTTCGATCGATAAGCCGGGTCTTGCCAGGGAGGCGGCGAGTTCCCGCGCGCGTTCGGGGCGCCGGCCCCAAATGCGTACTTCACGAAGGGGCCGTACCAGCGCGTGACTGTCGATGAGATGCGGCGCGAGCTTGCCGGTGCCCACCATGAGCAACCGCGACGCGTCGGGCGAGGACAAGTAGCGCGATGCAAGCGCCGAGGCAGCGGCAGTGCGGCGCAACGTGAGTTCGGCGCCATCGATGATGGCGCGCGCTTGCCCGGTGGTTGCGTCGAGCATCAGGTAACTGGCACACACCGACGGCAACCCGCGCAGAGCATTGTCGGGAAAGACGGTGACTATTTTGATTCCAAGCGCTGTGCCTACGTCCCAGGCGGGCATGATGAGGAGGCTGCCGCCGCTTTGACCGGCATGCCCCGGCCCAATATGCGCTGGCGTCACGTCATAGTGCTGCCTCGTCGGAACCTGGTGCGGCTTTCGAAAGGCGTCATCGAGCGCGTCGATCAGCGTGCGCCGGTCCAGACGCGCGGCGACCTGAGCGGCATCGAGTTGTTGCATGGGATTTGGGTTTTACGCGTGCGGCGGGGCGTTTGCCAGGCGTATAGCTTGAGGCGATTCCCAGCTACTATCATGTAAGTAATTGAACTAGCTGGAATAAGTGAAAAAACCCCGACTGAAATGCGCGCCGCAAAGGCGAATCTGGCAGTGATTGTTGACGCCCAATGCTTCGCACCCTTATATTATTATTCGAAAGGGAGACTTATCATTCTAAATAGAGAATTATAGGAGGCGCATGACTGGCCAATTGACCGCGAATGATCCCCGCTACCGGGAGCTGTTCGACGCCGCCAAAGACGCGGTCGCGAGCTCCGGGCGCGTCGAGGGTGATCTGACCCCGCGCATGGGCGCGCTGCGCGATCTATCACCGGTGATGAAGGGATCGCTGCGGCAGATTCTCGAGCTGCCGGAAGTTCATATGGCGTTCGACCGCCCGCGAGAGCACTACACATTGTTTTCCTTCGAGCTGTGCGAGCGCGCGTTCCGCGAGAATCTGCTGTTCTCGTCGGCGGTGTACAAAGAGAGTCCTGGCGTCCAAAATTTCGGCCGCACCATCTTGGAAATGACGGGTGAGGAACACCGTCACTATCGCGGCATGGTGCAGCCGCTATTCGTACGCCCCAAAGCCGTCGCCCTGTGGAAGCCGGCCTGGATCGACGGTGCCGTGGACGCCCTGCTCGATCGCCTCGTCGGGTGGGATGCTGCCGATCTGAATCAGGAGCTGTGCGCGCGCCTCCCCGTGCATGTGGTGACGCGCGGCATCGGCATGGATAACGAGGACGCGCTGACGTTTCGCGAGCACTTGCAGCGCAGCACCATCGGCGCGCGCACCCTGTCCCCGGCCGAGGTTGTTCACTCGCGGAACGAGGTGTTTCGCATGCTCAAGAACTTGGTCGATGCACGGCGCGCCGAACCGCGCGACGATGTGATGAGCAGCCTCGCCGCAAAGGACTTCATGCTTACGGACGGCAGCAGCCGCAAGCTGACCGACGCGGAGATTTTCGGCTATTGCCGCCTCATCATGCTCGCCGGCGGCGGCACCACCTGGCGCCAGCTGGGCATTACCCTACATGCGCTGCTTAACGACTATCGGCTCTGGGAAGCCTGCCGCGATGAGCGCAGCCTGATCGAAAAGGCGGTGGATGAGAGCATGCGCTGGATGCCGACCGACCCGGTGTTCCCGCGCCTGATGATGCAGGACATTGAACTCGCGGGCGTGAGCATCCCGGAGGGCGCGCGCATCGATATCTGCCTGGGCGCGGCCAATCGCGATCCGAGCCGCTGGGAGAATCCGGACGCCTACGACCCGTTGCGGGCGGCGAAATATCATCTGGGCTTCGGGCTCGGACCGCACCAATGTCTGGGTATGAATGTCGCCAAGCAGGAGATGATCACGGCATTGAACGGTTTGATGGATCGCTTTCCCAACATGAGACTCGATCCGGACACGCCGCCCGCCCAGCTTCACGGTGGTTTGGAGCAGCGCGGCATGTCCTCGGTTCGCGTGCTCTTCCACTGAGCGGCCGTCGAGCAGTTGCAGCAGCGTAGGTGGCCGATGGCTGATGTGAACCAAGAGAGGGTCATGACATGAGCGAGGATGTAGCGCTTGCCGCACGGCCAACGGCCAAGGGCAACTGGACTCTGGGCAGCCTCGTCGATGCGGATGCGCATATCGACCCGCCTTACGACATGTGGAAGGACTATTTGCCGAAGCATCTGGTCGAGCTTGCCCCGCGCATCGAAGAGGGCGAGGAGGTCGACTACGTTGTGTTCGAAGGCAGCCGCCGACCGGTGCGCATGATCAACAATCAGGCGGGGCGCGCCGGCAAGGATTTCAAGATGGTGGGCAAGCTCTCCGAGCAGCGCGCCGCCTGGCAGCCCGAGACACGGCTCGCCGACATGGACACCGACGGCATCGATTCGGCCATCCTGTGGGCGGCCTTCAGCGAGCTCGGCTTGGTCACCACCATCCACTTGGGTGCGCGCGTGCCGCGCTTCGGCGAGAAGCAGTTCTTCCTCGCCGACATGCCGATGAGCAAGCTCGCCATGGCCGAGCCGATCGCGATCGCCATTTTCAACGGGATCTTCCAGCGCTTTCCCGACCTGCGCTTTGCCAGCGTGGAGAGCGGCGTCGGCTGGTTCGCCTGGTTCACCGAATACCTGGACCGCACCTGGGAGAAGCAGCGCTTCTGGACGGAGAGCACGCTGACCAGCCCGCCGAGCTTCTTCATGGATCGCAATGTGTTCGGCTCGTTCATCCAGGATCGGCCTGGCATCCTGTGCCGCGACCTGCCAGGGGCGAAGAACATCATGTGGTCGTCGGATTACCCTCATTCCGAAACCACGTTTCCACGCTCGCGCGAGGTCATCCTGCGCGATTTCAAAGGCATACCCGACGCCGATACCCGCAACATCATCTGCCACACCGCGAAAAAACTCTACGGCCTCGAGTCGCGTGTCGCCGCCTGAAGCAATGAACGAAGTTCTGCTCCAGGACGACCCGCTCTACGAGGAGCTCTACGACGTGCGCCGCGAGGCGCAAACGATGGGTAATCTCGTCGAGGAGGACCAGACCTTGGCGATTGCCGCACTCAGGCAGCGGGCGCCGGTGCACAAGGGCTACCTGCGCGAATTGCTCGGCTTGCCTGCGCATTTCCGCCACATCATGGCGGTCGGCCGGCCGGGCTTTACCGCGCTCAGCTTCGAGGCATGCAGCGCGGCGTTTCGCGATCCGAAGCGTTTCTCTTCGAAGATCGCGCATCACCCCAACGAAAAGGACGAGCAGACGCTCGGCATTCTCGAGATGGACGGGACGCAGCATCATTTCCTCAGGCGCACCATCCAGGCTAAGTTCAATCCGGGGGAGGCTTTGAGTTGGTGGCGCGAGCGCTGGATCGACCAGATCGTCGAACGGCTCATCGAGCGGCTGCAAAGCCGCGATCGCGCCGAGCTGAATCTGGATTTCTGCGCGCGCATTCCGGTGCACACCATCAGCACGTCGATCGGCATGAGCGGCGACGACTCGCTGAAATTCCGCGATGCCTACGTCAAGAGCAGCGGCATCGGGCGTACCACGCCGGAACTGCAACGCGCTGCCGCGGCGACAGTCGAGAACATGCTGCTCGGCTTGATTGCCGACCGTCGTCGCGAGCCCGCCGATGACCTCGCGTCCTTTCTGATCGCGGCTAACTTGAGGTTGCCGGATGGCACGGCGCGTCCGCTGACGGACCGCGAAATCATGACGCATCTGCGACTGGTGATGATCGCCGGCGGCGGCACGTCATGGCGCCAGCTCGGCATCACGCTATGGGCGCTGCTCACGCATCCCGAACAATACGCCGAGGTGAAGGCGGATCGCGCACTGCTCGATGCCGCCATCGAAGAGGCGCTGCGCTGGAACCCAACGGCGCCGGTGTTCAGCCGCTTGGTGGAATCGGATACCGAACTGTTCGGTGTTTCCATGCCGGCGGGAGCCGTGCTCGAGCTGGGCTTAGGCTCAGCCAATCGCGACGCGTCGCGCTGGGAGAATCCGGATGCCTTCGACATTCACCGGCCGCTGCTCACCAACGTCGCTTTCGGCCTGGGAACGCACCGCTGCCTAGGGATGGGCGTCGCACGCAGCGAGATATCCGTGGGGATCAACGCACTGATGGATGCCTTCCCCGATATGCGGCTCGATCCCGCCGCGGCCGCGCCCGTGCTCACCGGCGGGCTGGAGCAGCGTGGCATGTCGGCTTTGCCGGTGCTGCTGCGCTGACATCGGCTGCGAGTCGTTCACTCCACTGTATTGAACTGTGGATGAATCTCCTTCCAGCGGTTCATCCAGTCGCGGCCTTTGAGCGCGAGCTCGGTTCCGGGAATGGTCTTGTCGTGCGCGGCAACCATGGCCTGCGCGATTCGCTCCAGCACCTTGACGTCGAAACCCTCGCGTTCGACCCGCTCGGCCAGCTCATGGGCCTGCGCGCCGCGCAACAACGCGGGCAGCCGCGCGCGGATTGCGCTCAAAGCCCAGGTGCTCATCGGACCATTGACCGCGGGATCGTAGCCCCAGACGATGTTGTGCTGGTCGCGCTGAATGATGTAGTGATAATGCGGCGTGTGTTCGAAGCAGTCGAAACGCAGCCGTTCGGTCTTGCGGTCATTGTCGAACACATGGATGCTCGCGCCGCGCTCGCCGACCTTGCCGGTGCCGTCCGCCAGCGCCCGCGCCTCGACGCCGAAAGTGATCGGCCCCGCTGGGAACCATTCGATCTCATCTTCCAGAATCGGGATCAACATGAACTTGTGGAGCTGGCCGCGCACGACATGCACGGTTTCCTTGCGCTTCTGAGTGATCGTTTCGCTCATGCCGCCTCCCCTGATGTCAATCTATGGATTATCGAGCACGGCCTTGAGCAGCGCCAGAGTCCCGGCCCAAGATACCTGATCGGCGATCGGATGATAGGCGAGTCCAGGCAAGGTAGTGCTCTGGTGGGGATCGGTGAAGGAGTGGTAGCAGCGCCCGAAACTCATGATCTGCCACGCCGCGCCGGCCGCCTGCATTTCGTCCCGGAAGTCATCGACTTGACCAAGCGGTGCGTAAGGATCTTCGGCACCGGTGTAGACGGCCACCTGCGCGGTGACTGCGCCCGGCTGCGCCGGCATGGACGTGGTAAGTATGCCGTGGAAGCTGACCACGGCTTTCACGTCGGCACTGCTGCGCGCGAGTTCGAGGACACATTGTCCGCCGAAACAATAGCCGACCGCGGCGATACGCCCCGCGGACACCTCGGGCCTGGCTTTCAACAACTCGTACCAGGCGACCACGCGGGAACGCAGCAGCTGTGGGTTTTTCCACAGCGGGCCCAGCGAGTCGCCCGCCGCGGCGGGCTCCGCGTGGAAAACGCCGCCGCCGTACATGTCGGTCGCGAGTGCGACATACCCCTGTTGCGCCAAGCGGCGCGCCGAATCGCAGACCTGTGGTCCCAGTCCATGGGCGTTGTGCATGACCATCACCGCAGGATGCGGGCCCGGTGTGGTGGGCAAAGCGAGTTGTCCCTGCAAGCTCGCCCCTTCGTGAGAACACGTGACCCCAGTGAGATCTGTCATTGTCCTGCCTCTTTGTGTGGCTATAATTCCATTACGGGAATTATCGGTCGCATTCTAGAATTATACAAAGCGGGGGCAATTGTGGGTGAGAAAATTGTGGGTGAGACATATGAGTGATGGCAACGTCCGATTGAATCCGCCGCGTACCTTGAACGAGGCGCTGGACAAGGAGTGGCTGGCGCAGGCACTGGCGCGGGTGAGCGGCGGCGCGGCGGTCGACTCCATCGAGGTGGTCGAGGTCATCAAAACCATGGCGACCAAGGTGCGTTTCGCGGTGCGCTTCGCAGGTAGTAATGAAACCCGCGGTTTTTGCCTCAAGGGCTTCTTGGATGTCGATGCCGCTACCTCCAAGGGCGGTGCGACCACGGTGCGCGAGGCTGACTTCTATGGACAGCTCGCGCCGCTGGTCTCGGTACGCACCCCGACCTGTGTCAGCGCCATCATCGATCGCGAACAGCAGCAGGGTGTCATCATCATGCGCGATCTCATCAAAGACGGCGCTCGGTTCTGTACGGCTTTGGAAGCCTTTTCGGTGGAGCAAGCGGCGCAGAGCCTGGAGCAGATCGCGCGATTGCATGTTCGCGGCGCGCTGCTCGAGCGCTTCCCCTGGATCGACAATCGAATCACCCAACTGGCACAGGCGCAGTACGTGCCGCAGCCCATGCTGCAGGAACTGCTCGATGGGCCGCGCGGCGAGGGGCTGCCTGTGCGCACACGCGATGCGGCGGTGCTGATCGCAGGCATGAAGGCGCTTGCGCGCCAGGATGCCGAACACAAGCAAACGCTGGTGCATGGCGATGCACACGCGGGCAATATCTACCGCACCGCTGAGGGCCCGGGCTTGATCGATTGGCAGCTGCTGCAAAAGGGCAGCTGGGCTCTCGATGTTCCGTATCATATTTGCGCCGTGCTCGAGGTGGCGGATGCGGAGCGCGAAGAGCGGCGCTTGGTGGCCCACTATCTCGAGGCCGTGCGTGCACTCGGCGGCGAAGCACCGGAACCTGAGGCGGCGTGGATGCAGTACCGCGCTTCGATCGTCTATGGCTTTTATCTATGGTCGATCACGCGCCGGGTGGACCCGGCGATCACCAATACCTTCGTGCAGCGATTGGGCAAGGCGGTGACCCGCCACGACAGCTATCGGTTATTGGAAGTGTAAGGAGGAGAGATGGCGCCATCATTGTTCGGACTGGAAGGCAAGCGCATCCTGGTCGTTGGCGGCGGCCAGGGTATGGGCGAGGCGACGGTCAAGCTTCTTGCCAGTCTCGGCTGTCATGTTGCGGTCCTCGATCTTGATCCTGACCGGGCGCGACGTGTCGCCGCCGAGGCCGTCAAGGCGGGCGTGACCGCGGTCGCACTAAACGCAGACGTCACCGATGACGACGCACTCATCGCTGCGATCGCGCGCGCCGAACGGGAACTCGG
>Ga0116129_1001517_pt1 | contig 12761 bp, 8 predicted proteins | sample June2015DPH_17_2_FD_89732 | JGI IMG/M metagenome (GOLD analysis project Ga0116129, IMG submission 89732) | Peatland microbial communities from SPRUCE experiment site at the Marcell Experimental Forest, Minnesota, USA - June2015DPH_17_10 | ecosystem: Environmental > Terrestrial > Soil > Wetlands >...
CGGCCGCGCGCAGCTGTTGCGCGAACGTTTGGAGAATCGCTTCAACCCCGCCCAGCTTACCGTGAGCGATGAAAGCCACCTGCATGAAGGCCACGCGGGGGCTGCGGGGGGCCAAAGCCATTTTCGCGTCCGGATCGTGTCCGAGGCGTTCCGAGGAATATCCTCCGTGGCCCGGCATCGGCTGGTTTACGCCGCGGTTGCTGACCTCTTGAAGGCCGATATTCACGCGCTGGCGATTGAAGCGCTGCCGCCCGATTGATGCCGGAGCCCGGGCGATGCTGCGATGCAGTATATCGCTCGACACTCTGATCCTGCATCAAAAATTGGTGAGATGCCCCTGTTGAGGCTAAACTGCCGCCCCCGGGCGCGTCGGCCACTTGGCCATAGTCGCTTTTTTTTTGCGTAGAGGAACAAATGAGCCAATTCTTGAGTACACCGTGGATCCGTATCGCCACCGTGACCGCATTCGCCGTATGTGTGGCTGCTTGCGGCAAGGGCCAGCAGGCGGCAACGCCCGCCCCCACCGACAAGGCGGCGGCAGCGTCACCGGCGCCTGCGCCCGTTGCCACGATCGATGGCACGCCGATCTCGCGCACGGAATACGACATCTATTTGAAGAGCCTGCTGCAGGGCCGTCCAACCACGGAACTGACCGCCGAGCAGCGCGCCCAGGTGCTTGACGAATTGATCAGCATGCAGTTGATGGCCTCGCAGGCCGTGAAGGACGCCGTCGAAAAGGATCCCGATGTGGCGGCGCGCCTCGAGGTCGTGCGCTTGCGCGTGCTGGCAGATTCGGAATCGCAGAAATTTTTGAAGGACAAGGAACCGACGGACGCGGAACTGCACGCCGAATATGACACGGCCATCGCGGCCATGGATAAAACCGAATACCACGCGAGGCATATCCTGGTACCGACCAAGGAGCAGGCTGACCAAATCATCAAGAAGATCAAAGGCGGCGCCAAGTTCGACGAGGTGGCCAAAGCCCAGTCGACCGATGGCTCCAAGGCCAACGGCGGCGACCTGGGTTGGTTCACCCTCACACGCATGGCCAAACCTTTCGGCGACGCTGTGAAGACTTTGAAAAAGGGAGAAATGACCCAGGAGCCGGTGCAGACGCAATTCGGCTGGCACGTCATCAAGCTCGAAGATACGCGCGAAACCGCGCCCCCGCCCTTCGAACAGGTCAAGCAGCAGGTCAACAACGGCGTGATACAAAAGAAGCTTCAGGCGTATGTGGAAAGCTTGAAGAAGAACGCGAAAATCGAGAAATCGCTGTAATCCAGGTTCGGACCTATGCGTAGCGGATTCAGGTGAATCCGCTACGCTTTCAGCAGCTTCAAGAACGCCGCTTCATCCAAGATCGGAACGCCGAGCTGTTCGGCCCTTTTGAGCTTGGATCCGGCCTCGGCACCGGCCACCACGTAGTTCGTTTTCTTCGAAACGCTGCCGCTCACTTTTCCGCCCAGCTGCACGATGGCTTCGGTCGCCTCCTCCCTGGTCAGGGACTCCAGGGTACCGGTCAACACGAAGGTCTTGTCGCGTTGCGAGCCGCCGGCGCTCAGCGGTGAGGAATGCGGCCACGCAATCCCGGCCGCGAGCAGTCGATCCACCACGGCGGCGTTATCGGCATCGCCAAAATACGCCGCCACCTGCTTCGCCACCACCGGCCCCACGTCAGGCACGCGCTGGATCTCCTCCTCCGTGGCACGCCGCAATTCCGCCAACTCGGGAAAATATTGCGCCAGCGCGAGTGCGGTCGCCTCGCCCACGTCGCGGATGCCGAGCGCGTAGAGAAAACGCGGCAACGTGGTGTGCTTGGCGCGCTCGATGGCGTCGCATAATTTCTTTGCCGATTTTTCGCCCATGCGCTCCAGCGCCGCCAGCTGATCCGCCTGCAGGGGAAAAAGATCCGCCGGGGTTTTGATCCAGTCACCGTCGACCAGCTGCTCCACCAGCTTGTCGCCCAGTCCTTGAATGTCCATCGCGCGGCGCGACGCGAAATGCTGAATTTCTCCCTTGCGCTGAGCCGCACAGCGCCGACCGCCGCTGCACCGCGCCACCGCCTGATCACCGTCGCGGACCACCGGCGAGCCGCATACCGGACATTCGCTCGGCAGCAACACGAGCTGCGCGCCGTCGACCCTGCGTTCGGGCAGTACCCGCGCGACTTCGGGTATCACATCGCCGGCGCGGCGGATGACGACGGTATCTCCGACGCGCACGTCCTTGCGGGTCAATTCGTCCATGTTGTGCAGCGTGGCGTTGCTCACCGTCACACCGCCCACGAACACCGGTTCCAGGCGCGCCACGGGCGTCAGCGCGCCGGTGCGGCCCACTTGAAACTCAATGCCGCGGACCACCGTCAACGCTTCCTCCGCCGGGAATTTGTGTGCGATGGCCCAGCGCGGCGCGCGCGAGATGAATCCCAGCCTGCGCTGCAGTTTCACGTCGTCCACTTTGTAGACCACGCCATCGATCTGGTACGGTAGTGATGCACGTGCCGCGGCCATTTCCCGGTAGTACTCCAGGCAGCCTTCGATCGATTCAACCACCTTCGACTGCGGGCATATCTTGAAGCCTAAACGGCGCAATTCCTGCAGCGTCTCACTGTGGTACGGCGGCAGCTCGCCGCCCTCGATGACCCCGATGCCGTAGATGAACAGATCCAGCGGACGCGCCGCGGTCATGCGCGGGTCGAGTTGCCGCAAGCTGCCCGCGGCGGCGTTGCGCGGATTGATAAAGGGTTTTTCACCGCGGGCGACCGCTGCTTCATTGAAGCGCTTGAAGCCCGCAAACGGCATGAACACCTCGCCGCGCACTTCAATCACGCGCGGCGCGTTGGCGATGCGCAACTTGAGCGGCAGCGCCTTGATGGTCCGCAAATTCTGCGTGATATCCTCGCCCGTCTCGCCGTCGCCGCGCGTAGCGCCCTGCACAAAGGCGCCATTCTCGTAGCGCGCGCTGATGGCCAAGCCGTCCAACTTCGGCTCGGCCGTATAGCGAATTGCGCCGCTCTGCGCGAGGCGTTCGTGTATGCGGCGGTCGAAATCCCGCACCTCCTCATCGCTGAACGCATTGTCCAAAGACAACATCGCAACTCGATGCTTGACGGCGCCGAATGCGGAGATCGGTGCGGCGCCCACCCGCATGGTCGGCGAATCGGGAACCAGCAGCTGCGGAAACTGGGACTCGATCGCGCGCAGCTCCAGCATCAGCCGATCGTATTCCGCGTCCGGAACTTCAGGGTCATCGAGCGCGTGATAGCGGTAGTTGTAGCGCTCCAACAGCTCGCGCAACTCCGCGGCGCGCGCCACCGCCCGGTCGGGCGGCGCGGCTGGGTTCTGCGGGCACATCGGCAGCCTCCTTATGCTCGCGGCAACGAGGCCTGGAAGCGCGCCACATCATCGCGCAGTGCCGCCGCGCGCTGCGGCGACAACGGCATGCCCTTGGAGTCTTGAACCATCCCGGCGAGCTCCTGCGCCAAGCCGCGTGCCGCGCCGAGCAATTCATCCACGGTCAAAAGCGGCTCGACGGGCCCTGGCAATACGGCGAAGAGCGTGATGCCGCGAAACTCCTCCGAGGACATGCGCGCTACATCGAATGTGCCCGGTTCGATCAAACTGGCCACGCAAAACAAACTGCGGCCGTCCGAATGCCTGCGGTGAAAAACCTGGTAGCGCCCGTACGCCAGGCCGTGCAACTCCAGAGCCGACAGCAATGTCGTGCCGGACCAGCGCATCTCTCCCGGGGCACACACCCGCACCGAGATAATCTTTTGCTGCTCACTCACGTTGGGTGTTTGCGTAGATACCGCCGCAGTTCGATCGCTGCTCTCCGGCAGGAGCGTCGGCACACGCCCGGGCGCCGGGAAAGATGCTGCGGCTGCGGCCGGGGCCGGGGCCGGCGCATGATCAGCGTCCACCATCATGGGGCCGTCCAAGATAGGAACGCGATCGTACTCTTGGGTGTGGATGCTCAAGGGCTCAAAAGGCGGCACGCCCCACTCGCGTGCCTGCGGATCCGGCGCAGCCTCGACCTCGGAAACCCCCTCGGCGGCGGGCGATTCATGCCGCAAAGGCTCAACCGTGGGCGTGATTTCGCGTAGCGCGGCGTTTCCGGGAGCCTGGGTGGAATGCCGCCTGCCCCACCACCAAACACCGGCGAGAAACACCAGACTTAAGGCCAACAGTATCCAACGCAGCTCGGCAGCCATCGGACTTTCGCGCTACATCGCTGCCATGCGCACGGCCTCATCGACATCGACGGACACCAGACGCGACACGCCGGGCTCATTCATGGTGACACCGACGAGCTGCGAAGCCATCTCCATGGTGCTCTTGTTGTGGGTGATGAATATGAACTGCACACTGCGCGACATTTCCCGGACGATGTCGCAGAAGCGGCCGACATTGTTCTCATCGAGCGGTGCATCCACTTCGTCCAGCAGACAGAACGGTGCGGGATTCAAGTCGAATATGGCGAATACCAGCGCGACGGCCGTCAGCGCCTTCTCGCCGCCTGAGAGCTGGCTGATGGTGCTGTTGCGCTTGCCCGGCGGACGGGCCATCACCGATACGCCGGCCGCCGTCGACTCCTCGCCGGTCAATTCCAGGTAGGCATGACCGCCGCCGAAGAGACGCGGAAATTTCTCCTTCAAGCCGGCGTTCACGCGATCGAAGGTGTCCTGAAAGCGCGTGCGGGTCTCGCGATCGATTTTGCGCATCGCCGACTCGAGCGTCTCCAGCGCATCAGTCAGATCCTTGCACTGCCGGTCCAAGTACTCTTTGCGCTCGGACTGCTCCTTGAATTCTCCGATCGCCGCCAAATTCACCTGGCCCAGGCGCTCGATCTTGCCCTTGGTCTCTTCCAGCTGCGACTCCCAGACGTCCACGGTGGCGTCCGGTGCGATTTGTGCCGCCAGCGCACTGAACTCGTAATTCGTCGCCGTGAGCTGCTCTGCCACGCTCTCGCGGCGCACGCGCACCTGCTGTGCCGCCAGACGCGCTTCGTCCAGACTGGTGCGCGCCGCCTGCAGGCGCTGGTCGACCGCCATCCGCTCTGCGTCGTGTTCACGCAATAATGCATCCAATTCGTCGCTGGCAATTCTGGCCGCCCGCAATTCTGCCTCGACGCCCGCCCGCAGTTGCAACTCTCGTTCGAGCTGCATCTGTGCCTCGGCCAGCGGAGCTTCGCCATCCGCCAATTGCGCGGCCAATTCGAGCTGGCGGACGCTCAAGTCCTCGAGCTGCTTCTCCAGGCGGGCCAAGGTTGTGATCAGCGAGGCATGCGATGATCGGCGCGATTCCACCTGCACCGCCAACTCGCGCGCGTGCTGTTGAGCCGCGGCGGCCGCGGCGCGCGCATCGCTCAAGGCCGCACGCATTCTCTCGCGCTCCTGTTCAAGATCCATGCGCTGCGGCTCGAGCGCGGCCAGCGCATCGATGGCGGTTTCCATCCGGCCCCGCGATTCGCGCAGCTCTTTCTCGCTGCGCGATAGTTCGGCGTGCACATCGGCGAGCTCGGTCTCGAGCAACCCCAGGCGGCGGGCCGCCTCCGCGGTGCGCGCCTGCGCGGAATTGAGATCGGCGCGCCGGTCGAGGTGCTCGCGGTGCAGTCGATTCACATCCGTTTGCAGCCGCTCGCGCCGATCTTCGTGTTCGCGGACACGCTCCCGGGTATCATCCAGGCGCCGCTGGAATTCCTGCACTTCGTTTTCGAGCGCGACAACCTGTGCGCGGATTTCGCGCAAGGTCTCCTCGCGCTCAATCACGCCCGTGTGCGGATCCGCGTCGCGCGACACGCGCAGCCAATCATTCCCCAGCCAGATTCCGTCGCGCGTGACCACCGACTCGCCGACTTTGAGCTGACGGCGCAGTTTCAGGGCCTCGGCCAGACTCTCTGCCGTGTACACGGAGGACAGTACCGAGGCGAGCACGCTGGTTCCCTGCACTTTGGCCTGCAGCGAAGCGGCGTCGCGCACGGTGTTCGAGCCCTCCGTGGTGCTGACGACGGCCAAGTAACCGGCGTCGAAGCTCGGCAGCAAATCGGTGACGCTGTCCAAACCGTCCACGCAAACCGCCTCCAGGTACGATCCCAATACGGTCTCGACGGCGCGTTCCCAGCCCTTGTCCACCCGCAGCTGTTGTGCGACCCGAGGGTGGCGGTCGAGCGACTGAGACTTGAGCCACTGGGTTACCTTCCCCGAGGCCTTGCCGAGCGCCGCCTGCTGCAGGGCTTCGGTCGACACCTGTTCGCCCTGCGCCTTCTGCAACTGCGTCCGCAATGCGTTGAGTCCCTGGCTCTGCTCGCGCTCTCGATCCCGCGTGGCCGATATCTCGGTGAGCAGGGATTGCAGTTCGGCGGCGGCCTTCTCGCCCACACTGCGCGCCGTGTCCGCCCGCTCGGAAAGCGTTTCGAGTGCCTCCGGCGGCTGCAATTGCGCAAAAGCGGTTCGTTCGGTCTCCAGGCGCTGTTGCTGCTGCAACAGCCGCCGCTGCTGGCTTTCCAACTGTTCTATGCGGGCGCGTTCGACCTGCGTCTCGCGCTGGCCCAAGGCGACCGCCTGTGCATGCCCGTCCCAAGACTGCTGCCACGATGCCAGCGCGTGTTCGCTGGACTCGAGTGCCAGCGAGGCAATACGTTCTTGATCATGGGCCGCGTCGAGCGCCGGGACCATGGTGGAGAGTTCCAGCTGCAGCGATTCCAGCTGGACGCGATCGAGCTGTACCACGCGGGCCAAGTCCGCGGCCTGCGCATCGATCTGTTCCAGGTCCGAGCGCTGCCGCTGACGCAGTTCGCGGGTGTACTCGATGCCCTGTTCAATCCGCGTCACCTCGGCGCCCGCTTCATAGAAACGCGCCTGGATCGCACTCAAGGCATCGGTCTTCGAGGACTGATCGGCGCGAATGCGCTCGATCCGCGCCTCCGCTTCGCGCAGATCGGCGAGCACGCTCTGCATGGCGGTCTCGCAGCCCGACGTGGCCGCATCGCGCGTACCGGCCTCGACATCGAGACTCTGCAGACGCAGTACCAGCAATTCCGCAAAAAGCTTGCGCTCATCTTCCTTGAGCGTCTGATAGCGCCGCGCGGTGGCCGCTTGGCGCTGCAGGTGGCGAATCTGTTTTTCCACCTCTTCGCGCAGGTCGTTGAGCCGATCGAGGTTTTCACGGGTGTGGCCGATGCGGCTTTCGGTTTCGCGGCGCCGTTCCTTGTAGCGCGAAATGCCCGCCGCCTCTTCCAGAAACGCGCGCAAGTCATCCGGCCGAGCTTCGATGATGCGCGAAATCATGCCTTGCTCAATGATGGCGTAGCTGCGGCTCCCCAACCCCGTGCCGAGAAACAGCTGCGTGATGTCCTTGCGCCGGACTTTGAGCCCGTTGATGAAATAATCCGAACTCCCATCGCGGCTCACCGCGCGGCGCAGCGCCACTTCGTTATAGTTCGCATAGGGCCCGCCGATCTTGCCCTCGGAATTGTCGAATACCAGCTCCACCGACGCGTTCCCCAAAGGCTTGCGAGACGAGGAGCCGTTGAAGATCACATCCGCCATGGATTCGCCGCGCAAGTGCTTCGCGGAGATTTCCCCCATCACCCAGCGAACCGCATCGATGATGTTGGATTTTCCGCATCCATTGGGACCCACGACGCCGGTCAAGCTGCTGGGAAAAGTGACTGTCGTCGGATCGACAAACGATTTGAAGCCGGCAATTTTGAGTTTCGTTAAGCGCATTGTTTCAGTGACCTTTCAATTTTGCCGGCCTAGACCTTCAAGGTCGTGGGCCCACGACTTGGCGCGTAGTGTAAAGTAAACGTCACACAGGTAAAGATCGCCGCCCAATTCCGCCATGACAGAATCGAACACTCGCCTCGAGATTTTCAGCAATCCTGCCCCGGAGCGGGACTACACCATCCGCATGAGTATTCCGGAATTCAGCTGCCTGTGCCCGAAAACCGGCCAGCCGGACTTCGCCACCCTGGAAATCGAGTACGTGCCGAACGAGCGATGCGTCGAGCTGAAATCCTTGAAGCTCTATATTTGGTCTTTCCGGGATCGCGGCGCATTCCACGAGGCAGTGACCAACGAAATTCTCAAGGATCTGGTGGCGGCGACCGCGCCCCGTTTTATGCGGATTTTGGCCAAATTCAATGTGCGCGGTGGCATCTACACCAGCGTGGCGGCGGAACACCGGGCCCTAGGCTGGCTCCCGCCCGCCCCGGTCACGCTCGCCTAGCGCTCCTTCGGCAAATCGGCCTGCAGGGGCCCTGCGCAGGCCCCTCGACCTCCTGGAGGATTTGCTTCCCAATCATAGGCTTAAGATAAAAATATGTTTCGCGCGCGCTGTGTACAGGCCGTCACTCGTCGGTATAATCGCGCGCTCTTTCGTTAGGAGGCGGAAAATTCAAATGCCCTCGAAGAAACCAAATAAAACGGCCAAGCGGCCCGGCAAGGCGACCCCCAAGAAAGCGACTCATAGAGCAGCCGCTCCCAAAAAGGCGGCGCGGCCGCCGACGAAAGCAAAGCCCATTGCCACATCGAAGGTAACAGTGAAACCGAGTAAACCCGCAGTCAATCCCGTGAACGCAAAACCAGCGACCAAGACACCCCGCGAAAAACCAGTAGGGCTGAGGTCCGTACAGACGCCGGCAGCACGACCCGCCGCCAGTGAAAAGGTCGCGCCGATTCAATTCGATCCTCGACCCCTCGTGATGCCGCGCGCGCTGCAAAACGATGAGGACGGCGAGGCAGAGAACACCGCGGCCGCCAGTCTGCTGGCAGGTCCGCGCAATGTGAAACCGTACATCGCCCGCCGCGGCGAGCAGTACATGAACAAGGAGCAATTGGAGCACTTTGCTCTGATTTTGCAGAACTGGAAGCGCGACCTCATGGTCGAGGTCGATCGCACCGTGCTGCACATGAAGGACGAGGCCGCCAATTTTCCTGATCCGAACGACAGAGCCACGCAGGAAGAAGAGTTCAGCCTGGAGCTTCGAACGCGCGACCGTGAACGCAAGCTGATCCGCAAGATCGACGAGGCGTTGAAGCGCATCGAGGACGGTTCCTACGGCTATTGCTTGGAAACCGGCGAGGAAATAGGCATCAAGCGACTGGAGGCCCGTCCGGTCGCAACGCTGTCGGTCGAAGCCCAGGAGCGGCGCGAACGCCGGGAAAAGCAGTACGGCGACCGCGACGACCGGTACCGATAGCCCCGGGCAGCCCTACGTAGGACGGTTCGCGCCGACACCCTCGGGCGATCTGCACTTGGGGTCTTTATTTACGGCGGTCGCGAGCTTCCTGGATGCGCGCGCCCACGGCGGACGCTGGCTGCTGCGAATCGAGGATCTCGATCGGCCGCGGGAGGTGCCCGGGTCCGCGGCCGGAATTCTGCGCACCCTCGAGAAGTTCGGCTTCGAATGGGACGGGCCGATCATCCGCCAGTTCGAGCGCCGCAGGCATTACGAGGCCGCGCTGCTGACACTTGCCGGCAAAGATCTCACATTTGCCTGTTCATGCAGCCGGCTGCAATTGGAAGATGAGCTGCGCTATCCCGGTACCTGCCGCAGCGGCGCCGCGACACCTGGGCTGCCATGCGCGGTCCGCCTGCGAGTCGAACCTGGCTACATTGCCTTCCGAGATCGCATTCAGGGCGTATACCGGCAGGACGTGTCCGCCGCCGCGGGGGACATAGTCCTGAAGCGGCGTGATCAACTATTCGCCTATGTCTTGGCGGTGGTGGTCGATGACGCCGCGCAGGGAGTCACGCATATCGTCCGGGGCGCCGATCTCCTTGATAACACGCCCCGCCAGGTCTACCTGCAGCGATTGCTGGGGCTGCCTGAACCGACCTACGCGCATGTTCCCGTCCTGACGGAAGCGGACGACGCCAAGCTGGCCAAATCCCGGCGCAGCGTGCACTTGAGCGCCGATTCGCCGCTGCCGCAGCTGCTGTCGGTCTTTTCGATGCTGGGGCTTTCGCCTCCCGCGGCTCTGCGAACAGCCGCAATTCACGAGGCCTGGAATTGGGCCAGGGCGCGCTGGGGCGTGGAGAAGGTGCCAAAACGCCTCCATTTGCGCGTAAACGACTAAAAACCGGGTCAAAAAATGCCCATTTGCCTTAGCGCTGCATTGCGCTATTCTTGGCCTGTACGTCCATATGATCAAACGTGGACTGGCACCAACCGGGATCCTCCGGCGGTGCCGGCCAACACGAGCGAGGAGCCCCATGAGCGAACCGCGAGTGATTAAGAAATATCCGAATCGGCGACTCTATGACACGGTCGAAAGCCGGTACATTACCTTGGCTGACGTCAGGCGCCTGGTCCTCGAGAGAATAGAATTCCTCGTCGTCGACAAGAAAAACAGCGCCGATATCACGCGCAGTATTTTGCTGCAGGTGATCGCTGAACAGGAGCATCTGGCCGATCCTATCTTAAGCCAGGAATTCATGGTCAGTGTAATTCGCGCCTACGGCACCGGATTGCAAGGCCAGGTGAGCCCGCACTTGGAGCAGAGCCTCAAGCAGCTCCTGAGCCAGCAGCCCGCGCCCCAGCTTCGCGACCGGGTCAAAACCGTGGCGCCGGCAGAGCCCCCGCGCCCTCGGGTGGCATCGAACCTGGTGCGCGACGGCTAGGCTGACGCGGCGGGCTTTAGGATAAGCCCACCGCGCCGATTTTTAGGCTGCGTCGACGTTGCGCATGGAGAGGCGCACACGCCCCTGACGATCCACTTCCAGTACCTTGACGCGCACCACGTCGCCTTCCTTGAGCTTGTCGCCGACGCGCTCGACGCGCTCCTCGGAGATTTGCGATATGTGCACCAGGCCGTCGCGGCCCGGAAGGATGGTCACGAAAGCGCCGAAATCCATGAGGCGCGCGACCTTGCCTTCGTAGATGCGGCCGACTTCGATATCAGCGGTGATCAATTCAATACGCCGTTGCGCTTCGCGCCCCGCCGCACCCTGCACCGAGGCAATCTTCACCGTGCCATCGTTTTCGATGTCGATGGAAGTACCAGTTTCTTCGGTAATCTGGCGGATGACCGCGCCGCCCTTGCCGATCACCTCGCGGATCTTTTCAGGATCGATCTTCATGGTGATGATGGTGGGTGCCCACTCAGACATGTTCTCGCGCGGTTTGGAGAGAACTTTGTTCATCTCGCCCAAGATGTGCAAGCGGCCGTCGCGCGCCTGATCCAATGCCACTTTCATGATCTCGCGCGTAATGCTCGTGATCTTGATGTCCATCTGCAAGGCAGTGATGCCGTCTTTGGTGCCGGCAACTTTGAAATCCATATCGCCGAGATGATCTTCGTCGCCGAGAATGTCCGTCAACACCTTGAATCGATCGCCCTCTTTGACAAGCCCCATGGCAACGCCGGCCACCGGCGCCTTGATGGGAACGCCCGCGTCCATCAGCGCCAGGCTGGTGCCGCACACTGAAGCCATCGAGCTCGAGCCGTTGGATTCGAGAATTTCCGATACGACGCGAATGACGTACGGGAATTTTTCGACGCCCGGCATCACGGCCTTGACGCCGCGCTTCGCCAAATTGCCGTGGCCGATTTCGCGCCGCTTCGGCGAACCCATCATGCCGGTCTCACCGACGCTAAAGGGAGGAAAATTGTAATGCAGCATGAACGGCTCTTTCTTCTCGCCCATCAGGCCGTCGATGATCTGCGCATCACGCCCGGTGCCTAGCGTCGTAACGACGAGCGCCTGGGTCTCGCCGCGGGTGAACAGCGCCGACCCGTGAGTTCGTGCCAGCACGCCTGTGCGGATGTTGATGGCACGCACAGTCTTTGTGTCGCGGCCGTCGATGCGCGGGTGGCCGCCGAGAATCTTTTCGCGCACCAAACGATATTCCAGATTGGAAAACTCGGCGCCCACTTGTTCCGCAGTAAATTTCGGCGTCTCGCCCTTGCTCAACGCTTCGACCGCCGCAGTCTTGATCTCCTTGATCTTCGCGTAGCGCTGCATCTTTTCGGTGAGCGTGTACGCGGCGGCAACGGCCGTCTCGGCGAACCCGCCGACCGCGGTCTGCAGTTCCTTGTTCGGCTCGGGCGCAACCCAGGCCCACTTCGGCTTGCCGGCTTCCGCGGCCAGCTCGTTGATGGCCTTGATCGCGATCTGCATTTGCTCGTGGCCGAAGGTTACCGCGCCAAGCATGACTTCTTCGTTGAGGCCATCAGCCTCCGATTCCACCATGAGCACGCCTTCCGCCGTGCCGGCCACCACCAGATCCAGTTGCGACGTGGCGAGCTGGGTGGTTGTGGGATTCAAAATATACTTGCCGTCGAGATAACCGACGCGCGCCGCGCCGATGGGTCCTAAGAAGGGCATGCCGGAAATCGCCAGCGCCGCGGAGGCGCCGATCAACGAGGCAATATCGGGATCGACTTCGGCATTCACCGAGATCACCGAAGCGACTACCTGCACGTCGTTGATGAAGCCTTCGGGAAACAACGGGCGGATCGGCCGGTCGATCAGACGCGAGGTGAGCGTTTCCTTCTCCGTGGGACGGCCTTCACGCTTGAAGAATCCACCGGGGATGCGGCCCGCGGCGTAGGTTTTTTCTTGATAATTCACGGTGAGCGGGAAGAAGTCGCGGCCCGGTGTCGCCTTCTTCAGGCCCACCGCGGTGACCAAAACCACCGTCTCGTTCATGGTGACGAGCACGGCACCGTCAGCCTGGCGGGCCAACTCGCCCGTCTCTATGGTTACGGTGTGTTCACCATATTTAAAACTTTTTTTGATAGCGCTCAC
>Ga0116129_1001518_pt1 | contig 12751 bp, 15 predicted proteins | sample June2015DPH_17_2_FD_89732 | JGI IMG/M metagenome (GOLD analysis project Ga0116129, IMG submission 89732) | Peatland microbial communities from SPRUCE experiment site at the Marcell Experimental Forest, Minnesota, USA - June2015DPH_17_10 | ecosystem: Environmental > Terrestrial > Soil > Wetlands...
AAAGCTCAAACAGTTCCGACGCGTCGCGACCCGCTTCGAAAAAACCGCCCGAAATTACTTGGCCGTCGTCACCCTCGCTGCCATTGTCATATGGCTACGGTAAGTGTCCACACTACCTAGGCGGTGTCGGACAATGGTAAACCATCGGTTAACATTACGGATCAAATCCTGGCCTCGCACCAACGGTATTTTCCATTGTTTCGGCTAAACATTCCCGGTTGGCGCGGTGGCGGAGGCGGCGAGATGCCGGCCTTGCGCGATCCATCGCGAACGGGGAATCGGGGACGTGGTCGAGATTGCTGACACAGCGGTGGTCCGTCGCGCATCGGTGAGAGACGCCGTTGCGACACGCGTGCAGACAGAAGCGGTTTCGCCTGGCAGTCCCTTTGGCAGTGAGGCGTTTACGCCGCTCGCGACCGTGCCCGCCAGCCAATGGCGTGCGCTGGCCGAGCGCGCCAATGAGCCGAACGGCTATTATCTGCCCGGCTGGGAACTGGCGGTGAACGCTTGCGCACGCGGCCGCACCGGCGTGTCCGCGCTATCAGCGTGGGGCGATGCGGTGCCCGCGCAAGACGGCACCGCATGCCTGATCGGCCTGTTGCCCGCGATTTCATTGTGGCGCGCCTATGGCATCCCGCTGCCCGCCTTGGTCGGCGCCGATCCCTACGGCACGCTCCGCACACCGGTGCTCGCTCGCGGCATGGCGAACCATGCCGCGGCGCAGTTGCTGCAGGCGGCGCGAAAGGCAGGCGCCCGCGCACTGATCCTGCGCGATATAACGCTCGATGGCGCAGCCATGAAAGCTTTCGCGGAAGTGTTGCGGCAAGGCGGCATGCGGCCGCGCCTGCTGCAATCCCATTTCCGCGCCGCTCTTGACGCCACCCGCGACGCCGATCAGTTGCTGCGCGACGCGCTGGGCGGGAAGAAGCTGAAGGAACTGCGCCGCCAGCGCAACCGCCTCGCCGAGCATGGTCCTGTCCGCTTCGATGCCGCGCGCAGACCTGAGGAAGTCGCATCCGCGCTCGAGATTTTCCTCAACCTCGAGGCCAGTGGCTGGAAGGCCAAACGCGGCACCGCGCTGCTGCAGGACGACGGTGATGCCGGCTTTGTCCGGCGCGCGACGCAAGTGCTCGCCGAATCCGGCCAATGCGAGATCGCGAGCTTGCATGCCGGCGCCACCCCGGTCGCGGCCGCGATCGTGCTGCGGCACCAGGATCGCGCGTTCTATTTCAAGCTCGGCGTCGACGAGCGGTTCGCTAAATACTCGCCGGGGGTACAGCTAACGCTCGATCTGACCCGGCATCTCTGCGCCGATCCGGCCATCGCTTTGGCCGATTCCACTGCCGATCCCGACCATCCGATGATCGACCCGATCTGGCGCGAACGGCTTGCGATCGGCGACGTGCTGATCCCGCTGCGCCGGCGCGATCCCATGGTGTCGCTGATCGATACGGCGCTGAGCTTGCGCCGGATCGTCCGTGAACCCTTGCGGCGCGCCGTGCTCGCCATGCGCTGCTGATCCGAGTTTCGCCCGAGCGGACAGCCAATTCTAGCCCCGGCAGGCGCCCTGCCTCACTCCGCCGCCTGCGCGTTGACCTCCGCCGCCACCTGTCGGATGGCGCGGGCGAGCTGATCGGCGGGCTGGGCGCCGGATACCGCGTATTTCTCCGCAAAGACAAAAGTCGGCACGCCGGAGATGCCCTTGTCGGCGGCGTCCTGCGCCTGCGCCGATATCAGCGCCACGTCCTCGTCGGTCGCAAGCCGCCGGCGCACCTCGTCGGCGTCGAGCCCGCAATCGGCCGCCGCCTGCACCAATACATCGGGATCGGTGAGGTCGCCGCCGTCCCTGAAATACAATTCCATCAGCCGCTGCTTCATCGCGGCGGATTTGCCGATCGCCCCGGCCCAGTGAATCAGGCGGTGGCAATCGATGGTGTTGGGCTGTCGCCGGACGATATCTGGCCGGTAGGTCAGGCCCTCCTCGCTTGCCGCGGCGACGACGCGGCCGGCGATGCCTTTATAGGCCTCGACCGAGCCGAACTTCGCGGTGAGATATTCGTCGCGGCTGATGCCCTCGCGCGGCACCCACGAATTGAGAAAGAACGGCCGCCAGTGGATCTCGACCGGCACCTCCGGCGCCAGCGCCAGCGCGTTCTCGATTCGGCGCTTGCCGATATAGCACCACGGGCACACCACATCGGAAACGATGTCGATCTGAAGCGGTTTTAGGGCGCTCATGGTGGACCTCCTGATCGGGAAGGCCCAGAGATAGTTAGTATCCCGAGCGCCGACAAGGCGCTATTTCAGATTGGCCGCGATCCCGCGCATCCGCTCGACGGTGAGATCGTCAGCCGGAAAGAACGTCTCCAGCGCCAGTTCCGACAGCGTGACATCGACCGGCGTGCCGAAAATCATGGTCGTGGAAAAGAAGCTGAGCACATCATCGCCGAGCCGCATCTTGAAGGGGATCGCGACATTGTCGGCCGGCAGCGGCGCCGATCGGGCCGGAATCGGATAGGCCTTCAGCTCGTGATAAAGTTTTATCAGTGCGGGATCGGCGGTCGCCTCGCACTGGCGATGCAGCCGCTCCAGAAGATGCCCGCACCATTCGGCGAGATTGACGGTGCGTGCCGCCAGCGCTTCCGGGTGAAAGGTCAGACGCAAAATGTTGAGGGGCTGGCCGAGCAGCCGCGCCGGAATGCCCCCCAATAGCGGCGTCACCATGCGGTTGGCCGAAACCAGATTCCAGTGCCGGTCGTAGGCCAGCGCCGGATTGGGCTCATGCGCCCTTAGCACGAGATCGATCGCCGCCCGCGCCGATTTCAGCGCGGGATCGTCGAGCGAGCGCTGCGCAAACGCCGGCGCGAACCCCGCCGCCACCAGCAGCACGTTGCGCTCGCGCAAGGGCACGTTGAGCCGCTCCGCCAGCTTGAGCACCATGTCGCGCGACGGCGCCGCCCGGCCGGTTTCCACGAAAGAGAGGTGACGCGCCGATATCTCGGCGTCGCCGGCCAGATCAAGCTGGCTGAGACGGCGGCGCTGCCGCCACTCCCGCAAATGACCGCCGATATGGGCGGGCTGAGCTGGCTCGGGTCGCGCCGTGGCGGGGTGTGCGGTCATGGCGGAAAACTAGCACGTCAATTTCGCGCCTTCCATTACCTCGGACGTAATCGAATTCCCTATCCGGCCGTGACATCTTCGGGATCACAGGAGATGACCCATGCTTACGCTCTTGTCTTTCCGCGCCTTGGCGTCTGTCGCCGCCCATGTCCTCCCCTGGATGCTCGATCTGGCAACCCGCGTGCTGGCGTGCATGCTCAACATGCCCGAGCCGCTGCTGCACAATACCGGCGCCTTCGTGTTCGCGCAGGTGCAAGCCGTGGAGAACAGCGTCGGCAAGACGCTGCACCCGATCCGCCTGCTGCGTCGGGTTCGGAGCCGGGTTCGGAAGAGCCGGGTTCAGACCTGGCTCCGCCGGTCGGCCCGCTGATTCCATCACCCTCCACCCGACAGGCTCCACGAGCGAACCCGGAATCTCGAGATTCCGCGTCTGTCCTTCGGACCTTCCCGGACGAAGACCAGATGGCTGCGTGAAAGCAGAACGGCGCCCAGGCCTAAAAATGCGACGTAGGGTTCAGGGCGAGGCAGGGCGTTCGCTGTCCCGCCTCGCCCGGGCTTTTGCGAAAATCCCGGATTTCGCGGCAAGCATCTTGCCCGCGGCCGACTTTCCGCCATGCCCGTTCACCGGCGTGCCGTTGGCTTTCGAATGGCCGTTCAATTTTTTATCGGCCTTTGCCGCCTGCTTCTCGGCCTGCTTCAGGGCCTTCCGCTCGGCCCTGGCTTTCAGCCGCAGCTTCTCGGCCCTCGCCTCGGCGCGCTTCTTCTTGCGTTTTTTTTCGCAAGCGGCGCATTTGCAGCCGATCGGCTTCAGATAGGCCTTGAAGTAATCGGTGCCATAATCGTAGTTGATCTCTTCGCCGGGTTCGATGTTCTTGATGGCGCGGATCACGACCTTGCGCTTGCGCGGTTTGACGTCGGATTCGGCGTTCGGCCTGCAGGCGTGATTGATGTAACGCGCGACATTCTTGCGTACCGAACCGTCGATGGTCCAGCGGCTGGTGAGCTCGAACAGATACTTGTTCTCGACCGCGTCGTCCTTCTTCTTTTTGGAATCCAGCAGCGGCCCAAAATAGCGGACGATCTTGGTCCCCTTCTTGATCGGTTTGGTGGCGAACAGGCCAAGCCCGGTGCGGGAACGACCAACGCGATAAGGTTTATTCGACGAAATGGCAGGCATGATTTGCTGGAACTGACACGCTAGTGAAGACGAGGGGCTAATGAAGCCGCTGTTCTAAGACGATTCCGGGGGAATGTCAGGTGTTTCGCGCATTCGTCGTGAACCTTCCCCAGATTGCGCGCGTATCAGCCCCGAACGACCGCCGTGCGTCCGGCGCCCGCAATGACGTCATGACGGCGTGATAAGGGTTTGCCCGGGCAAGGCCGCCCCTTGCAATCATCGCTGCGCTTGGCATTCTGCATCCCGCGTGATGCCTCTCAGGGCGATCGAAATTGAAAGAAAAGGAAGAGAAAATTGAAAATCAGCACATATCTCTTTGCCTTAATGGTTTTTGGCAGCGTATTCCAAAGCCCATCTGCGCAATCGCAAGAGGTGAAGCCAGGCGATCTGGTGATTTCACCGGCCTGGTGCCGCGCCGCGCCGCGCGGTGCGGAGGTGGCCAACTGTTATCTGACGGTGGAAAATAAGGGAGCGGCAGCCGACCGCCTGGTCGGGGGATCGACCGATGTCGCTGAAAAGGTTGAAATCCAGCAAATCACCATGGTCGGGGGTGCAATGAGCGTGAACCCGGTTGCGGCAGGATTGACGATATCCCCGGGCGACAAGGTGGTGTTGGCACCGGGCGGCTATTTCCTCGGCTTGGAGAAGCTCAAGAGCAAGCTGAAGAAGGGAACCAAGGTATCGATCACCCTCGAGTCTGAAAAGGCAGGTAAAATCCCGGTCTCTTTCGACGTGCTCGGCGCAGCCGCGAAAGGTCCGGCCGCTCCGCCCAAAGCTTCGCCGGATGCGGCATCGGATGGTGGCAAGAAATAAAGATATGATGCCCGTGCCGGGCAAGACGATATCAACAAGACAATATCAATACGGCAATGATCCAGCAGGGCGCCGATGATGGATTCGATCAGACGCGCCATACTGACAACGGGTGCGGCGGCCACCGCGATGGCCGCGGCGCCGCGCGTGTTTGCGCAAGCGACCGGGCAAGGAAGAGCAGCCATGGGTTCTTACGAAAAAGGCACCGTTCGCATCCACTTTGAAGAGGCCGGTTCCGGCTTCCCGCTGCTGCTGATCGCCGGCGGGGGGTTGAACTCGACGATCGCAGGCCTCACCGGCGCCTATCCGCCCTTCGACTCGTTCGAGGCGTTCAAGTCAGAATACCGCTGCATCGCCGCCGACCTGCGCAATGCCAATGCAGGCCAGTCCTCGGGCCCGATCGAGATCGACCGCCCCTGGGATTGCCACACCGATGACCACCTTGGCCTGATGGACCATCTCGGCATCGATAAATTCATGGTGCTGGGTTTCTGCATCGGCGGGCCCTTGATCTGGAATCTCCTGAAGCGCGCCCCCGATCGCGTCGTCGCCGCCGTGCTGGCGCAGCCTTCAGGGTCGCGTCCGGAGATGCGCGACCTTTTCTACGAAGGCAATATGAAAACCTGGGGTCCGGAGCTGGTCAAACGCCGGCCCGACATCACCATGGAGATGGTCGACAAATTCCTGACCAGGATGTACCGCACCAACCCCGACTTCGTATTCACCGTGACGCGGGATTTCGTGCGCCATTGCCAGACGCCGGTCCTGATCCTGCCCGACGATATCCCGGCCCACCCCTATGCCGTCGCCATGGAAGCTGCGCTGCTCGCGCCAAAGGCCGAAGTGAGCATGTTCCCGTGGAAGGAGCCCAAGGAGCGGATTCCGCTGGCGGTGCGCCAGATCCATTCCTTCCTGCGGGCGCATCGGCCCGCTGCCGCCTAATCCGCCGGATTCCTGGAAGTCTAATTTTGCGGGCCGGAAAGCGAAATTTCGCGCTCGGCGCGGAAGACATTGCCATAAAGATTCGCAATCCACTGGCGCCCGCTCAAGGTCATGTTGAGATAGCGTATCGCGGTCTGGATATGAGGGGCCACGCTGTTCCAGTAAAATTGCGGGTAGCGATCGACGATGTCGGCGGGCGAATCGTAGCCGAGCTGCCGGTTCATGCCCGCCTCCTCGAACTCATAATAGAGCGCATTCGCCTTCCTGATGTAGTTCGGATCGCCGAGTTGCCCAATCAAATCGGCTGCCCGCACGATCAATGCCTCCTCGTCGCATTCCTGACTCTCGCCGGGAACGCCTGGCGGAAACCTGGTGCCTTCAATGGCGCGCGCGATGCGTCGCTTGTCGAGTTGAGCTACGCCCTCGATCCTCTCCATGACGTATAGCTTCGACCGGTCGACATGGTGCGGCATCAGGGCGGCATCAGATGCGCCGCGAGGCAAAGTCACCTTTTTACCCGTCGAATCGATCACGAATCCGTCGACGCCGTCAGCCTTGAACAGGCCCCGGACATAGCCGATGTCGTGGGTCAGGCAGGCAATGATGATGTGCGCGTAGTCGTCGGCGGTCACCTGGGTGTGCAACGCACGACCGCAGAGGATATCATGGCCCGCGAGCGTCACGAGCAGGGTGTGCTCGATGTTGTGGTAGAGGGCATCGCTATTGCCGAGGCACTCGAGCGCGACGCGGGCAGCCGATGGCACGATCTCCACGAGATGCGTCTGCGAAGACCCGAACCGGCGGCGCATGTAGGAGCCGAGAAATTCTTCCAACGCGTCCGCCGCCAGTTCCGGTACGGTAATCATTGATTTTGCCCCGTTTTCAAAAAACTCACGCCGCGTGGCCACCGCCCTCTTTTTTCGTCGCCATCAGGTGGCAAGCATAGCGCACCTCCAGTTGCCCAACCAAACACCAAATGTCGCCTGTGGAGTCAGCAGCGGCGCCGGCCATCTAATTTGGCGCCGCGATACCGGGCGCATTTGCAGTGTTGCGCTGCGATACGCGCAGGCTATCGCCATCACGATCGAGCCCTCGCCTGGACAATTTCAGCCGCGCCTGCCCGGCCCGATGGAAGATGCCGTCAGCGCGATTTAATCCGCGGGGACGCTGAACCTTTTTGGCCGCGCCCGCGTCATAACGGAGACAGCCAATCGCTCGGGAGGCGATCATGCAGTGGCGAGACTCCATGGTGGACCGGACGGAAGAACACTCCGCCGGTTACGCGGGCGGGTGGATAGTCAGCGGACTGATGCTGCTGGCGACCATCTATATGGTCTACCATTTCGGCCTGTAGCTGAGGCGACCGCAACCAGGCTGCGCGGGGCATCGGCCACGCGACGCTGGTCACGGCGCCGGGCGGCTTGACGATGGTCGACTTCAGCATGGCTTCCAGCAATGTTTCGGCGTCGGTGCCTTCAGGCAGACGCCGCGGGATGTCGAACAACCTGTCATCGAGCAGCAGCATCGTAAAGCCGTGCACCAGCGACCAGGCGCGGACAATGGCCGCGCCCTGATCGAGCGAAAGCGCCTGTTGGAAAATCTGTTCCTGACGGCTGGCGCCGATCGCGCCGGCCAGCCCTGCGAACGCGGCGCTGGCGGCCTCGTGCAGCCACGGCCGCCACATGTCGAGGCGCCCGGTGCGGAACATCAGCCCGTACAAGCCGGGATTCGCCTTGCGGCCGGGACACCGGGTTCCCGATGGTTTTCACGGCAACCGGGTCGCCGCGGCGTGAGGCAGAACATCACACCTGATGATCGTGTTCAGCAGCACGATGTGAAGAAAACGCGTCAAAAAAACACGATTGGGCTTGTGCGGCGAGATGCGCTATACCGCCGCCGAAACCATTCCGGTTTTGCTGGGAAGCATCGAGGAGACCTTGAGATGGCCGTGGACGGAAACTGGAACATCACCATGTCAACGCCGATGGGCGAGCGCAACGCGACGCTCGCGGTCAAGAGCGCGGGCGGCACGCTGACGGGCACCCAGGCCGCCGACGGCAATTCCGGCGAGATCTTCGACGGCACCGTCAATGGCGACGACGTCGCCTGGAAACTCTCCATCACCAACCCGATGCCGCTGACGCTGGAGTTCACCGGCAAGGTTTCCGGTAACACCATATCGGGCGAAATGGGAATCGGCCCGATGGGCAGTTTTCCGTTCACGGGGACCAGAGCGTAGAGGGATTTCTGGTATTTTCGTCCCTGTGGAAAGCAGGGACCCATAACCACAGGCCTCCGTGGTTGCACGAAAGCCGTCGAACAGCGTCTTTCAAAACACGCGACACGGCGTATGGGTCCCGGCGGTTCGCCGGGACGGCAACTCGTTGCACGCGGCCCCCTCACCCCAAATTCAATTCCTTGAAAAAGTCATTGCCCTTGTCGTCGATGATGATGAAGGCCGGAAAATCCTCGACCTCGATGCGCCAGATCGCTTCCATGCCGAGTTCGGGATATTCCACCACCTCGACCTTCTTGATGCAGTGCTCGGCGAGGTTTGCCGCGGCACCGCCGATCGAGCCGAGATAGAATCCGCCGTGCTTCTTGCAGGCCTCGCGCACCGCGACGGCGCGGTTGCCCTTCGCCACCATCACCATCGAGCCGCCGGCGGCCTGGAACTGATCGACGAAGGAATCCATCCTTCCCGCGGTGGTCGGGCCGAACGCGCCGGAGGCGTAACCGTCCGGCGTCTTGGCAGGACCGGCATAATACACCGGATGGTTCTTGAAATAGTCCGGCAGCGGTTCGCCCTTTTCCAGCCGCTCGCGCAGTCTGGCATGTGCGGAATCCCGCGCGACGATCATGGTGCCGGTCAGCGACAGGCGCGTTTTGATCGGATGCCTCGATAGCGTCGCCAGAATTTCCTTCATCGGCTGGTTGAGATCGATTTTTACGACCTCGCCGCCCAGCGACTGCTCGACCGCGGGCAGATATTGCGCCGGGTTGTGCTCGAGCTCTTCGAGATAGACGCCGTCCCTGGTGATTTTGCCGAGCACCTGGCGGTCCGCCGAGCACGACACGCCAAGCCCGATAGGAAGCGAAGCGCCGTGGCGCGGCAGCCGGATCACCCGCACATCATGACAGAAGTATTTGCCGCCGAACTGCGCGCCCACTCCCAGGCTTTGCGTCATCTTGAGAATTTCCTGCTCCATCTCCAAATCGCGGAAGGCGTTGCCGTCGGCCGAGCCATGGGTCGGCAGGGCGTCGAGATAGCGCGCGGAGGCAAGCTTCACCGTCTTCATGCAGAGTTCGGCCGAGGTGCCGCCGATCGCGATCGCAAGATGATAGGGCGGGCACGCGGCGGTGCCGAGCGTCAGCACCTTCTCTTTCAAAAACGCCAGCAAGCGGTCCCTGGTCAGCACCGAGGGCGTCGCCTGGAACAGAAAACTCTTGTTGGCGCTGCCGCCGCCCTTGGCCATGAACATGAACTTGTAGGCATCATCGCCCTCGGCATAGATCTCGCATTGCGCCGGCATGTTGTTGGCGGTGTTTTTTTCCTCATACATCGACAGCGGCGCCACCTGCGAATAGCGCAGATTGCGGCGCAGATAGGCGTCGCGCGCGCCCTCGGACAGCGCCGCCTCGTCGTCGCCGTCGGTGAGCACCCTGAAACCCTTCTTGCCCATGATGATCGCGGTGCCGGTGTCCTGGCACATCGGCAGCACCCCGCCGGCGGCGATGTTGGCGTTCTTGAGAAAATCAAAGGCGACGAACTTGTCGTTGTCGCTGGCCTCCTTGTCATCGAGGATGCTGCGCAACTGCTTTAAGTGCCCAGGCCGCAAATAGTGATTGATGTCGCCGAACGCGGCCTCGCTGAGCGCCCGCAACGCCTCGCGCGACACCACCAGCATGTCCTTGCCCAAAACTTTTTCGACCCGCACCCCCTCGGTCGTGATCTTCTTGTAGGGCGTGGTGTCCGCCCCTAACGGAAACAGCGGGGTGTGCTTATAGGGAGGAACGGGCTTTTGCTGGTCGGGGAAGGCGGTGGGGGCGTTCATGGGGGGATCCTTGGATGCGACTTATCCGCGTTGCGCGTCGGTCAACCGCATATCATGCATATGCTTGACGTAGTCGAGCAACGCACCGACGGCGGCGTTCTGTTCGCCTTCCGGCAGTTGCTCGATCTGGCGCAGCGGCTATTCGAGAAGTTTTGTCATGGCGGCAACATAGCACGTCCAACGAAACAATCACCCCTCGCGCGGCACCAGCCTGTCCGGGGGCGGCAAGAAGTCCTCGACGATCCTGACCCGGCCGATCTCGTCCTTGCTGTATTCAACCGTGTTAACCGTCATGCCCGCGCTTGTCGCGGGCATCCACGTCTTCTTCATGAACATTCTGGCGCAAAAAGGCGTGGATGACCGGGTCAAGCCCGGCCAAGACGGGTCAAAAGTTTGACGACCGAACCTGCTCTTGCGCTATCCGTCAACGGACGCTTGAATAGTGCGAAGGGGCATTCACAATGACGACAAGACACCAATTCCGAGGACCGACCGCGCTTGCCGCTGCACTGACGCTATTGGCCGCCCTCGCCGCCTCGCCCGCCCGCGCCGACCGCTGCGACGATCTTGCCGTTCAACTCAGGAGCCAGATCGACGGCCTTGCCGTCGGCAAGACCGCGGCCAATGTGATTTACCTCTCGCACCCGCAGGCCAAGGCGATCACGCTCGGCTGCGCGGGGCGCAACTACTCCAACCAGTTGTTCGCCAGAGCCGACAGCCGCAAGCCGACGGCTGCCTTTATCAATCTAGCCGCCAGCGCCACCGCGATCATCTTCACTCTGCCGAAAGAGGAGATGCTGAAAGGCGCCACGCGCTGCATTCAGCGGATGGGCCTTTTCCACGGCGACGATGTCTCGATCCACTACCGCCGCCTCGACATGCGCTGCACCAGGACGAAAACCGACGCATCGATCACTATCTCGCGCGGCACCGACGAATAGGCAGGAGCGCGCTGCCGCGGCGCGCGAATTCGCCGCTGGTGGCAGGCGAGATCGAGGTTTTTACATGAATTGGAGCCGCCCGTTCACCATGATCGCGGGAAATGGCCGCGATGGCGCGCGATTGAGGGTTCGGATTCATACATCTTTCGTTCCGGCGTCCTCACAGTCGAGCCAACGAAAAGGATAGTTGCAATGAACGTTTCCAGTGTCGCGCCATCCGCGCCGGTCATGATGCCCGACAGCAGCGCGCCCAAATCCTCCAATCCGAACAACGGCGGCGATGCCGATCCGAACGCGCCGCCGCCGATGGTTCTCGCCCCCCTGCCCCCGGGACAGGGCCCCCGAATCGACCAGATCGCGTGAGGACCCGGCGTCGATAGCCGTCAAACCGGCACGCAATCCGGCATCAGCTCTGCATCGACTGCGGCGTCGGCGTGTTCGCATTCGGAGCCAAACCCGACGGCACCGGGGTGGTGGCGCTCAACGTCAGCTGCATCGACGGCATCGAGCTTGCGAACCTGACGATGACGCCGATTGATGGCCGGAACAGGTGAAGGAAGATTCGGCGTTGTTGCCGAGAGTCACAGATCCAGCGCCTTATAGTACCGGAAAATGCCGTCCTCGTTGAAGGCGATGCGCCGGTCGCTGGCCAGGTACGCCTTGATGTTGGGCCGGATGGCGACGCGGTCATGCAGTTCGACCAGGCCCGGAACCTCGCGCTCGAACGCCTTCATGCGCCTGGGGAATGCGTAGCGCAGCCCCTCGACGATCTGGAACAGCGAGAGATCGGCGTAGGTGAGCCTGCGTCCGGTGAGATAGAAGCCGCCATTGTTCTGCAACAGCCGCTCGAAATAACCGAGATATTTCGCCACACGTTCTTTCCAGAATTCGTCGGTGCGTCGTTTCGCTTGAACACGCTGTTGCTCGTAATACAGCGACGGTCCGAGCGGGTGATGGGTGTCGTGAATCTCCAGCACGAAATCCGTCACCGTGAGCTGCAGCTGATGCACCGACAGCCGTCCCTTTTCCGCCTTCGGTGCCAGGCCATGGCGCGCTCCGAGATAAAGCAGGATGTTGGCGGTCTGCCCGATCACGAATTGTCCGGCCTTGAGAAACGGAGGAGCGAATGGCGGCGTGCCCTTGGCCGCCTCCATCATTTTCATCATCGCGGCCATGCCGCGTTCACCGCGCGCGACGTCGGCATAGTCGGCGCCGCAGTCCTCCAGCGCCAAGCGGACATATTCGCCGCGGCCCTGAATGCCGGGCCAGTAATAGAGCTCATAGCGCATGGAAAATCCTGGCGCGCCAGCGCGCTGCTAGTTCGCCGCGAAACAGTACAGCAGGCCGTCGCCGCCGGTGCTTTTGAGGTCTGCCTGCGAGCAGCCGCCATCCGGTCCGCGCGACGGATGCGAGGAGTTCCAGGATCGCGAGGCGTCATCGTCGCGCAGTCCGGTGCGGTCGGCATGTCCCAACATCGCCGCGCCCTGCGTGCTGCTCGTCCAGTTCTTGCAGGTGCGATCGTCGCCCGCGGCAAAAGCGGTGCCGTCGGGCTGCGATCCCGTGAGGATGTCATGGCGGTTCGGCGTATCGCCGCGGCCGTTGATGACGTCGCCCTTCTCGCTCAGCGCGGTCTGCTTGGTGAGGTTGTTGGCGCCGTGCAGCTCGGTAACATCCCTGGCGATCACCACGCCCTTGGAATTCTG
>Ga0116129_1001519_pt1 | contig 12740 bp, 13 predicted proteins | sample June2015DPH_17_2_FD_89732 | JGI IMG/M metagenome (GOLD analysis project Ga0116129, IMG submission 89732) | Peatland microbial communities from SPRUCE experiment site at the Marcell Experimental Forest, Minnesota, USA - June2015DPH_17_10 | ecosystem: Environmental > Terrestrial > Soil > Wetlands...
ACGCGGCATTATCGGCTGGTTGATGCGGTCGATCGACCAGGTGGCCAACGGTTACGGCGCCATCGTCGCACGGCTCGTTCGTTTCTCGGTGATCGGAATTGCGATGGTGGCGGTCGCCGGCGTCGGCGTTTTTGCATTATCGAAGATTACGCCGACGGGATTCCTGCCCGAAGACGACCAGGGCGCCATTTTCGTGGTTGCCCAGTTGCCGGGCGGCGCATCGGTGGGCCGGACCTCGGAGGTGATGCGCGCGGCCGAGGCCATCGTCAAGGAAGATCCCGCCGTTGACGAATACACCTCGATCATTGGGCTGAACTTCATCGATAATTATTCGCAACCCAATTCCGGCTTTATGGTCGTGACCTTCAAGCCGTTTGAGGAACGCAAGGCCGCCGGCATGGGCGCCCGCGACGTGATCGCCCGGCTGGGCCCGAAATTCCGGCAGATCCAGGGCGGTACTGTCGTTCCGCTGGCGCCGCCGCCGATCGTCGGCCTCGGCACCGGCGGCGGATTTACTTATGTCCTTCAGGATCTGCGCGGCGGCGACCCGAAGGAGCTCGCCCAGGTGGTTCGCGGGCTTACCGTGGCTGCGAACCAAGACCCGCGCCTGCTGCGCGTGTTCAGCACATTCTCTGCCACCAATCCGTCGATCTATCTCGACATCGACCGCGACAAGGTTCAAATCCTGGGCGTTCAGCTCAAGGATGTCTTCCAGGCTCTGCAAGCCTCCCTTGGCGGTTACTTCATCAACAACATGAATCTGTTTGGCCGGACCTGGCAGGTGCAGGTCCAGGCCGAGGCCGCCGACAGGTCGAGTGTCGATGACATCTTTCGCATCAATGTGCGAAACGCTGAGGGAAAGATGATCCCGCTGCGAAGTCTGGCGGAGATCCGCGTCGTCGTCGGTCCACCGGCGCTGATCCGCTACAACAACCTTCGCGCCGTCACGATCCAGGGTGGCCCCGCCGCGGGCGTGTCGTCGGGCCAGGCACTTCAAGCCATGGAAGCGGTTGCGGCGAAAACGCTGCCGCAGGGGTTCAAGGGCGAATGGACCGATACGGCGTTCCAGGAAAAGCGCGCGGAAGGCAAAACCGCGATCATTCTCGGCTTCGCAATTTTGTTCGCCTATCTCTTCCTCGTGGCCCTCTATGAAAGCTGGACCATTCCCGTCCCCGTGTTGCTGTCGGTCGCGATCGGCATACTCGGATCGTTCGCCGCGATTGTCATGACCGGACTCACGCTCGACCTTTACGGCCAGATCGGCATGGTCGTGCTGATCGGGCTTGCGGCTAAAAATGGCATTCTGATCGTTGAGTTCGCCAAGGAGAAGCGCGAACAAGGCGTTCCGCTACTCGAAGCGGCGACAGAAGGCGCACGCCTCCGCTTCCGGCCCGTCATGATGACGTCGTTCGCGTTCATCCTGGGTCTTTATCCGCTGGTGGTGGCGAGGGGAGCCTCGGAACTGGCGCGACAAGGCGTCGGCACGCCGGTGTTTGGCGGAATGATCCTGGCGTCCTTCATAGGCATCTTCGCAATCCCGCCGCTATACGTGATGTTCCAGGCCATTCGCGAGCGCCTGAGGCCGGGTGCTCGGCCAACTGCCAAGCGGCCTGCCACAGATGACGCCAAGATAGCGCCACACGAACATGCCGCGGCGGAATGACTTGTTCGGGCCTGATCCGAGCCGGTGGTTTTGAACGTATCCCCGGGTTTGGTTGCGAACTGACGAGGAGAAATATGGAGAAACATGATGTTCCACTTCAGACACGCCGCAGCTTCAAAGCTCACGCTGATCTGTACGCTGTTGATACTGCCGGGCCATTCTTGGGCGATTGATCTCGCTGGTGCCTGGGCAAGCAGCGCCGATCAGTGCAGCAACGTTTTCAAGAAAAACAAAAATCGAATCACATTCGTTCAGGATTCGGATATTCACGGCGCGGGCTTCGTTGCTGACGCGAACCAGCTCAGAGGAAGAACTGCCCGATGCACGATCAAATCAAGAAGGCAGGTAGGCGACACCTTAAATCTCCTGACCGCATGCTCAACGGACATTATGCTGCAGAACGTGGAGTTCAGCATAAAGGTTCTCGATGACAACAAGATCTCTCGGATATTCCCGGGCATGGAAGGGATGGAAATCACGTACTATCGTTGTGCCTTCTAGGCGACCAGAAGCGTTTGTTTTAGCGACTCGCTCCATAGAAATTTCTGTATCGTTTGGCTGGCTTGAATCGTCTCGCCGTGTCGCTCCGGTTGCTGAAGTGCTCACCTCCTGACACGCGATCGTTGATATGGATCAAGTCCCAGAAATATTCGGCTAAGTAGGAACAATAGAAGGATTTTGATACGAATTACCGATGGAGGCCCAATCATGTCGGCAGCGACGGACGATCTATTACCGAAAGCAGCGGACTGCAGGAAACAAATAGCCGAAGTCCAGGGAGATAAAGCTTCGGAGTACGTGCGCGCGGAGGCGGCTAGAAATGCCGAGAAGCAGGCTTTGATTGAGCAGCTTTCCAAACCTTCGGGCGTGTCCGACGAAGAACGAATGAAGCGGGCGGCGACAATCATCAGACGCGCGGTGAACAACGGACTCACCGAGGTAGAGGTAGCGCGTTTTCCAAACAAGCTCTTCACTGACAGCGGGCGGGCAATCAATCAGCAGGAGCCGGGATGGGAGAACACGTTGACTGGATTGCCGAAAGAGCTCTTTGAATTTTGGAGGCAACATCTGCAGCCGCGCGGATACAAGATACTATTCGAGGTGGCGGATTGGCCGGGCGGGATGCCGGGTGACATAGCCATCAAATTGAATTGGGAATAACGACCTGACTTCGTTCACTGGGAGAAGGATGTGTCAACATGCCCAAGGGGGAGGATCTGAACAGCGATGGCAAGGTGAAGCGAAAAGTTTATGATGCAGAACTGAAAAAGCTTCAGGTCAAGTTGTGCCATTTGCAGGACTGGGTGAAATCCAAAGGGCTTCGCGTCATCATCGTATTCGAAGGGCGTGACGCGGCAGGCAAGGGAGGCACCATCAAGGCAATCACCGAGCGGGTGAGCCCCCGCGTCTTTCGCGTTGTTGCCCTCCCAGCGCCGTCGGACCGCGAAAAAACGCAGATGTTCCTGCAGCGCTACATTCCGCATTTCCCCGCGGCCGGCGAGATCGTGATCTTCGACCGCAGCTGGTACAATCGCGCCGGTGTCGAATACGTGATGGGATTTGTAGAGGAGAATGTACATCGGAGATTTCTGGAGCTTTGTCCAGAAATCGAAGGATATATCGTCGAAGGTGGCATTCAACTCATAAAAATATGGCTCGAAGTCGGAATGGACGAGCAGGAGAAACGATTTGCGGCGCGCCTGAACGACCCACTGCGGCAATGGAAACTTAGCCCCATGGATCTCGAGTCATACAGTCGCTGGTACGATTATTCCCAGGCACGCGACTTGATGCTCGAGACGACCGATACCAAGAAAGCGCCCTGGCACATCGTGCGTTCCGACGATAAACGGCGCGCGCGCCTTAACTGCATTTCTCACATTCTTTCGTCAATACCCATGAAGAAGGTACGGCGGACCAGGGTGGTGCTACCGAAGCGCTCGAACAAGAATCGATACGACGATCAAGCGACCTTGAGAGGCAGGAAGTTCGCTGCCGAAATATATTGATCCGGTTCACGAACAAACCGAGACGTGAGTTGGCCGGACCGGTCGCAAAGACCCTTGAACGCTGTCGCTCGGATTTATTGAGCGACCTCAGTCAGGCTTGGTCACAGCGGCTCTTGTCTGGCGTTCCAGCCGCAGTCTCATAGCCCTCATGCGCTCCGTTTCCTGGAGAACCGCGTCAAGCTTCTGGTCCTCCCGGCTGCCTTTGGATTTCGACGCATCGGCCTTTCGTATCTTGTCGAGCGCTTGGCCGACCGAGAGTTTATTGATTTCCGCCATGGCTTCACTCCTCAATATCGCCAACGAGAAGGCCGCCTATGTTACACGATAACAGGGCTGCATTTGCTGATGTTTCGATATAGCGCAAGCCCCAAAGCAGACACGAATGCTGGCCATCAAACATTAACGTTGGGTCAGGGCGGCTGACGGAACTTATTCACATCATGCTTTCCGATTTCGCGAGCACGCGCGGCCCGCAAGAGGCCGGGACAATCCCTAACGCCAGTCAGAAATTCTGACGCCGTGAACCCTGACGCGTGGCGATGCGACCAATCCTGAACAACTCTTCGCCGGCGGGTATAGCCCGACCAATTGATTTCTTGCCACTCTTCGGAAATTGGACGCGGAGGTCGCCAGGTTCACCCTTGCGCCTCTGCGCTGACTCAGTTCACCGGGGGCCGCGCAATAAATCCGGGCACGCCGGTCTCGACCACGGCGTTGAACCTGACGTTCGTGGTGATGCGCTCCCGAATCTCCCGCATAGCGTCTTCAGGGAGGGCCGAAATGTCAAAGTTCTCCTGGATGCGCTGAGGTTTGGTCGAGGTTGTCAAAAAAGCAGTGCCGCGCTGTACAGCCCAGGCCAGAACAACTTGAGCTGGTGTCTTGTGCACACGCTGTGCGATGGCTGCAATCACGGGATCGGCCACCACACTTGGCTCCATGGCGTGTCCCAACGCCGCAAACGCCTGCAGTACAATCCCCTGCTCCCGACAGAACTCGAGCAGGTCCCATTCAGGAAGATACGGATGCGATTCGACCTGCACTACGGCAGGCATGATCCGCGCTGCCGCGACGATCTCACGCAGTTTCTCCAAAGTAATGTCCGATAAGCCGATCGACTTGCAATGACCGTCGTCCACGAGGCGCTCCAGCGCGCGCCATGTCTCCACAAGCGTGACCCCCGGATCATAAATCACCCGACCCTGTTCGTCCCTGGGGTCCTGCTCGTCACCGGGTCGAAAGGCAAAGGGCGTATGAATGAGATAGCAATCGACATAGTCCAGCCGCAGTCGCCGACGACTCGCGTCGAAGGCAGGCTTGACCCGCTCTGGACGATGATTGGTGTTCCATAGCTTGGTGGTAACGAACAGGTCCTCCCGCTGAAGCGTCCCCACCTTGAGCGCTGCCTGGATCGCATCGCCAACCGCCTCTTCATTGCGGTAGCGTTCGGCACAATCGAGAAGCCGGAATCCCACTTCCAATGCAGACTTGGTAGCCTGTTTGGTCGCGAGAGGATCCGGAATTAGCGTGCCAAAACCGACAGCGGGGAGTTCACCAGATCCGTGGACAAGATGAATCCTCGTGTAGCGAAGCGTATCGGATATTGTCATGCTCATACTCCCTTGTTTGAGCGGACTGCCAATATGGCCGGATTTGATTTGCGATAGGGACAACCCTGTCCCTGGTTTGGTCCGCCTTTACACCCGCGCCGACGTAAGCCGCAATGTTATCCAAGTTTCCCGTTACCTTTAGGCGCTCCAAACTGCCGACTGATTCGGCGGATGATCGCGGCTCGCGAGGGTATCGCTATGGCATTTTTCAGGCGTGAACTCAGCCCTGTCGAGCGCTTCGAGGGTGTGCTCAGGGATAAGCAGGCGGCGCGGCACAAGTTGGCCGGCCGCTTGACAATCGCCGAGAAGGTCCTTGGAGACAAACGTGCCGCGGCCGAACGGTTGGCGGTGGCTGGTGCCGCTACGGCGCAGCTTGATCGAGCGGATGCGAGCATGCGTGTTGTCGAGGACCGCGCCAAGACGCTCCGCGCCGAATTGGCAGAATTCCAGGAGCAGATCGCTTCCGCCGAACGAGCATTGGCTGACGCAAGGGCGCAACGTGACCGCGACAGGTTGGCTGATGAGATTGAGGCGATGGCTGCGGCAATCAAGCAGGCTGCCCCGGGATTTGATGCCGGCGCGGCGGCGCTGGTGGAAGCCGTGACAAATAGCTCGGCGTCAATTCCCGAAGCGACGAAGTTCTCGGCCAGCGTGGATGCGCTGCGTCGCGAGGTTCTGTCGGCTGCCGACCTGATTTGCTGGGAGCTGCGATCCGCCGTGGCCCGCACGCGCGCGGGCAACGCGAACGTTGCGTTCGGTGCACCAGTCGAGCCGGAGCGACCACCAGTTCGCGAGATCGAGCGGCAATTGATTTACACCCTCAATCCGCTGCTTTGGCGGGAGGACACCGAGGTGCGAAGGGTTGCGGCGTTCGCGCTGATCGGACTGCCCAAGGCGTTGCTATCGGTCGCGCTGCGGCATCAGCATGTAGACCATCTAAATGCGCGGCGTGTGCAGACCCTGATGCACGTTCATGGCAGCGGACGGCTCGATAGCGATCCCCCGAACGACGATCTTCAGTTCGTCGATCTCGATGCGCTCGCCGCAGAGGAGCAGGAAAGCGCCCAAGCTGACGTCGCGTGACCCTGGCAAACAGCGTCCCGTGTGCACCAAAAGCCTTGTCCGAGTTGATGACGTAACAGAATCACCTAAGCTGGCGGAATGATCGGGATTCTGCCGTTTCGTCCTGGCGGCCTTGGCCTCGCCATTCAAGTCGAAGATGAGGCTTGAGGCTGAGAACGCGGTGCTTCGGGATTTAGATTTTCGGTACGCACAGCCCAGAAGCCGACTTCCCTGAATGCTCCGATCTATCTTTCGTTCGGCAGATTCTTCGACGCGTCCGCTATTTGATCGTCGCGTGCACAGTGATCACCGACGAGCCAGAAGCCGTCGGCCCCTGCCCCGTTGCTCTGATGGCAAAAGTATCGCTTCCCTTGTATCTTGCCCTTGCCTCGTATTCGAAAGTAGATACGTCGAGCCTTTTCAACTTGCCGTGTGCCGGCTTTTGTGAAACGCCCGAGGCACTCACCGTGCCGCGCATCCTGATTGGAAATTGGCAACTCCCCCCGGACGTGAGGTCAATATATCCGGTCGAATTCTCGCCCCAATCCGCTAGTGTTACTGACATCGAACAATCAGAAGCAGCCCGCGCCAAAGCCACTGACATCAGGCTTGGCGCTCCAACGATAAACGCCCAAGCCGCGACTTTAGACAACCCCATAGTAGACTTCCTCGTTCTCGTACAAGATCCGGTCTGACAATGCTTCCTCGGGCGGCGGCGATTGGAGCTACGTCTCTTTGCGTCCTCATCCGGCCGATACCGGCTATCGACAAGGTCCCTCAAAAGCTGGCAGGAACTGCCTGGTTCCGCAAGAGCCGGGAAAATATGATCGCGGCGGCCTGCACTTGACAGGCTTGAAACACGCCACACCTTTTGAGGGCCAACAATATTTTGTTGGCTGCATTGAGGGAGGTACGATGACTCCACCTGCAAAGCCTGCCGTGATGATCACCGTCGCAAAGGCTCGGGCGGCGGCGTAGCGGCGCACACACGACCATCTTGCCGGGAGTGGTCTATGGGCCTTATCAGTGAGGCATGGTCCGACCTGACCCTCCCGGCACGATTGACTGGCCGGGTTCGTGAAAACGGGCTCGCCTCTTCGGCCAAACTGTCCCGACCGTAAATCCAATCCTGCCGACGGTTGGACAGGGAATCAGACGATGCTGCTGCTCGATGTTAGATTTGTGCAGAGCAATCTTTAGTGCGGTTGTCGACCTGTTTCGGTCGCGATCCCGCGAGATCCGGAGCTTCCTGATTTGCTCGGAAAAGCGGAACTACTGGCGGCTTCCGACGTTGCTACACTTGGTCGGAGGCGGAGTAATGGATTGGGAATGGGAGAGGATCGATAATTTTGGCTCGCTGCGCGAGCGGGATCGCTTTGTGGTGTGGATGCGGAGACAGATCGCAAACGGACTGTCTGAAGAAATAGATCCTCCCCCCGGCCAATCGCCTGGGTCTAGCGACCGATGGTTCCGGCACGTTCCTACCGGCTCGATCTGGCGTCTGGTGCCAGATGAGAACCCGTACGGGCCGGGCTTCTGGCCTGCCCACGACAAAGCCGCATAAGCCCAAAGGCCGCACTTTCGCGGCCTCATTCATCTGGCATCGTGAATTTGAATTGGCTCGCTGAAGGTCTGATCCCAAAGCGCGTCGTTCTGTTCGTCCGTTGTAAAACACATATGTCAGGCGGGGAAACGGTCACCGAACATCGGCAGGCCGCTGACGCTTTCGAGTTCTGTCGCTTCATCCTGAAGCACGTCCCAATGCTCCGCGAGTTGGCCGTCCTCTACGCGAACGACATCGGCGGCGATCCATGCGGCGGAACGGCCATTGCCGGAAAAGCGGCCATGAACGATGACGTAATCGCCCTCTGCCAGGATCAGTCCGTGCTCGTAGCGCAAAGTCGCGGGCAGGCTTTTGACGAGATCGAACAGCCCGTCGCGGCCCGGTTTGATATGGGCGCTGTGCTGGATGTATTTCGGCGACCAGAATTTTGCCGCCGACTCATAGTCGCGCTTGTTGAACAGCGTGTCGAACGCTTCCAGCACCAATGTCTTGTTTATCTCTGCCTTCGACTTGGTCATTTTTCGCTCCTTGATGAGAACAACTGCAATCGCCACTCACTCAATGCCTTGACCTTCGGCCTGGGCTAAAGCTTCGACCCGCCATCGACATGGATGGTGTCGCCCGTGATCCAGCGTGCATCGTCGGAAGGTGCGCGAGTACTGGACGCCAATGGACCATGGTCAGTCCGCACGTCGAGCCTGTGGGCTTTTATCGAACTGCGGATGGCGCGATCATCGCAGAAGTCCGGCATTCCGTCCGCGATCTCGAAGGCAACCTACGCGGCGCTGTTTGCCTAAAAGCCGGCTGTCCACGTCATTCGAATATCTTTTCTGGCTGAACCGTCAGACGGAAGGCTACTTCACGCGAGCCATCGAATATCTCAAGGACATGATCGCAGACCACGCAACAATATTTACCTGTAGTCCGGTTCCCGGAATCCAATTCAATTCGGCGGTAGCCAGCCCTGCATTCGGGACAGATGACGTCGGACCTTCGCATCGTGAAAAGCTATCACCTCACCATCGGTAGTTCTACGCAGAACAATTAGGGCCCCGTCAACGAATGCCGGCGACCTCTCAATCCGAAATTATGTTGCCTTTAGAGTAGCTTAGGACCGCTCTGGGTTAAACACGGACGGCCCCCAGACACCCCAGCGATTGGTTCCGCATAGAACAAATAAAGAATAACATTACAAGTTATTAATAGTAGAAATTGGATATTCAGATGACTTACGACCTCCAGACCGCCTGAAATACCCGATGAGCCGAAACAGGCCAATACCAAGCCAATACAATGGGTTCCCTGGCGATCGCGGCGTGCCAGCCCGGACCGTCCGCAAAGAATCTCACGGCGGGGGAACCTGTCAGGCGCGGCGAGATTTCCCTCAAGGAAATGACGTAGCGCATCGACCTAACGCCCATGACCTGCCCGGATGCAATTCCGCCATCCGGCGGTATCGACTCCAACGTCACGCTGCCCGGCCCGTCTTGCCCGGACTTTTCATCCCGATTGTGGAGCATATCTTTGACCATTATCCGTCACGCCTTCGCTCTCGCTTTGTCGCTGGCCGCCTGCACGCCGCTGGCTCTGATCGGCGACGCCAGGGCGCAAAATGCGACGGCAGCACTTGTGGCGAAGCCCATGGCGCTGCCCGACATGGCGCTCGGGTCCGCGAAGGCTCCGGTGACCGTGACCGAATACGCCTCAATGAGCTGCCCGCACTGCGCGGCATTCGAGGAAAACGTTTTTCCGATGCTGAGATCGAAATATATCGACACCGGCAAGGTGCGTTTCGTGTTTCGGGAATTCCCGCTCGACATCAAGGCCGCGGCGGCCTCGATGCTGGCGCGATGCATCGCCAACGGCGATGCCGAAAAATACTTCGACACCATCCAGCGGTTGTTCAAGCAGCAGGACCAGTTGATGATCCAAACGACCGATACCCTGAAGCTGGTGAGCAAGCAGTCCGGTATGGACGAGCAGGCTGTCGAGCCCTGCTTGAAAGATCAGGCTCGGCTCGACGAGCTCTCCGCCGATCAGAATTTTGCCTTCAAAACCCTCAAGGTCAATGCAACGCCAACCTTCTTCATCAATGGCGAAATGGTCAAAGGCGCCATGTCGTTTGAGGAACTGGAGGCAAAGCTCAAACCGCTGTTGAAACGCTGACGCCGCGCATCGCGCGCACCCGGTCCTCCGATCCGCCGGGCATCGCATTCAACGCCGGCCCCAGGCGATGAGCGACCAAATGCGTTCGTGAAGATAGTACCACGCAATTTTTGTGACGATCTCAACGCCGGCGATCGATCCGGCGATTTCAACTTTGCCGGTCATGAACCAGCTGATCGCAAAGGTGTCCAGCGTTCCGAGCGTTCGCCAGCTCACCGCCTTCAGTATCGATCGTGTGTGCGTCTCTCTTCCGCCGAACAGGATCACGCGGGTTTCCCTTGCCAACATTGTTGTTCATAATTTCTAGCATAATCCGCCCGCTCCTGCCGTCCGTTGCCCGTAAAGGGGCCCGGGCCGATGCATTTCAGGGGTGATAATTGGAAGTTTTGGCGACTGCTTTTCAGCAGGTTCCATGCATTGGCTTTCGCGCACCTTCAACTGACCACGAAGCCCGCCCGATCGATGAGATCACCCACCGTCTTGCAAACTACGAAGCGGAACCTTCAGCAACGAAAGTCAGGCCGATCCGATTCTTCTGTATCCAGGCAATCCTGCACTCGCGGACCGAGGAGTCCTTCGCCATCACCAGTCGAAAGCATTGAGGTACGAAGGCGGGGTTCTCAACATCGATGGCGGCGCCCTCGGGCGAGATGTTTCTTACTATGCAGCTCATGACGGAACCGCCCGAAGACACGTAGGCCCGTTCAGTGATTTCGGTCCGAGGGTGCTTGCGCTTTTCTTCCATCGACTTCGGCCTTGGATTTTCGCTGATGAAGCAAGCCTAGCGGCAAACCTTAAATAAATAGCGTTAAATAAACAGCGCTCGAACGCGCATGGTCCAGCCAAACCGCCCAACGCACCAGCCGGCGGCAGCCATCCGGGCGAGAATCCGTTATACATCGCAATCTGAAGTGGCGCATTCCGGGGCCGACCAGCCGCGCGCCTCGGACTCACGCGTTTTTGCATGGCCCCGCGCCTCGACGGCTTCCGTTCGCGGGATCGACAGGATAGCTTCGCCGACACTGCCGGTGCGTAGGCGCGACGCCCGGCTCACAACGAACATGCGCCAAGGGGAAACACGCCATGTTCGAGATACTCGATCGACGGACGAGTCTGACCGGCAATCAGATCAAGATCCTCGGTGCGGCCATCATCGGCGATGCGCTGGAATTCTTCGACTATTTCCTGATCGGCTTCGTGCTCGCCTTCCTGATTGGGCCGTGGAAGCTCACCTTCGGCCAATCGGCCGTCGTGCTGTTGAGTTCCGGTGTCGGCGCCATCCTCGGCGCCTATGTCTGGGGCTGGCTTGCCGACCGCGTCGGCCGCCGCAAGGTCTTTATCGGTACCGTGCTGAACTTCTCGATCGCGACCGGGCTACTCTATTTCACGCCGGACAATGGCTGGATTTACCTTTCGATCATGCGCTTCTTCGTGGGTGTGGGTGTCGGCGGCCTGTATTGCGTGGACCTGCCGCTGGTGCAGGAATTTATGCCTTCCTCCAGGCGCGGCTGGATCGGAGGCCTTGTGACCTGCGTCATTCCGCTGGGCACCGGCCTTGGCGCGGTGCTCGGTGCCAGCGTGGGCACCGGCGATTGGCGGCTGTTGTTCGCGATCGGCGTGCTGCCGGCGATCCTGGTGCTGCTGGTTCGGCTTTGGGTCCCGGAGTCGCCGCGCTGGCTCTGCCGTCAGGGCCGTTACGAAGAGGCGCGCAAGTCGCTGGCTTGGGCGCTGCAGATGGAACCGTCAGCGTTGCCGATGCCGACCGCCGCCGACGCCGGCCCAATCATCAAATCCAGCTGGTTCGATCTGTTCAAATATCCGCGCAGCCTGATCGTGTCCTGGCTCGGCAATGCCGGCGCGCAGACCGGCGTCTACGGCATCACGCTCTGGGCGCCCTCGCTGTTCGTGCTGCTGCTCAAGGTGACCCCGCAGGAAGCCGCCAAAATGATGATCCTGCTGACGGTGTTCGGTTTTGTCGGGCGCGTCTCCTTCGCCTTCTTTTCGGAATGGATGGGCCGGCGCAACGCCGGCGGCCTGCTGGGCTTCAGCGCGGGCATCCTGACCATCGTGGCGGGTTACAACTACGACACCATGTTCATGGGCGTGTCGGCGTTCTGGCTGATACTGGCAGTCGGTTACTTCTTTGCCGACGGCGGCTTCGCCATCGTCGGACCTTATGCGGCGGAAGTCTGGCCTTCCCACCTCAGGACATCAGGCATGGGCTCGGCCTATGGCTTCGGCGGCGTCGGCAAGATCGTCGGCCCGCTGGGCCTGGCGCTGATCGTCGGCTCCAACAATTATCTCAAGCCCGACGTGCCGCTGCCCCAGATTCCGGCTGCCTTCATCTATCTAGGCTGCTGGTTCTTGATGACCGGGGCAGTGTATTACTTCCTGGGTATCGAGACCCGCGGCAAATCGATCGAGCAGATCGATAGGGAACTGGCCGACGGGCTTGATCTATCAACGGCCACCACCAGCGTCCGGCGAGCATAGAATTGAACAGCCTGATCATGACTTCTGCCGATCTTGCGGGCGACCGGGGCGTGATCTCCCGTGCCGAGGCTGTCCGTCCGGCCGTCGCCGCGGCCTCGAACGAAATCGAGAGCACCCGCCGGCTGCCGCCGGATTTGCTCGATGAGCTCCATGAGGCGGGGCTGTTCCGGCTGCTG
>Ga0116129_1001520_pt1 | contig 12737 bp, 8 predicted proteins | sample June2015DPH_17_2_FD_89732 | JGI IMG/M metagenome (GOLD analysis project Ga0116129, IMG submission 89732) | Peatland microbial communities from SPRUCE experiment site at the Marcell Experimental Forest, Minnesota, USA - June2015DPH_17_10 | ecosystem: Environmental > Terrestrial > Soil > Wetlands >...
ACGTCCTTGCAGCGTAGCTCGCGTACGGTCAAGCCGCCGGCGCGCTAACCTGCCAGCCTGGTGATGTTTCCGCTGCCATCAACCAGTGGCAGAGTGGTCCTTGTGGTCCGCCATTGTGGCCCCGTCGCGCACTGCCACCAACAAAATGCCTGGATTTTTCTGGTGAACGGGTCTATCTGCCGGTCGTAAGACGAATCCAGCTGGCAAAGAAGGGGTCTTCAAAGAGATATATCTTCTGGTCACCCGCAAGGTCTTCGCGTAGAACGGTTATAGAAGACATGGCAATCAACGCCTGCCGCACCGTGCCTGCACTATAACCGATAGCCCGCACGACACGTCCAGACTGCATACTCCGGCCCTTTTCCATCATCACAGCCCGGAGAGTCCGCTGCTGGATTGCAGTGAGCGAATTCCAAATCTGCGCGTAGAAAGGGTCCTGCTGGCGTACAAGCACCTCAAGGGAAGCGTTCACCACCGCGTCTGTAAGAACTGGCTTTTCCGGCTTATTCGATTCCTTCAGGTCCGTCCAACACTGGTGAGCAAGCTGCTGCACATTAAAGGGGACATCTTCGGATAGATCCATGATGCGATTCACCGCCGATACGTCTGGACGAACTCCGGTAGAGGTAAACTGCTCCATTAGAAACTCCTCGAAGTCATTACGCGGAACCGTCTTCAGGAAGATATTGGTTCCGAGCCGATAGAACGGCCTGGTTTTATCCATCAACATGTCATGTAGTATCCGGGTCTTCGATCCAGCGAATACGTATCCGGTCCTTGAGTGTGTCTGAATGGCGGCTCTGATCTGACCTTCGATTTCGCGGCCGCCCAGTTCGATTACCCGTTGAAATTCGTCCAGAATAAGGCCAACAGGTCTATCTTCCGGCTGCGACTGCGCCAACCTCTCGAAGCCATTGAGGGCATCGACTATCAGAACAGGGTTTGTAAGCTTTTCGGAATCTAAACCAAATCTGACGCTCCACTCGCCGGTGATGCCGTTGTAATCCATCTCGGGCTTCATGCGGGAAAACACCTTGCGCATTAACTCAAGAACGAGCTTCGCATCTCCGCCCAACGATTTAGCCGAAGAGGATACGATGCGTGCCACAAGTTCGTCGATAGAGGGAAAACTTTCCGTATCAAGGCGAACGACGATACCTGACTCTTGAGCCAATATATCGGCCGCCGTTTTCAAGATGGACGTTTTACCGAACCGGCGTGGTCCAACGAGGAAGAGTTTGTTGCCCTCGCGGATAGTACGCTCTACAGCCGCTACTTCACTCTTGCGGTCCACCAGAGAGCCTAGTCCGAGCTCCCGTCCAAATTGAAATGGGTTCTTCATCCCTTCCTATGCTATCACATAAACTACTATCATACAAATATATATGATAGTATAACCTATTACGGATCGCTATTCGCATTTAAATGACACATTCCATTATTGTTAAGCAACCATAGCCGAGAACAAATCTGGCTTCCCTGGCAGCAAATCTCCTCCAGCCTGAGTCTTACTGTCCCCGACGGGGAGACCGAATAGCCGCTGGGAAGGTGCTGCTAGCCACGGTTCTCCGTCTCTTTGCATCAAGAGGATGCCACTCGCTGGGGGGGGGCAACAAGATAAAAGCTTTATTTTAAATAATCTACGCGCAATCCATCTGATGAGAAAGTCTCCATTCTGGTCTCGTGTAACCAGAAGACCCGCAATGACCCACCCCTTGTTGGGCCGATATGACCTTGCGGCTTGAACTCCGCTACGAAGGTTCTGAGCTTGATGGGAGATAGCGAAGCCGATGTGTCGGCACCAAGTACCTCATAAATCAACCAAGAATGAATCAAGGACATAACAAATCCCAAGTGCAATCCCCCTGCAGCGGGACGATTTTTGGCTTGACACAAGATGGCCATTCGTGCATAACCACCTGAATTCATCTTCCGCTATGGAAGATGCAGTTGCCGCAGGGCAACTAAAACGACCCGGCGCAACCTGCCGGCTCTCTATTGGTAACCACTTCTACGGTTACCTTCCAGCCGCAACAATACCTCGCACCTTCGCCTCTTCCAAAAAAGTCCATTGCGTAACCACACCTCTGGCCCCTTTTATCCTGCCAAAATGGCCCCATTTTTCGCTGCCACCGACAAGGGTGCGCCGATTCTGAGTCCATCGCCGCCAAAAAACTGCATTGCAGCGTTTTTGACAATCGTTTCAAATTGAACGTAACTCTGCTCGTTCTCGATTGCAGTAGCGGGAAACAGACTCAGAGCGAGGCAAAAGAGGTACGTTGTGTTATGTGGTTCTGTATGCTTCAATCCCAGTTTGTACCCGTCACAGGTAAATGGGTAAGCATCGCCCAATAGCTGCTGGCGTGAAGCAAACTCATCCATAACATTTTGTGCTAGATTTTCCGGGTCCTGTTCGGTGACATCGCTTAAGGCAGCCTCCAGTTCCTCCTTGAGAGAACTGGAGGTTGTCGGCTTATTCTTAGCCCACGTTTGCAATTCGACTACATCAGCAATTTCAGCAATGGTCTTCATCGCTAGTGGGCTACCTGCCTTTGGTGTCAGCGGTATTGAGCTTTAGCTTCTCTACTGCACGGTTCAAATTCTCAATAGCGGAAATTACTTTGGGGTCGTTCTTCACGTCAAAACTTTTTGTGAGACATTCTTCAATGGTGTAGGCCGCGCTCTGTCGCTGAGGAGTTTTTCAGTAATTTCCCCGGAGTTGTACTCGGTGAGACGAAGCGAACCAGGTTCAACTCAAGTCTCTGGCATACGAGATTGCACACAACCAGCGGCAGATAAAATCAGTCGAGGCCGAATGCGGTAAGGATCTCAAAAGGCTGAAGCAATCCGAAAAGCAATGGCTAAGCTTGCAAGGCAAGGACTTCATCTATCGGATCGATGTAGAGCTCGATCAGATCATGACTTTCCTTCGGATCGGTCTGGTGAACATCTGCTGCTGGTTTTTACTCGAATGCATGGGAAAATGTTCGATGAGCCTATCCAAACTACTAGTCACGATTCTGACGTTGCCGGCTGAAATCGAGCTGACAAAGGATGTGAGACGGGTGAAGCTCAAGCGCAATCGGAAGCTCCCAGAAGTTATGGAGAAACTGGAGCTCGCCCTGGACCGGCTCAATGCCATGCGGATTCAGCACATGGATCAGAAGAGAATAGAATTTGTACTGAGATAGTCCAAGAAATATTGAACATAAATAATAAATAGCCGAAAGTCATGTATTACGAACAACTACGTCGCAACTTGGCCGATCTCCCAAATGTAGAGACGGTATCGATTGCAACGCAGGAGCTTCCTCCTGTGTCGCGCTACATAAGCGATTTCACAATTTTAGGGCAGGCCAATCAGCCAGAGCAGACGGCAACGCTCAATCAGGTAAGCCAGCAGTACTTCGACACTCTTCAGATCCAGGTTCTACAAGGCAGGGTGTGGACTGAGGCTGAGACGCTACGTGCATCGCATGTGGCGATGATCAACCAGACGATGGCGCATCGCTACTGGCCGAACGGCGATGCAATCGGCAAAACAATTAAGATTCCCAATCTAACGGCAAAGAATGTCTGGGTCTTCAACGCCCCGGGGGACGATGGAAGTGTGCAAATCATCGGAGTCGTAGGAGACGTTCCGAACAATGGTTTGAACGAAGCAGCGCTGGCAGCTTTATATGCTCCCTACAGTCTCGTCGCTGTGGACTGGCTTCATTTCGTGCTAAAGACGAAGGTCGAACCAATGACACTCGTACATACAATTAGGGAGAAGCTGCACTCAGTCAATGCTTCACAAGCGCTGACTCCGGTTGAAACGGCAGAGGAGCGACTGGAGTCTGAGGGCTGGGCACAAGAGAGATTTGTTGCATCACTATTCTCTGTACTTGCCTCTCTAGCGTTGCTCTTATCCGGCATCGGCTTGTACAGCGTGATTTCGTACACGGTATCGCAGAGCCGAAAAGAATTCTGGATACGCATGGCTATGGGCGCCACTCGCATGCATATTGCACAGCGGGTTGCACTGTCTGTTGGAATTCCAGTCGCACTAGGGATGCTTGCTGGAATTCTATCGAGCCTGCTGCTAAACGCAGTCATCTTGCGCTGGACGCAGGCAAGTATTTCAAGCCCGACTGTGCTCATTACGGTGGCTTTGATCTTGGTCGCCGTCGGCATTTTGGCTGCACTCTTTCCTTCACTCCGGGCGGCCTCCTTAGACCCAATGAAGGTTTTGCGGGCAGAATAGCCAACAAAGGGTATCGGACAGAATCCTTACGGCTGTCGATCTTCTGGCTACCGGCCGATTGTGCGAGCCGCAGCATTATCGGGGTATCACCGAAGTGCTGGGTCAATTCTGGGTATGGCTCGTTTGTAACGATCATGCCGTGCGCCGCAGGATACCGAATCGTTGCCATACCCGATATCAACCACAGTGCCTAATTCTGAGGTACGCGTCGCTGCAATTCACCTTTTCAAAATCCGTGGTTTCCGCTCTGCTATTGGGATATACGAGAATGTGCGGCTTCGCCACTTTGCAGTGGGGGCACCGTTCAAGGACTACCACCCCCGCGGTGGCTTCGTGCCATATCTCGCGCGGTTCACACCACACATCGGGAACACGCTGATTGATATGGGTTTAATTGAGAGTTCGAACGAATATACGACAATTGCAGGACAGGCTCTGCCATTTGTGCCGTGGAAACCTGAACACATGAGTGATAGTAGCGCACGGTCCCCGGAGGGATCGGCAACGTCCCCCGGTTCGGGAGCGGCGTGGTCACCGGATAGGCGCTCTTTGTCTAGTTGTAGTTTTTTCTCTCGCGGGCGGAGACGTTCATTGCTTCCAGCGTCCGCTGTGACAATTCTGTCATCGCTCTCTTGAGCTTGGGGGTTGAATCTTCGGCGGGCGGCGTCGTAGAGTTCATCTGAGACTTCTCCACCGTCGAGGAGTTTGTCGAGTTCTGCATACATCGCCACCCGGACCTGCGGTTCGGTTCACGCCTCTAGCATATCAAGCGCCGGTCGCACATTGCCGTTCAGGACTGGCCTTTGAAGGCGTGGCGATCAGGCGGATCGAATTCACACACTAGCAACTGGACAGTGCACCAGGAGTTTTTCAGATCATGCGATTGTTGCCAACACTTGACCGCCAACGGCCTGAATTGCGGCGACTCTCGGTCTTGTCGATCGCAGTAGCACTGAGGTGTCCTTGACAGTTACAATTTCTACAAAGGGGATTCAAATTCCAGACGTGCAAGCTGATTGCATTGGGTAAAAATCAGATCGCTCACTCGTCGAGAACCTCTCCACGCCGACACCGCATCAGGAAGTAAGTTTGACACGACACAAGTTGGAACGACCAACTCGTGATCGATGGAAAGCGATCAAGACCTAAGCCAATGAGATTCTGGCGTCACATTGGCCATGCCGAAAGGAGTAATACAACATGCCGACCGATGCCTGGTTTCCCCTGGTTGTTTATTACTACGATGTAGAAGACAGCGCAGTGCATAAAGCTGCGCTTCTTACCCGCATCGCCGAACTCCACGCTGAGTCCGGTATACAGAGAACCCCGGATAACTCTGCCTGGACCGGCGACATCCACAACGTCGAGCGCATACACGCCGACTTCGCTTTCGCCTGGATCACCGAGCAAGTCGGCCACCACGCCTGGGAATATCTTCGCGCGCTTGGCCACAACCTGGACATTGTCGACCTGCACATCCAGCGCGCCTGGCCTGTGGTCTCAAAGAAATCGCAGATGGTTTCACGGCATGCACACCACAGCGCTCACCTGAGCGCGGTTTACTACGTCCAGGTTCCCACGGACGGCGAGGGCGGAGAACTGCGCTTCCATAACGAATTCCGTCCCAACGAACTTGCGGGGGGATTTGCCGGCGACATGACCAAGGCCTATGGCCAATCGACATACGCCAACTATCAAGCCGCCATCTACAAACCCATCGAGGGGCGCCTGTTGCTCTTCCCGGCAAAGCAGGTCCACTCGGTAGACCCCCATACCTCCCAGCAGACGCGCATTTCAATGTCCTTTGACCTGGTGCTCACCTCACGAAACGATCGCAATCCCGGCGAGCACGAATTTCTGATGCCGCCGCCAATTCAATGGCAACCCGTGGTTCGAATCGAGAGCACCGCAGCCGCCCTCTAATCAGTCGACAACCATTACTCTCGACCACCAACGATCGGAACTTCATGCCCTCGCTGTCGGCCCAAACCAGCCACTACGCGCCACACGACGACTACACCCTCGTGCCTGCCCAGAACCACATGCTTTGGGAGACGATGGTCTTCCCACATGTCACCTGCAAGGCCATATGGCAAAGTGGCTTCCACGCCCAGGCCTACCAGGACGCGATCGACAAGCTCTATTTGCACCTCCGCCACCGGGCCGTCCCCATCAACGATGCCACCGTGACGGCCCCTGCATTGATTACCGAACCCCAACCGGACTACACCCGCGCCACCACTCACTGGCAGGTTTATCTCCGGCTTGATTTCACACCCGCAGATTGCGATATCGAATTGGCGTCAGACGAGCCCATCCCGCTTGCCCCCGGCGCTCTTGCTGTTGTCAGCGGGTTTCGCCGGCAACGCGTTCGCGGCAATGCAACCCTGCTCACCTTCGGGATAGACCTTCCGCACGTCGCTCGCACCGACGCGCTCACTACCGAGGCACTTCGCCTGCCTGAGGTCGGCGATGGAATTGTGTTTAGCGCTGCGACCGCGCTGCCGCTCTCTTCGCCGCTGCCGGGTCCCGGCCCACTGACGGCCCAGCTCGAGTGGGCAGCTACACGGTATCGCCTCGAGCATCGGCACTTGCATTGCCCCGTGGTTCGGCGCTTTCTCATCGAAGGCTCGGATCCGGGATCCGCAACGCCGGATGAACTGGAGGTCATCTCCGGGTATGGCACCCCTGGCCGGCGCGGCCGCGAGGGTATCACCTGCGGCATCGGCACTCTCACTCAACAGCAGTGCGATGCTATCCGCGCATTTGCCGAGGATCATATGACCTCGGTCGCCGCCGACTCGGTAGATGACTACCCCGAGTATCAGGTCAACCTCAATTCCGACATTCTGACGAGGCTGATCGGCGAAGAGGCAGCAGCCAACATTCTCCGTCTGACAGAGCATGCCGGCGCCCCGGCCGGTCTATCGTGGAACTCTTACCAGGAGGTCAGCATCATGGTCCGGGTCTACTCGCCCGAGACCCGGACCTACATCACCTTCCACTCCGACACATGCGATTACACCGTCAACATTGCGCTAAGCGACAAAACGGAGTTCATGGGCGGCGACCTGATCGCGCTCAGCGAAGGCCGCCTCCAGAAGGTTCCTTGCTCGCGCGGCGCGGCCGCCGCGCACTCCAGTCATTTGGTCCACGGCGTAAGCAAGATCAGGGGAGGGAACCGCTACAGCCTCATCATCTTCTTCACTTTGTCTCGCTAATGCGAAGCCAGGAGAGCGATAGCCTTTCCGGTTTTGTTGCGGGATAGATCAACGCTGGATTCGTTCTACGGCTCCCCAAACTCCAATTCCCGGCTCCAGAAATCCACTCGCTCCGACGATCCCGCTCTCTTCCAAAGTGTAGATCAAGCCGCGGGAATCCACAGCGATACGGGCGGCTTGCACCCCCATGACGCTGCAAACCGGTTTTCCCGCCGCATTCAAGATCTCCACCCGATCTCCCCGAAGGATGTAAATGGCACCCTCGGGACCCAGCGCCAGGTCGCGCAGGTCCGTCCCCGAAACCTCCACCACAGCTTGTCCGCCAAAGATCGCCAGCGAGTTCCCTGAAAGATCGAACGCCTGCACACGCGCGTTGCCGCGTTCGAGCACGATCACCGCACCGCTGGCCGAGATCGCCACCGCAACGGGACCAGACAGCAATCCCACCCGATCTCCGGTGCCCCCAACCACCAACGGCAGAGGAGACACCGCATCGGCGACTGCCACATCGGCCAGGCGTAAGATTTCCAGCCGGTCCTCGACCGAACTAACTCCTGCCGCATAACCCTGACCAAGCGCGACCGAATCCAAAAATCGGCTGGAAAATCGTCCTCGCGCCAGCCCTGAGGCCAGATCGAACGGACCGGCGGCCAGACTCACATCCCGCAATGGAGATGGTGTGGTCCGCGGGTCGAGATACATTCCTGCATTCTCTTGGTATGCGAGTGCGGGACGCTGCACAAACCCGCACGCCATCGTCTTGAGCTCATTGGCGGGCACCATGGTCCCGACGGCCTGCATCAGGTAAGGTGCCGAAACCGGTCCCGCACCCGAGCAATTCGGCATAGTGTGTTTCGACGTATTCCAGACGTACCCAACCGACTGTGCGCGCTCGGAGACGGTAATGCCAAACAGTTCCAATCCAGCGGCCTCCCCCGGAGCTGTCTTCCCCGTGTCCCACAAATAAGCCCCGTCCTTAAATGCGAGCGAACGCAACTTCACGAACATCGTTCCGGCCCCAATCCTCACGAGCGGTTCCACGATTGCGACCCGTAGCGGCACTTCGCGATCCCGGCCCAGAGCCGTTGGAGCGACTTCCGCCGCACCCTCGCCCAGCACCTCGCCGGCAGCATCCGCCAGCTTGACCGAAAGCTCGATCGACCCCACGTTGCGGACGCTTCCAAAGGTGACCGCCAGTGCCCCTGCGGCCTCCTGTGCGAGAGCAACAGCCGATGTCTGGTGCTGCGAAAACCCTCCGTAGGCAAGTTCGACCTGAAGGTTTGTAAGCTCAAACGGAAAAGTACCGAATGCCGGATCCGGCAACACCTTCAGCTGCAGCTCCAGTGAAGACGAGGCAGCCAGCCGCATTGTTGCTGACGCATCCACCGCACTCGTCCAAGCCTGTGTCTGCGGCTGCTTTAGCAGTCCTGCCGCGACGATCTGTGCACTCCATCCCACCGTCGACGCAAAGGCCGCCGACGAGCCATCGCCGAACTGCTTGTCGATCGACTCCCTCAGAGCATCGAGTCCGCTTCCAAGAAAGACATCAGTCGCCTGAGACGCGAGTAAATCGAGGGCCGCTAGCGAGTCCGCGACGTGCAGGAACAAGGCTCCGGCAGCCATAGTCGCATCGCAGATCGCAGTGTTGGCCAGCAACTTCGCAAACCACTTTTCGGCCCCCTCCGCTTTTGGGAACAGTGAAGCCAGCCAGGTTGCGGTAAAGTCGAGCCAATAGGTCAGCCCGATCCCTCCGGCACATGTGAGCCCATCGAAGCGTCTGTTTCCCAGTCCGCCGAACGCAACTTCCACTGAGTCCGCATTCGGCGGCATTACAAAATTCATATTTTGTGGCGTCGATTTTATTGCAAAGCCGGAAACGGCTACCTGGGGTGCGAAGCTCCCAACATATTTCACCGTAGTGCTCTCGAATGTTGCCGGCACTCCGGCGGGAAGCCTAGAAACCCAGCCATCGGGCTCGACGGGTGTTCCATTGCGAAGAAAGCGAACGTATTCGCAGATGTGGCGCGGAGCCTCATTCTGGAGCGTCGCCGTGAATGTCTGATCCTTGTATGCGACCGAGGGAAACGCCACCATCCCCACCGGCGCCACCGGCTTGAGCTCCCAGTCTCCATCGGCGGGACCGCCTGGCTCGAAATCAGGCGTCAGGCCGTCGACGACCCACCAGCAAAGTCCTAGCAGGGAACTGTCGCTGAATGCCGCTGTCTCGACCTCAGTCCACACCGCCCAGAGCGCATCCACCATTCCCGCCGGCAGCGGCACGGCAACGGTCGAGGGCGTGGCCCCCGGCTGCAGCGCCGCCGAAACTGCGGCAGCCTCTGCAGGATATTCCTGCAGATACTGAATCAACTCGGAATAGCTCTGTGCAGTCGTTGCGTAACCAAGCAGCGTAGCGCGCGTTTCCGCCGAGCCCGCCATCACAAACTCAGGGTTTGCGAGTACCAAAGCCTTTGCCAACTGCGCCGGCGGCATTGCCATCACGCCCTCCGCTCTTCAATGACGTTCTTCCACTCCTCCGTTCCATTGCCAGAAAGAAGCAGGGCGGCGCCAACAGCCGCCGCCCCACCGCTCTTAAGCGCTGGGTGTCGAGGGCATCCAGGTACTCACGCCCGGCTCCGTTCGATCTCCCGGACCGAGCACCACATTGAAGTTCAACGTAAACATCGAGCGGTACTGATCCACCGTGATCTTGCCCGCGTTCACGCCCACCTGCGGCTTCGGTGTCAGCACCGTTCCATCGGGGTTATAAATATCCAGCCTGAATTCCGGCTGTCCAATGGTCTGCAGCACCGACAGCACGTAGATGTAGCCCTTCGTCTCGGTCGCAACATCCAGGTAAGTTAACCCGGACTTGCTCTCGGCGCGCAGCGGCATCCACGAAACCACCTGCTGTACCGCCAACGGCTTAGTCCCGCCCGGCGCCTTTACGTCGAAGTTCATGGCGTTGGTCGTATCGTTGATCGTCCATTCCGCGCTCTTTGAAACCAGGCGGATATCCAGGCTGAAGCAGGCGAACACGTTCAAACTCACCAGCCCGTATTCGTCGGTCAGAACCCTTGTGTCATAGGTTGCCTGGTCCACCTTGTTGGTAATGATCCAAAGCTTGCTCTCCACGTTCTGCTCGACGGCGAAATCCGTGCTGGTGGCCTCGGCCTTTACATAGCCCAACGCAATGAACTCGCCAACCAGTTGCTCGCCGACGATGCCCGCATTCAGATCCTTGACGATCTGATCGTAGTCGAAGCCTTCCTCGTCCGGCTCGATGGTGAATTTCGGCGCCAGCGCTGGAAGCACGCTCTGCTGGAAGACCTTGAGCATCGCCATGGTTACGTTACGGTTGTCGAGGTCCGGAATAAAGCTCTGCACCAGCGGCCAGGGTGGAGCGCTTTGCAAAGCGAACGACGGAACCGGATTGCCCTTGACGTCGAATGCCTGCACGCGCCGGTTGCCCTCCTCGAGAATCAAAATCCGTCCATCCGCCGAGACCGTCATCGCCGTCGGATTCTGCATGAGCCCTTCCATCAAGCCTTCACCGGAGAGCGGTATCGCATATTGCGACTGGTCTGAAATCTGCGCTTCGGCGGGAAGCTTAAGCGTAAACAGCTTGTGGTTTTTGTAGTCGATGGCGACAACATACCCCTGTGGATGCACACAAAGCCCCTGGATGGTATCCGGATCGGAGATCCGTCCCCAGGCTTTTTCCTTGCTGTAGTCGAACTCAGAACTCTCGCCGCCGTCGAGGTTCACGCCGCGAAGGTAGTACACCGGGTTCTGGGCCGTGTGGTCGCGCGGGTCAAGATAGAAGTTATCCATCTTGGGTACCGGCCAGGAGAAGACGCCAATCTGCTGCGCATTCTTTGCGTCGATCAGAACGTTGATCACCAGCAACTCATACAGCGGATCCTCATTCGGAACCCCGATCGTCCAGTCCATGCCGCTCTTAATCGTCTTTACTTCCGCGTTGGTCGGCAGGGTTATGCCAAAATCGGCGAACTCCTTAACGATGGCAGCCGGCACCGGCCCATCCTTGAGCACAGGGATGTAACTGGTGCCGAGCGGGAAGATCGGCGTCAAGCCAAATTGGTTGTAGGCCAGGAACGACGGCAAGCTGAACCCCCGCGTCGGCTGGATAATCTGCTTCTGCGGCTGGCCCAATGTCGAGATGCTCTGCATCGTGTACATCGGCACATTGCTCTTTGCCGTTCCGTCGTCGAGCGGCAGGTTCTGGCCTGATGCCATCCACGCATACCCCAACTCGAACTCATGATTGTTGATGATGATGTTCTGCACGGCACCCAACGCGTGTCCGGTCGGCGACGGTGGCAGCGGATACACCGCGGGCAGCGGCGGGGCCACCTTCAGGATGTTCTGCACGTCGAGCAAGAACGACAACCCGAACACGTCGATCCCATCGCCCGAGCTCATCTTGAGCCCATAAAGCGGCGGATCTCCCGGCAGGCCGATGCTCCACTCGGAGTTGGGCGTGACCACGGTGATGACCGTGCCCGCTGGCAGTGGAAACTGCTCGTCTTTGAACAGCGTAACAATGTCCGAAGGAGTGTTGCCGCCTTTATTCAGCTGCGCGCCATACTTGGCATAGGAAGTCGTAAACGCCTTCTCCGGCGGCAACTGGCGCAGCTTAACCGCGTAGTTGTTGCCTTGCGTCTGGTCGGCCAGCGTCCACGACGACCCCACGGTTACGATGGTGATCAGCGCCGAGGCCGACAACACGTTGCCATTTTCCGCAAAGGCCGCGGTGATCGCCGCATCCGGCTTGCCTCCCTTGTTGAAGTCCGGCACCAGCGTTGACGAAACCCCAAAGTTCGTAACCTCCCAGTAGTGCTTGGCCGCATTGGAGTATGCGATCGTCTGCTTCTGGCTATAGGTTGTATCGCTGGTCAACGGCACCAGCATTTCGACGATGGCGCCAGAGGTGCTCATCTTGCTATTGGCATCCGGCAACGCGTTAATCCAGCCGCCGTTCCAGGCTCCGCACAGCCAGTTGGTATTCGAGTAGACATTGCCGGTCACCTCGATCTTGCCGCCGGCCGGAATTGCCGTGAAGACCACCGTAATCGGTTCGTCATGCGCGCCCGGCATCGGCCCGGACTTGCTGTAGGTTGTGCCGCCAGAGCCCTTGGTGGTCGAAGGATACGTGACCTGGATCAGGTAATGATCGCTGACGAGCGGCCAAACCGGCTTGAACCCGTCCTTCCCGTGCGTCGGGTCCGGGCTCAGTGTCACTGTCAAGT
>Ga0116129_1001521_pt1 | contig 12725 bp, 9 predicted proteins | sample June2015DPH_17_2_FD_89732 | JGI IMG/M metagenome (GOLD analysis project Ga0116129, IMG submission 89732) | Peatland microbial communities from SPRUCE experiment site at the Marcell Experimental Forest, Minnesota, USA - June2015DPH_17_10 | ecosystem: Environmental > Terrestrial > Soil > Wetlands >...
GATCCCTCACCGGCATTGCGGTAGGCATCGGCGTAGCCCTCGCCTTTTGGGTAATCGACAACCTCTCCTGCGCACTTGGCTGCCTTGGTTGCCGATGTCCTCTTCGGGCTCGTTGGCGGCTACCTGCTCCTTAGAACACCAACGTAAGAATGTCTGCGTCAGCTACGGTTCTCATTGGGAACTCATCACCAGAACTGCTCTCTTCAGGCCAAAGAAGAATGGCCATGATGTGGAGCACGGCGAATATAGCCGAAAACTCAGCTTGGCATATCGGTCGTTTAAAATGCAGCAGGCTCCTGGACCTAGATCGGGGCTGTGCCCGGTTTGTCGGCCGTCCGGAAATTACTACTTGAACAACATTTAGCGTGGCTGTTTACTCAACGCCAATTTCCGAATTGGTGATTCAAAAGTTTACGTGTTCTCGGCATCTGGCAGAAGCAGGATCAATATCGAAGATAGGCCGTAGTGTCTCTTTCGCAGTCATGCATTCGCGAATTTCGTTTATACGTAAGTCACTGAGAGGCCGCGTATGCATTGTCTTTCTGAGCGTGGAGAACTCTTACTTTCCATGGACTAAATAAAAGGCTGCAGGTCACGGTCGGATCTAAGATTCCCGCCACCAGGCAACGATCTTCGCTCAAACCCTCCATGATTGCCATCATGCCCAACGGTCAGCTAATTGCTTGGCGGTTCATTGTAATAACTCGTATTAGTCCGTACAGTGAGTCCAGCCTGATTCATTTGTAAATCAATGCGATGATACTCATCGGCGCGTTCGGCAACTGGGGGATCGAAGGAGATCGTATAGAAGGCATTTGCATCCAAGATGCAACGATCAATCTGTTCCGCCAGATCGTTGCTCGGTCCCATGATTTTGCCGCCAGTCTGCGTGACAAGCACCTTTAGGGCCAGGTTGCCGGTCGTCGCCTGATGGGCCGACTGCACCCCATTTAAAAAGGCCTGATAGAGAAAATTGAATCTGCCGCTTCCTACCGATGAGTCGGCGGGGGCCACGCTGTATAGTACTGTGCGCGCTTCTCTCAAACGCGTAGAAAGTTCGACGATAGTATCGAAGTATCTGCGCTGATCCTTCTCGGAAAAGCCATCCGCTGGTTTGTCCAGCATCGGCCAGCCAGGCCCAACCCAGATCAGCAGCTTTCTACCGGGCTTTCTTGCTTCGTTCTCCGCTATGGCAGCTAGCTGGTGCACCGACAGCTGAACGCGTTCCAGATAGCCATCACTTCCCATGGCCGAATTAATGGTGCTTATATTACCGTTGATCTGATGCACGACTTCCACCAGCGCATTCCCGTCCACCGAGGGACGAGGCTGAATCCGCATTCCGGTACTGGTAAGCAGAAAGAGAGATACGGGTTGCGTCAGGTGGCCGCCGTTCTTGCGCAAAAACCTCTCAAGCCCTTGACGTACAAATGCCACCTGTTGGAAGGGCAGGTTTACCGTGTCGATGAGCAAAATCACCTCGACTGGCGGATTAGGCTTGACAGCAACTCCATCAAAGGAGCGGAAGGACAGAATCTTTCTCGTCGAGCCATTGTCCAAAAGCTTGAAATTCCAAGGTTCGAGTCCGGTGACTGACTTGCCCGTAGAATCGCTTACCACGACGTCAAGATGGAGATGGCCCTCAGACATCGCCGAATTTGACGCTTTAAGCGCTGGCCTATGGACCAGCACTGGGGTATTCGGCTGCGAGACCTTCAAGTCCGGCCTGGGGTCCGGTGCAATTTTCGTTGCTGCGGGGGGCGCCTCAGCAGACACCGGAGCTGGGCAACATTCGCCTGCATCTTTAGCAGACGCAAATGAGGCGGCAGCATAGGACACCGGAATTTCAAGAGTCCCAATCTTTTGGGACCCCCAATCGTAGACTCCAGTGGTCAGGAATGCATCGAACTTCGGGAGGTCGATTTCCAGGTGCGCCAGTACACCAGATTGTTCTGCACTTGCATACGACTCGGAATCAAGACTCTCAGTCATTGATTCGGCAGTCCAGTTCAGTACTTTGCCTTCACGATCGTAGGCGAAAAGCGCAACTTCGATCTTGCCGGTGTGGGTTCCATTCGGCGCTGGTTGCAAATCCAAATTCTCTGGCGGTATTGCAAAGTCTATCCGGTAGCGGACAATGGGCCCGATGAGCTTTGCATTGCCGCCGGCCCGCGCTCCGTTCGCTGCAGGCTGCGGAGCAGACGGAACCACGCGGACCTGATACACGATTTGTGTTGAGCTTGGCAGGCCAGGCACCAAGAGCCGCGCCAGCGGATCAGTTGCCTGAGAGCTTTGTGGTGCTGCGCCGAAATCAGCGTAATAGCCGTGCCGGAAGGCCAGCTTGTATTTTCCTTGTATTGGTTTAACGTTGATGCGGCGGAATTCGCCGTCCATTTTCGTGTTGGTTGGCGTGTATACCAGCGTGTAGTAGTGCGCTCCGTTCTGAATGGTTTGCGCCATCGATTTCTTCAGGTCATTGGAAGAGTAGTTGGCCTCTCCCCCCGTATCCGAAGCCAACTGCTCCATGGTTGTAGTGTTTGCAGTATTGGCCGGTGACTGTTGGAGCGGATTCTTTTCAAAATCGTCACCCTCCGGTTGACCGCCAGAATCTGCATTCATGGTTCGATCGACGAGAATGCCCTGAGCGGACATGGGGTAGATGGCAACTCTGGCCCGGGTAAGCAGATCCACCGTTTCGCGGAGAGCATCAGGGATTTCGCTTCCGTTGCTGAGCGTCTGGCGCTTCGAACCATCTGGGAAGACGGAAAGTGGAAAAGTGCTCGCGAGCCAAACAAGGTTTTTGCGGCCCGGAATCGCGGCAAGAGATCGCGCTAGTTCCTGGAGTGCCATTAGCGTCAGGGAAGTCCGCGCTCCTGCTTGCTTGGCAGCATGCTCGGCCAGTGAATTTGCATCCGCCTCCGCGGGATGCGGGTCGGGAATCATCGAGACTTCTTCCTTATCGCGAAGTTCATCGTCGCGGGTGCGGGAATCGATCGTCGTCCCAGGTGCGGCAGCCTTGCTGTTCATAGCGGCAATAAGTAGAGAAGTGTTCGGAGTGAAGTCCTGCAAACGACGGAGCCTTGCGTTGAGGGTAAAGATGGCGACCGGCTCGTTAAGGTGGAGATTGGTCAAGAAATCAATGGCTTGCTTATGAACGTAGGCCTGGTTCTCCTCAGAGGTGTTGAGGCTATCAAGAAGGAGCACCGTGACCGAATCGCTCTGCGAGGCCGAGGGCTGATTGGAGAATACATCCGGCGGCAACTTGGGAAGCGCTGCAGTGGGAGCGCTCGTGACGATGTGTTCTTCGAAAAAATCGATGGCTTGCGGCTTGCCGTCTTCGGTTAAGTCAAAGTCTTGCTTGCTGAGGCCAAATGCCGGCTTACCGCTGTGGTCGGTCACTACGACATCCACAACAACGGCGTTGGTCTGGACTTTTACGAGCGGTCGTCGTTCTTGAGAAGGAGCATTGGGAGCCTGGGCGCCAAGCGGAAAGCTACCAACAAGTAGGCCCAGCGAAGCAAGAACTAAACCGCGAAACCACATTCAGTCCCCCTGAGCCCATAATTTATTGGCAGATCTTCATTAGATTGGACGGGCCGATTTAGCCTCCGGTTATGGTTCGTTTTCACTTCACCGGCATTGCGGATCCTCAGGTGGCCCACTGTCCAGAAAACGGCGATTCTGGCCTCCAATCTCGCCGACGTTGACTTATTTCATTTTTCCATTATTGATAGCCTCCAGTAGGAGGTCACTCCTTGACCGGCTGATGCCGAATATCTTAGCACCCGTAAGGTGCCGCGGTAACGACGCGGGCTGCCATTGCGAGCCACCCTCTGCCCGCCACACAGAGTAGGCGTTCTAATTGAGTCTGACTGGACACAATTGCACGCATTTCCGCCGAAGGCTCGACGAATACGCTCCAAAGCACGAGCCTCCGATCAAAATCCTCAGCGATCGGGTGGAGTACTGCTAATTGAAAGCCGTTACATTCTTTCTCTATTAGGAGATTGCTGTATCCATCAAGATCGATACCTGGATCGATGCCAGTCATGGGTTCAGTTGCCGCTGCAACTTTTTCAGAAGCATCCGCAGTCCGCTCTAAAAGCGCAAGTTCATATTCCCGAGTAAGCTCCGGGTCATTTCGAAATAGCTTGTTGATTTCCCTCTGGCATGTCTCGTCCATCGGCACTCCGATGGTAAAGTGTCGAGATGGAGAGAATTCCACACTGACTCGATTAGGCTAAGGTCGACGGTCCGGGCTTCAGGCGTCATTCACTCAGCGATCTCGGTAGCGGTTACTTCGACCAACTTGTGCAACTGATTCCGATAGCCTTCGTAAGCCGCTCTAAATGCGGTCGGCTCCATCTCGACGTTCCACTTTGCACAGAATATCCTGATCGCTTCCTTCGCGGCCCGTTCCCGGACCGTCGGCTTCAACCAGCAAATAAGCGCCCTTTTGCTGGCGTCCCCAGCATCTCGTGTGAGTTCGCGAACAGCATCCCTAACTTTGGGAGACACCAATATCGCAGCGATCAGTGCGTCCAATGGCGACATTCGGCAAGTCTAACCGAATCGATATCCCCAAAAGAGCTTCCCCAAAAGGAATTTTGATTGGCAATATGTTGGCTTTGTCGGACCGAAGTTTGACTGAGCGCGAGCATTCGACAATGCAGTCGGCCGCCATCGGTTTTAAACGATTGCGAGCCAAGTCCTTCATTGAGCTTATTTTAAGGACAACTTGTGGCTATTAGTTCTGAAGAATATCGTGGGCACCGGAGCCTCCTCGGACCCAAGTCCGGGGGGAGGGAACGAGACTCCGGTCGTCATGCCTGGTTTTCGGTACCGATCTCAAATATCAGCGACAGAGTTGAGGCCGCAGCTATCTTCTCTTGACATAGTGTGTCTATGGCAGTAACTTTTTATTGGCATAGTCTTCCTATGCTAGAGCTTTTGTTTGGTCGGAGAGGCGTTCTTTTGAATCGTAATGCGATTCCGCCGGGCACGCTTTATTTGCTGATCCTGAAGACGCTGGCGCTGCATGGCGAGCTGCATGGGTATGAGATTGCCAATTCGATCCAGCGCACGCCGGACGAGGTGCTGCAGGTAGAAGAAGGGGCCCTGTATCCGGCGCTGCAGCGGGTGCTAATCAAAGGCTGGGTGACGGCGGAGTGGGGCGTGACAGCCGGCAACCGGCGGGCGCAGTACTACAAGCTGACGGCTCCGGGGCCGAAGCAGCTGGTGATGGAGGTTTCGCAGTTTGAACGCGTGATGGGAGCCATTACGCGGGTGATTCAGACGGCGTAAGGTGATGAGCGATGAGTGAGGCCCGCGAGCTTTGGCGCCGAGTGCGCATGCTGGTTCATCGGCGGCAGTTTCAGGCGGAGCTGGAAGAGGAGATGCGCCTGCACCAGGAGTTGAGAGCGCAGGAGTACGCGGAGAATGGGTTGGACGCAGAGGCAGCGCGGCGCACGGTTTATCTGAGATTTGGCAATCCAACTGTAATCAGGGAGAAGAGCTATTTGACGTGGGGATGGGGATGGTTGGAGAGCTTGGTGCAGGATGTGCGATTCGCGCTACGGCAACTGTGGAAGACCCCGGGGTTTACGATCACGTCGATCCTGACGCTGGCGCTGGGGATTGGGGCGAATGCGGCAATCTTCACCCTGGTGAATGCCGTGCTACTGAAGGACCTTCCGGTAGTCGATCCGCAGTCTCTCGTGCGTTTGGGCGACTCCGACCAGTGCTGCGTCAATCGCGGCTCGGAGGAAGACGGAAACTACTCGATCCACTCCACCGACACCTGGCAACAGTTCAAGCAGAACAACCCCGAGTTTGAAGAGCTGGCCGCGATGCAGGCGGAACTCAATCCGCTGGTGGCGCGCCGCGAACATTCCGACGAGGCCGCGCACTCGGTCAATGCGGAGTTCATCTCCGGCAACTACTTCCGCACCTTCGGGCTGCGGCCGGCCGCGGGACGGCTGTTGCAGGATAGCGACGATGTGCCGGGCGCGCCCGTTGCGGCGGTGATTAGCTACGCGCTGTGGGAGCGTGACTATGCACGGGACTCGTCGGTCGTCGGTGCCACCTTCTGGGTCAACTCCAGGCCGGTGACCATTGTGGGAATCGCTCCGGAACAGTTCTACGGCGATCGCCTGCAGAGCACACCGCCGGGTGTTTATCTACCCATCGAGTCGCTGCCGGGGCTGCGGGGCAAGGACTACGTTCATGAGCCGGAGGCGAGGTGGCTCTACCTCATCGGCCGGGTGAAGCCGGGTACGGCTCTGGCTCCTCTGCAGCAGAAGCTCTCCATGCAATTGAAACAGATCTTCTCCACCAGCAAGTTCTTCTCCAGTGCGCATGACCGTCCGTATCTCGAGCGCGTGCATGTTCCCATCACCCCGGGCGGTGCAGGCATCCAGAACATGCAGGCCGCCTACGGGTCGAACCTGCACCTGTTGCAGTGGATCGCCGGGCTGCTGCTGCTGATCGCCTGCGCCAACATCGCCAACTTGCTGCTGGTGCGTGGTATGGCGCGCAAGGCGGAGATGAGCCTGCGTACGGCACTGGGTGCGGCACGTATCCGCATCGTTCGCCAGCTTTTGACCGAAAGCCTGGTGCTGGCGGTGATCGGGGGCATCTCAGCGTTGGCGGTTTCGTATGGTGGAGCAGAACTGCTGCTGAAGCTGGCCTTCCCGTCCTCAAACGATGTGCCCATCCATGCCACCCCCTCGTTGATCGTGCAGGGATTTGCAATTGCGCTCTCGCTCCTGACCGGCGTGCTCTTCGGGGTGGCGCCGGCGTGGCTCTCGGCGAACGCGCAGCCTGCGAATGCGCTGCGCGGCGGCTCGCGCACGACGGCCGGAGGAGTCTCGGTGCTGCAGCGCGCGCTGGTGGTGATGCAGGCAGCGCTCTCGCTGGTGTTACTGGTGGGCGCGGGCCTCTTCGCCCAGAGCCTCAACAAGCTTGAGCACTTTGACATGAAGCTCGAACCTGCCAACCGCTACATCATCCATTTTGATCCGCAGTCCGCGGGTTACTCTCCGGCACAGTTGGCGGCTCTCTACCGGACGATTGAGGACCGCTTCCACCAGATCCCCGGCATGGTCAAGGTCGGACTCAGCACCAATACGCCGATGGAGTCCTATAGCGACAACACCTCAGTCCAGATCCAGGGACAGCCGAATCTCTACAAGAGTTCGTCGTATGTATGGGCGAACTCTGAATACTTCGACTCCGTAGGCACGCACGTGGTGATGGGCCGCGGCTTCGGCCCGCGGGACAGCCCTACCGCACCCGCGGCCGCAGTAGTCAATCAGTCCTTCGTGAAGACCTTCTTCAAGGCGGGGGAGAACCCCATCGGTGCGCACCTCGGACGACCGGAAGCCCCGGGCGATTTCACGATCGTTGGCGTGGTGGAGGACACCACCTACGTCAGCGTGGGCTGGAAGGAACACTCGATGTTTTTCCTGCGTCTGGTGCAGCAGCCGGCATCGGACAAGAATCCGGCCGACTACGTTTTTACCCGGGCGATCGTGCTGGAGACGGCGCGGCCCATGGACAACATGGAGGCGCTGTCGCGGCGGACCCTCTCCAGCATCAATCCGAACCTGTCGGTAGTAAAGTTCCAGAACTTCAGCTCGCAGATCGGAGAGCAGTTCACGCACGCGCGGATGCTCTCACGGCTGATGACGCTTTTCGGCGGGCTGGCCCTGCTGCTGGCTGCGGTCGGACTCTACGGCGTAACGGCGTATGGAGTGGCACGGCGCACCAGCGAGATCGGCATCCGCATGGCTTTAGGCGCGGAGCGGAGCGGCGTGGTGGCGATGATCCTGCGCAGCGCGCTGTTGCAGACAGTGATTGGACTGGCGATTGGAGTGCCGGTGGCGTTCTGCGGGGTGACGCTAGTGAAGTCGCAGCTGTACGAGATGACGACGGTGAGCGGCGAAACGCTGGCGGTGGCGGTGGGAACCTTGCTGGCGGCCGCGTGCGTTGCCGGGTTGATTCCGGCGCGGCGTGCGGCGTCTATTGATCCGGCGCGGGCGCTAAGGGCGGAATAATGACATTGGTCGAGACATGTTTTTGGTTCCATACTCCGCCAAGAGTCAGTCTCGGCAAGACCAGGCCGCTTCCACTCGGTGCTCCCAAGTAAGTACAGAGAACGCCACTGGGTCCGGTCTTCTAGCTTGGAGTCGGTCGCAAGAATCCATGAACCCGGCCAACTTTCGAGGACCTATCCGTTTTCAATGAAAGCGGCTTTGCGAAAGGCAGGATTTTTGCTCGGAAGGGAATTTATATGCTGCTCCAGCGGTGGGGATCCGCCGCCGCCAATCGAATGGTCTGGCGCGCGGGAAACAGAAGCGGTTGGTCCTTCGTGGCTACGATAAAAACCAATCCACCGGCCATGCACACATTCTTGAAGAAGTTGATCAGTTGAACCACGTACAGCGGCGACGTGTCCGCGATCTGCCAGAACGCGTGAGGCATGAAGGTTGCCGGTACCAGGAACAGCAGCAAGGCAACAGAAGACACACGGGGATAGATTCCCAATACCAGGCCAGTACCCGCGATAAGTTGCAAAGCAAGTGCTCCGATGATCAGGGTAGGAATCAGGCTGACCTGAACCCCGTGCGCAGCCATCTCGTGTGCTGCAAGGGGCTGGCCGACGATGTTCAGTCCGTTCAAAAGGAAAACCATTGAGACGAGGACGTGCGCTGCGATGAGGGCATATTTATCCATGTTTATTGTTAAATCTCCTTTGCGAGTTATCTCCACTCAATTCGACGCCTGAAAAAGCTTCGTGCGAACATCGATGGCAACTCATGCACGCCACCTGTTACTAGATACGTTATCGCTGTCTTTATTGAGCGAAAGGTCAGCTTGATCGCACAGCAGCTTTACATGATTGGCAAAGCCGGCCTGAAACCAAATCACCGCGCATGTTCCTGGGATCTATAGGATGGTTTTCGATTGTTTCAGTATGATTTCCGCGCTGAGCGGTCGCGTAGTTTTGCCTGAACCTGATCGGTCGCAACCACGGATTCAGGCAGCCTGATGGCAATGAACTTGAGGAACGCGCGAATGCGCGGCGAAAGATGCTGGCGGTTCGCGCAAAGTGCAAATAGGTCGATCTCATCGCACCAGTAGTCGCTGAGGCATGGCACGATCGATCCTTCGCGGAGTTCGGCCTGCAGATCCCAGTCGGCCTTCAGTGCGATGCCCCTGCCTGCGCGCACCCAGTCGTGCACCACCTCTCCGCTCGTCGTTGTGAGAGTTCCGTTCACAACGACCTCGAAGCGCTTGCCTTGCTCCTGAAAGACCCACGCATCCATCACACGCCTGCCGCGCACCAGCCGGATGCAATCGTGCTGCAGCAGATCGCCTGGCTTCGATGGAATGCCGTGCAGTTTGAAATATGCAGGCGAAGCGCAGGTGATGCGCCTTGCCGGCAGAATCTTTTTGGCGATCACACTGGAGTCCGACGGCAGGCCGACTCGAAGGGCCACGTCGAGGCCGTCATCGATCACATCCAGTCCGGAGTCGGACAGCACAAGGTGAACCTGGACATGGGGAAACTTTGTTCTGAACTCTGTAACGAGCGGCGCGAGCAGCCGTCTGCCGAGCTCCATCGGCGCCCCGATGCGCAGCATGCCCTTGACGATCGTCCCTTTGGAGGAAGCTTCGGCTTCTGCATCGGCAATATCGGCCACAATGCGAGCGCATCGCTCGTAGAACAGCTGCCCCTCTTCGGTGAGTTCGAACGATCGGGAAGTTCGGGTGACCAGACGCACACCCAGTCGGGATTCAAGAGCCGTCAGGCCCCGGCTCATCGCTGCAGGTGAGGAGTTGAGCGCCCGCGCCGCTGCGGAAAGGTTTCCCGCCCGCACGATGTCGACGAATAACTGGAGTTCGGCTACTTCGTCCGCCATGATTGCTGCCCCTTCGAACCTTGCTTGCCCTTTCATTTTAGCGATCAGGGCAGGTATTTCAATCGGCAAGGTCGCGGTCGGCGATGCAAACTGGCATCAGAATCGGAACGTCAGACCGGCATTGGCTGCAATCGGAGGACGGTCATTCATGACACGTGCGAGGAAGCCGCCGGGTTGAAATCCCGCCAGGTTGAAGGCAGCAATCAGATGCCTGGCTGGCGACCAGCGAATCTCTATGTCGCCCTGTTCCCCCAGATGTTTCGCTGTCGAACTGCCCGCGGGATCGATCAGCACGCCGCTGCCGAAAGCATATACGCCGTCGTGGACCGATTCGCGCCAATACCAATTCCATGACACCTCTCCGGTTATGTTCCGGCGCAGCTGAAATTGCATCAAGGGATGAAGGTCAATCAGGTTTTGCGGCCCAACGAACGGAACAACCTTCGCCGTGAAGTAAGCGCCGCGAGGGAAATAAGAATTGAACGTGCCAAGGGTATTGCCCGTCTGATTTCGATCGCCACTGTACGCATCGGCACGCAGCATGGGACGAGGCCGAAATCGAGGCTGATCGAGCGTGCATCCGGTCTCCGTTGAAACGCTCCATGCGACAATCGAATCGCGGCCAAACGATCCCCACTGATAGTTGGCCTCCCAGTTGTAATCGAAGCCCTTGGATGGGGGTCGGAAAACCCTCGCTCCCACAGTATGGCGGAGTTCTGTCGCGGACCCGCGATTGTACGACGCCTCTTTCGTCGCGAATCCCAGGTAGTAGAGATCGGCCCTTCCTCCAGACCATATCGGGCCCGGAATTGTGAGATAGCTGCCCCAGGTTGTTTGCTGGGCATTGGGAGGATCGTCAAAGAAATCGTGGTTATCTTCCACTGGCTTCAACGCGAACAGATCCCAGCGCAGACGCGATGTCTGCGTAATCCAGCGCACGCCGTCGAAACTGAGCTTTACATTCGGGCCTTCGTTGTTGTCAAAGAGCCGTCCCGTTCCAAGCAACACCTCCTGGCGTCCCAGCCGCAGACTGCTGCCATGCTCGCGACTGACGGGCGGTCCTATCTCGAGAAATGTCTGGTGGACATCCCCGGGATCCTCATCCACCCCCGGTCTCGGACCACCCGCCCTCCCCGCCACATAGTCGAATTGGAATTCCGAGAACAGCCGGAAGTCACTCCCGGCATGGAGATCGAAGTGTGGCATCACGCGGCTCAGCAGGTAACCGTTGTGATCCTGAGGCCCGGCGCCGAACATCCAGTTGCCGTAGTATTCATACTCGGTTCGATACTCGAGTCCGAGAGATAGATACCTGTTCGGATCGGCGCCCAGCGGAATGTATTTGGCCGGATCGAAGAGGTCCGGATACTGCTCGGTATGAGAGAGAAAGCCCCAGTCCTGCTCGGCGGGGAAGGGATTCAACGGAGGGCGAGCAGGATCGCTCTCGCGACCGGGTGGCTCAGGGTCGGGAGTCTGCGCGGGCGCATGGCCGGCGTTCAGCACAAGCGCCATAGCGACCATTGTCACCCACAGACCATTAAATCCCGAAGGTCGCAGTATTGCTGCCCTGGAATCGGTTGAGCCCTTCATATCCAGCCCTCAATCCATCAGTCGCGCCGCGATCACCGGGGCATTAGAACCACTCGTCCCCGCTCGCCCTTCTCGACCAGTTCATAAGCCTCCTGGGCGTCAGCCAGAACGAAGGTCTTTGACACAATCGGCGCCTGATAGATGCCGGAATCAAAACCCGGCCGAAGTTCCTTCAAAATGCGCGCCGAGGCGCTCAGATCTCGCTTGAGTGTGTCCAGGCCGAGCAACTGTGACTCGTTGTGGTAGAAGTTCACCAGATCAAGCGTCACGCGACGCTCGGCGGGGGAGGTGATTTCCACTTGCCGCCCGCGATGCGCAAGCAGATCAAGCGCGATTCCAAATACCGGTCCCCCGGCAGCATTGAAAATCACATCCGCTCCGCGACCTGCGGTATGTGCGCGCAATTGCGACCCCATCTCCGGGTCACGGGAGTCGATCAGGACGTCGGCGAGCTTCGCGGCGGACGTAAGGCCCGCTTTGTCCCGATGAATGCCGATCACGCGTGCGCCCATCTGCTTCGCGATCTGGATGGCTGCGCCACCGACGCCGCCATTGGCTCCGAACACGGCGATCGTGTCAGCTTTCGACAACTGTGCGTATTCGAGCGCGCACCACGCGGTCACAAAGGTCACTCCCACGCACGCTGCCTGCTCATTCGACAGGGATTCAGGCTTGCGCACCAGGCTGCCAATCGGTACAACAATGTACTCCGCGTGCGTGCCGTCCCGCGTGAATCCGGAATCGCCGCCCGTGCCCAATACTTCTTGATAGATCCACTCTTTGGGGCCATCCACCACCACGCCCGAGTAGTCGCGCCCAGGGACGCGGGGAAGCGTCGTCTGTGGCATACGGCCGGCAACATTCTTCACGTCGCTCGGATTCACCGAGGCCGCCTCAATGCGCACCACAGCGGTGTTTTCATCCGGCTTCGGCAAAGGCCGTTCGGCGAGATGCAGTTGCGATGGAGTTCCAAACTCTTTGAATTCGATTACCTGCATGGTTTTTCTCTTTCGGTTGAACCCGGAACTGCATGGACAGATTCATGAGACGAGTGAATTGGCCGGGCGAGCGCTCGCCCCGCCGCAATGTAACCCACGCTCATCGCAACTACCAGCAGCGAGCCAAGAAGCGCGCTCGGCGCCGGAGAAGGAATCCTGGCCAAACGGCAGACCGCCCCGATCGCAAACGCGAGCGCAAATCCCAGAATCA
>Ga0116129_1001522_pt1 | contig 12725 bp, 10 predicted proteins | sample June2015DPH_17_2_FD_89732 | JGI IMG/M metagenome (GOLD analysis project Ga0116129, IMG submission 89732) | Peatland microbial communities from SPRUCE experiment site at the Marcell Experimental Forest, Minnesota, USA - June2015DPH_17_10 | ecosystem: Environmental > Terrestrial > Soil > Wetlands...
TATGGCGCGCATGTGAAGAAGGGGCAGCTGCTTGCCCTGATCGACGCCCCAGACCTCGATGCGGAGTTTGCGGCCGCGCAGGCCAACCTCAAGGCCGCGGAGGCGCAAACGAAGGTTCGCGAGGCGGAAGTAGAATTCGCCAAAACGACCTATGCACGATGGCGGGATTCGCCCAAAGGGGTCGTGTCCGAGCAGGAGACGGAATCCAAAAAGGCAGACTTCAACAGCGCGACCGCCCGGTACAACGCCTCGTTGGCGGACGTCAATGCCGACCGAGGCGTGGTCGACCGGCTCAATGCTCTGGAGGAGTTCAAGCGCATCGTGGCTCCCTTCGATGGGATCGTGACCGCCCGCAACACCGATATCGGCGCTCTCATCAACGCCGGCAGCGGCTCCGGCGGCGGCACGGGCGGCGGCAACGCGCCCCAGCTGTTTCGGGTTGCCGACGTGCATGAGATGCGAGTCTTCGTGCAGGTGCCGCAGGAAATGTCGGCTTCTCTGCGGGCGGGCATGGCGGCGGACTTGCACCTGCCTCAATACCCGGACAGGGTATTCAAGTCCGTCGTCGCCACGACTTCCGGAGCGATCAACGAGTCCGCACGGACCTTGCTCGTGGAACTGCATGCGGACAACGCCGATGACCTGCTGCAGCCCGGCACCTACGCCGAGGTGCACTTCGATTTGCCGAGCGATCCTCAGATGGTGCGAATTCCCAGCAGCGCGCTGGTCTTTCGGCAAGATAACATGCAGGTGGCGGTGGTCGGCGCAGGAGACCGGGTTGAGCTGCGTCCGGTGAAGCTCGGCCGCAATCTAGGCACCGATGTCGAAGTGGTGACCGGCCTTGCGCCGTCCGATCGCGTGATCGAGAGCCCTCCGGATTCCCTGGCCACCGGCGATCACGTGCTGATCGCGGACGCCGCATCGGGTGGCAAAGCAACGCAAGGGAGCCGGGATTGACTACTCCACACTGTAGTTACGCCCTTCCAAACACGCGCGGTCGGCGCGGAGATAGTCAGTGCGCTTGCTCGCCGAGTCGGTACCTGCCGAAGGGTTCGCCGAAGGGTTCGGCGGCGAGGTTGGATCGAACCCGGCTTCGGTTACCGCCCAGAGATGGCATTCTGTACGGTCGCGTGCCTGCTGTTCCGTTGTCTGCCCGGTCTTGGGATACATGAACAGTTCCCGAACGGCCGGCGTCTGCGTCTTCACTTGATCGACGAGGCCCGCGGGCGGCTGCACGGTCTGGTATTCGACCGCATCGCCGTTCCATTGGTAATAGACGTCATCCGCGTAGTAGTACGGCACGCCATCCCAAAAATAGGTGTCGTAGTACCAGGGAAGGGATGCAAAGAAAAGGCCGTATCCCCAGGCGCCGTAGAAGCCCCCGTAGCCATAACCGCCGTAGCCATAACCGCCGCGCCACCCGCCGTAACGCCCTCCATACCGTCCGCCGTAATGCCCGCCGCCACCATGGTAGCCGCCGCCGTGCCCACCGCCGCCGCCGCCACCACCATGCCCACCACCACCACCGCCGCCACCACCACCATGGGCAAAGGCCACTCCATGAGCTCCGGCCAGGAGGAGAGCAAAACTCATCGAGATGCAAAATCTCATTGCCCGGATACGCATGACCTCACCTCACGTCCTATGATTTTGGTTTGCATGTCAAATAAGACTGAGCGTGGAGTGCATAGTTCCAGCACTGAGAACGCCGGTGCACCATTCGACGCGCGCAAATTTGCAGGGCCGATCACTCCAAAATGAGAGTCTCTTAATGATGATCTAATGCGATTCTAATAGAGACACTATGAGATCGAGGTCCGAAGGAGGCATGAATGCGAATACTGATAGTCGAGGATGATCGCAAGCTTGCTGATTTCGTCGCTCGCGGACTGCGTGCCGAACGCTTCGCGGTCGATCTGGCGGGCAACGGCCGCGAAGGTGAAAGCTACATCAGTTCCTTTGCTTACGACCTGCTCGTGCTCGATTTGATGCTTCCGCAACTGAGCGGTACCGAACTCTTGCGGCGAGTGCGCCAGTCTCACGCCTCGCTTCCGGTTCTGGTGCTGACGGCGCGCGATGCGATCGAGGACAAGATCATGCACTTCGAGGCCGGCGCCGACGATTACCTGACAAAGCCCTTCGATTTCGCCGAGCTGCTGGTGCGCATCAAGGCGCTCTTGCGCCGCACGCCGGTCGAACGGAACGACGTATTGCGCATTGCCGATTTGGAGCTCAATCGGCTCACGCAGCAGGTCAAGCGTCATGGCCGCCGGATCGACCTCACATCAAAGGAATACGCTCTTTTCGAATACCTGTTGTGTTCTCCCGGCCGGGTATTCTCGCGCACCATGATTCTCAATCATGTATGGGATCAAAGCTTCGAGGGAGTCACCAATATCGTGGATGTCTACGTGCGCTACTTGCGCAAGAAAGTCGACGAGCCCTTTCCCCTCAAGCTCATTCATACGGTGCGCGGCGTCGGTTACTGCGTCCGAGACGCAGGGCCGGAGCGCGAGGCTGCGCTGGAATGAACCATCGATCGCTCGCCTTCCGTTTGGGAGCGTGGTACACGCTGTTGCTGAGTGTCACGTTTGTCCTCGTCGGCACCGGCACCTTCTACGGTCTACGGCAATATCTGCACTCGAATATGCGAGATTCGCTGAGACGCCGCTCTACGGAGGTCGAACAGATCCTGTTGCAAAGTCCTGCCGATATCTCGGACAGCGCGATCGCGCAAGAAATCAAATTGCGTCTGGCGCCGCAAGTCAACAATCGATTCGTGCGATTGACGCGAGTGCCCGGAAAATTGATCTTGCTGTCCGGGCCGCCGTCAGACAGCAGTTTCAACAGCGTCGCCGTCGCTGCGCGGGTCGTGCCGGGGGCGATCCAGAGCAAGGAAGACTTCGCAACCAACATCCTCGACGATCAACATTTTATGGTCAGTGCAACTCGCGTCGGTACGGTTTCGGGGCAATACGTGGTTGAAATGGGGGCCTCGATGAGACCGATCGAAGCGGTCCTCGATCGCTTGATCGACCTGCTTGCGATGCTCCTTCCGTCGCTGATCATTTGCGCTGCGGGAGGCGGTTATTTCCTGGTCAAATGGGCGCTGCGGCCGGTGGATCGACTGTCGCGAATGGCGGAGCAGATGAGCTTGCAGAACCTGTCATTGCGCCTTCCGGTGGTGCCGAGCGGCGATGCACTCGAACGATTGTCCATTTCGCTGAACAATATGCTGGGCCGTTTGCGCGATTCGGTGCAAACGTCGCGCCGATTTCTCGCAGACGCATCGCATGAGTTGCGTACGCCTCTCACGGTCATCAAAGGCGAACTGCAAGAACTCTCGGCCGACGCCCACTTGATCAGCGCGGACCTGCGCGAGCGTGTGGGAAGCGTGCTCGAGGAAGTGGCGCGCCTCGAACATCTCGTCTCCGGATTGTTGGCCCTTTCACGCCTCGACGCCGGAGAGGAGCTGCGAGAACTGGCTGATGTAGATCTGGCGGTGTTGGCCATGAGTACAGCCGAGCAAATGCGCCTCATGGCGGAGGATCGAGGAATCGTCATCGACTTGTCGGGTCTGGGGCGAGTCGTGGTTCGCGGCGACCAAGCCCGGCTCAAACAAATCATCGTGAATCTTTTGGACAATGCCATCAGGTTTACCCAGCCGGGCGGGACGGTCACTCTGCGAACGGCCGAAGACGAAACAGCCGGCGTGTTGGAAGTCTTGGACACGGGGATCGGGATCCCGGTCTCCGCGATCCCGCAGGTATTCGATCGATTCTTTCGCGTCGAGGAGGGTCGTTCGCGCGAAGACGGCGGAGCAGGGCTCGGCCTATCGATCGTCAAGTCCATTTGTTCGATGCACGGCGCCGACATTGATCTACAGAGCGAGCTCGATCGCGGCAGCCGTTTCCGGATAAGGTTCCCGCGCCGCCTGGCGCCCGTGCATCAATTGGCATCCCAAGGCTGAGTACTTCGTCAATTTCGGCAAATGGCGCGTCCGAAGCCGAATATGAGCAGTTTCTAATGTGGATCGAAGGGCATTTTAATGTAGGTAGGCGATTCTACGTGGGCAATGAATCCAGCAGCATCCATCGATCTGGATCAGCCGGCACTCCGGGATTGCTCCTTGCGGCCCTCGGCGTCGGAGCCGGCGTCGATGGACTCTTGCGATCGAAGTCTGGTGCGGCGCGCCCAATCCGGGGATCGCGGCGCATTCAATCTGCTCGTCCGTAAATATCGACACCGGGTGATGAAGCTTGCAATGCGCTATACGCATAATTTTGCGGACGCTGAGGACGCCGTGCAGGACATATTCATGCGGGCCTATTGGGGGCTGCAGCATTTTCGGGGCGATTCGGCGTTCTATTCCTGGCTGCACCGAATTGCAATCAACTCGGCCAAGTCGGCTCTGGTGGTCCGCGCCCGAAACGCGCGCGTATTCTCGCTGTCTGCAGAAACTACGGATGATTCCGGCGAATCGACATCGCAATTGAAAGATTTGGATACGCCGGAGGAACTCGCGTTGACGGATGAGATTTGCGGCGCCGTGAATGCCGCCATCGATGCCCTCTGCGCGGAGCAGCGTGCGGCAATCGTCTTGCGCGAACTCAACGGCCTTAGCTACGCACGAGTGGCGTCCATCATGTCGTGTCCGGTTGGGACCGTGCGGTCCCGAGTTTTCCGGGCGCGCGAAGCCATAGACCGTCGCCTGCGCCAGGTATTCGACGAGGGCCTCGGGCGCGGAGGGGACAGGTCGATTCGTGAAATGGCGCCCATTCCCGTCGCCGCGTCGATCAAGCGCCGGGGGCTTTTCGGCTACGAGGGCAACACTACGCCGCCGCGGGCCTCCGTGGCAGCCGATTCCGCCGTCTGAGGCGCTAACCCCGGATTTTCCCTTTCACGGCTCCCACTCCGGAGTCGCCGTCGATTGGTGACGCGCGTTTGAGTACGCGGCGTGCATCATTGAAGTACAAGACCTAAAGCTCCAAACATCTTACATCTACGCCGCCTTATGACTGGCTCGTCATAGGGATAAAACAATTCGTCAATGTCATGCATCGATCTAAACGGTGGTGTAAAGGCTATGAATGACTCAAGTATGAGAAATTTTCGGACGACCCGGAACGCCCTCGGCGATCCCACTTCAGTGCTCCCGAAGGGCATTCTTCTGTTGGGAGCTCTATCGGCCGCGACAGGTGTTGCGCAGGCGCAAAGCGCCGGCGCGCCCCCGGCCACGTACGCCGGCGCGGCGCCACCCGCCCTCTCGTCCTCCGGCACCGCCGCCGACCAGAGCCTAACCTGGCACGGCATCACCCTGTACGGCATCGTCGACGTCGGTATTCAGTACCAGACGCATGGCGCGCCGATCAGCGATTTCTACCCCGCGGGCAGCGCGGATATCGTTCAGAAGAACAGCAATCATTCGGTCACCGGCGTGACACCGAGCAACTTGGGCCAGTCCAGGGTCGGCTTGCAGGGAAAGGAACCGATCTACGGCGACTGGTCCGGTGTGTTCAGGCTGGAAACCTGGTTCAATCCCCAATCCGGTGAAATCAGCGACGGATTGAAATCGCTGGTTCAGAACAACGGCCGCTCGCCGGCGTCCGGGACGCAGAACTCCAACCTGGACAGCAGCGTGGCCGGCCAGGCCTTCCAGCAGGCCTTCGCCGGATTCAGCTCCAAGACCTACGGCACGATCACGTTCGGCCGGCAGAACACCACATTGACGGATGGCATCGCCAAGTACGACCCGAACTACGCCGCACAGGCCTTCTCGCTGATCGGGCTGTCGGGAACGACCGCGGGCGGCGGCGACACGGAGGACCGGCGGCTCGATGACTCGTTGAAGTACGCGGCGACCTTCGGGGGGTTGATTCACGTCGGCGCCCTTTATAAGTTCAACCAGTCCACCGGCGCCGGCGGCTCGGCCGGCGAAGCCGGCTCGGCCTTCCAAGTGTCTTTGGGTGCCGAATATGCGGGCCTATCGATCGATGCCTACTATTCCAAGATAAGAGACGCACTTGCCGCATCCACGCTCAGTTCTGCTCAGGTCGCCGAATTGCCCGGATTGGGCTACTCGCCCAGCAATACGCTGGCGGCAACCGTTTCGGACAATACGGCATGGGCCATCATGGGCTCGTACGATATGGGTGTCCTGAAGTTCTTCGCGAGCTTTGAGCATATCCAGTACGCAAACCCCGAGACTCCGCTCACGGCCGGGATCAATTTCGCCTCCTACACGTTCGGCTTCGTCAGCAATACGGCGTTTCCCACCGACAAGGAGATGGAAGTTATTTGGGGCGGCATCAGATACACGGTCATACCGGATCTGGATTTGGTCGCCGCCGGCTATGGCTACCACCAGAATTCCTACGGCACGGGCGCCGATGCCGGCTGCAATAGCTCCATCGCGGGAACCTGCAGCGGTACCACGGAAGCCTATTCGCTGTTGGCCGACTATCGGCTGAGCCAGCGATTCGACGTTTACGCCGGTTCCATGTTTACCGAAGTGCTGAACGGCCAGGCGAATGGGTATGCATTCCAGAGGACCGACGTCGCCACGACGACGGGCGTGCGATTCAAGTTCTAATCGATTGAGAACGAACCGACCTCATGGCCGCACGCGGCGGCCATGAGGTCGCCTGTCGACGTGCTCACCGGCCTTGCGCCGTCCGGCGCTCCAAATGGCGGGTCGCGGTTGTAGTGGTAAAAAAAACACAAACTTCTGCTGGACCTTAAGCTCCAGATACCTTATACATAGCGCCGCCTTATGACTCGGTTGTCATACGGACGTAACAATTCGTCGATGTAATACATCGATCTAAACTGTCTAAACTTTGGGAGTAGAGGCTGTGAGTGACGCAAGTACGACATATTCCAGAATGAACCGGAGCGCCATCGCCGACCCCGCTTCATTGCTCTCCAAGAGCATCCTTCTGATGGGCGCTCTTTCGGCCGCGGCCGGTGTTGCGCAGGCGCAAACCGCCGATGCGCCTCCCGCCTCGTACGCCGGTGCGCCCCCAGCCCTCGCTTCTTCCGGCACGCCCGCCGACCAGAGCCTGACCTGGCACGGCATCACGCTGTACGGCATCATCGACGTCGGTATTCAGGACCAGACGCACGGCGCACCGATCAGCGATTACTTTCCCGGCGGCAGCTCGGATATCGTGCAAAAGAACAGCAACCACTCGATCAACGGCGTGACGCCCAGCAACCTGAGCCAGTCCAGAATCGGCCTGCAGGGAAATGAGCCGATCTACGGCGACTGGTCCGGCGTGTTCAAGCTGGAAACATTCTTCAATCCCCAATCCGGTGACATCAGCGACGGATTGAAATCACTGGTGCAGAACAACGGCAAATCGGCGGCGTCGGGGACGCAGAACACCAACCTGGACACCAGCGTGGCCGGCCAGGCCTTCCAGCAGTCCTTCGCCGGATTCAGTTCCAAGACCTTCGGCACGATCACGTTCGGCCGGCAGAACACCATATTGGCGGATGGCATTGCCAAGTACGACCCGAACTACGCCTCACAGGCCTTCTCGCTGATCGGGCTGTCGGGAACGACCGCGGGCGGCGGCGACACAGAGGATCGCCGGCTCGATGACTCGTTGAAGTACGTGGCGAACTACGAGGGGCTGGTTCACTTCGGCGCCATCTATAAGTTCAACCAGTCCACCGGCGCCGCCGGCTCGGCCTTCCAAGTGACTTTAGGCGCCGACTATGCGGGCCTTTCGATCGATGCCTACTATTCCAAGGTGAGAGACGCCATTTCCGCATCCTCGCTCAGTGCCGCCCAGGTCGGCGATTTGGCAGGATTGAACTTGTCGATCAACCAAACGCTTTCGGCAACCGTTTCGGACAATACGGCCTGGGCCTTCATGGGCTTGTACGATATGGGTGCCCTGAAGTTCTTCGCGGGCTTTGAGCATATCCAGTATGCAAACCCCGAGACTCCGCTCACGGCCGGGGTCACTTTCGCCTCCTACACGTTCGGCTTCGTCAGCAATACGGCGTATCCCACCGACAAGGAGATGCAAGTATTTTGGGGCGGCGTGAGATACACGGTCATACCGGATCTGGATTTGGTCTTGGCTGGCTATGGCTACCACCAGAACTCCTACGGCACCGGCGCCGATGCCGGCTGCAACAGCTCCATCGCGGGAACCTGCAGCGGTACCACGGAAGCCTATTCCCTGTTGGCCGACTATCGGCTGAGCAAGCGATTCGACGTTTACGCCGGTTCCATGTTTACCGAAGTGCTAAACGGCCAGGCGAATGGGTATGCATTCCAGAGGACCGACATCACCACGACGACGGGCGTGCGATTCAAGTTCTAATCGCGTGAGAACGAACCGACCTCATGGCCGCACGCAGCGGCCATGAGGTCGACACGCGCATGCCGAGGCGCGTAGGATCTGCCTCTACGGACGCTCTGGCCGGGGGAGGTTTTCAAGCATGATCGGTGCACAAAAAAAGCGCGGCGGATGGAGTTGGTGGTACCTGCTCTTCGTGATCCAATTCGCCGTTGCTCTCTGGCCCCCCTTATACAATAGAGTCGAGCCCACCCTGATCGGGATCCCGTTCTTTTACTGGTTCCAGCTTCTGTGGGTCATCGTCAGCGCTGTGTTCACGGCGATCGTTTATTTCGCGACCGCCGATTGAGCCGCGGCTGCTTCGCAGGATTCCAAAACCGCAAAAGAATTAGACCAAACGCCGGGGGACTTTCGTGCAGGATGTGAACTGGATTGCGCTGAGCATCTTCGTGGTGCTGTTCGGCTGTATTTCCTGGCTGGGTTTTGCCGCCGCCCGCTGGCGCAAGGGCGATCTCGATCAGCTGCACGAATGGGGGCTGGGGGGAAGACGTTTCGGCACGCTCATCACCTGGTTTCTGGTCGGCGGCGATGTCTATACCGCGTATACCTTCATCGCGGTTCCCGCGCTTGCCTTCGGCGCCGGCGCGGTGGCGTTCTTCGCGGTGCCGTACACCATCATCATTTATCCTCTGCTGTTTCTGGTGTTTCGGCGGCTCTGGCACGTATGCCACAAGCACGGCTACATCACGGCGGGCGATTTCGTGCGCGGCCGCTTCGGAAATCGCTGGCTGGCGCTGGCGGTGACGGTGACGGGAATCGTTGCGACCATGCCGTACATCGCCCTGCAATTGGTCGGCATACAGGTCGTGATCGGCGCACTCGGCATCTCGGGGACCGGGCTGAGCGCCGATTTACCGCTGCTCGTCGCCTTTGTCGTGCTCGCTGCCTTCACCTATTCGAGCGGGCTGCGCGCGCCGGCGTCGATTGCGATCGTAAAGGATCTGCTGATTTATGCCACGGCCTTGGCGGCAATCATCGTCATTCCGATCGAGCTGGGAGGATTCGGCAAGATCTTCGCGGCGGTTCCGCCAAGCAAGCTGCTGCTGGCGGTCCCCGGGCCGAATACGACGGGTGCTTACAGCGGTTATGCGACATTGGCGCTGGGTTCCGCGATGGCGCTGTTTCTGTATCCCCATTCGCTCACGGGGATTCTGAGCGCGAGCAGCGGCCATGCCATCCGGCGCAACGCCGCCATGCTGCCCGGCTACACTTTGATGCTGGGCTTACTCGCGCTCTTCGGCTTCTTCGTGATCGCCGCAGGGGTAGACAAGCTGCCGGAGTACGCCGCGGGCTTCAAGCAATTCGGCAGCAACTTCGCGGTGCCGGCGCTGCTGCTGCACAGCTTTCCGTCCTGGTTCGTGGGCATCGCCTTCGCCGCGATCGGAATCGGCGCCCTGGTGCCGGCCGCCATCATGTCGATCGCGGCCGCGAATCTCTACACGCGCAATATTCACCGTGAGTTCATCAACGCGAATCCGACCGGCAAGCAGGAAGCGCAGATCGCAAAGCGGGTGTCGCTGATCGTCAAGGTCGGTGCGCTGGTCTTCATCCTGTTCGTGCCGACGAAGTATGCCATTCAGCTGCAGCTGCTCGGCGGCATCTGGATCATCCAGACGCTCCCGCCGGTGATGCTGGGCGCCTACACCCGCTGGTTCAACTCCTGGGCGCTTCTTGCGGGTTGGGCGGCGGGTACATTCGCGGGCACCGCCATGGCCATCGCGACGAAATTAACGACCACCTTTCCGCTCGTGGTCGGCGGCCATACCTTCCCGGGCTACACCGCCGTCTACACGGTCGTGCTGAATCTTGCGGTGGCCGCCGTGCTCACTCCGGTGTTCAACGCGATGAGCTCGCGCGCGCCGGCCGATGAGACCGTCGCCGCCGACTATCACGCCTGACCGGCGCCAGAGACGGCCTCGGTCGGGCGGAAGGCCAACAATGCTTCGCTCTCGACCACTTCCTGGATCATGCCGCCGGTGGCGTAGGGCGACAGGGTTGCGCGGACCGCGGACGCCAACTCGTTCGCCCGGCCGCCGATTCGGCCGGGCGAACTGATCGAGAACGATAGGGCGCGCGACACGAATCCGTCGAGCGGCGTCAGCCGCCGTTCGATGACGCTCGCTCTTTCGAGTTCGGAGAAGGGAGAATCGAGCAGAATGGTTTCATGCGGAACCCAATCCGGTGAACGCCTGGTGCGGCGCGGTGAATCAGCCTCTCCATAGCTATCAATGATCGCATCATAATCCTTGAGCCAGCCGTTTTCCGGCAGCGTCGGATGCCGTGTGGCGAACAGCGCCACCGCGCCGTTCGGCCGGATGAGTTTGTCCAATGTTTCCAACGTCCGCGTGCGGTCCATCCAATGAAACGCCCTGCCGATGGTGACCAAATCGAATCGACCCAGAGCTGCGTCCAAGGTATAGGAATTGCCTTCCTGCAGATTGAGCCGTACGCCGGCCTTCGCGGCCTGCTCGGCCGCAATACGCAACATTTGCGGCTCGGGATCGATCGCCGTCACTTCACCGACATAGGGCGCGAATGCGAGCGCTAGTTGGCCGGGCCCGGTGCCCAGATCGAGGAGTCTTTGAGTCCCGTTGAACCCGAGCAAGGCCGCGAGCCGCCGAATGAGCCGCTGCGCATACTTCGGCCGGCCGTCGAGATAATACTGCGCGGCGCTCTCGAACCGGTGGGGCTCAAACGCTATGATGTTCGGCAATTTCCCTTCCTCCTCGATGGGGTAGCATACACGTCGGTCCACGGAGTTTTCGGCGGGCGAATGTCAAAACCATTGGCGGTCATTACAGGTGCTTCGAGCGGCATCGGGATGGTGTTTGCGCGCCGGCTCGCGCCGGATCACGACCTGTTGCTCGTTGCTCGGCGCCAGGATCGTCTGGCCGCGTTGGCGGCGGAGCTGACCGCACGGCACGGATCGGTGGTCGGCGTCGTCGTTGCCGATCTGACCAACGCTGCGGATTTGGCCGTGGTGGCGGATCGGATCGCCGCCGAACCCAATCTCGCTCTGCTGATCAACAACGCGGGATTCGGCTACCACGCCGCCTTTTGGGAAGGGGATCTCAATGTGATCGAGGATATGCACCGCTTGCACGTGATGGCCATCATCCGTCTGACGCATTCGGCGCTGCGCGTGCTCGTCGCCCAAAATCGTGGTGCCGTCATCAATGTGGCCTCGGTCGCTTCGTTCGCACAGCGCGCCGGCAGCGCGAGCTATGGTGCGACGAAAAGCTGGCTCAGCACGTTCACCGAGGGGCTGTACCTGGATTTGAAGAAGGCCGGATCGGCGGTCACCGTTCAAGCTCTCTGCCCGGGATTCACTTATTCGGGATTCCACGACGGCATGGCCGAGGACCGCCACCGCATCGCTCCCGCCGCCTTTTGGCTCACGGCTGACCGGGTGGTGGATGACTCCTTGAGAGCACTGGCTCGAGGGACACTCTTCGTCCTGCCCGGATGGCGCTATAAATGGCTCGTCGGCGTACTCACGAAACTGCCGACGCGGCTGAAGCTGCGTCTCGAGTCCCGCGGACTTCGCCGCGACCCGCGCAAGACCGGCGTTCGCTCCTAGTAGAGTAGTCCGGCAAGTAAGTCCTTACGCGGTAGGAGAGGGCCGGAGGCTGGGGTGAGGGGTATCCCGTCCCCTTTCATCAAGATTTATGAAAGGGGACGGGATACCCCTCACCCCAGCCTTCTACCGCTCCTGCGCGGAAAGACTTTCTTGACGAGGTACTAGGCTTAGCATCGACGCTCTCGCACGAATAATGGATTGCTTTATCGGCGTCCGCTATATACGGTAGGATATACCGAGAATCGGCGCTCGTTCGTCGAAGACGAATGCGCCGTATTTCCAATGCCCGCGTCTCTGGGATGCAGGCGGCAATCCGGGCCGGCGCCACGCGCGAATCGGTCTCGAGCGAAATAACCAAACAACTTTAAGAAGGCGATGTTTATGCGATCATCCAGGTCCATTGCGACTGGTTCTGTTATTTTCCTGCTAAGTACGGGCGCCGTCTGGGCGCAAACGCTTGCCGCCAATACGGAGGCTGCGGGAGCATCGGACGGGCTCGATCAAATCATCGTGACCGGCTCGCGCCAGGCGGGACTCAAGGCGGCGGACAGCCCGGCGCCGATCCAGATCGTCAGCGCCGAGGCGCTCAAAGCCACGGGGGCCCCCGATCTCCTGACGGCGATGGCGCAGGTCGTGCCTTCCTTCGTGATGCAGGCCTACGGCAACGATCTGGCCGGCGAGACCTTGCAGGCGAAGCTGCGAGGCTTGAGCTGCAACGACGTGCTGGTGCTCGTCAACGGCAAGCGGCGGCATACCACGGCGAACATCGA
>Ga0116129_1001524_pt1 | contig 12724 bp, 10 predicted proteins | sample June2015DPH_17_2_FD_89732 | JGI IMG/M metagenome (GOLD analysis project Ga0116129, IMG submission 89732) | Peatland microbial communities from SPRUCE experiment site at the Marcell Experimental Forest, Minnesota, USA - June2015DPH_17_10 | ecosystem: Environmental > Terrestrial > Soil > Wetlands...
CATCCGGCGCCAAATCGAAGGACATGTGATTACAGGCGCCGGCAGACGAAAATTTCGGGCGCGGCTCGGGTTCGTCGAGGTGGGCGCGCTCTCGGTCGGACGTATCGTGCACCGAGTGAACTACCCCGGGACATGCGCACCTCCGCTCCTCTGTCTGTCCTCGAAGCGCTTCGAGAACGCATTCAGCGTTTTGAAGGGGAAGCCGCCCGCCGAAAGACCGTGTTGGCGTTCGGCATTGAGTCGATTAATCGGCATTTGCCGGAAGGCGGATTTCGACGTCTCGGCGTGCAGTGACGATCACTCACGCGCACATCGTGTGGCCGCGGGCCGCGGCATTGCATTCAAATAAAATCGGTGGCTGGCCGCTATCGAGCCGCCAATCCGTCCGTCTTCCCGCAATCCCTTACGCAGGTTAGGATAGAGACGCGGGCGAAATCATCAACCGGGAAAGGTCGAATCATGACAAATCGTTGGTTCGCACTGGCTGTCTTGCTGGCCGTCGGCGTGATCGTGGCCGTGGCTGGCGGATCTCTGGCGCATGCAGAACTCGGCCAACCGATGACGTTCCGCCTGATTGCCGCGAATGGTGGGGTCGGTCCGGCGATCGAGGCCGACGGCGATTTCGCGGCGGACACGCCAGCGCGTTTCGCGGCGTTTCTTGCGGCAAACCGGATTACGGCGTCCCTGCCGCCGCATCTGCGTCCGACGGTTTTTTTCACATCGGAAGGCGGCGACCTTGGCGCCGGCCTGCAGATGGGCAGGATCATCCGACGTTACAATTTCGATACCTCCGTCGGGGCCCACGTCCCGGTGCCTGAGGCACTCCGGCTACTTCTCGCACAGAACTACCGGATCATCGTGAACGAGGATTGCCGGCGCTCATCGGTTCTTGAGCTTCCAAACTCATGCCGACTGGACAGGGACGCCGGCCAGCACGCGAGCTACTGCGTGAGCGCTTGCACGATCGCATTCCTGGGGGGTGTCACCCGATCGATGGTCGAGGGAAGCTCGTACGCGGTCCACCAATTTGCGCCCGATTGCAAGCGTCAGCCCGGGCTCTTGTGCACCGATGCCTCCGCCGCGATGGCCGTGGCGCAGATGACGAGCGCGCAAATCGCCAGCTACCTTGAAGAAATGGGAATTCCGTCGGGATTCCTCACCGACATGGTGCTGGCCGATCCGGCCCATGTCAACGTTCTATCAAACGACACCCTGTTGAAATACAACATCGTGTATACCGATAGAACGGCGAAATGGGATGTAAAGGGCACGGCTGGCGGCCTTGCGCTTGTTTACGAACAACACGTACGAGGTTCAAATAGCAGTGTTGAGTTCAATTGCACTAGGCGCGGCAGCAGTGCGGAACTGATCCTCCAGACCATCGGCGACCACTATGACGACCGTGCCAATGCGCTGTCGGCGCATGCCATCCAATTCCAATATCTTCCCGCCGGCCCTGCTCCGGGCGGGGCCTCGTGGCGAGAATTCCCGCTTTTGCCTGACGAGATCGTCCGTTCCCCCTATCCGGCGCAAGGTGCCGGCGTCGGATTGGTCCTTCGGGCAACGCCGCGCATGATCGATGCTTTGCGCAAGGCCGACAGCTTCTGGATCATGTCCGATTTGGGGGCGGGAGCCTCGATCTCTTATGCCTCCGCTCGCCTCGACAAAGATAAGCTCGATGGCTACATCGCCGGTTGTCATTAATAGCAAGTGCGGCAGATTACACCAACCGCAAACTCGGCACAGCAGGGTCCCGACTTGCCAGAAGGAAACAATCATGCGCGCTGTGATCGCTTGTACACTCTTGGCCTTATTGGCCTCTCCAATCCAGGCGGCGCCCGACGATCAAAATAACACAGCAACAGAACCGGCGGACCAGGTCTGCGACGCCCATGCGATCGGCCAGACCAACGAATACATCGATTGCCTGATCAAAGCACAATCGAAGTTCAACGCCGAACTCGACGCTTTGATCGCGCAGATTCCGAACTCATCCAAGGTCAAGAACGATGCTCTCGGCAAAGACGTCGCGCCGAATGGACGACGGCGTTGGCGCAAGAACTTTGACGCGCTGCTGCCGGCGTTCCGCGCCTATCGCTACAAGAACTGCGAGGATGAAGCCATCACGGCCGCTGGATACGGTATGGGTGGCCTACAATGGCGTCTCGCCTGCATCATCAACGCAACGAGCCGGCAAATTGACGAATTGAAGAAGCGGTACGATCTGGAGAACGGCGCTCCTTCGAACGAACCGGAGAGGGGCAAGACTGGTCGTCTCGCATCACCAAGCGAAACATCCGGCCATTGTCTTCTGAAGCATGGGTCGGACCGTGCCCTCAAGGGAAAAGTCAAATGTTGACCGGATTGGGCCGGCTATCAAATATCCACTGCATGATGATCTCGCGCCGTTCATGCTCGAAATCGACATCAATGTCCGGCGGCTCCCGGCACTCTTCCGAAACAAGCCGCTCGAACAGCAGATCATTGCGCCCCGGGTCGATGGAGGTGATGCCGAGCACAAAGCAGACGGCGGAATTGGCGGCGGACCCGCGGCCCTGGCACAGGATGTCCCTGCTGCGGGCAAAGCGGACGATGGAGTTCACGGTCAGGAAATACGGCGCGTAGCGTTTCGATGCTTTGCGATGGATTTCACAATCGTTTGTCAGTGAGGTCATCGACGTTATGCGTGGCCGGATCGAACGCGATAAACCAATCCCACAAGCCGTCCGGCTCCTCGGGCAAGCGTTGCAGCCACGACGGTACGGCGTGTTGCCATATGCTTGTTGCCGCGATTGTCTTCGATGCCCTCGCCTCAGAGGCCAACCCCCGCCGGAATGCCGGTTTGAGCCGATATTTGCCGAAGATTTGGAACAAGCCGCGGCGTATATCGGGAAAGGGCACCCGCAATAGACGCCTTCATGGAAGTCCATGGGCATCAAAATTGATGAGGGAAGAATTTTGAGCTCGGCGGGGCGCGTTCGCCATATGGGGGCGGCGGCGGTGCCGCGATTGGGTGCCAAGGTCCGCACCTTGACCACGGCCGCCTTGGCGCTGCTCGCGCAAAGCGGCTGGAGCCAGGAGGCGCTGCCGCCGGGATTCGTGCGCTTGCGCGAGGTTGCGCCTTCGATCCGCCAGGACATCCGCTATGCTGGGCCGTTCAATTTCACCGGACAGATCGTTCCGGGTTATGAGGCTGCCCAATGCATTGTGCGGGCGCGCGCCGCCGAGGCATTGGCGCGAGCGCAAGCCCGGCTGTTGGCGGAGGGCCTCGGGTTGAAGGTCTATGATTGCTACCGGCCTTTGCGCGCGGTACGCGCCTTCGCGGCGTGGTCGAGCTCGTCGGGAGGTGACACCATGAAGGCCGTTTTTTATCCTGCCCTTGATAAATCCGAGCTGTTCGCGCTTGGTTATATCGCGCTGCATTCGCGGCACTCGATCGGAATTGCGATCGACGTCGGCTTGGTGCGCGCGGGCGAGGACGATGTTTCTCCTCCTTACAAGGGTGGACGGTGCGATGGGCCTTTCGAACAGCGGGTTCGCGAATCCAGCCTGGACTTTGGCACGGCTTACGATTGTTTTTCAGATCGCAGTGCGACGGCAAGCGCGAGCATTTCCGCGAACGCCCAGGCAAATCGCGAAAAGCTGCATCGCGCCCTCGCCGCCGAGGGCTTCCGCAATTATCCGCGGGAGTGGTGGCATTTCGAGTTTGACGATCCGTCGGCGCCGACCAAAGCCTATGACTTCCCGGTTCGGTAGGTGGCCGTCGAGACCGACGGCGATAACAACCCCGCGGCTGAGGCGCATCTTGTGATGTACCGCCGCCACATCGCAGCAATCTCGATTGCTTTACTATCGCTGATTCTATTTGTCGGCGCCGCGTGGTCCGAGGGGGCGGGCGGGGCGCCGAAGAAGCGCGGCGCGGCGAAATGCGACCGCGCGCAGTTTCGCGTCATCTTGGACGTCGGGCACTCCGTCGAAGCGCATGGCGCGATGAGCGCTCGCAACGTTGCCGAATACGATTTCAATTTTCGTCTTGCATGGGAAATCCAGCAGGGCTTGATCCAGGATGGTTTCACCAAAACCGTGTTGCTGGTGACGGACGGCGCCGCGATACCGAGCTTGGTCAAACGCGTCGCCGACGCAAACCAGTTGTCGGCCAGTCTGTTCCTCTCGATCCACCATGATTCCGTACCTGATTCGTTTCTTGAGGACTGGGAATACGAAGGTGTGCCGAGCCACTTCAGCGACAGGTTCAGCGGCCACTCGCTTTTCGTCTCCTATGAAAATCCATATCTCAAGGCGAGCCTCCTGTTCGGCAAGCTTCTCGGCAATCAATTGAAACAACGCGGCCTGCAATATGCTCGCCAGTACACGCAAGAATTTATGGGCCGTTACCAGCGCGAATTGGTGGACGCCGATGCGGGAGTTTACAGATACGACAAGCTGGTGGTGCTGAGAGCGACCCAGATGCCGGCCGTGCTGCTCGAGGCGGGTTCGATCATCAATCGCGACGAGGAGATGCTGATGAATTCGCCGGAACACCGCGCCGTGATCAGCGCCGCGGTTACAACGGCGATCGAAATGTTCTGTGACGTCCGGTCGCCACGATCCGAAATCGCACGCCCGGCAACCGCTTCGACCGCCGCCAAATCGGCGGCTCGGCCAGCCGCGCCTGCGGTGCCGCCAAGCGCGGTCAGGGATCGATAATCATCAATCCGCGGACGAGGCAGGGATGCGAGGCCGCGAGAAATGCCGCTCACGTCGCTTGCTGCGGCGCAATATCACCGCGACATTCAGAGGTTGCGTGGATGCACCATTACTATTCCGGCACCCCGGCCCTTGGCCGGTGCCGGAAATTCGAGACGCCCCGCGATCCGTCCCGACGGTTTGAGCGGCTCGACGAGCGGCTTCACCGGCGGTCGAACCCCGGGTTGGTCGAGGGTAGGTGGGCTCGCCGCGGCGCCGGCCGGTCGTGAAGGTGATTGCGCTCATCATGGATCACACAATAGACTTAATCCGCGACGAAAAGCCTCCCTTTCCGGATGGTCGGCAGAGCGCGGACGAATGGAATCGAAAGTGCGTTTGAGCGTGCCTGGATTTGGACGTCGCTGTGGACGCCCGGTCTGCTTTGCCGGTTTGGTGATGGTGTGCCTTGCCGGTGGCGAGGCCGGAGCGCAAGGTAAGCTCGACGCACGCTACACCGCCTCGCTGGCGGGCGTGGCGATCGGGAAGGGCGCCTGGGTCGTCGAAATCGGCGACGATCAATTCACAGCGGCGGCGAGCGGCATGACGACCGGGCTGCTGCGGGTGTTCGCCACCGGCCAGGGCAGCGGTGCCTCGCGCGGCCTCGTGCGCGGCGACAGCCTCATACCGACCACCTACGCGTCGAGCGTCAACAACGACAAGCGGGTCGAAGAACTGCGAATCGTGATGAGCGCCGGCAACGTCAAGGACCTGATGGTCGACCCGCCGACGGTGCCTAATCCGGCTCGCATTCCCCTCACCGATGCCCATCGGCGCGGCGTCACCGATCCGATGAGCGCGGGGCTCATGCGGGTTGCCGGCAGCGGCGATCCGGTTTCGCCGGAAGCGTGCCGGCGGACGATTCCCGTGTTCGACGGGCGGATGCGTTTCGACCTGCATCTGAGCTTCAAGCGGCTGGATAAGGTCCAGGCCGAAAAGGGCTACCAGGGTCCGGTCGCGGTTTGTGCCGTTCAATTCGTGCCGGTGGCCGGCTATGTCCCGGATCGGGCGGCGATCAGGTACCTGATGGCCCAGCGCGAGATGGAGATGTGGTTGGCCCCGATTGCCGGCACCCGGATCGTGGTGCCCTATCGGCTGTCGCTTCAGACCCCTCTCGGACAAGGAGTTTTGGAAGCGACGCAATTCATCACGGTGGCGAGCCCGCCGCGGATGCCGCCGGCGACCGCCGCGCGTTGAGCACCGCTTCTCCGTCCACAGCTAAGTTCATGCAGTTTCGGTTTCCGGCTTGACAGCGCGGTTTGACGAAAAATGTGAGCGCGGCCCGGAATTAACGGCTGGGAACGTCTTTCGGTGAGATTCTGTCTGGCTCTTTGCAGCATCTGGTGGGAGTGGAGCGCGGCCTCGCTATATATGGGTGAGAACGAATCTCTATCACAGGCGAGTCAGCGATTCGGGCGCGCTTTGTTCGAGACTCGTTCGCGACCGTTAAGGGCGAGGCTATATCCCCTTGGATTGCGTCGCATTGTGATACAGAAACCTGTTTGAGTGATGCGCCGGGCCGGTCCTAGCGCCGGCGGAGACTTTCATGGCAATTTCGTTTAGTTCGCCCGGGCATCGTGACCCGCACCCCCGGGGCCATGGCGTGACGGCCGTGCTGGGGCCCACCAATACGGGAAAGACCCACCTCGCCATCGAGCGCATGCTGGCGCACTCGTCCGGCCTGATCGGGCTGCCGCTGCGCCTCCTGGCCCGCGAGGTCTACAATAAGGTGTCCGAACGCGTGGGCGCCGACGCCGTCGCGCTCATCACCGGCGAGGAAAAGATCAAGCCGGCCAATCCGCGCTATTGGGTATCGACCGTCGAGGCGATGCCGCGCGATCTCGATGTCGCCTTCGTGGCGGTCGATGAGGTCCAACTCGGCGCCGATCTCGATCGCGGCCATGTCTTCACCGATCGCATGCTCAATCGCCGCGGCCGCGAGGAGACGCTGGTGCTCGGCGCCGCGACGGTGCGTCCTTTGGTGGAGAAGCTGCTGCCGGGCGCCAATATTCTGAGCCGCCCGCGGCTGTCGCAGCTGACCTATGCGGGCGAGAAGAAGATCACCCGGCAGCCGCGCCGCACCGCGATCGTGGCATTCTCGGCCGAAGAGGTCTACGCCATCGCGGAATTGATCAGGCGCCAGCGCGGCGGGGCCGCCGTGGTGCTCGGCGCGCTGTCGCCGCGTACCCGCAATGCCCAGGTTGCACTCTACCAATCCGGCGACGTCGATTATCTGGTCGCCACCGACGCCATCGGGATGGGCCTCAATCTCGACGTCGATCACGTCGCCTTCGCGTCCGATCGCAAGTTCGACGGCTATCAGTTCCGCCGCCTCAATGCGGCGGAATTCGCCCAGATCGCGGGGCGCGCCGGCCGCGCCACCCGCGACGGTACTTTCGGCACCACGGGTCGCTGCGCCCCGTTCGATGCGGAACTCGTGCATGCGCTGGAGAGCCACAGCTTCGAGTCCCTCAAGGTATTGCAGTGGCGCAATTCGGATCTCGATTTCGCCTCGCTCGGCGCACTTGCGGCATCGCTGGCGGCGTTGCCGTCGCATCCAAGCCTCACCCGGGCGCCGCTCGCCGAGGACATCCTGGTGTTCGAGCACGCTGCCCGCGACGAGGAAGTCCGCACGCTCGCCAAGGGCCGCGACGCGATCGAACGGCTATGGGATGTGTGTCAAATTCCTGACTACCGAAAAATTTCTCCCGCCGCGCATGCGGAACTTGTGGTGACCCTCTATGGTTTTCTGCTGCGAGAGGGTAGAATTTCGGACGACTGGTTTGCCCGCCAGATTGCGCAGGCGGATCACATCGACGGCGATATCGACACGCTCTCGACGCGCATCGCGCATATCAGGACGTGGACCTTTGCGGCGAACCGAAGCGACTGGCTTGGCGATCCTGAACATTGGCAGGGCGTCGCGCATGCGATCGAGGACAGACTTTCCGATGCGTTGCACGAGCGACTTGCGGAACGCTTCGTCGACCGCCGCACCAGCGTGTTGATGCGGCGGCTCCGAGAGAACACGATGCTGGAAACGGAAATCACCAAGACCGGCGAGGTCGTCGTCGAGGGCCATGCGATCGGCCGGCTCGACGGCTTCCGCTTCGCGCCCGCGGCGTCCTCGAGCGGCCCGGACGCCAAGGCGTTGTCGGCGGCCGGGCAGAAGGCGCTGGCGGGCGAGATCGAGACGCGCGCCAACAAGCTCGCGCACGCTCCGGATTCCCAGTTCGTGCTGACGTCGGATGCAACCATCAGGTGGATCGGCGAGCCGGTCGCCAAGGTCGTGGCCGGCGATGTGGTGCTGCGCCCGCGGGTCCGCATCCTGGCCGACGACCAGTTGACCGGCGCCGCCCTCGAAGCCGTACAGACACGGCTCGACCTGTGGACCCGCACCCACATCGAACGGCTGCTGTCGCCGTTGTTCGTGCTCGGTGCCGCCGAGGACATCACCGGCCTTGCCCGCGGCATCGCGTTTCAGTTGGTGGAAGCGCTCGGCGTCCTCGAGCGCAGCAAGGTCGCCGACGATCTCAAGAGCCTCGACCAGGCCTCGCGCGCCGTCCTGCGCAAGCATGGCGTGCGGTTCGGCGCCTATCACGTCTACGTTCCGCTGCAGCTCAAGCCGGCCCCGCGCACGCTCGCGGCGCAGCTATGGGTGCTCAAGCACGGCGGCCCCGAGACCAAGGGCCTCGATGACCTGCAGCGCCTCGCGGCCAGCGGGCGTACCTCCTTTGCGGCCGATAAGGAGGTGCAGCGCACGCTCTACCGTACCATCGGGTATCGGGTGTGCGGCGAGCGCGCCGTGCGGGTCGACATTCTGGAGCGGCTTGCCGACCTGATCCGGCCGGCGCTGGCGTGGCGACCCGCTTCCGGTGGTACTAAGCCGGCCGGTGCCTTCGAGGGGACCGGTTTCACCATCACCCAGGCCATGACTTCGCTTACCGGTTCGTCGGGCGAAGACTTTGCGTCGATCCTGCGCGCGCTCGGCTACCGCATGGAAAAGCGTCCCAAGCCGGCGGAGTCGGCAGGTACGGAGACGGCAGAGCCGGCCGCTGCCGGATCTGCGGATGCGACCGTGCCGGCCGTCGAGGTCGTCGGCAACGCAGCGGATCACGATGTCGCCGCGGCTGTGGCAGACGACGCGGCGGAAACGGACGCGGCGGTGCACGCCTCGGAGCCCGCGCCCGACGAGCCGATCCCGGTCGCCGAAGCGGCGGTTTTCGATTCGCAACCATCTGCCGGTGAGGCCGAGACGGCAGCGAGCTCTCAACCGCTACAGGTCGCGGAAGGCGTGTCGGACGTTGTGACGGAGCCGGTTATAGAGCCGGTGGCTGAGGCCGGAGCGCCGGATGATACGGCAACTGCCATAACGACCGAATCAGCGCCCGCCGATAACGGTGCCGGTGATGGCGCCGCGGCGCCGGCGCCGGCTGTGGCCGGCGAGCCTGAACTCATTGAGGTGTGGCGTCCGGGTGGCCGCAGCGAAGAGCGCCGCGGGCCACGCCGCCCGCCGCGTCGCCATCATCGTGACGGCGCTCGACAGTTCCAGGGACATGCAACGGGTGCGCCTGAAGCGGTGAATCAAGTGGCGACCCAGGCGACTGGCGATGCCCCGGTTGGCGAGGCGGGCGCAATCGCGCCGGCGGCGGGTGTCGACACCAAAAGCGGCACGAATGGCGACGCCAGTGCCGACGGGAAGACCGGCACCGAGCGCCATCATCGGCGGCGGCGTCACGGCGCACCGGGCGAGGTCCGCCGCGATGAAGCCGGGGCGCGTGGCCCCCGGCCCCCTGAAGAGCGCCGTGCCGAACCGCCGGGCGAGCGGCCACGCAACGAACGGCCGCGGGGCGAACGCAGCGATCGGCCGCGATTCGGCAAAGATCGCAACAAGGATCGCAACGAGCAGAAGGGCTGGCGCGAGCACCTGCCGCGACGCGAGCGCGACAAGGAGCCCGATCCTGATTCGCCCTTTGCCAAGCTCGCGGCGCTCAAGGCCCAACTCGAGGCCAACGCCAAGGAGCGCCGTTAAGGCGGCGCGCCTTGTCGGTCGAGCGGCAACGTATCGATCGTTGGCTATGGCATGCCCGGATCGTGCGCACGCGCACGGCCGCGGCCTCGCTCACGCAAGCCGGGCATGTCCGGGTCAACGGCACGCGAATAGCGGCGCCGGGTCGGGAGATCAAATGCGGTGACGTGCTCACCGTCGCGCTTGACCGGCGTGTCCGGGTTCTCGAGGTGCGTGGATTCGCGGTGCGCCGGGGCGATGCGGCGGCTGCCGCGCTGCTCTACCGGGATATCGCGCAGGATTCGTGATGGCGGCGATTGAAAACGGTCGCCCGATGGACGAATTATCGCACTTGCAACGCGCCGGTGATGCATAACTTATGCAGTAGGGCGGGGCTGGGCCGGGGTTGCGCGCGCTAATTTCCTGCGCTAGCACCCCTCACACGCGAGCCGGGCGGGAGTTTGTTTTATGACCTATGTGGTTGTCGAAAACTGCATCAAATGTAAATACATGGACTGCGTCGAGGTGTGTCCGGTGGACTGCTTCTACGAAGGCAACAACATGCTCGTCATCCATCCCGACGAATGCATCGACTGCGGGGTTTGCGAGCCCGAATGTCCGGCCGAGGCCATCAAGCCCGATACCGAGCCGGGATTGGAGAAATGGCTCGAACTCAATTCCGAATATTCCAAAACCTGGCCCAACATCACGATCAAACGGGAAGGGCCGGCCGATGGCAAGGAATGGGATGGCGTCAAGGAAAAGCTGAAGGAATTTGATCCGGAGCCGGGTACCGGGGACTGATCCGGCTGTTCTTTCAACCTTTCGCCGCGCCTCACTTGTGGCAGCAGGTTAATGCTTTTGGTCTTTTTTATTGCTTCCGCATGACAGAATTGACACTTTCGCACGCTCTAAAGCTTTGAAATTCACGGGAAATGTGTTATATAGGGTACAAATAAGAAAACCGACGCTTCGACGCTCCCTCGGGAGCGTATTTTTTCGGAGCGTTCCTGAGGATCCGTCAGAATAGGGGCGTGTGTTTCACGCAATCGGCAGTGGCAGGCAAGATTCGTCATAGGTCCAAGACGAAAAGGACCGCAAAGCCCTCTTCGGCAAATCGCCGCAGGGCAACGCAAGCTTCTCGGGGCGCAAGTCGCCGGGTACCTCCCGTGGCCAAGCCCGCCGGCCGTAGCAGGCCAAAGGGTCAAGGAGTAAACGAAGGAATGAGCTCGAAAAAGGCGACGCAACGACAAGGCTTCAAAACCAGCGAGTTCATCGTTTATCCGGCGCATGGTGTGGGCCAGATCGTCGCGATCGAAGAGCAGGAAGTGGCCGGCTACACGCTTGAGTTGTTCGTGATCAACTTCGTCAAAGACAAGATGACCTTGCGGGTTCCCACGGCCAAGATCGCGGCCGTCGGCATGCGCAAGCTCGCCGAGCCGCCGATCGTCAAGCGTGCCCTCGATACGCTCAAAGGCCGCGCTCGCGTCAAGCGCACCATGTGGTCGCGCCGGGCTCAGGAATACGAGGCGAAGATCAACTCGGGGAATATCGTGGCGATTTCCGAGGTGGTCCGCGATCTGTTCCGCTCCGATACCCAGCCCGAGCAGTCCTACAGCGAACGCCAGCTTTACGAAGCTGCGCTTGACCGGCTGTCGCGTGAGATTTCGGCGGTCCAGCGCATCACCGAAACCGAGGCCGTCAAGGAAATCGAGGCGGCACTCGCCAAGGGCCCGCGCCGCGGCAAGGCCCCCGAGGGTGAGGAGCCGGTCATCGAAGACGAGGCGGCCTGACTCCAGGCGACTTGCTCGATACGCAGTTCGACCTGCACGCAATTCCGAAAGCCCGGCCGCAAGCCGGGCTTTTTCGTACGCGCCTCCGAATAGCGGCGCTACGTCCTCACTACGGCTGGAGCGCCAGCGCCTTGGCGATGGCGGCGATCTGGATGCGCTGGGCCTCGATCATGGCGACGAAGTCCCCCGTAGTGCCGACCCGCAGGGCCTGTCCGACCGATGCCAGCCGGGCCGCGAGCGCGGGGTCGGCCGCGACAGCGTTGACGTCGGCTGCGATGCGCTCGCGCAGGTCTTGCGGCATGTCGCGCCAACCGTAAAAGCCCTGGCAGCCGTCGGCGGCGAGTTCGGGGTGTCCGATCTCTTTCGCGGTCGGCAGATCCGGCGCCGCCGGTGAACGATCGCGATTGGTGATGACGAGCAGTTTCACCTTCCCGGCCTGGGACAACGGCAGCAGGGGCAACAGCGCCGTCACGGCAAACCCGATGCGGTTCTCCGCGACGTCCTGCAGCGCCGGCGTGAAGTCGCGATAGGACACCTGGGTCATGTCGAGCCCGGCGCGTTTGACGAATCCCGCGAAGATGAACTGCGGCAACCCGGCGGTCGCCGCCCAGGTGAGCCCTCCGGGCTCGGCTCGTGCGCGCGACACCAAGGCGTCGATAGTGCCGACATTGAGAGCCGCATTGGCGGCGACCGTAAGGTAGGAATCCGATGCCGATACGATCGGCACCAGATCGCGGCGCGGGTCATAGGGCAGCTTGTCGTGAACCACCGGGTTGATGGTGACGGGCCCGCCATTCGCGAACAACAGCGTGTGATCGTCCCGCGCGCCGACGAAAGCGGAGAGGGCGACGAGCCCATCGGGCCCGGGCCTGTCCTCCACCACGATCGACCGGCCCCAGCGCCCGGAGAGGCGCTCGGCGAACAGCCGCGCCGTGGTATCGGCGGCGCTGCCGGGTGCGAACGGCACGATCAGCTTGACGGTGCGATGCGGCCATGATTGCGCCGATGTGGTCTGGGCGGTTGCCGGTGTGCTTGCCGCGACGACGGCGGCGCCGAGCGCCGCCGCCAGAAGACGGCGGATGATCGCCATGGGTTTCCTCGCCCTGCCGGCGTCGCCGCACGCAGGGCGCGTGGCGGCGTGATATCCGGTGCCGGCCGATTATTTTGCCCGCGCGGCCAC
>Ga0116129_1001525_pt1 | contig 12723 bp, 10 predicted proteins | sample June2015DPH_17_2_FD_89732 | JGI IMG/M metagenome (GOLD analysis project Ga0116129, IMG submission 89732) | Peatland microbial communities from SPRUCE experiment site at the Marcell Experimental Forest, Minnesota, USA - June2015DPH_17_10 | ecosystem: Environmental > Terrestrial > Soil > Wetlands...
CAAACCTATGCCGACTGGTCCGGGAACGGCGAGTGGGACTACGAGACTACGGGCAAGGAGGATCAATTATTCTCACCGTTTCTGCGCAAGCCGTTCCAGAAAGCACTCGAGGCAGGCCTGATACCCCCCTACCTGCACACCATCGCCGGTACTTGGGGGACGGTCACCGATCAAGGCGATCTGACTTATCTGAATCTGGTGCATATCCCGGAAATCGACGGTACCGATCCCAACGATCTGACCCGCGGCGAAATCCGCGGACGGCGGGAAGCGATTTACGCTCTGGAGGCGCTGCGCAAGTTCATGCCCGGGTGCGAAGCGGCAAAATTGCGCAACTTCGGCATGACGTTGGGGATTCGCGACACCCGCAAGATCGACGCCGCCTATAACCTGACCGGCACCGACGTGCGCGAGCAGGCGCGCTTCGAAGACGCGATCGGCATCTTTCCGGAGTTCATCGACGGCTACGGCATTCTGATTCTGCCCACCACCGGGCGCTACTGGCATGTCCCCTACCGCGCCCTGCTCCCCAAGGGGATTGCCAATCTGCTGGTCGCCGGCCGCTGCATCGGCGGCGACAACGTCTCGCACGCCTCCGCCCGCAACATGATGTGCTGCGCCGTCAGCGGCCAGGGCGCCGGGGTGGCAGCCGCAGTCTCGCTGCGGCGCGACGAACCGCTCGATCGGCTCGACATCGGCGCCGTCCAGCAAGAACTTTCGCGCCAAGGAGCGCGCTTCCGTTGAATCGAAGCGCTCGAGTTCGGCTGCCTCGATGGCTGCGATTCCTGCTCCTGGCCGCGGTGCTTCTCACGGTGGCAGCGGGCCCCATCTCGGCCGCCGTTGCGGCCGCCGTCAATTACGTGCCCATCACGCCGAGCTTGGCCGACAAAACCGTGGTGCTGACGGGTAAGGACCTGACCGTCAACCAAGTCGTGGATGTCGCGCGTTTCGGCGCCCAAGTGGCAGCGCGCGTGCTCGATATGTTGCGGGGCAGTTATCTCTTCGACCGGGACGATAAGCGCATCATTCAAGACCCGGAAAGTCTGCGCGCTTCATTCATTCGCCAGGGCTCCGCTTGGGCTTCCTGGGCGCAGCTGCGCGACGATGTGCAGATACAGATGAATTCCTCGGACCACAACCCCGCCGTGCGCGTGGGGGCATCGCCCACCGATTCCTGGGAATTGAGTACCCCGCAGCTGGCGCAGTTCTACGTGAAGGGCAGCGCCCGCAATAACTATCAACACGGCTATATCTTCTCGAGCGCCAACTGGGACCCCTACCCCATGGCAAATGACATCGAGGCCTTCGGCATCGCGCTCGCCAACATGGACATTGCGGTGGCACAGCGCATGCTGCGCTTCACCAATAAATTCTTCACCGTGATGCAGCCGCCGCCCGAATCGCCCGGCGAGCCCGGGCGCTTTCACGTCACCGACGGCAGCGATATCGATTCCGCGGCGCTCATGCAGGAGATCCAAACCTTGGTCAACCCAGTGGCGCCGCAAGGCAACGCCCTCATTCAGAACGTCGAGGATTTGCAGGGGCAAACCCGGCTCAAGGCGGCCCGCGCGCGCGCCGTGGTCGCCGACACCGCTGTTCATGTTGCTGCAAGCGCATCCGACTTTTGCGAACTTGGCCGTGGTGCAGACCACGCTGTGCATTCTGGTCGCGAGCTACGTCGGCGTGCCGCCGGCGGCGCTGTCGGAAATCTTCCCCACCGCGGTACGTTCGACCGGCACCTCTTTGGTGTATAACGCAGCGTTTACGATTTTCGGCGGTTTTGCCCCGATGATATTGACCTGGGCCCGGCAAGGTTCGGGAGGGTCCATTTTCGTGCCGGCGTGGTACGTTATGGCGGCGGCGAGCGTCGCGCTGGTCGCCATCCCGCTGCTCGAGCCATTCCGCAGCGTGAGGACTAGCAATGCTTGAAAAGGTATCCGGACTGACCTTGAGTCCGCTGACGCCGGCGATCGGTGCGGTCGTCGCGGGCGTGGCGCTCGGCGAGTCGCTCGATGAGTCGCAATTTCAAGCGCTGCAGGCGGCGCTGGTGCGCCACCAGGTGCTGTTCTTCCGCGATCAATCGCTCAGCCCTAAGCAGCATCGCGACTTCGCGGCGCGCTTCGGCCCACTGCACCTCCACCCCATCTACCCCAATCATCCCGAAGCGCCTGAAATCATCGTGCTCGATACCGCTTTGACCGATCTTCAGGACAATGCGATCTGGCACACCGACGTGACTTTCACCGAGCGCCCGCCCATGGGCTCCGTGCTGGTGGCGCGCATGCTTCCCGCGCAAGGCGGCGATACGTTATGGGCCAGTTGCGCCGCGGCCTACGAGGCGCTGTCCCCGGCCGTGCAGGAATTCCTGCTGCCTCTGACGGCCACTCACAGCATAGCTCAGTCCTTTCCCGCCGAGCGCTTTGGCATGAGCCGCGAGGCCGGCGAGAAGCTCGAAGCCGCGAAGCGCAACAACCCGCCGGTCAAGCATCCGGTGATTCGCACCCATCCGATTTCCAAGCGGCGCGGCCTGTTCGTACAGGAGGGTTTCACGACGCACATCAACGAACTCGCGCCGGCGGAGAGCCGCGCGCTGCTGGGGTTTCTGTTTCAACATTCGGTGCGGCCGGAATTCACGGTGCGCTGGAAATGGCGCGATGGGGATGTCGCCTTCTGGGACAACCGCAACACGCTGCACTACGCGACCGACGACTATCGGCCCGCGCGACGGGTCATGAATCGGGCCACCATCATCGGTGATCGGCCGCAATAAATCTCTTTAAGATCGCTCGGCATCCTCGAGCAGCCGGCTTTGCAAATGGCTGCAGTACCAATCCACGAACTGTGATGCGCCGCCTTCGTGCACGGGCGAATAAGACGCGGGCTCGTAGGCAGGGGACATGACCCCGATCTGATTTTCCTGGCAAACGCGCTTGTCCTCGGCATTCGTCGCGAGCCAGACTTCCGTCATCTCCTTGATGTCGTAATCCACGCCTTCGACGGCGTCGCGATGTACCAGCCACTTGGTGGTCAATTGCGTTTGCATCGGCCCGAGCGGCAGCAAGCGGAACGAGGTGGCATGATCGGCCATCACGTGATTCCACGTCGTCGGATAGTGAAACAGCAGCAAAGTGCCGATGTCTTTTTCGGTAACCGTGTCGGTGAGCGCGCGGCGCACCGCGGCGTTGCCCGTCATGGTGTAGCTCACCGCGCCCTCGATCAGGGGCATGCGTGCCGTGCGGTATTGACCGTCGGCCGAGAGATTGAACCGGCTCGGCAAGCCGATGGACTCCCAATGCGTCCATTTTGCGACGATCCTGGGATTGTCCGCTCCCCCGCTCACCCCCGTCACCGCCGGGTCCTCGGGGAAGGTGCGGCACAGCTCCGGATGATTGGCCGCGCAGTGATAGCACTCCCGGTTGTTTTCCCAGACCAATTTCCAATTGGCGTTCTCGACCGTGGTCGATTCGAACGCGACCTTGGTTTGGTGCAGCTTATGCGGCGCGAAATACGGCTCGACATGCTTGGCGACAGGCTCGAAATCGGGGGCGGTCTTGCCCAGGCAGATCCAGATATAGCCGCCCGCGCTGGCGCAATGCACCGCCTTCAGGCCGTACTTCGATTTGTCGAAGTCGTTGCCCATGTCGCGGGCGGCCATCAGCCGTCCATCGAGCTGATAGGTCCACTGATGATAGGGGCAGACCAGACGCGGGGCGTTGCCGTGCACCGTCGAGCAAATCCTCGAACCGCGATGCCGGCAGCTGTTGTGAAACGCCCGGATCGATCCGTCGCGATCGCGTACGATGACGACCGGATAATCTCCGACTTGCACCGTCAGATAGTCGCCGGCATGCATGATCTCGCAATCGTGGCCCACGAACAGCCAGTCCCGATACCAGATCATGTCCAAATCGACCTGGTAATCCTCCTGGCTGCAATAGAATTCCCGGCTCAACGGGGTTTCGGGTTTGCGGTGACGCAGCCGGCTCAGCATGGTATCGCGCGCTGTCATGAAAATGCCCTCAGGGTAGATCCGCTCGCATGCCTACAAGATAGCAATGTTTCGGCGCCCACCGCTGACCGGAAAGCGACGCCTAGTTCGCAATAAACGACAGCGCCGTTGCGGCCCGGACCCGCGCTATTTCGGTAGCATGTGGCGCATGGAATTCAGCACCGACCACCCTTTCATTCTCACCGCCACCTGCCCCAGCCGCATGGGCACGACGGCGGCGATCACCGGCTTTCTCGCCGCGCACCGAATCACCGGCATCGTGTGCAATCACGCGACCATGCAGGCGGTAGCCGAGCGGCACGCGATTCCGTTCCATCATCTGCCGGTCAGCCCCGACACCAAAGCTGCGCAGGAGGCACGACCGCGCATTACGTGACCGGCGACCTCGACGAGGGTCCCATCATCGAGCAGATCGTCGAGCGCGTGGACCACAGCTTCACGCCCGAAATGCTCGCCGCCGCGGGCCGCGATTCGGAGCGGCGCGCACTGTCCACCGCGGTGCGCTTGATACTCGAACATCGCGTCTTTCTGAACGAGGGCAAGACCGTTGTATTCAAGTGACCTGTTGCATCCAAGTGACCTGTTGTATTCAAATGAGCTCCGCCACGGCCGGCGCCAAAGCGGGCGCCGCTTGCGCCGGGCGCAGCTTGCGTTCCGCGCTCGGCGGATGGCCAAAATGGTTGCGGTAGCACTTCGAGAAGTGCGGCGTCGACTGAAAGCCGCAGGCCGCCGTGATGTCCATGATGGGCATGGCCGTCTGCAGCAGAAGCTCACGGGCGCGGCGCAGCCGCATCTGCAAGTAGTAACGCTTCGGCACGCAGTTCAAATCGCGCTTGAAGAGCCGTTCGATCTGGCGGCGCGATAATCCCGAGGATTTGGCGATCGCCTCCAGCGACAGCGGCTTTTCGATATGCTGCTCCATCAAATGAGCCACGCGTATCAGGCCGCGGTTCGACAATCCGATTTGCGCGCGCAGGGGAATGTATTGCCGCTCGGTATCCTTGCGGACGCGGTCCAGGATGAATTGTTCGGATACCAGCCTCGATAGCTTCGCTCCGAGCTTGCGCTCGATCAGATTCAACATAAGATCGAGCGGCGCCGTGCCCCCGGAACCGGTGTAGCGGTCCCGATCGATGGTGAACAGCTGATCGCTGATCTTTACACGTGGGAATTCCTCGCGCAGCGCCGAGAGGTTCTCCCAGTGGATGGTAGCCCGGTAGGAATCGAGCAATCCGGCCTTGGCCAGCACATAGCCACCGGTGCACAGCGCGCCCAAGGGCACCTGCCGGTCCGCGAGCCGGCGCAGCGCGGCGAGCAGCGCCGGTGTCACCGTATCGCGCACATTGATGCCGCCGCAAACGAAGACGATGTCGGCTTGCTGCAGCTTGTCGAGCGCGCCGGTGGGCAAAAGAGTCAAGCCGCTGCTGGCCTCGGCGGCTCGGCCATCGGCGCTCACGATCGACCAGTCGTAGACTTCCACGCCCATCAGCCGGTTGGCCATGCGCAATGGCTCCAGCGCATTCGCCACGGCAATCAGGGAATAGTTGGGCAACGTCAGGAAGACGTACTTGCATTTAGGCAGCACGGCCTGCGGCGCCAATGCTCTTCTCCTCGATAAAACCGATCCTTACCCTGGCCAGGAGTATGCCACGCGGAACTTGTCGTCGCATTTGGTTAAAGGGCAGTCGCAATTGGCCTATTGTTTGCGCACCTTCTGGTTAAACTGGCCGAGGCCAAAAAGGGAGACAAATCGTTGAAAACTCATGCCCGCGTCGTCGTCATCGGCGGTGGTGCGGTAGGCGTCAGCACGCTCTACCATCTGGCCCTGAAAGGTTGGTCCGATGTGGTGTTGCTGGAGCGGGCGGAACTCACCGCGGGTTCGACCTGGCACGCCGCCGGCCTGCTGCCGCTGTTCAACATGAGCTACACCGTTGGCCAGCTTCACAAGTACTCCGTCGATTTGTACAAGCGGCTGCCGGCCGAAACCGGCCAAGACGTCAGTTTTCACGTCACCGGCAACCTACGCCTGGCTACCTGCCGTGAGCGCATGGATGAGTACCAAAAATACTGCGGGACGGCGAACACCATCGGTGTGCCCTTCAAGGTCATCAGCCCGCGCGAGGTGCGGGAGCTTTGGCCTTTGATCGACCTCGGCGACGGCGTGACCACGCCCAAGATCGTGGCTGCTCTCTATCATCCGGACGATGGCCACATCGCGCCGGCCGATCTCACCATGGCGCTGCGCAAAGGCGCGCGCGCCCGCGGCGCGCAAGTTTACGAGCAGACCGAGGTGACCGCGGTAACCTCAACACCCTCCGGGGAATGGCGGCTGACCACATCCAAGGGTGATATCACCGCCGAGCATGTGGTGTGCGCCACCGGCAACTATGCGCGCCAGACGGGACGTATGTTCGGATTGAATGTTCCCTCCATCCCGGTCGAGCACCAATACATCGTCTACGACGAATCGCCCGAGCTGAAGGCCTATCGCCAGGGCGGCGGCCGCGAACTGGCGGTGCTGCGCGAATCGGACCAGTCCTATTACTTGCGCGAGGAACGCATGGGCTGGATCCTTGGGCCTTACGAGACCGGTGCGCCGGCGCGTTTCGCCGACGCAGTCCCCGAGTGGTTCGGCAAGAGCCTGTTCGAGGGCGATCTCGAACGCCTGCTGCCGCACATCGAGGCCGCGCAGCGGCGCGTGCCTAATTTGAGCACGTGCGGCGTCAAGGACATCGTCAACGGTCCGATCGCCTACACACCCGATGGTAGCCCGCTGGTCGGCCCGGCCTGGGGCATACGCAACGTCTGGCTCAATGAAGGACACAGCTTCGGCATCACGGCGGCCGGCGGCTCGGGATGGCAACTCGCGGAATGGCTGGTCGAAGGCGAGCCCGGCATCGACATGATGGCGGTTGATCCGCGCCGCTATGGACCCTACACCAGCAAGCGCTATGTGGTGCAGAAGAACGAGGAAACGTATCGCAACGTCTTCGTGATTCATTATCCCGACGAAGAACGCGCCGATGCGCGCCCCGCCAAAACCAGCCCTGTATACGACAAACTCGCGCGCCTGGGCGCCGTTTTCGGGCAGCGCTACGGCTGGGAACGCGCCAACTGGTTTGCACCCGCGGGAGTCGCGGCGAAGGATCAGTGGAGTTTTCGCCGCTCCAACTATTTCGAGCACGTCGGCAACGAGGCACTGCGGCTGCGGCGCGGCGTCGGCATCATCGATCTGACCCCCTTCACCAAGCATGAGGTCACCGGCCCCGGCGCGGAACGCTGGCTGGATGGCTTGGTCGCCAATAAAGTGCCCGCCAAGATAGGCCGTATCGCGCTGAGTCACGCACTCACCCGACGCGGTGGCATCCGCTCCGAATTCACCATCACCAAGGTTGCCGACAATCATTTCTACGTGGTCAGTGCCGGCGCTGCGGAACGCTACGACAGCGATTACCTGCTCAGGACCCTGCCGCAGGATGGCAGCGTCACGTTGCGCAATACCACCATGAGCCGCGGCTGTTTCGTCGTCGCCGGCCCGCGTGCACGCGACGTGCTCGCCAAGCTGGTGGACCGGCCGCTCGATAACGCCGCATTTCCCTGGTTGACGGGGCAGCTCTGCGAAGTGGGTCTGGCCACCGATGTGTACTTGCTGCGCGTCAATTTCGTCGGCGCGTTAGGCTGGGAGCTGCATTTTCCGATCGAATACGCCCATCACCTGTTCGATGCGTTGTTCGCCGCCGGCGCTGAGTTTGGCATCGGTATGGCCGGCATGCGTGCCATGGAATCCTTGCGCATCGAAAAATCATACCGCATGTGGGGCAGCGATCTGACGCCCGACTACACGCCCTTCGAGGCCGGTCTGGACCGATTCGTGCGCCTGGGCAAGGGTCCGTTCATCGGCAAGGAAGCTCTCGAGGCACAGCTGGCCGCCGGCGTACCGCATCGCTTCATCACCTTCGAGGTTCACGACGTCGAGGATGCCGATCCACTCGGCAACGAGCCGCTGTTCGACGGCGCCGGCAATATCATCGGCAGAGCCACCGCCGGCTGCTACGGTCACACGCTGGGCAAGAGCCTGGGATTGGGCTACGTAGAACCTGCTTTCGCCGGCATCGGCGGCCGCATGGAAATCGAGATCCTGGGCGAGCGCAAGCGGGCAACGGTGCTCATCGACTCGCCCTACGATCCGGACAACAAGGACTTGAAGGCATAAGCAGCCATGTTGAGCATTTGAGCCGTGAGCAAGCAATCCTTCTCCGCCCTTTCCTTGTTCTGGCGCGGCCTGTCGCGTCATCGCGGCTGGCGCCAGCAATGGCGCAAGCCCGACCCTGAGCCGCAATACGACGCCGTCATCGTCGGCGGCGGCGGACATGGTTTGGGCGCAGCCTACTACCTGGCGAAGGAGCATGGCCTCGGCCATATCGCCGTGCTGGAGAAAGGCTGGATCGGCGGCGGCAACACCGGACGCAACACCACCATCATCCGTTCCAATTACCTGTTCAACGAAAGCGCGGCACTCTACGACCATTCGCTGAAGATGTGGGAGAACCTGTCACAGGCGCTCGACTACAACGTGATGTTCTCGCCGCGCGGTGTGATGATGCTGGCGCACACCATTCACGACATTCAGGTGATCAAACGTCACGTGCACGCCAATCGCTGCAACGGCGTCGACAACGAATGGCTGGAGCCTGCCGCAGCCAAAGCCTTCTGCCCGCCGCTCAACATCGACAGCAACATTCGCTATCCGGTTCTGGGAGCGGCGCTGCAGCGGCGCGGCGGCACCGCGCGCCACGATGCGGTGGCCTGGGGGTACGCGCGTGCCGCGGACGAATTGGGCGTGGACATCATCGAGAATTGCGAGGTGACCGGCATTCGGCGCGATGCTTCCGGGGCGGTCGCGGGCGTCGAGACCACCCGCGGCTACATTCAGTCCAAGAAAATCGGCGTATCCGCCGCCGGACACACCAGCGTGATCCTGCAACTGGCGGGCGTGCGGCTGCCGCTGGAGAGCTTTCCCCTGCAGGCGCTGGTATCCGAGCCCGTCAAGCCGATTTTTCCCTGCGTGGTGATGTCCAACACCATCCATGCCTACATCAGCCAATCGGACAAGGGTGAACTCGTCATCGGCGCCGGCACCGACGCCTACACCTCGTACACTCAACGCGGCGCGCTGCACATCAACATGCACACGCTGGATGCGGTCTGCGAGCTGTTCCCGACGTTCCGCCGCTTGGCGGTGTTGCGCAATTGGGGCGGCATCGTCGATGTAACGCCCGACCGCTCCCCGATCATAGCCAAGACGCCGGTGCCGGGACTGTACGTCAATTGCGGTTGGGGAACCGGCGGCTTCAAGGCGACGCCCGGCGCTGCGCATCTTTTCGCCTGGACGATGGCGCGCGACGAGCCGCATCCGATCAACGCGCCCTTCAGCATCGAGCGCTTCCGCGACGGGGTGCTCATCGATGAGGCCGCCGCCGCGGCCGTGGCGCACTGACCTTATCGCACTGCCCTTATGTTGCCGACCTCATGTTGCTGATACCCTGCCCTTACTGCGGCCCGCGTCCGGAAATCGAATTCACGCATGGCGGCGAGGCGCACTTGATCCGGCCCGCGCCGCCTGCCGCAGTGGACGAGGACACCTGGTCGCAATTCCTGTACATGCGCACCAATCTCAAGGGCGCCCATGCCGAGCGTTGGCGCCACGCGCGCGGCTGCGGCAAGTTCTTCAACGCGTTGCGCGACACCAGCACTGATCATTTCATCGCCGTGTACAAGACCGGCGAGCCAAGACCGGCATGAACTTCCGCACCCCCAGCGGCGGGCGCATCGATCGGCGCCAGGCAATAGCCTTTTCCTTCGACGGCAAAACCTACCAGGGATTCCACGGTGATACCCTGGCATCGGCGCTGCTCGCCAATGGCGTTCACTTGGTGGGACGATCCTTCAAGTACCATCGGCCCAGAGGTATTTTCTCGGCCGGCGCCGAGGAACCGAACGCGTTGGTCACGGTCAGCCGCGACGCCGCGCGTACCACGCCCAACCTGCGCGCAACTCAAGTCGAGTTGTATCGCAATCTGACGGCCTTCAGCCAAAACCGCTGGCCAAGCCTGCAATTCGATGTCGGCCGGATCAACGACATACTGTCGCCATTTTTTCCGGCAGGCTTCTACTACAAAACTTTCATGTGGCCGCGCTGGGCGTGGAAGTCCTGGTATGAGCCCGTCATTCGCCGTGCCGCAGGGCTGGGACGGGCGCCGACTCTGCCCGATCCGGACCGCTACAGCCAACGCTACGCGCACTGCGATGTGCTGGTGGTGGGCGGCGGTCCCGCGGGCATTGCCGCCGCGCTCACCGCGGCCGACGCCGGCGCGCGGGTCATGTTATGCGACGAGCAGGCCGAGTTGGGCGGCACCCTGTTGTCCGATCCCAATCTCTCCATCGACGGCAAAACAGTGCCCGCATGGCTCGAGGCGAGCCTTGCCAAGCTTGCGGCCAGTCCCAGCGTCACGCTGCTGCCGCGCACCACTGCCTTCGGCTACTTTCCGCACAACTTGATCGGCCTCAATCAGCGGCTCACGGATCATCTGGAGACGCCGCCCGCTCAGCTGCCGCGCGAGCGGCTCTGGCAGGTGCGGGCACGCAACGTCGTGATCGCGGCCGGAGCCGTGGAACGGCCACTGGTTTTTCCGGGCAACGACAAACCCGGCGTGATGCTGGCAGGCGCGGCGCACACCTACCTGCATCGCTACGGCGTACGGGTGGGATCCAAGGCGGTGATAGTCACCGCCGACGATGACGCATATCAGACGGCACTGGATTTGCAGGCAGCGGGGATCGAGGTAGCGGCCATCGCCGACGTGCGCGCCTCGAGCGATGCGCCGCTGCCCGCGGCGGCACGCAGCGCCGGCATCAAAGTTTTGTGCGATGCCAGCGTGCACGGCACCCGCGGCAGCAGGCGCGTCAGCGGTGTGACGCTTGCGAGCCTGCAAAACGGCGTCGTTAAGGACCGCAGCCAATTCGACTGCGACGTGCTGCTCATGTCGGGCGGCTATACGCCCAGTGTGCATCTGTTCTCGCAATCCCGCGGCAAACTTCAATGGAGCGAAACGCTCGAGGCATTCGTGCCGGGAGCCTCAGCCGAGGCCGAACGCTCGGCCGGCGCCTGCCGCGGCGTTTACGGGCTCGAAGAGGTTCTGGCGGACGGTGCGAACGCCGCGGCGCAGGCCCTGCAATTGGCGCGTACGCTGCGCCAGTTTAAGGTCGATGCGCCGGAACGGCGCCACGGCTCCCATCTGGGAGCTCTGCCGGGCTCGTCCGAGAAAAGCTTCGTCGACTGGCAGCACGATGTCACCACGCGCGACCTGGAGCTTGCGACGCGCGAAGGCTTTCATTCCATCGAGCATGTCAAGCGCTATACCACCACCGGCATGGCGACCGATCAGGGCAAGAGTTCGAACCTGAACGCCATGGCCATCGTCGCGAAAGCTTTGGGCAAACCCATCCCGCAGGTCGGCCTGACCACCTTTCGCATGCCCTACACGCCGGTCACGTTCGGCAGCTTCGCCGGAGTGTCGCGCCAGGACCTGTTCGACCCGGTGCGCCTGACACCGACGCATCCTTTCGCGCAGGCTCAGGGCGCGCTGTTCGAGAATGTCGGCCTATGGAAGCGCGCGCATTGCTTTCCCCGCGGGGCCGAGACGTTACACGCCGCGGTCTCGCGCGAGTGCCGTGCGGTGCGCGATGGCGTCGGCATATTCGATGCCTCGACCCTGGGCAAGATCGAAGTGGTCGGGCCGGACGCGGTCGAGTTCATGAACCGTCTGTATGTCAACAACTGGAGCAACCTCGGCGTCGGCCGCACCCGCTATGGCATTCTGCTGCGCGAGGACGGCTTCATCTACGATGACGGCGTGGTGGCGAGACTGGCCGCGGACCGCTTTCATGTCACCACCACCACCGGCGGCGCGCCGCGGGTGCTGGCGATGATGGAGGACTATGCTCAAACCGAGTGGCCGCAGCTCAAGGTGTGGCTGACCTCCACCACCGAGCAATGGGCCGTCATCGCGGTGCAGGGGCCGCATGCGCGCAGGGTGCTCGAGACCCTGGTCACGGGTATCGACATCGGCGCCGCGGCCTTTCCGCACATGAGCGTGGCGCGCGGCAAGATCTGCGGCCGGCCGATGCTGCTGTTCCGCGTGAGCTTCAGCGGCGAGCTTGGCTTCGAGGTCAACGTACCGGCGGATCACGGACTCGAGGTTTGGGAGGCCGTCTACGCCGCCGGCGCTGCTTTCGGCATCACCCCTTACGGCACCGAAGCCATGCATGTATTGCGCGCCGAAAAAGGCTACATCATCGTCGGGCAGGAAACCGACGGCACCGCGACGCCGGATGACGCAGGTCTGTCATGGGCGGTGGGCAGGAACAAAACCGATTTCATCGGCCTGCGCTCGCTGCAGCGTGCATCGATGCGCGCTGCGAATCGCAAGCAATTGGTCGGCCTCAAAGCAAAGGACGGGCGCACCGTTCTCGAGGAAGGTGCCCAGATCGCGGAGCGCGCGGCGCAGCGTCCGCCCATGCAGCTCATCGGCCATGTGACATCCTCGTACGGCGAGTCCACCGTAGGATTTCCGATCGCCTTGGGTATGGTCGCCGGCGGCCGGGCACGCATGGGCCAAACCTTGTACGTACCCATGCCTGCCGGCGACGTCGAA
>Ga0116129_1001526_pt1 | contig 12714 bp, 11 predicted proteins | sample June2015DPH_17_2_FD_89732 | JGI IMG/M metagenome (GOLD analysis project Ga0116129, IMG submission 89732) | Peatland microbial communities from SPRUCE experiment site at the Marcell Experimental Forest, Minnesota, USA - June2015DPH_17_10 | ecosystem: Environmental > Terrestrial > Soil > Wetlands...
GACCGAGGAGGTGGCGGCATTCACGGCGCCGGGTTTCCTCGCGGCGGAGCAGGTTGATGCGATTGGGCGCGGCAACGCGCTGCGGCTGTTCCAGGGGCGGGCTTGATCGGACGCGGCTTTCACCTGCCCGTGCCGCCCACCGTGATCCGTTCCATCCGCAGCGTCGGCTGGCCGACGCCTACCGGGACGCCCTGGCCGTTCTTGCCGCAGGTGCCGACGCCGGTGTCCAGCGCAAGGTCGTTGCCCACCATGGTGATGCGGTTGAGGTCGGTCGGGCCGTTGCCGATCAGCATGGCGCCCTTCACGGGCGCGCCGACCTTGCCGCCTTCGATCCGATAGGCCTCGGTGCACTGGAAAACGTATTTGTCCGACGTGATGTCGACTTGGCCGCCACCGAAATTGACCGCATAGATGCCGTTCTTGACCGAGGCGATGATCTCGGCCGGGTCGCTTGTGCCGGCCAGCATGTAAGTGTTGGTCATGCGCGGCATCGGCACATGGCCGTAGCTTTCGCGGCGGCCGTTGCCGGTCGGGCGCATGTTCATCAACCGCGCATTCTGGCGATCCTGCATGTAGCCGACCAGGATGCCGTCCTCGATCAGCACGGTGCGGCTCGTGGGCGTGCCTTCGTCGTCGATGGAAAGCGAACCGCGTCGCGCCGCCATGGTGCCGTCGTCGACCACGGTGACGCCCCGGGCCGCGACCTGCTGGCCCATCAGGCCGGCGAAGGCCGAGGTCTTCTTGCGGTTGAAGTCGCCTTCGAGCCCGTGACCGACCGCCTCGTGGAGCATCACGCCGGGCCAACCGGCACCCAGCACCACGTCCATTTCGCCGGCGGGCGCCGGCACCGCCTCGAGATTGACCAGGGCCTGGCGCACCGCGTCGTCGACGGCGCTGCGCCACAGGCCGGCGTCGACGAAACGCTGATAGGATTCGCGGCCGCCATAGCCATGGCTGCCGGTTTCCTGGCGGTCGCCTTCGCCGCTGACGATCGACACGTTGACCCGCACCAGCGGGCGCACGTCGCGGTAGGTTTCACCGTCGGGACGCAGGATCTCGATCGCCTGCCAGGATGCCGCCAAGCTCGCCGTGACCTGCCGCACGCGCGGGTCCTTGGCGCGCGCATAGGCGTCGATCTCCTGCAGCAGCCTGACCTTGGCGTCGAAGCCTAGGCTGGCGAGCGGATTATCGTCGCTATAGAGCCGCACATTGCTGCGCGCCGGACCATCGGCAAGGTGGCCCGAATAGCCGCCCTTCACGGCACGCACCGAATCGGCGGCGCGCCTGATCGCGTCTTCCGACACGTCGGACGCATGGGCGTAACCGACGGCGTCGTCCTTGACGGCCCGCAAGCCGAAGCCCTGGGCGGTGTCGTAGGTCGCCTGCTTGATCCGGCCGTTGTCGAACACCACCACCTCGGCCTGGCGGTATTCGAGATAAAGCTCGCCATCGTCGGCTCCTTCGAGCCCGTGGCCCAGGATGCCGGACAAGCGGTTGCGGTCGAGCTCGGCGCGATCGATCAAAGAGGCGGGTGCGGTCATGGGCGGGAGTCCGTGGTTGGGCGGCGTTGGGACGAAGATAGGACTGGGTGGCGTGCTTCGCGAGGTGGTTTCGCGGCGCGGGGGCGGATGGTCGCTGGATTCGAGGTTTGCAGCGGTCGCGGGACCCGGGAAGGCGGCGGTGATCGGGGCCGAAATTCCCTGAGAACTCGTGGAGCAGCCCCGGTACGCAGACGATATCGTTGACTTGCCCGCCGGTTAGGATGAAGCGCAGCGGGCGCCCCAAAGCATCGGCGAGCATGTGGATTTTGGTGGTGAATCTTCCTCGCGAGCGCCCCAGGCTCACCGTCGCGCTGAGATGCAGGTTGGAGGATTTCATTCAGAGGGAGTAGCGTTCGCATACTCGGCACGACAAAAAATACTTGTTTATGCCCGTTACTCATCGGAATCGCTTTTTGGCTTGACCGTTTGCAGATATCAATCAAGAGATTCCTCCAAGCGGTAGCGTGAAATGACGCTGAGTCCTGGCAAGCGTGCCACAAGAGCATCATGCATCGCTATGATCCAGGGCTCTTCTTCTTTCAGACTTTGGGCAAGCCGACCATATTCGTAACGGCCTTTGAGCGCCACCATCACTACACGCTGGGCGCTGGGATGAAGAGCGAGAAACGCGTTCACGAAATCATCTACCGGCATTTTGGCAAGCACCGGGGTACGAACGTAATGGCTGGCGTCGGCGTGGCTCAGTGAGACCTGTCGATAGAAAAAATCAACGTCTGATGTCATGTCGGATAGGAGCTGTTTAGCCTTTTCTGGATAGGTGTCTTTAACGGAACGCTCTATTGTCGACATCAAATGCTGGAATAGTTCTTTATATTCTGCGGTTTCGTACTCACAAATTCCGAGGCCGCCCCATCCTTGAAAGCGAATCTCACTAGCATCGTCTAAAGACCGAACTTCTAGCTTTCTTGCCGCATAAACATCATCGATATATTGCTTTCCCTGCGAAACAACGTCGGCTCTCGAAATGGGCAAAATTCCTTTATCCGAGAGAAAGAGGCGCAAGCCAAGGATGTGGAGTATTTCGCCATCCTTCGTGAACGCGCGTTGTTGAAATTGGGTCTCCATCTTCGCTAGGGCTGATTCAAATTCAGCATCGGAGCGCTCAAACCAATGCCAAACGGTGCGCCAAGCCAGTTCATCCGCAACGCTAATAAAGAATCGGCTCGCGTTTAACTCCGCACGAATGGCGTCCGCATCAACAACGCCTCGCATTAGATAGTCGACCAGCAGTTCGTTCGAGAGAATGCTGTCGTCAATATCCACCATCGGATATCGGTCACCCGCAACTGCGATCGGCGTTTTTGCCTTGTCCTTTTCAATCGCAGCCATCAGCCTCGCTGCCATCCCACGGCCCGTGAGAATGTCACTTTCGTTGATACGCGCCGCTTTGAACTCAAAAGAAAGCACGAAAAGAAGCCGCAAGAGCGTTGCCATCGCTTCTCTATTTGCATGATGCTCCGACGAGAGCGTCGTGTACAAGCGTTCAAAATCCCACATAGTCTGCTGCAAGATACGCAGATTGTTGAGATCCGATTGATCGTAGATCGTCGCTATGTCGGCCGCGCTCGCTTTAATGAAACTACGCGCACCTTTATGATCGATGTTCGACACGAAGTGCTTGAACGCATCATCAAATACCGAGTTCACCTGTAGGGTTTTTCCGATCAGCTTTTCTCGCCGTCGGGCGTAATCTTCGTCGGAGCCAATCTCCTTTTCATTGGCTAGTACGATTACCTTCGCGCTGCCGTGTTCGACGAATTGATTAATATATCCAAGGACTTTGTTGATCGGCGCTTCACATCGCTCAAGATCATCAAACACATACACTTTGGCCTTGAACTTGTTCAGAAATTCCTTGATATCCCAATCACCCGGATCAACTTTAAGAAATTTGAGGCCGGCTTTGGCAATCCGACCAGCCACCTTGGCGGCCGATCCCGTCAAAGCAGGAAATGCCGCCTGAAATAGTGCATCATCAATTTCCTCAATGCTCGAAAGGCCGTAAAGGCTTACGTAAACGTAATTGGCGGTGTCCTCGCCGAATTGATCTCTCAGGAACGCTTTCAGAAGGTATGTTTTGCCTACACCCCAAGACCCGGAAATGAGCACTGCAAAGCCTGGGGCATGCGCTAGGTCGAGGTAATAGGTGAGATAATCCCAGACGTGCTTGTTGCTTTTAGCGGCCATGGGGTGTCCGATCTCCCAAGTAGTCGAGAGAATATATTGATAGGCGCCTTGAATCGAAGCAACGCAAATCCACGGTGCTTTGTCTGACAATTGGAGGTCGTCCGGCCGGGCGTCTGAGCGGCCGTCAAAGGTGAAACGCGTTTCTATCCCGTGACGCCAAGCGCCGCTTGATCACGGGGTTTCCCGGCTGGTCCCTTATGCCCTGAGCACGTAGGATGAGCTGAGCGAAGCGATACCCATCACCTCTTCCTGACGCTCGCGCCGCTGTTGATCATGTCTGCACCCCAACTTTGCTGTCTTGCGGAACGCAGTCGCGGCGGTAGTTCGTCAACGGTGATCCGAGACCGAAAAAAGATAGGTATCGCTTCGCTCCACCCATCCTACGGCTGCCCAACGGCCGAACGGTCAATCAAGTGTTCTCATCGCTATTGGCTCCTCGCATTGACGGGGATGTCGTCATTGCGAGCGCAACGAAACAATCTAGCCTCCCCCGTGGCGGGGATTGCTTCTTCGCCCTTCGGGCTCCTCGCAATGATGAGGATTAGGCCCTCACCCCCACGTCGCGAAACTCATCCCCGTCCCGGTCCCGGCCGGCGTCCGATACCCCGGCACATATTCGAACCAGTTCAGATCGATCCCCTCGGCGGTGCCCGCAACCGCCACCCAGTTGAGGATTTCCGATGAGCCGGCATGGAGCTTGTTGCGTGGCATGCTTTGCAGGAAGGCGCGGTCCTTATCGGCCAGCGCCTTGAGGATGGCGCGGTCGAAATCCTCGTCGACCAGGAAGTGGCTCAAGCCCCCGGACGCCAGCACGCCCACCCGCGCGTCGCCGGTGAAGCTCTCGACGGCGCGGCGCACCGCCTGGCCGAGCTTGTAGCAGCGCCGCGGGCTCGGCTGGTTGGGCGGAAAATAGGTATTGAGGAATATCGGCACCACCGGGATCGGCTTGGCGGCATCGAGCACATGACGATGCACATAGGCGACGGCGTGACCTTCGCCCTCGCCGGCGCGCAGCGACTTCGAACTCGCGATATCGAAATCGGCCTCGGACAGGTTCTCGATCAGGTGCTGCGCCAGCGCCGCATGCACCGGATAGTCGCGCGGCGCATCCTGCTCGAAAAAGCCGGCGCGGTTCTTGATGTACCACTCGGGCAGGTGCGAATAGGTGGTGTGCTGGGCGTTGCTGTTGCGGATGGTGTCGCCGTAATAGATCGCGAAAACCGGCCGGCAGTCCTCCAGATAGCCTTCGTTCTGATCGTCGCCGAACACGATCAGGGCATCGAGCGCGGCGGCGTCGACAGCTTCGCGCAGGCGGCGGACCGCGGCGCGCGCGACGTTCTGGCGGGCGACGAGATTCTCCGGCGCCACGAGGTGCGCGAGCTTCGGATCGGCCTTCTCCAGCAAATCCCCATAGGTGACCGGGCGACCCTCCTTGTCGCGATGCTTGATCTTCTGATCGGTCTCGACAAAACGCTGCAATGTCTCATCGGTCGCGAGCAGCATGGGCGTATGGGACGTCCCGGCGCCAAACACGATCCTGGCCATAATGCGGTCTCCGTATCTCAATCAAACAAGCCGCCCAACAAGTCAGCCCATGGCGGCGCCGGCTTTGACGTCAATCGATGTGTACGTTTGCCGCCTTGGCGACGGCTGTCCATTTGCGCCCTTCGGCCGCGATGAAGGCGCCGAATTCCTCGGGCGATGCCGGGTTCGAGACGGCGCCGAGCGTGTGGATGCTCGCCAGCATGTCGGGCGTGCGCAAACCCTCGTTGATGGTGGCGTTGAGCAGCCGGATGATGGCGTCCGGGGTGCCGGCCGGGGCCACGATGCCGTTGAAGGTCGTGACCTCGTAGTCCGGGACGCCGCCTTCGATCATGGTGGGCAGGTCGGGTGCGATCGGGGTGCGGGCGCGGCTCGTGACCGCGAGCGCCCGCAGCCGGCCTTCGCGGATCAGCGGCAACAGGATGGTGATGCCTTCGAAGGTCATCTGGACCTGCTCGCCCAGCACGGCGGTGACCGAATCCCCGCCGCTCTTATAGGGCACGCCGACAATGTCGACGCCGGCGGCGGACTTAAACAATTCACCGGTCAGGTGCGGCAGCCCGCCCGGTCCCGTATGGGCGTAGTTGAGCTTGCCGGGATTGGCTTTGGTGTAGGCGATCAGCTCATGAAGCGTCTTCGCCGGGAAGCCTGGATGCACGACCAGGATCTGATAGCTCTCGGAGAATTTCGCGATCGCCGCCAGTTGCCGGGTCGGATCGTAGCCCGCGCCAGCCGACACCGACGGCAACACCGCGAGCACGCTGGTGTTGCCGACCAGCAGCGTATAGCCGTCCGGCGCCGCCGCCACCACGACCCGCGCCCCGATGGCGCCGCCGGCGCCCGGGCGGTTCTCGATCACGATCGGTTGTCCGAGCTTGGGCAGCATTTGCGATAGTAGCCGTGCCGGGATGTCGGTGGGGCCGCCCGGCGCCGCCGGCACGATGAGCCTGATCGGCCGATCCGGATAGGCTTGGCCAAATGCCGCTCCGCTCGTTGTGGCGCCGGCGCCCGCAATGGCGATCGCGGCCAGCATGCGGATCGCGGGTCGCCACCGAGGCCTGTTGTTTGCGTCATCCATCGGTTCCTCCCGAAATGGAACCCTGTTTGTTCTTATGCCGCGTTGGTCCGGACGTAGCCAGGAGGCGGTCCGGCCGCTGCCATGATAGCGACAATTCCATCGCAGGATGCCGCGCATTTGCTCTGCGCACCCTGCTGTTGTGCGGTCCGTCCAAAGCCTGAACCACAGCAAGTAGGAGTGCAAATATTATGTTGTGTTCATTCCCAAGCGCCGCAGAAAGACATTGTTCGGGGGTTGAGACGGCATCTCGGCGAAGTCTTCCGCAAGCGGCGATGCAAAAGGAAAGCCGAATCGAAGAGGGCCAACTCCTGGCGGATCACGTTCACATGATGATCTCAATTCCACCGAAATACGCGGTCTCGCAGGTGATCGGATTTATCAAGGGCAAGAGTGCGATCCATTTGGCCCCGTGTTTGTGCCCTCTGCGATTGTTGGCGAGACACCAGTGAGCGAGGGTATTATGGTTATTGACACCATATGGTCTATTGCGCCACTACAATCTCTAAATGAAGGCCGAACTGCTCTTCCGCCAACGTATCGACTATGACGACGGTGCAATCGTGGAAATGGTGCTTTGGCGCGTTCCATCGCCAGTTCCATCGTCGGTTCATGGACTGAAATATTCGCTGTTCTACGGGCGTCCCGGCATTCGAGAGGTGGGGTACGATAATGAACGAGGCAAAGGCGATCATCGGCATTTTCAAGGCGCAGAGATGACCTACGCATTCACCAGCATCGAGCAGCTGATGGCCGATTTCTGGTCCGATGTGCGGTCCTTGCGAGGTGGCAAATGAGCGATATAAAGATCACGGTCGGTGGCGCGATGGAAGACGAAGCGTCGCGCCGGTTCGCCGACGCTTGGCACCGCGCCGCGCGCGGCGAAACCTTCCATGAGCGCCACCTTGCGTTTGAGAGCTGGGACGCCCTCGCCCGTGTCTTGACCGGCAAGCGGATGGAACTGCTGCACTACGTCCGTAGGCACGACGTCGCCAGCGTCCGCGCGCTGGCGAAGGCACTCGGACGCGATTACAGCAATGTTCACGCGGATGTCCAAGCCTTGACGGCGGCGGGCCTTCTCGACGCCACGGACGGCGGCGTGCGGGCCGACTATGATGCGATCGAGACGAAGATCGCGATTTGAAATGACGGACGATGAACGGCAACATTATGAATAAGCGGTCCGCCAAAGGCCGCACGCGAGAGGAGATAGTGGATTTGTTCCGCGCCTGTGCCGCCAAAAATGGCCCGATCAACGGAGCGATCGTCATGAATAGTCTGCTTAAAGGCATTGTCGGCGTCGCCGCCGCCTCCGTCGTCGCTGTTCTGGCGTCCGCCGGCCTCGCGGATGCGCAGGGGCTGACCAAGATCAAATTCACGACCGACTGGAAGATCCAGGGTGGGCACGCCTGGTACTACCTCGCCCGCGACAAGGGATACTTCCGCGACGAGGGGCTCGACGTCACGGTCGATCAGGGTGAAGGCTCCGCGGTCGCGATCGGGCGTGTGCTGTCGGGTGCCTATGACGCGGGTTTCGGCGACATCAATGCGGTGATCCAGAACGCGGCCGATCGCCCCGGCGAGCAGCCCGTGATGGTCTATCTGGTCTACAACCGCGCGCCTTACGCCCTGATCGCGAAGAGCGATGGGCCGATCAAGACCCTCAAGGACGTCGAGGGGCGTATCATCAGTGCACCGGCGGGTTCCGCGACGCTGCGCATGTTCACGCCGCTGGCGAAACTCCACGACATCGACACCACGAAGGTGAAAATCCTCAATGCTGCGCCCAACCTGATCGAGCAGATGTTGGTTCAAGGCCAGGCCGACGCCATCACCCAGTTCTCGGCCACGAGCTACATGAATTTCCTGGCCATGCACCTCGATCCCGAAAAGGATTTTCGCTGGTTCTTCTACAGCGACTACGGGCTCGACCTCTGTTCCAACGGGGTCGTGGTGTCGCAGAGACTTCTAAAGGAGAACCCGAAAGCGGTAGCCGGCCTCGTCAAGGCGATCAATCGCGCCATTCTGGAGGTCGTTGCCCATCCCAACGAAGGCATCGCGCTCATCCAGAAACTCGAACCGCTGATCAATGCCGACATCGAGACCAAGCGGCAGGCCTATTTCATCGACCAGCAGATGCTGACACCGGAGACCGAGAAGCTGGGGATCGGTGACCTGAGCGACAGCCGGCTCGCGGCCTCGATCAAGGTCGTCGCCGAAGCCTACGGTCTCAAGCGCGTGCCGGATGTGCGCGAGGTGTTCGTCCGCGACTTCCTGCCTTCGGCGTCCGATCGTGACATCAAGGCCGCGGCGAAGAAGTAAAACCAGCCGGGACGATAAGATGACAAAGGAGGTCCGCCGATGAGCGACCACGATAAATTCATGGCCATCGCGATCGAGGAGGCGAAGGAGGGCGCCGCGATGGGCGAGCAGCCGTTCGGCGCCGTGGTGGCCATTGGGGGCGAGGTGGTGGTGCGCTGCCGGAGCCTGAAGGTGTCGACGTCCGACACCACGGCCCATTCGGAACCCCTCGCCATCAAGCTCGCGACGCAAAAGCTGCGCCGGCGCATGATACCGGAGGCGGTCTTCTATGCGACCTGCGAGCCCTGCCCCATGTGCCTGGGCGCGATCCTGAATGCCGGGATCAAGACCCTCGTGCTGGGCGCCCGCAACAGCGATATCAAGCAGCTCGCCAGTCTCGCGTTCAACTTCAAGGACTATACCTGCGAGCGCTTCGCCGAGATGGTTGGCTGGGACCTTACCGTCGTCGAGGGCGTGCGCCACCGCGAGTGCGTGGCGCTCTATGCCGGTGCGGCCGTCGAGCTGACGCGCTGAGGGCATGCCACGATGAACCAAAACGCCGTCGACAACGTGATCGCTGGCCTGAAGGCCGCAGGCGTGAGCGTCGTCTGTTATCTGCCGGACTCGCTCCTCAAGGAGCTCTATCCGGCGCTCGACGCCGACCCAGACATCCGCACCATCCGGGTCACCAATGAGGGGGAGGGTGCGGCGATTTGTGGCGGATTATTTCTGTCCGGCAAGCGGGCCGCGCTGGTGATGGAGAATTCCGGCCTGCGTGCGTCGATCGAACCTCTGGCCCGCATGGGGATGGGGGCCGGTATCCCGGTCGTCATGCTGATGAGCTACCGCGGAGACCTTGGGGAGAACAACTGGTGGGCCGTGCCGCACGGCATGAACATGGAACCGCTGCTCAACGCGATGCGGATTCCGTTTCGTATCGTCGATCAGGAGGCGAAGATCGGCCAGGCCATCGGGGATGCTTTCGCCTGGTCCTACGCCGCCTATTACCATTCGGCGATCGTTCTATCCGGGAGCGTGGTGCGATGAAGCGCTTCGACTGCATGGCGGCCCTCGCCGCGAAGCTCAAGGACGAGCTTGTCGTCCTGTCGCTCGGCGGCAGCGTCGACGAGTGGTACAACGCCGCACCGCATATGCGCGCCGCGAGCCTGTTCCAGCAGCAGCTCGGTTGCGTGACGCCGCAGGCGTTCGGGCTTGCGGTCGGATTGCCGCACCGGCGCATCATCTCGCTCGATACCGATGGCGGCATGCTGTTCAATCTCGGGATTCTCGCCACGCTGGCCAACGAGCAGCCGAAAAACCTGCTGGTGGTGGTCTGGGATAATGAACGCTACCAGTCGATCGGCGGGCCGCCGACCCATACGGCGTCCGGCCGTGTCGATATCGCCCGGATCGCGCACGGCGCCGGCATCGAGCATGCCTATATGACCCGCACCGTGCCCGAATTCGAGCAGCGGTGCGAGGAGGGGCTGAAGGCCCAATCCCCCTACGTCATCGTGGCGAAAGTCGATGGCGAAGTACGGTCCGGCATGCGGCGAAAGCATAGCGATGGGCGGGAGGACAAATATATCTTCGTCCGCCACATCGAAGCGACCGAGAACATCGTCATCATGGGCCCGAGCGAGCACAACTGACCGCGGCATCAGCCTCCGTCGGTCGTCCCGCGCCGTTACGGCAGCTTGTCGTAGCCGTCGCCGAAGCCTTTCAGCCCCATGGGAAACCCGATGCCTTCCTCCGGGGTCTGGAAAATGAAGAAGGTCGCGGTCTGCCCGGTCCGCAGCTTGCCGACCAGGGTGTCGTCCATCACCACCTCGGCATAGCAGCCGCGCGGCAGGCAGCGCACGAATCCGGCGCGGCCGACGTCGACATTGTCGATCTTGAGCCCGAGGCCGGCCGGGAGCAGCACGCCGAGCGGCGCCTGGACCCGCATCAGGCGCGATTTCTGGTCCGCCGTCTTGAGCACCAGCACCGTTATGCCGACATTGTTGCGGTCCTCGGCGACCACGCTCTGGAACAGCGCGCACTGCTCGTTTTGCGCGCCGGCAGGCGTTTCGCACCGGATCTGCCAATCGCCGTGCACCGATTTCACCGCCCCCTGGGCGTGGGCGGCCAAGCCCGTGGCCGCGATGCCCGCAGCGACCAGGCAACCCACAAGCGCGCCCCGCAACGGCCCCAAGAGCAGCGGCACCAAGTGCGACGGCTCCAAGATACGGCGCAGTAAGCGTACCGCAATTGTGGTGTCGGATGCCGGCGCCCCCGCCAGCCAGTTCTGGCCTCGATTCATCATGGTGCCGTTCCCCGATCTCCGGCGGTCTGCCAAGCCATCCGAATCGCAATGGCGAATCAGCCCTGCGCCTGCCTAGCTTGGCAGGCCGCCGAGTCAAGCCAATGGACCCTCCGAGGTTTCCACAACCTTACGCCGGACGGCGTCGTTGCGCCCTTGCAACAGGAACATAGTCGTACCATCAGGCACATTGCGAGTGCGGCGGTTTTATGGTTCATGAGGCCTGGGATTTCCGGCTATGAAGCACCCCCCAGGCAGGAATTCACCCATTGCGGCCCCCGCCGCAATCGAACGTCAAAATCGCACCATTCTATGGGTTCACGGTGCGGGTTGGCCGCTCGCGGCCGCCATCCAAGGAGCAAAGACGACGATGCCGGCCTTCTTCCGAACGATAGTCATTGCGGCGCTCGCCGCGGCCCTGCTGATCCCCGGGGGGGCGGCGCTTGCGGGTCTCGGCCAACCCACGCCATGGGAACTCGGCCTTCAGGATTCGGCGACGCCGGTGATGGACGACGTCGTCTGGTTGCATGACTTCGTGCTTTATATCGTCACCGCCGTCACGATATTCGTCCTCGCATTGCTCGTGATCATCGTGGTGCGTTTCAACGCCAAGGCCAATCCGACCCCGTCGCGTACCACCCACAATACCCTGATCGAGGTGCTGTGGACCGTGCTGCCGGTGATCATCCTCGTCATCATCGCGCTGCCGTCGTTTCGCACCCTGTTCTTCCAGCTCAACGTGCCGCCGGCCGATCTCACCATCAAGGCGACCGGGGTGACGTGGAACTGGAAGTACGACTATCCGGACAACGGCGATTTCGAATTCGATTCGCTGATGACGCAGGAAAAGGACCTCAAGGGCGATCAGCCTCGGCTGCTCACGGTCGATAACGAGATGGTGGTGCCGGTCAATAAGGTCGTTCGCATGCAGGTCACCGGCTTTGACGTGATCCATTCCTTTGCGGTGCCGTCTTTCGGCATCAAGATCGACGCCATTCCGGGGCGGCTCAACGAAACCTGGTTCAAGGCCAACAAGGAAGGCTGGTATTACGGTCAGTGCTCCGAGTTGTGCGGCAAGGACCATGCCTTCATGCCGATCGCGGTTCACGTGGTGAGCGACGCGGAATTCGCCACCTGGGTGACGGCCGCCAAGAAGAAGTTCGCCGCCGCCCCCGGCCCGAACTCCGTCGCCAGCGCGAACGTTACGGCCGAGTAGGATCGGCGCCACAACTCCAATTGCCCGCCGCGCAACGGCCGGGCGAAAACGGAACCTGAGGAATACAGATGGACACTCTCGCGACAGCCCACGGCGATCACGGCCACCAGACCGGGTGGAAGCGGTTCGTCTACTCGACCAACCACAAGGACATCGGCACGATGTACCTCGTGTTCGCCATGATGGCCGGCGTCATCGGCGGCATCATGTCGATCGCCATCCGGATGGAATTGCAGCATCCCGGCGTGCAGATCTTCAACGAGACCCACACCTACAACGTGTTCGTGACTGCGCACGGCCTGATCATGATCTTCTTCATGGTGATGCCGGCGATGATCGGCGGATTCGGCAACTGGATCGTGCCGCTGATGATCGGGGCGCCCGACATGGCGTTCCCGCGCATGAACAACATCTCGTTCTGGCTATTGCCCGCCTCGTTCGCGCTGCTGCTCACGTCCACCTTCGTCGAAGGACCATCCGGAGCGCACGGTGTCGGCACCGGGTGGACCATGTATGCACCGCTATCCTC
>Ga0116129_1001527_pt1 | contig 12711 bp, 8 predicted proteins | sample June2015DPH_17_2_FD_89732 | JGI IMG/M metagenome (GOLD analysis project Ga0116129, IMG submission 89732) | Peatland microbial communities from SPRUCE experiment site at the Marcell Experimental Forest, Minnesota, USA - June2015DPH_17_10 | ecosystem: Environmental > Terrestrial > Soil > Wetlands >...
AAGTTCCGCCGGCCGCTCCAATGCGGCCATCCAGCCGACCGCGAAGCACTTAAACCTGAATAGCCCCGGAGAATCGTTCATGCGCATCGACGCCTACACCCACTTCATCCCGAAAAAGTTCTTCGAGGCGGTCGAGAAGATCCCGGGCGCCGGCACCGACATCGGCAAGCGCATGCGCGGCGTGCCCTGCATCTACGACCTCGACGAGCGCCGCCGCATTGTCGGGTTGTTCAAGGATTACGCCCAGATCCTGTCCTATCCAATGCCGCCGATCGAGAACTTCGCCGCGCCCGGCCAGGTCGACGATCTGTGCCGGATGATCAATGACGGCTTCGCCGAGATCGTGCGCCAGCACCCGGACCAGTTCCCGGGCTTCGTCGCCCAGGTGTCGCTCGCCTCGCCGGCCGGTGCCGTCAAGGAGGCGCAACGCGCCGTGAAGGACCTCGGCGCCTGCGGGGTGCAGATCTACACCAACGTCAACGGCACCCCCATCGACCGCCCGCAATACGAGGAATTCTGGTCCACGATGGAGAAGCTCGACAAGCCGGTATGGATGCATCCGGCCCGCACCGCCGACCGGCCCGACTATTCGGACGAGAAGAAATCGCTCTACGAGATCTGGTGGACGTTCGGCTGGTCCTACGAGACCGCCGCCGCCATGGGGCGCCTCGTGTTCTCCAAGATCATCGACCGCCATCCCGACCTGAAAATCATCGTCCATCACTTCGGCGGCATCGTGCCGATCCTGGAAGGCCGCATCGGACCGGGCTGGGACCAGCTCGGCGCCCGCACCTCGGACGAAGATTACGTCACCCTGCGCAAGAGCCTGAAGAAGCGCCCGCTCGATTATTTCAAGCAGAACTTCTACGCCGATACCGCCGTGTTCGGCGCCGACGCCGCCACCGTGTGCGGGCTCGCGTTCTATCCCACCGAAAAAGTGGTGTTCGCGTCGGATTGCCCGTTCGACCCCGAAAAGGGCACCGGATATATCCGCGAGACGCTGCGCATCCTGGACTCGCTCAATCTGGCGAAGGACGTGCAGGAGAAGATTTTCTATAAGAACTTGGAGAAGATCACCGGCAAGACGTTTGTGAAGTAGTTGCCGAAGTCCGTTCCGTCCAATTGGCGCAACACGAGATCGCGTAAGGCGGATTGCTGGCGACGACTTGCAGCTTGTATAAAGCTGATAGCGACGCACGATAGGTGCGTCGATATCGCACCCATCGAGCTCGGACATATTTGACCGAATTAACAATTGACGTTCGGACGAAAATGTCCGACAATACGGGCTCGAGTTTGATGGATAAGCGGGCAAGATTCATTGCCGAGCTTCGGCGCGAGGCCAAGAAGCGGAATCTGGCATTCCGAGAGGAGAAGGATAGCGGCAAGGGCGGTCATGCGATGGTCTGGGTGGGCACCGATAAGGTGACCACAGTTCCTGGACGCGAGATCGACCCCAAGACCGCACGCAAGATCAGGAAGGCGCTCGGCCTCGATTAGGGCCTCCGGCGACCTCTCCTGCGAATGATTTAGAGGAGAAAGCCATGCGAACGTTCGTATATGCCGCGCGGTTCGAGCCGGGCGACGAAAGTGGCGTGGTTGTGAGCTTCCCGGATGTCCCGGAGGCGATCACGCAGGGCGACAGCGAAGCTGACGCAATGAAACAGGCGCAAGAGGCATTGGGCTTGGCGCTGTTGACCTATCCGAGGCGCGGCCTCTCCGTACCTGATGCGAAGGCGAAAGGACGCGGTTTGATTCCGATAGCGGTCGAGCCGGAAGTCGCGGCCAAGATCGCGGTGCTGGAGGCGTTCAAGCGCTCCGGCATCAGCAAGTCCGAGCTCGGACGGCGAATCGGAAAAGACGAAAAGGAAGTCCGCCGCATTCTCGATCCCCGCCACAACACGAAATTGGCGACGCTGACCGAAGCTCTTCGCGAGCTTGGGCAACAGCTTGTGATCGGCGTGCAGACGGCCGCGTAGGCAGCAACACCGGCTTATCGATTTGTTCCAACGACGCCGGCCGAGGCGACAGCTGCAACCAACTGGTGACACGCCAATCAGTTGTGTTCCGCCCGTCACTCCTTCCCGACTTAATCCCCCAGCTTCGCTGCTTCAGATCGGAGAAGTTGCCGCGCATAGACGATTGCAGCACCCACAATTCCCCCTGCAAGCCCCATGCGAGGCTTGCCCAGGGAAAATACTGCACAGAAACATCGCCTTGATACGACCGATGCCAGCGACCAAAAAACCACGTTTCGAGTGTTGGGGGATAATAGTCTGGTCTTCCGGCTATGCTCACAAAGAAGCCCAATAAAGCGCCGACAATCCATCCAATCGCAATGGCGATAGCCAGAGCAATTTTATGCTCACGTGGCCATTTTCTCAATTCGGCGGAGAAGCGGCTAACTCCAATTGCTGCGGCGAAATTAATTTCTCGAAATAGTTTCCATCCACCACACCCCGCCAGGATTGGCATCACAATCCACCCGGCACCAACAGGGTGTAGCCGATGCCCTGTCAGGAACTCCGCTCCGCCGAACAGCAACAGTTCTAGCCCCAACACCAAAATGAATCCCGCGACGAAACCGAGGAGACCCTTCGCCACAAGCCGCGCAGCCCCTGGTTCTGAAACACGATCAGCGATCGGACCAGGAATGGTAATGAATCCATTTGCATTGACCGTCGGCTGTATTGCGCCTCGTACTGTGGGAGGATCCGATTTCACAGCGCGATATTTCGCAATATCTTCATCGGTCGCCAGCATTCGATCAAACACCTCGCGAATTTCGTCGGTGATTGGCGTGCCAAGCGCACTTGGGTTGCGGTAGATGGCTAGCAGCTGCGCTCTGAAATCCTTGAAAGTGGAAGCGAGGGAAGCGGAGGGTGCCCTTCCTTCCATCAGGTATTGCTCGAACCCGCGCGCCCATTGTTGATGTTGTTCGGTTCCGATGTCCTCCGGCTTCTTCACACCCAGCCAGGCGAGTACGGTCTGCAAATCGCTCTTGATGCTTTGGGGTCCATCCGGACGCGCGGCATCGCACACCATTTCATCGAACCACAAGTGACCCATCAAGTGCATCGTGGTCGACGCATCTGCCGGCTTGAACAACTCCAGAGTCCGGCGGCCCTCCGATAACGTTAATCGGCCACGCGGTTGGCCATCCCCAATCGGACGCTGTTCAAAGATGCGTTCGCGCGGGCCGCTCTTACAGGGTGCCTTTGTTGCTGCGCCCGCCGATCCCATGGGCGAAACTTGGTCCGTGGCTAACTCTGATTCGACTTTAAGGATAGCGTCTTCGAGCGCGAAACGCTCATGCATAATCTCGGGCTCTGTCGCCGGTGGTTGTCGGGCGCGTAACTGCTCAACGAGGATCACTCGGGCGCATTCAAACAGCGCTTGACGAGCCTCGCCAGTGTTCCTGTCGAGTTTGGACACCGCTCCAGCCATGAGAGGATAGTAATCGGGCATCGGAAGCCATCTCACAAGGTCTTGAGCACGTGAGTTCAGCTAAAGCTATCTTCTCTCTTTTTGGAAGAATCCTCCACGGCAATTTGCAAGGTGGCATTGCGCCGACCGGTCCACCAACCTGAATTCGCCACCAGAAAGGACGCTTTAAATATTGGCACTCCGGCCCATGTTCCGATTCCAACGCAAGCGAACATGCTCTAGCGTCGCGCCATGGATGCCATTCCGTCTCGCGGTCCCGCTGATTCGTCCCCGGCCTCTCCGCCGGGCGACGACAATCGCGTCACGCCGCTGATGGAGCAGTATGTCGAGATCAAAGCCGCCAATCCCGACAGCCTGCTGTTCTACCGGATGGGCGACTTCTACGAATTGTTTTTCGATGATGCCAAAACGGCGAGCCGCGCGCTCGGCATCGTGCTCACCAAGCGCGGCAAGCATCGGGGCCAGGACATCCCCATGTGCGGGGTGCCGGTGCACCGCGCCGACGAATATCTCCACCGCCTGATCGCGCGCGGCCACCGGGTCGCGGTGTGCGAGCAGGTCGAGGACCCGGCCGAGGCGAAGAAGCGCGGTCCGAAAAGCATCGTCCAGCGCGACGTCATCCGCCTCGTCACCGCCGGAACCCTCACGGAGGATTCGCTTCTCGACGCGCGGCGCAACAATTATCTGGTCGCCATCGCGCGGGCGAAGCTCGCCGAGGGCGACAGCCGGTTCGCGCTCGCCTATCTGGACATTTCGACCGGCGAATTCCGTCTCTCCGAATGCGACCGCAACGGCCTGTCGGCCGAGATCGCGCGTCTCGAGCCCGGCGAAATCCTGGTGTCGGACGCGCTCTATGGCGATCCGGAGCTTATGCCCCTATGGCGCTCGCTGCCGGTGGTGACGCCGCTCGCCCGCGACGTGTTCGACGGCGCCAGCGCCGAGCGCCGCCTCGCCTCCTATTTCGCGGTCGCGACCGTCGATGCCTTCGGGGCGCTGTCGCGGCTCGAACTGACCGCCGCCGCCGCCTGCATCACCTATGTGGAGCGCACCCAGATCGGCAAGCGACCGCCGCTGTCGCCGCCGACCCGGGAGGCCGCGGGCGCGACGCTGGCCATCGATGCGGCGACGCGCGCCAATCTCGAACTGATGCGCACCCAGACCGGCGAGCGGCGCGGCTCGCTGATCGCCGCCATCGATCGCACCGTGACGGTGGCAGGCGCACGGCTGTTGGCGCAGCGGCTCGCGGCGCCGCTCACCGATCCGGACGCCATCGCGCACCGGCTCGACGCGGTGGGCCTCCTGGTCAGCGAGGTCGACCTGCGCGCCGACGTCCGCTCCCGGCTCGCGGCGGCGCCCGATCTCGCGCGGGCGCTGGCGCGGCTCGTGGTCGGGCGCGGCGGCCCGCGCGATCTCGCGGCGATCCGCGACGGCCTGCGTGCCGCCACCGAGCTCTCGGCACGCCTCGCCGCCGCCCCGCGGATCGCCGAGCTCGCCGACGCGGTCGAGGCCCTGCGGCGGCCCGATCCGGCGATCGCGGCCGAGCTTGCAACCGCGCTCGCCGACGAACTGCCGCTGTTGCGGCGCGACGGCGGCTTCGTCGGCGCGCATTACCACGTGCCGCTCGACGAGACGCGGGCGCTCCGCGATGAATCGCGCCGGATCGTGGCGGCGCTGCAGGCGCGCTATGCCGAGGAGACCCAGGTCCGGTCGCTGAAAATCCGGCACAACAACGTGCTCGGCTATTTCGTCGAGGTCACGGCGCAGCACGGCGACCGGTTGATGACCCCGCCATGGAACGCGACCTTCATCCACCGCCAGACGCTCGCCGGCCAGGTCCGCTTCACCTCGACCGAGCTTGGCGGGCTCGAGGCCAAGATCGCCAATGCGGCGGATCGTGCGCTGGGGCTCGAACTCGAAATCTTCGACCGCCTCGCCGCCCAGGTGGTCGCGGCAGCCGAGGACGTCAAAGCTGCGGCAGGGGCGCTCGCCGCCGTCGACGTGGCGGCGGCGCTGGCGACGCTCGCGGTCGAGCGCGGCTATGTGCGGCCGGAGGTCGATGCAAGCCTCGATTTCGTCATCGTCGGCGGCCGGCATCCGGTGGTCGAGCAGGCGCTGTCGCGCGACGGCGCCGAGCGGACGCATTCCTTCGTGGCGAACGATTGCGACCTGTCGCCGCCGCCCCCTCCCTACCCTCCCCCGCAAGCGCGGGAGGGTAGGGAGGGGGCCGGCCGCATCTATCTCATCACCGGTCCCAACATGGCGGGCAAGTCTACTTATTTGCGCCAGAACGCCCTCATCGCGGTGCTGGCCCAGATGGGCAGCTTCGTGCCGGCGAAGCAGGCGCGCATCGGCGTCGTCGACCGGCTGTTCTCCCGGGTCGGCGCGGCGGATGATCTCGCCCGCGGGCGCTCGACCTTCATGGTCGAGATGGTGGAGACCGCCGCGATCCTCAACCAGGCGAACGAGCGTTCCCTCGTCATCCTGGACGAGATCGGGCGCGGCACCGCGACCTTAGACGGCCTCTCCATCGCGTGGGCCGCCATCGAGCACCTGCACGAGGTGAACCTCTGCCGCGCCCTGTTCGCGACCCACTTCCATGAGCTGACCGCGCTGTCGGCCAAGCTGACGCGGCTGTTCAACGCCACCGTGCGGGTCAAGGAATGGCATGGCGACGTGGTGTTCCTGCACGAGGTGGTGCCGGGCGCGGCCGACCGCTCCTACGGCATCCAGGTGGCGAAGCTCGCCGGCCTGCCGGCCGCCGTGATCGAGCGCGCCAAGCTCGTGCTCACCGAACTGGAGGCCGAGGACCGCACCTCGCCGGCGCGCCATCTCATCGACGACCTGCCACTGTTCGCGTCGCGCCCGCATGCCACGGCGGCGCGCGCCGATCCGGCCGCCGATGCGGTCATCAAGACGCTGGCGCAACTGCATCCCGACGAGATGTCGCCGCGCGACGCCCTGGAGGCGCTCTACGCCCTCAAGCTCAAGGCGAAGCCGGGCGGTTGAGTGCGTCGGTATGCGCCGCGAAGCCGCGGCGGCGCAGGACGAAGATCAGGATATTGATGGCGACCGACACCAGGAGCGCGAGCGCAAGGGCAAGCGGCGCCCCGAGCGGCACCACGGCAAGATGAAGCGCCAGGATCGCGGCGCCGAAACCCACCAGGCCCCACATGGTGTTGGCGATGATGGTGGCAGTGGCGGTGCCGCCGATGCGCGGATGCAGGATCAGCATCAGGCTCAGCATCACGATGGGGAACACGGCGAAAATGCCGGTGAGCTTCGGTCCGGCATTGGCGCCGAGCATCACCACGGCGCCCACCAGCGCCGCCACCAGCACGGCACGCAGCGGAATATCGAACCAGCGTCGCCGGATCGCCGGCACCCGGGCATGCAGATATCGCTGCGCCATCCACACGCAGGCCGCATAGGTTGCGACGCAAAGCGCGATGGCGCCGGTGAGCGACCACGGCGTGGAGCGGATGACGAGGGCGCAACCCAACCACGATCCGAGCGCGATCGCAATGGTGACGAGGAATGCGTAACGCTGCGCCGCCAGCACATAGGCGATACCGAACACCCCGGTGGCGGCATGCACCGCGAGGCTCGCCACCGTGCTGTCGGCGATGAATTGGGCGTCGTGATCGAGCGCGAGCAGGATGTAGGCCGGCCCGGCCGCGATCGGCAACGTCGCGATCATGGCGCCGATCAGCGCACCGACGCGCTCGGCGATGAGCGAGGCGGTGACGACGACGGCGGCGGTCGCCGCCATCTTGACGGCGAGCACGAGAAGGAAGGCTTGTTCGTGGGGCATTGGGGATGCTGCAGGAATTTCTTCTCGCACAGGCGTATTTGTCGCACAAGCGTTACGGGCCGGTTCGATACTGCGCATTGTGCGTCGTCCGGATGTCACATTTTCGGCGCGACAAGATTTTCAGTACGACATGACTTTTCAACGCAACATGGCATTCGAATCCGAAATCCTCACTTACGCCTCGTGGCGCGATCCACCGTGGAAACGCTGGGCCATGCGGGCCATCGAGAATCTGTCGGGACGGCGGCGGCTGCTGCCGATCTATCGGGTGTGGCGAAGCCAGGCTGGCGGCCAGCATCCGCGCCTGATGGGGGCGCTGCTCGACATGATCGGCACGCGGCTCGACATCGATGCCGCCGCCTGGCCGGTCTGCGTTCCGCCGCAAACGCCCCTGCTCATCGTCGCCAATCATCCGTTCGGCATCGGCGACGGCATCGCGGTGCTGGCGCTCGCCGAGCAGCTCGGCCGGCCCTTTCGCATCCTGGCCAACAGCGACCTCATGACGATTCCCAAAATGCGGTCCGTCATCCTGCCGATCGACTTCTCCGACAGCCGCGAAGCCATCAAGACCAATCTCGAAACCCGTCGCGAAGCCGGGGGTCTGCTGAAGGCAGGCGTGACCATCGTGATCTTTCCGGGCGGCGGCGTGGCGACCGCCGAAGACCCCTTCGGCACCGCGGAGGAGCTGCCCTGGAAGACCTTCACGGCGCGGCTGATCCAGCAGGCCGAGGCGTCGGTTTTGCCGGTCTATTTCGAGGGCCAGAACAGCCCGCTGTTTCACTTCGTGAGCCGCTACAGCCTCGCGATCCGGCTGGCGCTCCTGGTGTCCGAGTTCCGCAACTTCATTGGCGCAACCGTGAAGGTGCATATCGGCGCCCCGGTGCGGTTTGCGGATTTGCGGTGCAAGGGACACCGCGGCGCCCTGACGGCGGAACTTTATGCCCGGATCCATCAGCTCGCGCCCGCGGCGCGGCACCTTTCGCTCGATCAGCTCAAGCCGCGCCCGCCCGGGGCGCGGCGGCGGTATCCCTGGGAGCCGCCGGTCCGGCCCGCGGCTGCAATCGAAATGTCGCACGACGCAGCTAATATTTGATCGGCTTTGATTCGCATCGAGGCCCAGCAAGAGGCACGTGCAGCGTTGATTGCCGAATTGATGATTGGCGCCGGTGCGGTCACCACCGGCGGCTTCGCATACGCCCGCAGGCGCCGCACCAGGCTCTATCGTGAGCTGGAGGAGCGGTTGGCGGATATTTCGCGCGCCCAGGCCCTCGACCTGAAGGCGATCCTGCGGCGCCCGACCCCGGATTTCGCCGATCGCCTCGCGGTGGCGTCGAACCTGCTGCCGGCCTCCCTCTTCGACGCGCTGGCGGCCGAAGCCGAACGCCTGGTGGCGCCCGAGCGCAGCTTCGTGCCGACCCACAAGAAGGGCGGCACCGTTGCCTACGAGACCCTGATCGAGCGCGCCCCGACCTTCGTGGCGTTCTACCACTCCCCCGATTTCCAAGAGTTCATCTCGCGCCTCGTCGGCGTCGCGGTGCAGCCCACCCCGATCCACGACCAGAGTTCGCTCTCGGTGTTGTCCTACGACAAGCCAGGCGACCATATCGGCTGGCACTATGACCATAATTTCTACCGCGGGCGGCACTTCACCGTGCTGATCGCGGCGAACAATGTGGGCACCGCCGACAACGGCCTGAGCCACGCGGTTCTGATGGCGCGGGTCGCCGGGCACGAAATCAGCATCAGCACCGCGCCCAATACGGCGGTCGTGTTCGAGGGCGCCCACGTCCACCACAAGGTGACGCCGATCCTCGATGGCGAGCGGCGCCTCATGCTGAGCATGACCTATTGCACCGATCCGCGGTCGTGGTGGTGGCAGGGGCTGTCGCGGCGCATCAAGGACACCGCCTTCTACGGAATCCGGGCGCTATGGACCTGAGGCGTCGTGACGGCGCCTGAACCGGCGCCGAAATGCCGCCGCCGGGAGAAATATTGTCAATTATTTTAACAGTTTAACCGATAGTAGGCGCTCCCGTTTTGCGGCATCGCAACAATTCCGCTCGCCTGCGAAATAGCGCGGCGCGCCGTGACACGGCGCCCTGCCTCGGCTATCGGATGATGCATGTCCCATGCCCTCAAGCTTGCCGAGCCCACCGTCCTGTTCGACGCCGACACCCTGGTCGACGAGTTTCGCGCGCTTGCGAAGTCCTATGCGGGCCGCGACGGCGAATTGCGAAGCGCCGTCGCGGCGCGCCTCAAGGGGGTGCTGACAGACGGACGAGCGGAAGCCGAACGGCTGCTGCTGAAGGACCGCCATGGCGGGCGCTGCGCCGCCCGGCTGTGCCATATGCAGGACGAGATCATCCGCGCCATCTACACCTTCGCGGCCAAGCACCTGTACCCGTCCCAAAGCCCGTCGGAAGGCGAGCGCATGGCGATCGTGGCGACCGGCGGCTACGGCCGCGGCCTGATGGCGCCGGGCTCGGACATCGATCTGCTGTTCCTGCTGCCCTACAAGCAGACCGCGTGGGGCGAACAGATCGCGGAAGTGATCCTCTACTGCCTGTGGGACATGGGTCTCAAGGTCGGCCACGCGACGCGCTCCATCGACGACTGCATCCGGCTGTCCAAGGCCGACATGACGATCCGGACCGCGATCCTGGAGGCGCGCTATCTGTTTGGCGACCGCGCCCTCTATGACGAGCTGGTCACCCGCTTCGACAAACAGGTGATCCAGGGCACCGCGGCCGAATTCGTCGCCGCCAAGCTCGCCGAACGCGAGGAGCGCCATCGCCGCAGCGGCCAGTCGCGCTACCTCGTCGAACCCAACGTCAAGGACGGCAAGGGCGGCCTGCGCGACCTGCACACCCTGTTCTGGATCGCCAAATACGTCTACCGGGTGCGCGAGCCCGAAGACCTGATCGCGCAGGGCGTGTTCGACCGCGGCGAATACCGCCTGTTCCGCCGTTGCGAGGACTTCCTGTGGGCGGTTCGCTGCAACATGCATTTCGTGACCGGCCACGCCGAGGAACGCCTGTCGTTCGACATCCAGCGCAGCATCGCGCTGCGGCTCGGCTATACGGAGCGGCTCGGGCTGCGCGAGGTCGAGCGCTTCATGAAGCATTATTTCCTGGTGGCGAAGGAGGTCGGCGACCTCACCGCGATCCTGTGCGCGGCGCTGGAAAACCGGCAGGCCAAGAGCGTGCCGATGCTCAACCGCGTGGTGGCGCGGCTGCGCCCGCGCGGCCGGCGGGTGCTGCGCGAAAGCAGCGATTTCGTCATCGACAACAACCGCATCAACATCGCCGATCGCGAGGCGTTCGCCCGCGACCCCGTCAACCTGATCCGCATGTTCCGCCTCGCCCAGCGCCATGTGCTGGCGTTCCATCCCGACGCGCTCCATCGCGCCACCCAATCGCTCAAGCTGATCGACAAGCCGCTGCGCGAGAACGTGGAGGCCAACACGCTGTTCCGCGAAATCCTCACCTCCAAGAACAACGCCGAGATCGTGCTGCGGCGCATGAACGAGTGCGGCGTGCTCGGCCGCTTCGTGCCGGAGTTCGGCCAAGTGGTGTCGATGATGCAGTTCAACATGTATCACCACTACACCGTCGACGAGCACCTGCTGCGCTGCATCGGCGTGCTCGCCGAGATCGAGGCCGGCACCAACCCGGAATACGCGCTCGCCAACGACCTGATGCGCACGATCCAGCCGAACCATCGCGACATGCTCTACATCGCGATGTTCCTGCACGACATCGCCAAGGGGCGCGTCGAGGATCATTCGATCGCGGGCGCCCGCATCGCGCGGCATTTCTGTCCGCGGCTCGGCTGCACCACGGTCGAGACCGAAACGGTGGCGTGGCTGGTCGAGAACCATCTCGTGATGTCGACGGTCGCCCAATCGCGCGACCTGTCCGACCGTAAAACCATCGAGAACTTCGCCTCGATCGTGCAGTCGCTCGAGCGCATGAAGCTGCTCACCATCCTGACCACGTCGGACATCCGAGCGGTCGGCCCCGGCGTCTGGAACGGCTGGAAGGCGCAGCTTTTGCGCGCGCTCTATTACGAGACCGAGCCCGCCCTCACGGGCGGCTTCTCGGAAGTCGACCGGGCGAGACGCGTCGCCATGGCGCAGGCCGAATTCAAGACCGAACTCGCCGACTGGCCGCCCGCGGAGGTCGAGCGCTACATGGCCCGCCACTATCCGGCCTATTGGCTCAAGGTCGATCTACCGCACAAGATCGCCCATGCACGGTTCGTGCGCGACGCCGAGCGTGACGGCCGCACGCTTGCCACCAATGTGGGCTTCGACGCGGTGCGCGGCGTCACCGAGCTCACCGTGCTGGCGCCCGACCATCCCTGGCTGTTGTCGTTCATTGCCGGCGCCTGCGCGTCGGCGGGGGCCAACATCGTCGATGCCCAGATCTACACCACGACCGACGGCATGGCGTTCGACACCATTGCGATCACCCGCGCGTTCGATCGCGACGACGACGAGGCGCGCCGCGCCGACCGCATCGCGGACGCGATCGAGAAGGCGCTGCAGGGTGACCTCGGCCTGCCCGAAATGGTGGCGAAGCGCTCGGCCCCCAAGGGACGGATCCGGGCGTTCGCGGTGGAGCCCGAGGTCACCATCAACAATCAGTGGTCGAACCGCTACACCGTGGTGGAAGTCAGCGGCCTGGACCGGCCCGGCCTGCTTTACGAGATGACCACGACCTTGTCGAAGCTCAATCTCAATATCGCGTCCGCCCACGTGGCGACCTTCGGCGAGCGCGCGGTCGACGTGTTCTACGTCACCGACCTGATGGGCGCGAAGATCTCATCGCCCACCCGCAATGCCGCCGTGAAGCGCGCCCTGATCGGGGTATTCGCGCTGCCGCAGGAAGGCGCGGCGGCGCGGCGCGCAGTGGGAGCGTAAGGGCGCATGAGGCGTACCGGCTGATCCATCGCGCGCTCACGGGATGTAGGTTGAATACACGTAATCTTGGTCCTTCTTCGGCTGGTGACATTCGAAGCATTGCTTGGTGGGATCCGTGACCAATGGTTTTTTTGGATCACCTCCCGCCCAGGCCTGGAAGCCCCAGCCTCCCGTCGAGGCATACTTCTTCTTGTCCTTCAGCATGATGGCTGCCGCCTTGCGTGGACCTTCCACGTAGGAGCCATCGGAGATGGTGAATTCGTGCAAATCGACCAATAACACGGTCTTGTCCGGATATGGTTCGCCTTTCTTGAGCGCGGTCTCTCCGGTCGAATTGATATAAACGTTATGCATTCCGCCCATCGCCTCAAAGAGAGGGCTGCCTTTGTCGATGACCATGGTGTTGACGTGGTACCAGTAGCGGAAGCTCGCTGGGAGCTTGAGATCGCCGGCAGGCTCCGCGGCGAAGGCGGTGATAGAGCCCACAGCAGCCGCGGCCAACAGGCCCAGCCCAGCGCTCCTCTTGACC
>Ga0116129_1001528_pt1 | contig 12702 bp, 11 predicted proteins | sample June2015DPH_17_2_FD_89732 | JGI IMG/M metagenome (GOLD analysis project Ga0116129, IMG submission 89732) | Peatland microbial communities from SPRUCE experiment site at the Marcell Experimental Forest, Minnesota, USA - June2015DPH_17_10 | ecosystem: Environmental > Terrestrial > Soil > Wetlands...
AAACTGCAACGACCGCGCCGGCAACTGATTCGTGATCCCCACCAGCGGAGCGCCAAACCCGGCCGCTGGCGTCGAGCCGTTGCCATATGTCCCGCTATAGCCGACCTGGTTCACGTGATTCAGCACGTTGAACGCTTCCGCCCGCAGATTGACATGCAAATGCTCGCCGATTGTGAACGGGCGTTCCAGGAATGGAGACACATCATAAATCGGATTCCCGCGGCCGGTGTCGCGTCCGATGACCACTCCGTTGATGACGGGACGATCGGTCGTTGCGCCGGTGTCGCCGCTGTTAGTGGTTCCTGTGACCACGTTATACGGCAGCCCTGAAGCCAGCGTCATCACTCCGCCGAAGTTGATTTTGAACGGCAGGCTATACACGCCGCTCAATACAAATCGATGCCGCTGATCGAAAATCGCGTTACCATTTTCGATATGCCCCGTGAAGTTCGCATCGTTCGGATTCTGGCTCGTCGTGTCCGGATCGACGTTATCGATAGTATGCGACCAGGTATAGCTCGCCAGCATCGAGAGGTGGTTTCCGAAACGGTGGGTGAGGTTCACGTCGAGCGCGTCGTAGTATGCATACCCATCGTTCGAGTCGGTCTGAATCACGGAATAAGGCGGCTGCGGATTGGTCGCCGCGTTCGGATTGCATGTCAGATGTTCCTGCGCGTACCAATAAATCCAATAAGGCCTCGTGCAGTTTGCCGCCTGCGCGGAGCGGATCTGGTTGGGCGCGGTGCGGATGAAGGGCGTCGGCGGATCGACGTCCAAAGGCCGATTGATACGCAGCGTGTGGGAGCCGACATAATCCACCGCCAGCACCCATTTGGGCGCAATCTGGCGCTCGATGCCGAACGTCCATTGCTCTGAATAAGGATTGTACAACCCGTTCTGATACCCGATCAGGGTATTGGTCGGGAAGAACTGATTCAGGAAAGCGCTATCGCCGGGACGCACATAAAGACTCCGCAAAGGCGCCTGCGCACCGACCGGAAAGGCCGGCAGAGGCGCGTCGGCAACGTTGGTCGGGAAGCCGATCTGGCCAGGCGTCGCGACGTAATTGAAGACTCCCGTCGGGCCGGTGAGCGCGTAGTTAGCCTCGGAGTTATCGACGATCTGCGAATAATAAATGCCGAAACTACCGCGAAACACCGTATTTTTCCAGTTGTAGGCGAAGCCGGCGCGCGGCGCGAAATCTTTGTTTGAATTGGTGAACGTCTGGCGCTCATACCGCAAGCCGAGATTGATGGTCAGATTCGGACGCACCTTCCAGTCGTCTTGAACGAACAGCGACCACAACCAGTCGTCGACGGTGTAGCTCGCGTTGCCGTAGCTCTGGGTGTAGCTTTTCACGTTGGCGATGTTGCCGAGAAACGCCTGGCTCTCGCAAATGGAAACGGCCTGCGTGCAGGTGTTGTAGATGAACTCACCGTCGTAAATCGGTCCGCCGAATTCCTTGCTGTCGCCGCCGGTGTGCGCCAGAATGCCGTCGCCGCCGAACTTCACCTGATGATTTCCCCACACCGCGGAAAGCGTATCGCCGATTTCATATTGCCGGTTCATCAGCAGAGCCGATTGCGATGTGCCGCTGGCGAACGTGCCTCCAGTCGAGATCGGGACCGAGAATTCCGTGCCGTAAATCACCGGATCGAACTCGGTGATGGGCGAGGCAAGCTGGAATTGTAACCGGACATTATTTAGGAGCGTCGGACTCAGCACCGCGGTCTCGCCGATTTCGTTGGTATAAGTGCGGCGATGGAAAATGCGATCCACGCTCGGAAGGCTGTTTCCGCCCACGATTCCATTGGGATTCGTATCGGTGAAAATATCAGCGTCTAATCGATAAAAAACGTTGTTTTTGTCGTTAATTTGGCGATCTAAGCGCATATAAGCGAGCCATCCATGATATGCACCCTCGAAAACAGTGGGGTCGAGAGGGGAAATAACAGGCGAACCCTTCTCCTCCCGGCTGTTCTCTCCCGAAATGAAAAAACGGGTTGTCGACCCCAGTGGTCCGCTCAACGACAACGCGGTTTGGCCTAATGAATCGTTGACGATATCGTTTCCACTGGCCCCATTGGCCGCAGTAAATCCGGAAAGCGCGGCTGAAGTAGCGTTAGGACGCCAAAGTTCCAGCGCCTCGCCATGAAACTGCTCGCCCCCGGATTTCGTAATGATGTTCACCGCGCTGCCGGTGCTGGCGCCGTATTCGGCGGAAAAGCCGTTATTCAGGATTGCCATTTCCTGCACCGCAGCCAGCGGGATGTTGCTGAAAATAGTCTGTCTTCCCCAACTGTCGTTGCCGTTGGCGCCATCGATCTCAAACCAGGTCTGCCGGCGGCCGGCGCCGTTGGTGGTGAACAGATCCTCGTTCATGAAAACATCGCCTTGATTGATCGCCTGCCGATTCGCGGCGTTCAGCAACGGCAGGTAGGTGATCCTCCGATTGAGCAGCGGAGTTTCCTCCATCTGCTTAGCGTCCAGAATATCGCCCAACTGCGGGCCATCTGTTCGCACTTCACCCACTGCGCCGGTCACGGTAACGACCGTTTGTCCTCCCGCGGCATTGAGTTGCAGGTCAACGGCGGCCGTCGTGCCGCCAGCCAGCGTGACATTGGCCGGCTTCATTTCCGCGAAACCCTGCTTGGTCGCGACAACATCATAGCTACCCTCGATCGGCAATCCGGCGATGGAATAATTTCCGGAATCGTCGGTTTGCGTGGTGCGTTTTAGGCCGGTAAAAGTATTGGTTACCGTCACTTGCACCAAGGGCACCGCGGCATGGGTTTGATCGCTCACCTGTCCACGAAGAGTCGCCGTATCAGGGGTTTGTGCCGGCAAAAGGAACGAGAAGAGACACATCAAGAACAGGAAGCGAGACATGGTCTCATCAGGGTAGAAGACCGGGCGGGTCTACTACCATAGATCGTAGATCTTCTAGTCGAGCAGTTTTTCCAGCAATTGATGCACGATGCGTAGGGTGACGGGATTCACGGCGATGGCGGCGATGGTCGCCGCGCCGAACATGGCTACCAGCACTTCGGCGCGAGGATTCACTTCTCTTACCGGAGCGGCGTGCAGCAGCCGATCGACGCGCAGGGATAGATCTTCGTCAGCTTCGACCAGTGACGTCACAAGCGGCTGCGGCCCCAGTCCCGATTGCAGGCGAGCCACCTGAACCAGCGCCGCCGCCAGAGTGAGGGATCGATCGGCGTCGCCTTCCGCCGCGCAGTCGTCGGCGGACCATTCGGAGCATTGGACCCACGCCTGCTCCAACCTTCGCAACGCTGGAAAAATGGCTGGCGCGAGCAGAAAGAGCAACCGCTTTAAGTTGTCGCGGGACACGCGATGAGCACGCTCATGCCGCAGAGCGACAGCCAGTTGATCGGACGAAAGCCCGCTCATGGCACGTTCGGAGATCAACAGGCGCGGATGGACGATGCCCGCCAGAGCGAGCCCAGCGCTTTCCCGGACGATCCAGACTGTTTCTCCTTCGAGGCTCGCTTCCCGCCCCCCGCACTGCCGCACGTAGAGAGCGGAGCGAATCAGCGCACTCAGCGTTTTGAAGATCGCGAGAGCGCAGAGGCAGGCACCGAACAGCGCGGCGGCAGCGCACGCGACACCGACTTCTTCCTGGGCCACGCGAGGCTCGAATCGAAGATAGCTCGGCACGCACAGCGCGAATACGGCCAGCGTCGAAAGTGCGGTGGGAAGCAGCCTCAGCGCGAACAACATTTGCGCGGCGTGCTGCGGGCGCATGGTTCCGGCGCGCCGGATTGCCGCCGGAGCGATGAAAGCTATCAGCGCGCCGATCAATAACTGCAGCCAGAAAAACGAGGCGCTGGAGAGCAGCAATAATCGGGCTCCATAGGAAAGCGTCATGATTTCCTCCGGTCGAGTTCCTTGCGCTTGATCTTGATCTTCCGTTCCAACTCGTCGAGCAGACCGGCGTCACGGCCGACCTCATCTAACAAGCAAGATATCAGGAGCTCGCCCGATTGTTTCGGGCCTGCCAGAAATCCCGCCACCAGTTGCCCGGCGCGCTGGCGTTCCCAATCCGGGCGCGAGAAGCGCGGCGAATAAATAAATGCCCGATCCAATTTACGGCGATCGAGCAAACCTTTCTTAAAAAGGCGATCGAGCGTGGTCATCACGGTGGTATAGGCGAGCGGCCTGCCCAGCTTCTCCGCGACGTCTCTCACGTTGCTTTCGCCGCGGGACCAGAGAATGTCCATGACACCGGATTCCAGGTGACCCAGGGCAGCGGGCGTTGGCGAGCGCTTGAAAAGACGCATTACGATTAAACACACAGTAGCGCATTGGCGCGCGAGGTACAACGGCCATGTCGCGGTCCGTGTCAAACGCGTGAATTCGCCCTGCACTCCCTTGTTGTTATCCTGAACGGTTAATTCCGAATCATGCTTCGCTACGCCGCCGTCGATATTGGGAGCAACTCCACTCGCATGATTGCCGCCGAGGTTCCGCCGGGGGAGCAGCCTCATGTGCTGCTGTCCGAACGGGTGGTGACGCGCCTCGGCGAAAGCGTTTTTCGCGACGGCCGCATCAGCGCGCAAGCCATGGAAGAAGTGGTGCGCGTCCTGGCGCGGATGGCGGAGACGTATAAGAAACTGGAGATCGCCGGGGTCCGCGCAGTGGCCACCAGCGCCGTGCGCGATGCATCGAACCAGTTGGAATTTTTGGCGCGCGCGTCTGCCGCGTTGGGAACTTCCGTCGAAATCGTATCGGGACGGGAAGAGGCGCGGCTGATCCATCGGGGCGTGGCCAGCCGCTGGCCGCAACCGGGCAAGCGGGTGCTGATCGTCGATATCGGCGGCGGCAGCGCGGAGATTATCGCCGGTGAGGACGACCGCATGATCGACGCGGTTTCGAAGCCTTTGGGCGCGGTCCGGCTGCAACAGATTTTCCTTCACACTGATCCGCCCTCGCCGCGCGAGTTGCATCAGATGGCGGAATTTGTGGATCAGAAACTGGCCGCAGCGGTCGAAAAAATGGGCACCAAATGGGATCGCGTGATCGCCACCTCGGCCACCGCGGCCGCCGTCGTCTGCGCGGTGAACCGCGTAGCTCGCAATCGCCGCGATCAGGCGGACAGGCTGCGCGCGTCGACGGCGCAGATTCGCAAACTGTATCACAGGCTGTCTGAAGCCGATCTCGCCGGGCGCCGGAAAATCGCCGGCATCGGGCCCAGGCGTGCCGAGATCATCGTTGCCGGAGCGGGAACCCTGCTGCGGATTCTGGAGCGATTTCACGCGGCGTCTGTTTACTATTGTGCGGCTGGAGTGCGCGATGGAATCCTCGCCGATATGGCCGCGCGCGGCGTAGGAGGCGAACTGGCGAAGCTGGGGCGGGAACAGCGCAAGGAAGTGGAGCGCGTGGCGTCGCGATTCGGCGTCGTGCTGCCGCATGCGCGCAAGGTCGCGGGATTTTCGCAGACGCTATTTTCCCGGCTGGAGCCGCTGCATCAGTTGCCGCTGGCGTATGGAAGATTGCTCGAAGCGGCCGCCTATTTTTGCGACACCGGCCATCACGTCAACGATTCCGGTCATCACAAGCACGCCTATTACATCGTCTCGAATGTCGATTTCAGCGGATTCACGAATCGCGAGCGCGTCTTTATCGCGACGCTGTGCCGCTACCATCGCAAAGCGATGCCATCCGCCGCGCACGCCGAATATCAGATCCTGGCGCCCGATGACAAGCGGGCGTTGCTGCTGCTGATTCCTGTGCTTCGCCTGGCCGATAATCTGGACCGCAGCCGCGATCAGGATGTCGAAATCGCATCCTGTGATACTTCCAACGGCCAGGTGATTTTGAAAATCACATCGCCGCGAGAGCCCGACTTGGCCGAATGGGCGGCGGCTCGCGTTTCGGACGCCTTTCGCCAGGTTTACGGGCGCAGCCTGGAAGTAAAATACGAACGCCCATGACCATTCGGCTGGCTGCGCATGCGGACCTGGATGAAATTCGAGCGATGCTGCGTGAATACGCCGCGTGGCTCGAAGTCGACTTGTGCTTTCAGAATTTCGAACAGGAACTGGCGGAATTGCCGGGGGATTACGCGCCGCCGCGCGGGCGTTTATTAGTTGCGGAGGGCGCGGGGTGTGTTGCGCTGCGTTCTATCGATGACGAGATTTGCGAGATGAAGAGGCTCTATGTGCGTCCGGAGCAGCGCGGGTCGGGGCTGGGAAGACGGCTGGTGCTGGCGATCATGGAAGAAGCCCGAAGCATCGGGTATCGGCGCATAAGGCTCGACACGATGCCGAAGATGGACGGCGCGCAGAAGCTGTACGCATCGCTCGGCTTCCGTGATATAGCCGCGTATCGGTACAATCCGGAGCCCGGAGCGCGCTTCTTGGAGCTGGAACTTCTTTAACGCTCTACCTGCATCTGGTGCTTTCTTGTGGGGCCGCCAATATTGGCCGCCCCACAAGGAGAATGCATGCGCTCACGCGAACGAACTCGCTGCGACAGGCCTCCTCATATTCGTGAGGCGGACGCCCGTCCGCGCCGGACCTATTGGATTTTCTCAAACGTGAGCATGTATTGCGTCTTTGGAATATGCTCGCGCTTCGACAGCAAATGAAATCCATTGTGCTCGATTTCGGCTGCCACGTCGTCGCGTTCCAGGCGAATGTGGCCGGGGCTGGGGCTTGCTGACTTGTAGTAGTCGACGACCACCAAATGCGCCCCCGGTTTGAGCGCGCCGCGAATGGCGGCCAGCATTTTATCCGGGTAGTCGAAATGATGATAAACGTCGAGCACCAGCGCGATGTCGATGGAATTCGGCGGAAGCTTAGGGTCGGTGGTTGTCCCCAGAATCAACTCGGCGTTCGGTACATTTTTCGCTTTGGCGCGTTCGAGAAAATCGGTTTGAATGTCTTCGCCGAACACCTTGCCGGTGGGGCCGGTCGCGCGGCTCAGAAAGGGAAGCATGTAGCCGGTGCCGGTGCCGATATCGGCGACAGTCATGCCGGGTTTGATGTTCATCGCCGCGACCAGCTCCTCCGGCTTCTGGCGTCCATCGCGGTGCGGATCGTCGAGGCCAGCCGCGACTTTGTCCCGGCCCTCCTTCGTTTTGTAGCCGCTATTGGCGGTGTCGGCGACTTGCGCCCATGCGCTTAAGGTCAGCAGAAATGCGGCGAAGATTTTCATAGGGGTAACTCCATCGGCATGGCCAGCGGTGGTTCGATCAAAAAATTCAATTCCAACATGCGCGCGATGGCCGCGCGAATGGATTGTTCTGTCGCCGGTTCCACCGTGATTACGAAAGGCAGATCGCGCCAGTCGGCTTTGGGCAACTGCAACACCGCGTCGATCGAAATGCCTTCGGCGGCCAGCGCGGCGGCGAGTTGCGCGATGATTCCAGGACGATCCTGGACGCGGAATCGCAAATAATAGGCGGACTTGCTCAGCGTGATCGGAATAGGTTTATACTCGCCTAGACTCGCATGGGCGAACGGCGAAACACGCTCCGGACTCCCCGACCGAATCTCCCGCGCGACGCGCATCAAGTCGCTGACCACGGCCACTCCAGTGGGATGCGGACCCGCGCCGCGCCCGTAATAAAAAGTATCGGCGCCATATTTTCCGCTCACCCAAATCGCGTTGTAAGCCCCGCGAACACTGGCCAGAATCGTCGATTGCGGAATCAAAGAAGGGCGCACCGAAAGAATCAGGCCGTCTGGAGTCTGGCGTGCTGCGCAGATCAGCCGGATGGTGTGATGCAACTGATGCGCGTATTCGAAATCGACAGGAGTGATGCGGCGAATGCCCTCGGTATAAATGTCGGCGGGGATGATTTTCTCTCCGAACGCGAGGGCTGTCAGAATGGCGAGCTTCGATCGCGCGTCGAAACCGTCGACATCGGCCGATGGATCCGCTTCGGCGTATCCAGCGCGTTGCGCTTCGCTAAGAACGTCGTCGAAGGAAGCGCCGCGCGTTTCAATTTCAGTGAGGATGAAGTTGCAGGTGCCGTTGAGAATTCCGTAAAGCGTATTGATGCGGTCGCCGGAAATTCCCTCGCGCAGCACCGCGTGAATCGGGATCCCCCCGGCGACACTGGCCTCCATCGCGAGGTTGATGCCGGCGGCGATGGCGCGATCCCACAACTCGGCTCCCGCCAGCGCCATCAGTTCCTTATTCGCGGTGACGACGGATTTTCCGTTGGCGATCGCGGCGTCGATGATTTCGCGCGCAGTGGTCGCGCCGCCGATCAGTTCGACGACCACGTCGACGCCGGGATGATTCACCACGTCACGCCAATCAGCGGTTTTCAGCGCCGAATCGAGCGCGGCGGGTAGATGCTTGGTCGCGATGCCGCGGCTGCACACAGCGGCGACCCGGAGGGGGAACCCGAGCTTCGTTTCGATATGCGCGGCGTTTTCGGTGAGGATCGCCAGCGTGCCTTCGCCGACGTTGCCAAGTCCGATCAGGCCGATATTTACGGGCTGCATGTAGTCTTTTAATGTACGACGAGCCGGAACTCCACCACCAGTACCAGCGCATCGGCCTTGACCTGAACGTCGTTCAAATCGAAGGAAGCCAGCTCTGCTTTATACGATGCTCCTTCGCGAGCCTGTTCAAAGATTTTGCGCGCCTGGTCCTTCACATCGATCCTTACATCCTTGGCGAAAGCCTGCATCAGCGCGGCGCGGACGCGGCGAATGTAATAGGAATCCTTGGTCGTTGTGACCTTCACATCCTTGAATCCGATCGCGCCGTTGCGAGCAGTTGGCGTGGCGACAATCGTCAGGTCGAACGAATCGCCCAGGCCGATGCAGCCGATCAATGTATCGAAAGCGGTGCGTCCACTGAAGCGGGCGCTGACGCGAAGAAGTCCGTTGTCGGCCCCGATGCGAGGCTTCTCCAGATACGCGAACTGGCATTTCGTGGCCGGCGTTCCGCGCACGTATTTACGGCCCTCCTGGGTAAAAATCTGCTCGCCGATCATTCGTTCCAATGTGTCGAACCGCAGTTCGATATCGGCTGCGAAGCAGGGAGCGGCGGCCGCCAATAACAGAAGAATACCGGTGGCCTGGGCTCTCATGCGCGTCTGTATCATTGTAGGTGATGACACGAATTTTTCTTGTGTTCGCCTTGTTGGGGATGGCGCAGCAGCAGCCGCCCCCGCCCCCCGACGATCAGCTTCCCAACGGCAAATCGCGGCAGGAGGAAATCCTCAAGCTGGATCACAAGAAGAACCTCGAAGACGCCGCCGCGATGGCGAAGCTCGCCGAAGAAGTGAGCGAGGATCTGGAAAAAGGCGACCGATTCGTGATGCCGCTCAAGACGCTCAAGAAGCTGGATGAAATCGAACGGTTGGCGAAGGCCGTCCGGGGCAGGCTCAAGAAATACTGAACGTGCTACCCTCAAAACGTTTACCCGCCATGCCCGCCACACGCGAAAAATCACAACTCATGAGCGCCTCTGAAATCGACCGGACCCTGGTCCGGCTGGCGCACGAAATTCTGGAACGAACAGCCAATTTGGATAAGCTCGCCTTCATCGGCATTCGCCGCCGCGGAGTTCCGCTGGCACAGCGCCTGGCGAAGAAAATCGAGGATCTGGAACACCGCAAGGTGCCCGTCGGCATTCTCGACATCAATCTTTATCGCGACGATCTGTCCACCGTCTCCCATCAGCCGGTTTTGAACGCGACGGACATTCGGTTTGAAGTGACCGGCAAAGATATTATCCTGATGGACGACGTTCTTTATACCGGCCGCACCATCCGCGCTGCGCTGGATGCGTTGTTCGATCAGGGCCGCGCCGCGCGCGTACAACTACTGGTGCTGATCGACCGCGGGCATCGTGAAATTCCTATCGAAGCGCAATTCACTGGCCGCATGGTGCAGACTACCGACAACGAAATTATCGAAGTGAAGTTCCAGGAAATCGATAGCATGGAGAAAGTTTTGCTGGTGGAGAAAACGGAATAATGCGTGCGGGCCTGTTAGGCATTGAAGGCCTGACGCGCGAACAGATCCAGACGATTCTGGATCGCGCGCGCGATTTTCAACCGAAGCCGGAGCAAGGCTTCCGCAAACTCGATTTGCTGCGCGGGCGAATGGTGGTGAACCTGTTTTTTGAAGCGTCCACGCGCACCCGGACCAGCTTCGAAATCGCGGCGAAGTGCCTGGGGGCGGACTCTGTATCGATCACCGCGCAGGCCTCCAGCGTGTCAAAGGGCGAATCGCTGGTGGATACCTTGAATACCCTGGCGGCCATGCGGCCTGATGCCATCATCATGCGTCACGCTGCGTCTGGAGCGCCGCATTTTCTGCAAAGGCATATGGAAACGCCGATCATTAATGCGGGCGATGGAACGCATGAGCATCCCACCCAAGCGTTGCTGGACGCGCGGACCATTCTCGATCGCCGATTGTCCCTCGAAGGTTTACGCGTCGCGATTATCGGGGATATCGCGCACAGTCGTGTGGCCCGTTCGAATGCCTATCTTCTTTCGAAGTACGGCGCGGAGATCGTGTTGTGCGGCCCCGCGTCCCTGCTGCCTCCGGAACTGAAGCAGATTGCCCCCGGCGTCACTCTGACCACGCGCATGAAGGAAGCAATCCGCGATGCCGACGTGATCATGATGCTGCGCGTGCAACTGGAGCGGCAGCATGAATCGGCGTTTCCGTCGAGCGAGTATTTTCAATACTACGGTCTCCGTCTGGAGCATTTGCGGCTCGCCAAGCCGGATGTGATCGTGATGCATCCCGGGCCCATCAACCGTGGCCGCGAAATATCTTCGGAGGTCGCGGATTCGCAGAAATCGGTAATCCTCAATCAGGTGGAAAATGGAATCGCGATCAGGATGGCTGTGCTGGAAAGGGTGTTGAGTGATCGCGTTATTAATTAAAAATGGCCGGGTAATCGATCCCGCGTCGGGCCATGACGCGGTGGCCGACCTATTGTTGGAAGACGGCGTGATCGCCGGGATCGGCCATGACTTAGCAAAGCCAGGGGCGGAAGTTTTCGACGCCACAGGGCTCATTGTCGCACCCGGTTTCATCGACATGCACGTGCATCTGCGCGAGCCTGGAGCCGAGCACGCGGAGACCATCGAATCAGGCGCCCGTGCCGCGGCGGCCGGCGGATTCACGTCCATCGCGCCGATGCCGAACACGTCTCCCGTGAACGACAGCGCCACCGTTACCAGTTACATCGTGGAAAAGGCTCGCCGTCACGCGGTGGTTAACGTCTGGCCTATCGGCGCGATCACCAAAGGCAGCGCGGGCGAGGAACTGGCTGCCATCGGATCGATGGTCAATGCGGGCGCGGTGGCGATTTCGGACGACGGCCGCCCGGTGATGAACGCGCGCGTGATGCGTCGCGCCATGGAGTTCGCCCGCAGCTTCAACATCCCGGTCATCGATCATTGCGAGGACCTGCATTTGAGCGCGGGCGGCGACATGCATGAGGGTTTTGAATCCGTGCGTCTCGGCTTGCGCGGCATTCCGGGCTGTTCCGAAGACGTGATGGTGGCGCGCGATATTCTGCTCGCCGAAGTGACCGGCGCGCGCTATCACGTGGCTCATATTTCGTCGAAGCATTCGGTCGCGATGGTTGCCTTTGCGAAATTGAAGGGCCTGCCGGTAACCGCCGAAACGACGCCGCATCATTTCGCGATATCCGATTCAGACATGCTTCCGTACGATAGCAACTTCAAAATGAAGCCTCCTTTACGGTCGCATGGCGATGTCGGCGCGGTGGTGGAAGGCGTGGTAAACGGTGCGATCGACGCGATTGCCACCGATCATGCGCCGCATCCAGGTAGCGAAAAAATGCAGGAGTTCGAAAAGTGTCCCTTCGGAATCATCGGCCTCGAAACCGCGCTAGGAGTGTCGTTCGAGCACCTGCTGCATCCGAAGAAAATCAATCTGAAGCGCTTCGTGGAGCTATTCACGACAGGTCCCGCGCGAATTCTCGGAATACCGCGCGGAACGCTCGCACCCGGCGCCCCAGCCGATGTGACGATTTTTTCGCTCGACCGCGAATGGACTTACGACGTCAATAAGTCCTTCTCGAAAAGCCGCAATTCCCCCTTCGACGGAAAGAAGTTTTGCGGTGGTCCGGTAGCGACAATCGTAAACGGAAAGATCATCTGGCGGGCATAATGCGCCTTTTCAAGTCCGCCGTGGCGCACTACAAAATCGACCGCACCACTCCCCCATCCACCCGCAGTGCAGATCCATTCGTCGCCGATGATAGCGGACTCGCCACGAACGCCACCAGTGCCGCCACTTCTTCCGTCCGCGCGAACCGCTGAAGCAAAGGCGACGGCCGCACCGTTTTGAAAAATTCGAGCTCCACGCTCGCCGCGTCGGTTTTCTGCGCCTCCGCCATGCTCTTCACGAAATCGCCGACCCCTTCTGACGCGGTCGGCCCCGGCAGAACGGAGTTCACCGTCACATCTGTGCCTTTCGTCGTCTCGGCAAGCCCGCGCGCAACCGCGATCTGCGCCGTTTTCGTCATGCCATAGTGAATCATTTCGGCCGGAATCTGCACCGCCGATTCGCTCGATATGAAAATGATGCGGCCCCAGTTGCGCTGCTTCATACCGGGCAGATATTGGCGGCTCATACGAACGCCACTCAGCACGTTGACCTCGAAAAATCGCCGCCAGTCCTCGTCGGGAATCTCCTCGAACGCCTTCGGCTCGAAGATGCCCAG
>Ga0116129_1001530_pt1 | contig 12693 bp, 11 predicted proteins | sample June2015DPH_17_2_FD_89732 | JGI IMG/M metagenome (GOLD analysis project Ga0116129, IMG submission 89732) | Peatland microbial communities from SPRUCE experiment site at the Marcell Experimental Forest, Minnesota, USA - June2015DPH_17_10 | ecosystem: Environmental > Terrestrial > Soil > Wetlands...
CGGAACATTACGAAGCGCCTCGTTGAGGTAAGGCTGCGGGTAATACAGCGCATAAATTGCAACGCCGACGATGAGTACCGAGAATACCGGTTTGACCGTGAAGATGCGGCGAAACTCGTTCCGGAACGCCTCGAAAATGTCGGTCATACATGTGCCTCGCCAGGACCGGGCGACGCAATTGGACCGCCTGTTCGCTGGGCGGCAGAACGGGCACTGTCCAGCCGCCATGCCAGCATTCCACCGAGACCGACGGTAAAAATGAGCAGCACCACTAGCGGCTTCCAGGACAGATCGACGGGCGTGCCACGCACAGTCTGATCGACACGCGCGATCAGATACCAGGTGCCAGGCAACAGGGCGCCCCAATCATAGGCAAAGGTGTTCATACCCAGACGTGGAAAACCTATTCCCATGAACCCGAACGCAGGCGCAGCCAGCAGCGCGCCGATGCTGACGCCGCTCGCTGTTGATTTCAGAAATACCGCGAGCAATGCGCCGAGCAGCAGGCATGACAAAACGAACAGCAGCCCGGCGATGATCAGCAGCCAGCTATGCCCACGCAGCGGCAGCCCAAACCCGGTGATCAGCACCGTGTCGGAAATTCCCAGCACCAGCATAAACAGGACCAGGTAGGGCAATATCTTGCCCGCCATGGCGGGCCACAAACCGCCGCCAAGCACGCGCAGGATCCGAAGCCGATGAGGCGTTTCGACATCGAGGCCGACCGAATAGGCCCCGGTCGTTACCATGACGACCTGCAACACGGCCGGTATGAGTGCCGTCAGCAGAAAGTAGACGTAGTTGAGCGCCGGATTAAACAGCGCGTGGGTCTGGACAGGGATCGGTTGCAGGTCGGCCTTGGCGATTTCCAACGGCTCTCCCTGCTCCGACCGCAGCGATAACTGGATCCCCGCGGCTGCAGCGGGGACTGCGGCATTCACGCCACGAACGGTAAGATTGCCGGTCGTCATGGTTTGTGTGTTGTAGAAGAAGACGACCTCGGGGCGACGACCGGCGAACACGTCTCGCTGAAGATTTTGAGGCAGCATCAGCAGGCCGTGGACTTTCTCCGACAGGATCATCCCGCGTCCTTCCGCAAGATCACCTACGCGCACGGCCACCGCGGTATCGGGCGTGGCGTTGACCATGCGAATGATCGTGTGCGACAGATCCGATCCGTCCAGATCGAGCACGGCAATCGGCAACCGCGTTGCCAACCCCGCACTGAAGATCGCAACCAGAAAGACCATCTGAGCCAACGGAACGATCGTCGTCAAACCCAACAAAAAAGGTCGCCGTCGCAACCAGCCGACTTCTCTCCAGAAAACCAGCCAGAAGCCGAGCCGAATAGTGCGACGTGACAGCATATCACCGCCCTCGATTGGCCCAGGCAACGATTGCGCTCATTCCCAGTCGCAGACCGTCGACGGGACTTTCAGGCCTGGCGCGCACTTCAAAGGTGCGGAGATCGAAATCGCCCGTGGCGCGCGTCGCGCGCCACGCGGCATATTGGCCCTGAACGTTGATCATGGTCACGTGCACCGAAACGATCTGGGACTTCAACGCCGGCACGACAACGTCGAATTTGTCGCCGATCTTCAGGCCCCCAAGCAAATCCTCACGCAGGTTGAACGTGAACCACAGATTGTTCATGTCTATCAGCGAGAAAAGCGGTGCGCCTGGACTGAAGTTCTCGCCTAGCGCCGCGATGCGTGTCGTCACCTGACCGGAGATCGGCGCGCGAATGACAAATTCGGCCACGTCGACGTCACGCTGATTTAGCGTGGCGCCGGCCTGCTCGACCTGGGCCGCCGCGAGCGCGCGCTCCTCTTTGCTGGCGCCCTGCGCCGCAAGTTGCTGTGCCGCGTCTGCCGCCCGACGCTTTTGGGTGGCCATCGACAGATTTCGGGTCGCTTCATCGACACGAGCCAGCGGCACGTTTCCGGTCTTGGCTAGTTCGATCTGACGGTTGTAGGTCTCCTGGGCGAGTATTTCATCGGCCTTTGCCGCATCGAGATCGGCCTGACGCTGAGCGACCGTTTCGGGACGGATGCTGTTGATACGCTCCAGGTCTGCCTTGGCGACCGCCAGCGCAGCGCGGGCGGCGAGCCGGGCCGCGACCAATTGCGGGCTCTCCAACTCCGCCATGACGGCGCCGCGTTCCACGGTGTCGCCAACATCAGATTTAAGCGCGACGATCCGTGCCGAGATCCGCGGGCTGATGTCGACGCGATCTGCCGAAACTTCACCCTGAACAGTCAGCGGCGGCGGCCTGGTCGCAAACCATATCATCGCGCCGAACGCCGCGACGACCACCAACCCAACCAGCCCCCGAACCGTCTTGCTCATCGTAGTATCCTTCAAAGGGGTTCAGGCGTCGAAATCCGAAAACCGCATCCCGTATATTTCCCATTTTGATGTCGATCGCAGGTACCGGGCGGCTAATCTGGTAACCCAGCTATTCGCAAGCCCGCGAGGAAGCGCTCTCGGTCTGTCTGACGGCGGAATGGCCGCGTCAGTCGCGGGTCGGCCAGAGTGAGGCTCGGCAACAGCCGCATTAAACCGTCGAGCCCGGTGCGCGCCTCTGCCATACGCCCGAGATGCGCAGCAGCCGCGGTTAACGTGGCATGCGAATCGGGGAAGGATGGATTAAAGTCGATCGCCTGTCTGGCGCAGTCCACCGCTTCCGCAAAGCGCTCTGCATGTAAATGCGACCACGCACAACAAGTATGCCAAATTACCGTCAAGTAATCGCGCGGACTTAACCGCATGGACTCCTGCAAGGCCTCAAGTGAAAGATCTGGCGCGCCATTGAAGCTGTAAGCGGCGCCGAGGTAACCGCGCGCGAAGCTCGAATTCGGATCGAGTTCGATCGCACGATGAAGGCGCCTGATTGCATCATCGTGCTGATAGTTGAAGAGCTCATGAACAGCGAGCGCGGTCTGCGCGGCCGCGTCCCGATCGTCAGCGGCGACCGCGCGGCGAGCCGCTTCACCCATCCGGTCCATGGCGACCGCGAGCGGCTCTTTCGTCCAACCAAAAAGACCACCCATATGCCAGTTGTAGGCGAGATCGGCGAGCGCCATTGCATTGGCTGGATCGAACTGCAGTACCTCGTCGATCAGCCGGATCGCTTCGTTGCAATCTGCGGGGGTGAAACGTTGGACGTGCCAATGGGCGCGCATCATCCGCTCCCATTGGCCAAGCTTGGCGACTTCTTTCCCCTGCGAGCGCTGAATCTCAGCCGCTACAATTCCTGGCGCGATTGCCCCGATGATGTTACGCGTGATCTCATCTTGGACCGCGAAGATATCTTCGAGCGCTCGATCGAAACGCTCCGCCCAGAGGTGGTGACCGCCGTTGGCTTCGATCAATTGGGCCGTTATGCGAACACGGTTGCCGGCTTTCCGGACGCTGCCTTCGAGCACGTAACGCACACCAAGTTCTCGTCCTACCTGACGTATATCGGTAGATTTTCCTTTATAGGTAAACGAGGAATTCCGGGCGATGACGAACAGCCACCTCGCTTTGGATAGTGCCGTGATGATGTCTTCTGCGATGCCATCGGCGAAAAATTCTTGGTCGATGTCGCCGCTCATATTCTGGAAAGCAAGGACTGCGATCGAAGGCTTCTCGGGAAGCGAAAGGGAAACCGACGTCTCCTGGTGGGGCCCGGGCTCGCTCTGCGGTGGCAGCCTTGGCTCCGCAGCGAGCCCGACCTGAAGCGAATATACGCGGATTGGATCGATGATGTTCTTCAGTCGGGTAGCGCCGAGGTCGCTGACCGCTAGATCGAGCCGTGCCTTGACTTGGCGATAGGCATCTTCAGAAAGGCAAATGCCGCCGGGCAGAGCTATTCCCTCGAGACGGGCCGCGATATTGACGCCGTCACCCATCAGGTCGCCATCGCGCTCCTCGACGACATCGCCGAGGTGAATGCCGATGCGAAAGTCGATACGCCGCTCGGGCGGTAAACCCGCATTACGCTCGACCATTCCGTTTTGTATTTCGATCGCGCAGAGCACCGCGTTCACGACGCTGCGAAACTCGACCAGCACCCCGTCGCCGGTCCGCTTTACAACACGCCCATTGTGAACGGCGATCGTCGGATCGACCAAATCGCTCTGGAGCGTCCGCAGCCGAGCCAGCGTGCGATCTTCGTCCGCACCCGTGAGCCGGCTATATCCGACAATATCGGCCGCCAGTATCGCCGTGATTTTTCGTGTGTCGCTCATGCTGGAGCGGACTTTTGCTCGGGGCGATATCCGCTGGCCAGTTAAGCCGTGCAAATAGTTAGTAATGTCTCGCTCTTGATTGATGCACCGAGGCCGCATATCGATCGGCACTTGCCGTCAAATTTGCAGCCGCTGTGACACCCTGAACGTCACAGTTTCGGAGATCCTGGTTTCGAACAGAGGTCGTGCCTTTTCTCGCCGAAGCAATTAGCAGCTTTTTGGAAGGCTTTACTGGCGCATCCGACGTTGAGCGACCTAAAGAATTCAGAGGATTGCCGGCCCGACGACTCACATGTCGACGGTTATGGCCGGGCAGCGTCTACATTTTCGGAGAAGTGCGATGCTCAATTATCCAATCGTCAACAATCATGATGACTTGACCAAGATCGTGGACCTTATCCTCAGTGAGACGGGGTTGGATCGCAAAGACCAGGGAGGAACGCTGACATTCGCAGGAATGGATCCTATCCGCCCGACGCACATCAAGGTCGGCTGCGTTTCTGCAGCTGTGACGGCAGCGAACGCAATCGCCAGCGCAATCCTTTGGCGCAAGCGTACCGGACAGAGTCAGGACATCCATGTCGATCTGCGAAAGGCCTATGTTACACAGAGCGCATGGCAGGACACCCTGGCGGATTGCACATTGATCAACGGCGTACCGCAGATGTTCGGCGGGAATGTTGGGCAGTTGGGCACCAATATCCTGCCGACGCGCGACGGGCGTTGGGTCGTGCTTACCTCACTCTATGCCTCCAATACTGAACGGATCTGCGCTTTGCTCGACTGCGGGATACTTCCCCTGCAACTCGAACGCGCCACCAGAAAGTGGGACTCGGAAGATCTGGAAAGGGCGGCACAGGACGCCGGTGTACCTTTGGCGATTTGTCGCACACGCGCGGAATATCATCGCACAGAACAGTACCAGCAGAACGTGGCTACTCCCCTCATCCATATCGAAAAGATCGGCGATAGCGCGCCTGAAGCTTTGCCCAACGGACCTCGGCCGCTTTCTGGACTACGGGTACTCGGCATGGTTCATGTTGTAGCCGGACCGGCGACGATGCGCCAATTGGCCGCCCAGGGGGCTGATTGCCTTAACCTGAATACGCTGGACTGGATTGAAGAGCCTACCATATATCTGCAGTGCGATGCTGGTCTTCGTCAGACTTATCTGGACGCGCGTATCGATCGCAACAAAAAGCCGATTTACGAACTCGCAAAGGAAGCCGACGTTTTCGTCGAGAATCTACGCCCACATCTAGCTGGCCGGCAGGGATTTTCGGCCGAAACACTTGCGCAGCATCGCCCAGGAATCATCTACGTCGAGATGAAGCTCAATTCACGAAAGGGCCCCTGGGCTGATTGGGCGGGCTACGACTTCACGGCAGCGGGGCTGACCGGCATGTTCTGCGACATTGGTTCGGCCGATCAGCCCCAGTTGCCGCATGGGGTCAATGTCATCTGCGACTTTCTAACCGGTTATCTGGGTACGATTGGCGTGCAGGCTGCGCTGCTTCGTCGCGGCACCGAGGGAGGCAGCTACCGTGTTTCTGTAAATCTTGCACAGACCGTCATGCTCGAGCAGGCCATTGGGCTTGTCGACAATGCGACTCTGCTGAAGCTGGACAGTCTTGGGCCCGATCACAAACCTATCAAACCAAATCTTCAGACGGGACAAACATCCTTCGGCGAGTTCACGCGATTGGGCTCGCAAGTCGAAATGTCGAAGACTCCCGAGTTCTGGGCAGATCCGATTATCAGTCCGATTGGCTCCAGTCGACCGGTGTGGCTGCCTCGTTGAACGGCATTTGAAAATATCAAGCACAGGAACATCTCTAGAATGGCCGGGGAAGACGAGTTGGGATCTCCGCCCGGCCACTCCTGCGTTTTGAGAGCGATCGCCTCGCCGCCAGAAGTGGGCACTCGACTTCGGATTAGCGCCGTTGTTCCACTGGCCTCGCCGTGAACACGCGAGCTTGCCCGCCACCGCGCCTTGCAATTTTATCCAGTCACCGCGGCGGCCTCGAATTACAGCAACGCGTTAGGCGCTCGGGCTGAACTTGGAGGCGTTCAACTCCAGATCGCGCATCAGCGTCGCGCGATCAGCGCTTTCGGCGTCGGTCTCGCGCCAAGGGCAACCGAGTCGATCCCTGAAGTCGTCCAGCACGAGGTAAGTGTCTCGCTCGGCATCGTGGGCACAATGGACGGGGTACGCATGGCAAGACCCCTTGACCTCGCGAAATTATGTTAGGGCGATCCCGACGGGATTTCGGATCAGAGCCGGGTTCGATTCCGGTCGGGCGATTGGGGACCGGAACGGCGTTGGGAGTGCCTGCTGCCGTGGCACCTGCTGTTTTATTTTTGCCAGCTAGTGGCACGTCATCTTGTTGGTATTTCCGTTGGTATCGACAGTCATAGACGATTAAAACCAATGCAAATTCAAATTGTTAGGACATTAGGCGATTGTCGGCCAGGGGCACCAAGCTTCGCCCCGCTTCGCGAGCTACGGCGAGGCAAGCCAGTTCGATTCTCACGTATTGAACGAGCAAAGCACAAAGCGCGTCCGGCCCGTTTCATTCGATCGATGCGTCAGCGCGGGCCGTCGCAAGCAATGAAGGAATTTTAAGGAATTGTGCCTACAGCGGAGGAGCATCTGATTCCCTCAAGGCTCTTCATGTCCGTTTCGTCCATTGATCGGTATAGCGAAACCGAAATGTTCGATCTGGCGCCCGTTTCGCTCTGGATCGAGGACTATAGTGGGGTACGGGCACTGTTCCAGGAATGGCGCGCGGAAAACGTCACCGACATCAAGGCGTACTTGACGGCAAATCCGGATCGGGTCCGGCGCTGCTCCGAGCGCATCCGTGTCCTGAAGGTCAATCCCAAGACCTTGTCGCTGTACGGCGCCCGCGACCTCGATCATTTGATGACCAATTTCGGCCAGGTGCTCCGCGACGATACGTTCAAGAGCCATGTCGAGGAACTATCCCAACTCTGGTACGGGCAGACCAGCTTCTCCAGCAATACGGTCAATTACACGCTGACCGGCAAGCGTCTCGATATCCAGCTCAGCGGCAGGATCCTTCCCGGCCACGAACAGAGCTGGGACCGCGTCATGGTGTCGATCGAGGACGTAACCGAGCGAGAGAGCGTCCGGCGCGACCTGCTTAATAGCCAAAATTACGCCCTTGGCCTGTTCGCCCATTCGCCTGTATCGCTGTGGGTGGAGGATTTCAGCGGCGTGAAACGCCTGATCGACGACGTGCGCAGCCGCGGCGTCGAGGACTTTCGCGTCTTCACCGATGTCCATCAAGAGTTCGTCTCGCGCTGCATCAGCGAAATCCACGTCATTGACGTCAACAGCCGTACGCTGGAGCTGTTCGGCGCGGCCGACAAAGAAACCCTGCTGCGCAATCTTCCGAGGATTTTCCGCGACGAGATGGAGCCGCCTTTTCGCGAACAGCTGATCGATCTGTGGGCCGGCAAACTATTCCAGCAGCGTGAAGTGGTGAACTATGCACTGGACGGCACCAAGCTTCATCTGCTGCTGCAATTTTCGGTGCTTCCGAACCACGAGCACGACTGGTCGCGGGTCCAGGTCGCACTGACCGACATCACCGCGCGAAAGAAAGCCGAGACCTATCTCGAATATCTTGGCACCCATGACGTGCTGACGCGCACCTTGAACCGCTCGTTTTATGTCGACGAACTCAATCGGCTGGAACGCAAGGGACCGTTGCCGGTCACGGTCATCGTTGCAGATCTTAACGGACTGAAGGCGGCGAACGATGAACTCGGCCACGCGGCCGGCGATGCGCTGTTGCGCCGGGCGGGCGAAGTGTTCGAATCGTTGGTCGAAAAGCCTGCTTCGGTCTCGCGTATCGGCGGCGATGAATTTGCCGTGCTGCTGCCCGGCACCGACGCAGTGGTCGGCGAGGCGGTTCTCGCTTCGCTGAAGGAACTCATCGAGATCAACAACCAGTTTTATCCTGACGTTCCGCTCAGCATCTCGACTGGAATCGCCACCAGCCGGCCCGGTGACCGGCTGGAGCAGGTGGTCAAGCGCGCCGACATGAAGATGCTGCACGCCAAGCGCATGTACTATCTTCGCTCCAGCGAGAATCGCCGCAAGACCACCGCCGCTTAGGGCAAGGCGCGACCAACGGCTCAGCCGGCCGATCCATTTCCTGATTTAATTGTCAAACAGCCATCGGATCGCCCGATCCGGGCCTCGTGGTTCGAGACGGCGCTTTCGCGCCTCCTCACCATGAGGGTTTGGCTTCGCCCGCTTGTTTTAGCCTCATCCTTGAGGAGCGACCGCACCCGAGCAGGCACACTATGAAGCCAGACGGGTTCTTTAGTTTTTCTTTAAGATTTTGGCTTATTCCGAAGAGATAATTGACCTGAGCCACCGCCGTTCTGGCGTGGATGTATCGGTTCGGTGTCGCCAACGTTTTTGAATCTGAAACATTTTTTTGGGTCTCCAAATGGCCATGCTTTTCCTGGCATCCCGCGAGTACCCGGTGGTCGACTACCAGACGATGGCCGAGCTTGTTGGACATGAAAGGTTGTTTCGAACCACGAACGGTGTGTTCTGGCTGCATATGTCCTCCGACGGGAAAGCAGGCACGGAAGAACGCATCATCCGGTTGACCGCACGCGACGCCATCACGTGGCTCAACGAAGCGCCGGAACAGTTCGGTTCTTTCTGGGAGTTTGCAACAGTTGCACGACCCGATCACGCCGTAGTCCATGGGACTTCAGCGCGTGCCATTGTCCGGGCTGAAAAAGAATGCTGACCGAGTTCGACCGGAGCACGATTGCCAATATGACGGCGGCGCTGGATTTCGTTTGCAAGAAGATCAGCGCAGACGAAGACAGCAACGAACTGCGCAAGCGCATTGCGGACGAGCTGATGCGCAGCGCGCGAACGGGCCGCCAAACGCTTGCCGAACTTGAAAATGCGGGAATGAAGATCGTGGAAGACACGGCGAAGCCGAAGCGATCCGGCTGGTTCGCGCGGTGGCAAAACCGAAATTGATCGCTATTCGACGCTTCGCTTATTTGGGGAAGGCGACACGCGGAGCATATTATCTCACGTCGCCGCGCATGCTTGAGTCGCTGCCAATATGCAGTGGCATTGCGGAACCACGTCTGCGAATTGCGGCTCCGATGAGCCACGTTTGTCAGCGACAACAGTACCCACCTGTATTTTATTACGACCCATCAGAAGCTGACGAGCCATAAACAGAACTTTAGGTGTTCGCGTCTAACATCGACCTATGGTTGAAGACCGGGCAGCACCCCGTTACCGAGTCAAGAAGCTTGCCTGGATCGAGCACGGCGGCGACAAACTTGCATGCACGGTACGCGATCTGTCGCTTACCGGTGCGTCGCTGGAAGTTTCCGATCCAAGGACCGCCCCCGAAACATTCACGCTGGTTATCCCGGAGGACGGGCTGAAAATAGCTTGCCGGTTGGTCCGGCGCACAGAATTTCGGATAGGCGTCAAATTCGAATAGGCAGCGCCGGCATCGAGCCGGTCATGGCGGATGATCGTGTCCTCGGTGCAGCCGCGAGTTCCTCAAAGGAACGTCAGAGTCAAAACCACACTTTGGTGGCCGAGTTACACGACAGACTTCACGCCGCCTGACGCGCCGACGCCATTGCTTCGAGCACCGAAGCGCTATCGCTGACCCAGCCGAAAATGCCGCCCTGGGCCTTGATCATTTTCAGGCCCATCTCGTGAAATTCCGGAAAATAGGACGCGCAGCCGTCGGCCAGCACGACACAGCGATAGCCGCGGTCGTTGCCTTCGCGCACCGTGGTGTGAACGCAGACCTCCGTCGTGACCCCGCAGACCAGCAGGTTCTCGATGGCGTGCCGGCTCAGCGCGGCGCCGAGGTCGGTGGCATAGAAGGCGCCCTTTCCCGGCTTGTCGATGACGATCTCGCCCTCGATCGGGTAGAGCGCCGGCACGATGTCATGTCCTGCTTCGCCGCGGATAAGGATTCGTCCCATCGGGCCGGGATCGCCGATGCGAAGGCTGGGCGCGCCGCGTTCGACCTTGGCGGGCGGGGCGTCCGAAAGATCGGGCAAGTGCCCCTCGCGGGTATGGATGACGAGAAGGCCGCCTTCCCGCGCGGCCGCAAGCACGGCGGCCACCGGCTTCACCGCGCGCGAAAGCTGCGAGACATCATTGCCGAGCGTTTCGCCGAAGCCGCCCGGCTCGAGAAAGTCGCGCTGCATGTCGATGATGACAAGCGCCGTTCGCGCGAAATCGAGTTCGATCGGCGCGGGCTCCGCCCTGAGAACGCCTTTCCCGAGATGGCCAGCTTTGCTCACGTGGTCTTTTGCCTTTCGAAAAATGTCTTTGGTCGCAACTGCGATAATAATGCGGACTTCTGAACCGCCAGCTAGGTAGCAAGCGCCGTGCCAACGTCTGCGCACGGCTTGAGGACTTGCGGAATCATCGCCGGAATCCAAGCCCAGGCTCAGCCAAGCTTTGCCCGGGGCAACCCCTCGGCGAAGCCGGGCCAGAACATGATCGCCCCGCGGCTAAACCGCTGGACTTGCTGATTTACTTGTCAAACAGCCAGACACGGTTTTGCATTCTCGCGGCGCAACCCGCCCGAGGTTTCCATGATCGATGTCCCTCAAAAAACCGAGGGCACAGGGAAAGCCGGATGCCTTGCGCACCCGCAGCCTCGCGTCCAAAGTAAAAAAGGACACGAGTTAGTCACCACAGGTGTGCCGAAGCGATCCGGTATTATGGCGCAAACGCCACAAGAATTTTGAGCGGCGCTGAATAGGTCTCCTGAAAAGGAGACCAGTATGCACCGCGAACCGACTAAAAATCCCCATACTCGCCCTGCCATTGCCACCCTGGAACGGCTTCACGCCGAACTTGGTGGCGCGATCCGCGAAAACAAAAAGCATCAGAAAGACCTCGCGGCACAGATGCGGCACGTCGAAGCCGTAATCAAAATGCTGGACCCGGCCTATAACCTCACCGGGATCGCCGTGAAGCGGCGGAAACCAAACCGATGGTTCAAGCATGGTACTATCTATAGGCGCGCTCTGGACGTGCTCAGAGCCGCTGAGAGGCCAATGACGCCCCTTGAGATCGCCACTGCCGTCTTTGCCGCGCAAGGCGTTTCGGACGCCGACGAGGTAGAGGTGAAAAACATGTCCCTCGGCATTCATCGCAATTTGAAACGGCGGGCCGGGAAGGTTGTCGAGCGGCTTGGCGAGGGAACGCCAGCAAAATGGCGGCTGCTTGAATGAACGAATCAGCTAAAGTGATTCGCCAAACGAAAAGGCCCGGACTGGCATCCGGGCCTCAGTCGTATCCCGCGCTAGTTAGCGCCGACGCGGGACTAGAATCGCTTGTGCAATTAGAATCGCATGATCGGATTCTCTGGTCAAGACGGCGCTCCTGTTAGCGGAGCAACCAGTCATGGAAATTCCGGTTTCATTCAGATGCAAGCGGTGCAACACCAAGCTCACTTGGAACGACGATGCTGCCGATACTACCGAACTCTTTTGCGTAAACCCGGATTGCGGCGAGCGCTTTGGGACTTATGCCGATCTCAAGGCTACAGCCATGGAGGGGGTTAAATCCCGCGTTGAGGACATCATGAGAGATGCGTTCAAGAACAGCCGATAAATTCACAAAGCAGGTTTCTGCCTTGTGTACATCTGTGCGCGCACTTTCCCAAAGGGATTTGCCCCACAGAAATCGGTCTTTATCTCGAAGACTATATCCGCAATCAACTTCCGACTTAACGGCCGTTCTGTATTTTTCATATTCGGGCCAGCACTGCGGGAATGGCCAATCGCCATAGGGAAAGGCAATAACCTCGCAAACTCGGCGATCATAAACGGTGAAATTTTCGGGATAAAAAACTGTCAAGATTGCGGTCGCCATCGGCAACCGCAATCCCCAATCTCGCATTAGAATGCCAAGGCGATCTTCATCGGTCTCTGATGCCGACAACGCATTCGCAATTTGCGATACAGCATCGGAGAAATTTCCGTTAGAGCGCGCTCTAAGTTTCTCTCGCACCTTCGTCTTGGCTCGGTTGGCCTTCCAGATCAAAATCAAGAAAAAATCGATGGGGTCAATTTTGCCAGAAGAACGAAAATGCAGGCCAACCTCGTCGAATAGGTAGCGTTCGAGATGGTAGAATTTGCGATAATCCATGATCGAGGGCGCCTTTCTTGCAGATCGACTACCCCAAGGGCGGCACGATCCGCGCGGGCATTCCGCGACAATCACGACTATTTTGGACGGTTGTTAGGGCTTCAGCTTCTGATCTGGCCTCAACAGACCAGTGCCAATAAAGCGGCTTGTTCGGCTCGCCCCAATTGATGCAAGGCGAAGTGACTTGAACGGTATAGCGACGCATGTTCGGCCTCATTCCTGAATGTGGCGCTGCCAATAGCCGGTGAAATC
>Ga0116129_1001532_pt1 | contig 12685 bp, 12 predicted proteins | sample June2015DPH_17_2_FD_89732 | JGI IMG/M metagenome (GOLD analysis project Ga0116129, IMG submission 89732) | Peatland microbial communities from SPRUCE experiment site at the Marcell Experimental Forest, Minnesota, USA - June2015DPH_17_10 | ecosystem: Environmental > Terrestrial > Soil > Wetlands...
CCACGGTGTTGATCCCGACCGTTTTGCCCTCTTCAATCAGCACCTCGGCCAGCACTCCGGCGGCAGGCGATGGAATCTCGGTGTCCACTTTGTCGGTCGAAATTTCGAACAGAGGTTCATCGCGCCCGACTGTGTCGCCGGGCTTCTTCAGCCACTTGGTCAATGTTCCTTCGACAATGCTTTCGCCCATTTGGGGCATTACGACGTCAATCATAAGGTCTCCATATGCCGGTCAAACACGCGTCCGAAATTCGATACCAAAGCCGCCGTCACTTCTGCGCGGCGAGCCTGGCAACCGAGCTTTCGCATCGATGTCACCGGTCGAGTTAAACCGCACGGTACGATGTACCGGAAATAATTCAAATCCGTATCCACATTCAGCGCGAAGCCGTGCGAAGTCACCCAGCGGCTGATATGAACGCCAATCGCCGCGATTTTTCCTTCGCCCGTCCAGACGCCGGTTGCGCCGGCTTCGCGTCCCGCCACAATGCCGAAGCCGGCCAGCGCATCGATGATCACTTGCTCGATCGCGCGCACATAAAGGTGAACATCGCGCTTCCATTCTCGCAAATCGAGGATGGGATAGCCGACGATCTGGCCGGGCCCGTGATAGGTCACGTCGCCGCCGCGATTGGTTTCATAAAATTCGATGCCGGATCGGGCGAGAAGGTCAGGTTGAGCTAGAAGATTCTCGTGATGGCCATTGCGTCCCATGGTGACGACGTGGGGATGTTCGACGATTAATAACTGGTCGGAAATCGCTCGGCTCTTCCTCAACTCGATAAGCTGGCTTTGCCGTTCCAAAGCCTCGGCATAGCGCAGGAGGCCCAGATTCTGAACCTCGCAGGAGGCCGACGCGGGCGTCGGCCGCGGTCCGGGGGGACCGCCCCACACGCTGGTCAGGACACTAGGCATTAATGGCCTGTCCGTACACGGCGTTGAATGCTTCGCCCACTGCCTCGTAAATTGTCGGATGGGCGTGGATGGTGTGGATTACGGTGTCGACCGTGGCCTCTGCTTCCATCGCCAGCACGCCTTCGCTGATGAGCTCGAACGCCTCCGGGCCGATGATGTGGACACCCAGCACTTCTCCGTGCTTTTCATCCGCCACCACTTTCACAAAGCCGTCGTGCGATCCCATGATGCTGGCTTTGCTGTTGGCTGCGAAGGGAAATTTCCCGACCTTCACGGAATACCCGGCCGCTTTGGCCTGCGCCTCCGTCAGTCCGACGCTACCAATGCCTGGATCGGTATAGGTCGCGCCCGGAATGCGCAGTTTATTGATGGGAGTGGCCGGTTTGCCCGCGATATGCGCGATTGCGACCATACCTTCGGCCGTCGCCACGTGGGCCAACTGCGGCGTTCCGGCCACGATGTCGCCGATTGCGTACACGCCTGGTTCGCCGGTGCGCTGCATGGAATCGACCTTCACGAATCCGCGGTCCAGTTCGACTTTCGTCCCCTGCAACCCCACGTCTTCGGTAACCGGCCGCCGTCCTATCGCGACCAGAAGAGCCTCGGTCTCAATCGTTTCGCGCTTCCCATCCGCGAACCCGACTTCGAATCGAACGCCATTATCCGTGACCTGAATATTCTCCGACCGCACTCCAGTCTCGACGCGAATTCCCTGCTTCTTGAATACCCGGGCCAGTTCCTTCGAGACTTCCTCATCTTCCACCGGCACAATGCGCGGCAGCATTTCGAACACCTGCACTTTGGTCCCGAAACGGTGGAAGCAAGACGCAAATTCGACACCGACCGCGCCCGCTCCCAGCACCGCCAGCGATTTCGGGATCTCCCGCAAATCGAGGATTTCGACGTTCGTCAAAATTCGCTTGGCGTCCGGCTGCAATCCCGGCAGCATGCGCGCGGCGGAGCCGGTAGCCAGCACGACATTCTTCGTCTCGTAAACCTGTTTAGAGCCGTCGGCCGCCGTGACCTCCACCTTGCCCGGTCCCGCCAGCCGTCCGTGCCCCTTGATCCAATCGACTTTGTTCTTGCGGAACAGGAACTCGATGCCCTTGGAGTGTTTACTGACGATTTTGTTCTTGCGGTCGCTCACCAGAGGATAATCGAGGCGCGGATTCTCGCAATGAATCCCTTCTTCTTCGGAATGCACAAAACGGTCCCAAACATCGGCCGTGTGCAACAGCGACTTGGTCGGAATGCAGCCGACCAGAAGGCAAGTGCCGCCCAGTCTGGGGTCTTTCTCGACCAAACCAACCTTCAATCCATACTGCCCGGCGCGAATCGCAGCCGAATACCCACCGGGACCACTCCCGATGACAATCACGTCGTAGGTCATCTCTTTTTTTCAGTGTAGCATTGGGGAATCGAATCGCTCGAAAAATGAAATTGATTACGCCGCTTTCGGTTGTCGCGCTCCTGGAGGATTTGCCGCAGCACAGCCTTGTGCGCGGACAGGTCGGCACTGTGGTGGACCAGCTCGCGGCCGACGTGTATGAAATTGAATTCTCAGACGATAACGGAAAATCCTACGCGAGCCTGGGAATTCCGGCGGCGCAGCTTCTTGTTCTTCACTACGATGCGGTGGAAACTTACGGGGGCTGATTTCTCCTCGATCAATCGGCAGAGGACAGGCTGTTGGTTCTGTGCCACGATTAGGATAGATGCGCCCTACTTTGCTGCTTCTTGTTTCCGCGGCCTTCGTTTTCCCGCAATCTAAAACCGCTGTCTCCCTGAACGAGCTGAGTACATCGCTCGAAACCCTGGCGACACATGTGCGGCCGTCGGTGGTGCAGATTTTCTCAACGGGTTATGCGGCGGCTGAGGATGCCGATAGCTCCAACACTTCCAGCCTGCTTTCGAAACAGCGGAGTACGGGGTCCGGCGTGATTCTATCGGAAGACGGGCTGATTCTCACCAACAACCACGTGGTCCACAATGCGCTGCGGATCGAGGTCAAGCTGCACAAGGAAAGCGGCGGCGTGCGGGTACCGGATGCGACTCTTCCGGCGAAGCTGATCGGCGTGGACCGGGAGGCGGATCTGGCGGTGATCAAGATCGACCGGACGGGGCTGCCGAAGCTGATGCTGGGCGATTCGAGCAAGCTGAGACAAGGGCAGTTGGTGATGGCTTTTGGTAATCCGCTGGGACTGGAAGGCTCGGTCAGCATGGGCATTGTGAGTTCGACGGCGCGGCAGTTGAAGCTGGATGATCCTTATACGTACGTGCAGACCGACGCGCCGATCAATCCGGGCAACAGCGGAGGGCCGCTGGTGGATTCGGAGGGACTGGTGGTGGGCATCAACACGTTCATCTTCACGCAATCGGGCGGCAGCGAAGGAATCGGTTTCGCGGTGCCAAGCAACCTGGTCCGGTCGAGCTATGAACAGATCGTCAAGGACGGCCATGTCCATCGAGGGCAGATCGGAATCGTGGCGCAAACGATTACGCCGACGCTGGCAAAAGGTCTGGCGCTGCCGCAGGACTGGGGAGTGATCGCCGCCGACGTTACGCCGGACGGCCCGGCGGACAAGGCCGGAGTCAAGCCGGGCGATATTATCGTGACGGTGGCGGGCAGGCAAATGGAGGATGCGCGGCAGTTGGAAAATCTGGTGTATCAACAGCCGCTGACGGCGATTGTCGATTTGACGGTGCAGCGCGACGGCAAGCCGATGAAGTTCAGCATGCCGGTGATCGAGCGGGACGACGATCCGCAGCGTTTTGCCGACATGGTGAATCCGGAAAAGAACCTGATCCGGAGGCTAGGCATTCTGGCGATCCAGATTACCGATAAGCTGGCGGAAATGCTGCCTGATTTGCGGCACGACTACGGCATCGTGGTGGCGGCGCGGGCGACCGACGCTCCGGGCGCGGTGCTTGAGCCGGGCGACGTGATTTACGAGATTAACAAAACGCCCACCGTTTCCATCGCCGCTCTGCGGGCGGTTCTCGATAGCGCCAAGCTGGGTGATATCGCGGTGTTGCAGGTGCAGAGAGGAACGAAGCTCCGGTATATTGCGATAGATCTGGAATAAAAAGAAGTAGCCAGTAGCCAGTAGCCAGTAGCCAGGAGCCACTAGCCAGAATGAGATGCATCGTTGTCGGGCTGATTGCCGTCGCGACCTTGTTTGCTCAGCAGAAAAAGCATGCTGAGCCTGCGCCGGCTGTGTTTCCGCTGGAGGCGCTGCACGTCGAGGGGAACAAGAAGCTGACGGTCGAGAAGATCCTTGCCGTGGCTGCGCTGAAGATCGGCGAGCCGGTGATTCGCACCGATTTCGACCAGGCCCGCAAACGGCTGATGGCGACCGGCGCGTTCCAAAGCGTGGCGTATGAATTTAAGCCGAGCATGGATGCGAAAGGCGTCGACGGGCTGCTGCGGGTGGTGGAGGTGGAATATTGGTTCCCCTACCGCTTCGAGGAATTGCCGGCTAGCGATGAAGCGCTCCGCGCGATGCTGCGTAAGCAGGAGCTGATTCTGGACGATCGCATTCCCGCGACCAAGGAAGTGATCTCGCGCTATACCGCGGCGATCCAGGAATTTCTGGGCGGCAAGGTCGAGGTGATTGGCAAGGTGATGTCCGACGTGCCGGACCAGCCGGCCATCGTATTCCGTCCGCCGGGGGCGCGGCCGAACATCGCCGAGGTGCATTTTACCGGCAACGAAGTGATTCCCACGGCGGCGCTGGTCAGTTCCCTGGCGCCGGTCGCAGTGGGCGTGCCTTATAGCGACGCCACCATGCAGGAGCTGCTGGACGCCAGTACCCGGTCCCTTTACGAGGCGCGCGGGCGCGTCGGTGTGTCGTTTCCGAAAGTGGCTGTGGAGAAGGCTCCTAAGGTGGATGGTGTTTCGGTGACCATCACGGTGAAAGAGGGCGAATCGTACAACCTGGGGACGGTGAAAGTGGTGGGCGTCCCTGCGGACGAGGCGAGTGGTCTCAAAAACATCGGTAAATGGCGCGCGGGCGATATCGCCAATCTGGAGGATGTGCGGGCGAGCGAGATCAAGATCGCCGACCGTCTGCGGAACAACGGCTACCTGCACGCCACGGCGAAGACCGATCGCACGATTCACGAAGAAAACCACACGGTGGATGCGCTGATCACGGTGAGCGCGGGCGCGCAATACCATTTCGGCAAGCTGACGATCGAAGGGCTCGATCTGCTGACGGAGCCGCAGATCCGCAAGGTCTGGACCATGACGGTGGGGGGGCCTTACCATCCGGATTATGCGGACCAGTTCCTGAAAGATCTGCGCAATCAGGGAGTGTTCGAGAATCTGGGCGAGACGCGGGCGGAGAAAACCGTGAATGATAAGACGTCTATCGTCGAGGTGACGCTCTATTTTGGCGCGGCAAAGCCGCCGGTGAAAACGGGCATCAAGTCTCCGGGAGGGCGCGGCGGATTCCCGTGGTGAGTCGCTACGCGTAACTAAGCTGGATTTCGCGGTTTATTCAGGACTTCCCGCACTTTATCGAGGAATTCCGAGACGGGATATGGCTTGGGAAAGATTTCAAATCCTTGCAGCAGCTCCCGCGTCTGGAGCCGTTCGTCATCGAGAAAGCCGCCCATAATCAGGACGTTCATCTTCAGGCATTTGGTGCGCAGATAGATCGCCGCGTCGTGGCCCGGAAGGCCTTGCACATAGGGGCGGGTGATCAGCAGGTCGGGGCTGATCTCCTTCAAACGGTCGACGGCTTGCCCCAGGTCCCCGGTGGCGAGGACCGTATAGCCCGCACGCTCCAAAGTTTCCTGAAGTACGGAACGCGCCACTGGATCCGAGACCAGGAGCAGGATCGTGATCCTCATCAAAGGGTTGTACTCCATCTACGTTTTGAATCTAACACGGTTGCGGATAGCCCCAAGCAGGCGCTTGGCGAGATGCCAGGGGTTATGAAGCAATTGGTAGAGCTCGCGGTCGAGGCGCTCGGCGCGGGAGGTCTGCTCTTTAAGCTCGTGTTGCGAGCGGAGCGCCCATAATGTTCTTTGCTCCATTTCCTGTTCGACAGCGGCGACCCTCTGTTGCAGGGCCAGCGCCAATACGGTTTGTTTTTCGAGCTCCGCTTGCAGAGCCAGCGCCCAAACGGTTCGTTCTTCAAACTCCTGCTGGAGTTGGGATGCGTGGGCGGTCAGGGATTGCTGGTCTTTTTCCAGGCGTAGCGCCCAGTGGGTGCGATCTTCGAGCTGAGCGGCAAGGCCGAGGGCCCACTGGGTCCTCTGCTTGATTTCATGGCCGGTTTCCGAGAGATGGCGGCAGGCGATTTCCAATTCCTTTTGTCGATCCTGCGGCCAGGAATTCCAATCATAAGCCGGTAAAGGAGCGGGCGCCGGAGCTACTTTATCTGGGGATCGGACGCAGTGAAAGGGCTTGGGAACGGCAGAGGGCTCGTTCGAAACCGCGGCGATCATGTGGGTGGGAGTCAGATTTCCGGAGGCGAGCTCCCGTTCGTCGCGGGCATGCACGGCGTCGATGAAGGCGCGATCCCATTCGGAGGCCGGGTCGAAATGAGGGCCGAAGGCGCGATCGATAAAGGGGTCGATCACATTTCCGTAGGAGACAAAAAGATGGAAGTGGAAGCGTTCGAGCAGCAGAGGCAGGATGTCCTGGGAGCGGACGCCTTCGAAACCTTCGACGGAGCAATCCCAACTCTGATAAAGCTCCTCATAATAGCCGACCAGTTGATTGAAGCGGTAGGATGGCGGAAGTTTACGCCAGAATTCGTGAACGATGGAAAGCGCCTCCGGCCAGCGCTGGTGGCCGTTGCGGCCGATCATATCGGAGATGAGAAACGTTCCGCCAGGCCGAAGCGATCGCTGGACCTGATCGAAGAGACCTTCGAGATTGATGACGTGATGGAGGGACTGGCTGGCAACGACGGCGTCGTATTCATGATCGGCTTGCCAGGTGTTGAGATCGGCGGGAATGAAGTTGAGATGCGAGGAGAGGCCCGCGTGTTCGGCGGCGAGACGGCCACGCTCCAGCATGGAGGAGTTCAGGTCGAAACAATCGAGGATAAAATCGTAACCGTTGGATCGGAGTGTGCGAGCGAGATCGATTTCCAGATCGCAGTTACCGGCTCCCAGGCTCACGAAGCGCGGAGAATGCGAAGCGGCGTGGGCGATTTTCTGAAGACCCTGCGCGATCATGTCGTTGGGGCTGGTGAAGCCGAAGGGCTGAAGCTTGGGCAGAAGATGGCGGTTGGACCAGTAATGAAAAATGGGCGGCAGACCGTGGACGTCTATGCAATTTTCGTAGATCCTCTGTTCGGCTGCGAGAGAGTCCTGATAAGACACGTATCGAGTATAGGCAGGAATCGAGGCAGCAGGTGAATTCTGCCCCGATTCTTTCGACACTTGCACCAAGTTGGTGTTTAGGTGACTGTCACGGTGACAGTGCCAAGCGTATTGGCGGCGGTAAGAGGCAGGCCTCCGGTCAGGTTCTGGAGATAGAAGACCATCCCGTTCGAAACCCATGAACCGGTTGGCGCCGATCCAGTCTGTCCACCTTCGGCGAACAGAGGCCCGCTGGGACTGCCGATGGTAATACCAACCAGCGTCACTCCGGAGGGAGCACTCCAGGAGATGGTGGTCATGGAATCGCCATTGGTCGTCGGTGTTGCCGGATTCGGACTGGCGGTGATCGCGCCGCTGCCGGTGGTCGACGGGTTGTTGTCGCTGGTCGCGGCGGTGGCGGCGGACGTATTAAACAAACCATTCACGCCGGCCGGGAAGAATCCGCCGGACGTCAGGTTCGCACCGCCGTAAGCGAGATAGAGAACCTGCTGCGGGGTCCGCACTTCGGTGAGCGCATTATTGTCGGTGGGGAAATATTGGGTACCGGATGGCGGCGGGATGTGATCCGCGCCATCGAGCGCCGTGGTCGGAACATTGTTTTGGGCGATTTGCAGGCGGATGTTTCCGGCATGATATGCCTCGACGGCGAGGATGCGCGCGGCATAGCCTAGGACCACCTTGCTCGAAATCAGAGGGGCTGCGCCGCCGTAAGCGGTAACGCCGATGTCTTCAAAAGCGCGGGCCAGCGTGAGGAAGGAAGGCACGGAACTGAATCCGATTCCCAGCGCGCCGAGGTTAATCGCGGGCTTGGCGATGGCGGTGCCTCCAAGGGAGGCGATTGCCGTCTGGATAAATTTAACGTGGGTTTGCTCGTCCTGGGCTATTTCCTGGGCGATGGCTAACGCAGCTCCGTTGAGCCCGGGAACCTGGGTCCCGCCCGAGGTCGCGCCGGAACTGCCTGAGCCCGTCACCGTCAGGCCCACTTGGGAGATATTCATTCCGGTGGTGGCGACGGTGTAAAACTCCGCTTCCAGATATTCCAGATTGAGGGCGAAATTGAGAATATCGAAATCGGTAAAGGAGGAGGACTGAGCGCTCGCAGTGCCCTCCACCGCAGCTGCCGCACCGGCCATCGCTCCCGCCATGCTCAGCGTCTTAAAAAACTTTCTCCGGTTCGGCGAAGCGTCGAGAAGATCCTGAATGATCGATCGATGCTGTAGCTCTTTCGAGGAGGCGCCTCCTTCGGAGAAGGGAGTCAAGTCAATTTTTTTGTCATGCACAGAAATACCAGCTTTCTACGTTAAGAAATGCGACCGAATTCTATCCGGCCACCCTATAGAGGAACAACTCGTACTTCCGTTTCATATTAAAAATAAAGGGCTTTTGGGAATAGATGAGTACTTATAGGTATACGTAATCGACCTTAAAACGGATTTAGCAGGCCAGATAAACGACGCGGTCGCGGCCTTGGCCTTTGGCCATATAGAGGGCGTTGTCGGCGACGCGGATCAGGGCTTCGGCCGACGGGTCCATGCCGGGACACCAGGTGGTGGCTCCGAAACTACAGGTGATCAGGTGCGGCTGATCGTTGATCGACATGACCTCAGAGGCGAGAGCGGCGCGCATACGCTCGGCTTGGTTGCCGGTGCAATTGACGTCGCAGCCGGGAAGAATGATGAGAAATTCTTCGCCGCCATAGCGGCCGACGGCGTCGTAGGGGCGGGTCGCGGATTGCATGCGGCGGGCGAACTCGCGCAGGACGGCGTCGCCGGCAAAATGGCCGTAAGTATCGTTGACCAACTTGAAATGATCGAGGTCCGCGAGGACGACACCGACCGAACGCTTTTCCCGCGCGCCACGGGACAGCTCCCGCTGAAAGATGTCGAGAATTGAGGAGCGATTCCAGATGCGGGTGAGAAAATCCTTGGTGGCCTGCTCGCGCAGCTCTTCGCGCGCGGCGACTAATTCGCGCTGCAAGTCGATAATGCGAGTACCGGCGCGGAGGCGGACCTTGAGCTCATGCTGATCGAACGGCTTGGTGATGTAATCGTCGGCGCCGGATTCCATGCCTTCAATCAGATCCTCGCGAAGACTTTTCGAGGTCAGCAGGAGAATGTAAGTGTAGGCGTCTTTATCGTGGGCTTTTTCACGGACGCGTCGGCAGACTTCGGGACCGGTGAGTCCGGGCATAACCCAGTCAAGAATCGCCAGCTTGGGCGCGTCCTCCGCTTGCAGGTAGTTCCAGGCTTCAACTCCATCGCAGGCGACGACGACTTCATAGCCCCATTTACGCAGAGTAGCGTCCAGCAGATGCCGCGAGACAATACTGTCATCGGCAATTAGAATCCGCATGATTCTCCGCGTGGCACCGTTAAATGATTATAGCTAGACAAAGTATGTCTATTTAAGTATCGGCTGGTTTCGGCGAGCGTTTAATTGCTAAAGTGACGAAATGCGGGCACCGTGCATGGTTTTACGCCATGAACCATTCGAACATCTCGGACATTTCGCCTCAATCCTTAGAGACCATGGCGTCGAGTATCGTTACCATGATTTAGGCGAACCACTGCTAGATCAGGAGTACAGCGCTGTGATCGTGATGGGCGGTCCTATGTCGGCCAATGACGATCTGCCTGGTTTGCGGGATGAACTGCGGTTGATTGAAGGGGCGCTTAAAGAGGATGTGCCGCTGCTTGGGATCTGTCTGGGGTCGCAGTTGATCGCCAGGGCGCTGGGCGCGCGGGTGTACCGGAACGCGCAGCTTGAGATCGGATGGGCGCCGGTGTGGCTGACCGACGCGGGAAAAAGCGATGCGATGTTCCAAGGGACGGAATCGCCCAAAACGTTTTTTCACTGGCATGGAGAGACGTTTGATCTGCCCCCGGGCGCGGAGTGGCTGGCCTATTCGGGAAAATGCCGGCATCAAGCGTATCGCTATGGGCGGAGGGTTTACGGGCTGCAATTTCATCCGGAAATTACCGCTGAAATGATCGTGGACTGGTGCGACCAGCCGGTGAATTGCGGAGATGTGGAGACACTACCGGCTCCGATCGATCCGTATTTGCATGAGCCGCGAGCGGCTGCCGAAAGGATTTTGAAATCATGGCTCGATTTATTCTGATCGCGATTTGCGCGGTCGCTCTTTCGGCGCAGTCGCTACAGAAACTCCGGACCTTCTATTCAAGTGATGCCGCTGAGGTTCCGGCTGCTCTGGCCAGCGGGAAGAAATCAGCCGTCGCCTCCGATGGAATCGAGTGGGCCGCCGCGTCGCGCGGATTAGTTCGAAATTCGAAGGAATATTTCGCCGGCAAGCGATATTTGCCGGACGACGAAGTGCTCGCGTTGGCGCCTGACAGCGCGCGAGGCATGTGGGTGCGGACGCGTACCGGCGTTTCGCACATTGAGCTGCGAGAGATGACGCTGGAGCAAAAAGCGGCGGCGTTCGAGCAAAGAATCGCCAAGCGCCACGATCGCTACGGGATGGTCGCGGATTCTCATCTTGCGAAAGCGGGGGATTTGGCGAGCAATGTTCTCGAATCGAGTGATAACGATGGTTTGTGGACGGCGATGTATGCCGCAGCCGAATGTTTTCGCTATGCGGTGACGAAAGATCCAAACGCGCTGGCTGCCGCGCATCATGCGATCGAAGCGGTGCTGTTTCTGGAGGATGTCACCGGTGTTGCCGGGCTGCCCGCACGATCCTACGTGAAGAAAGACGATCCTCGGCCGAAGGATGGGGCTTGGCACTGGACAGCGGACAAGCAGCTCCAATGGAAGGGCGATACCAGCTCCGACGAGATCGTGGGGCATTTTTTTATTTTGAGTATTGCTTACGATTTACTGGACGATCCGGCGTTGAAAGCGCGCCTGGCGACGGCTGCGCGGCGCATGATGGATCACATTATTTCGCATGGCTACGATCTGATCGACGTAACGGGCAAGCCGACGACTTGGGGCAAATGGTCGCCCGAATATTTCGCGACGAACGGAAAATACGACAGTGCGCTGAATGCGCTGGAGCTGCTGAGTTTTCTAAAAACCACTGAGCATATGACGGGAGATCCGAAGTATGCGGCGGAGTATAAGAAAGCCGCGGTCGATAGGAAGTATGCCCAACAAGCCGCCCGCTATCTGGAGCTGCGCTACGAGATCAACTACTCGGATGAGGAACTGGCGATGTTGTCCTTTTATCCGTTCTTCCGATATGAGAACAGCGCGCTTATGCGCAGCGCGCTCGACCAGTGGTGGGAGAATTGCCAGCGCGAGAAGAATCCGCTGTGGATTTATATATACGGAGTCGGACACCCTGACCAGAAGGTCGATGCGGCCGGTGCGCTTTCGACGCTGGAGCGGATTCCGATGGATCTGATCACTTGGAAGGTCGTCAACTCGGATCGCAAAGATGTGGTGATGGAGAAGGATCTCGACCGGGCGCACGAGAAGCAGGCGCGCACGCTGCTGCCGCCCGATGAGCGGCCGGTGATGAAGTGGAACGGCAATCCTTTTGTGGTCGACGGAGGCGACGGAGGATATTCGGAAGACGACGGCGCGTTTTTTCTGCTGCCGTACTGGATGGGCCGCTTTCTTGGCGTTGTGCCCGCTTCGCGATGATGGGACAATTTAGATGAAGTAGCCAGTTAGGAGAAAATCATGCAGAATTCGGTTCTTGTGCCCATGGTGGTGGAGCAGACGTCGCGCGGCGAACGCGCGTTCGACATCTATTCGCGTCTGCTCAAAGAAAATATCATTTTCCTGGGCACGCCGATTGACGATAACGTTGCGAATCTGGTGATCGCCCAGATGCTGTTTCTGGCCGCCGAGGATCCGGAAAAGGATATTTCGATTTATATCAATTCGCCGGGCGGTTCGATTACCGCGGGTTTAGCGATTCTGGACACGATGCGCCTGGTGGAGCCGGAGATCGTGACTTATTGCATCGGCCAGGCAGCATCGATGGCGGCGGTTCTGCTCGCCTGCGGTAGTAAAGGCAAGCGTTTCAGCCTGCCCCATTCGCGGATTTTGATCCATCAGCCTTCGATGAGCGGGCTGGCCGGACAGGCGACCGACATCGATATTTATGCCCGGGAAATTCTCCGCATGCGCGAGACGCTGAACGAAATTCTCGCCAATGCGACGGGCCAGCCGGTGGATAAGATCGCGCGCGACGTCGATCGCGATTATATTCTGGAGCCGCATCAAGCGCTCGACTACGGGTTGATCGACCGCATTATCGATAGCCGAAAACTGCTGCCAGTCGCGAAATGAAACCGGCTGTTCTAGCGCTATTGGGTTTCGCGGTCCTGGGATCCGCCGCGGAGATTCCGAAAAATACGCACGTGCTGCTCAAGATGGTGAACTCGATCAGCACGCGGACCGCGCAGGAGGGGGCGCAGGTCTACATGCAGACTGCGTCGCCCATTACCGATGG
>Ga0116129_1001533_pt1 | contig 12684 bp, 10 predicted proteins | sample June2015DPH_17_2_FD_89732 | JGI IMG/M metagenome (GOLD analysis project Ga0116129, IMG submission 89732) | Peatland microbial communities from SPRUCE experiment site at the Marcell Experimental Forest, Minnesota, USA - June2015DPH_17_10 | ecosystem: Environmental > Terrestrial > Soil > Wetlands...
GCCGGCATCTGGACGTCTTGGCCTTTGCTTCGGCAAAGGCCATCGACGGCGGCACGGGCGCCCTGTATGTATTGCTGCGCGCTTGACGTTGTCAAGTAATAACTTAGGACTGCCTCTTGCCGATTGGCGCAGCTTCTATGGGATCGTCGGATCCTCCGCAGCCGCCCTCACCGGCCTCGCCGTCGTGGTCATCGCCCTGGCGGCCGCGTCCCGTCCCATTCGCCAGCTCAGCGGGCTGCGGATGTTCTTGACGCCGACGGTGATCCATTTCGGCTCGGCACTGGGCATTGCGGCGCTGCTCAGCATGCCGGGACACACACCCATGAGCGTCGCCGCGTGCGCCGGCATCGGCGGCCTGCTGGGCGTGATTTACAGCTTCGCGACCACTTTTCGCATGTTTCGCGGCAGGGTCAATTACACGCCGCTTGCCTCCGACTGGATTTGGAACGCCGTGCTGCCCTGTCTTGGGTATCTCGCCATGCTCGACTCGGCAGCCATCGTCCTCTCCCGCCCGGTTGTTGCTCTGTATCTGATCGGCGGTACCGCGCTGCTGTTGCTGTTCACGGGGATTCACAACATCTGGGACATGGCGGTGTGGCTCACCAGCGAGCGCGTTGCGCGCGACCGCAGCGCGACCAGACCGCGCCAACCGGACTGACTTGCAACGGTTCGGCGGCCTCTCGAGCCGTTACCCCAATAGCACGGTTGCCATCGCCGCCAAGCCTTCCTTGCGGCCGATGAATCCTAATTTTTCCGTGGTCGTTGCCTTGATGTTGATCAGCTGGAGTTCGACGCCCAAGTCCGCGGCGAGATTCGCCGCCATGGCGGCGCGGTGCGGATTGACGCGCGGAGCTTCGGCGAGCACCGTGACATCGGCATTCACCAGCTCAAAGCCGGCGCTCTGCATGCGCTGCGCCACGGTGCGCAGAAACACACGGCTATCGGCGCCGCGATAGCGCGCATCGGTATCGGGAAAATGCTGGCCGATGTCGCCATCCCCCATGGCGCCGAGCAACGCATCGCAGAGCGCGTGAATGATGACATCTCCATCCGAGTGCGCCACCACACCCTGTGTGTAGGGGATGCGCACACCCGCAAGCACCACATGATCGCCGGCGCCGAAGGCGTGCACGTCCATGCCTTGCCCGACCCGCATTTGTTTGTTTTGTTTCATGCCGAGTATTGCCGCCGCCAAGGCCAGATCCGCGGCGCGTGTTACCTTGATGTTGAATGGCGATCCTGGCACCAACGCCGCGCGCACGCCGATGCGCTCCAGGGCCTGTGCCTCATCGGTGACCGTGATGCCGGCGCTCGCCGCCTTTTGCAGCGCCTCGCGCAGCTGCGAGAACTTGAACACCTGCGGCGTGAGTGCCCGCCACAAGCCCTGCCGATCCACGGTTTCGATACCTGCAGCACTCTCGCGCTTTACCGTATCGACGATGGGCGCCGCCAATACGGCGCCCGCGCAATTCGCATCGCGCCACAGTGCGTCCAGCAATCCGCGCAGGTCATCCGCACTCAGGCAGGGCCGCGCGGCATCATGAACGAGAATCCAATCGTCGGCGGCGGCGCGCGCTGCCAGGAACTCGAGGCCGTTCATCACTGAATCCTGGCGATGCACACCGCCGATTGCCGTGAGCAGTTTCGAGGAATCAAGCGCGGCGGCAACCGCCGGCCACTGAGTGTCGCCGGCCGACAGCACGACGACGATGGCATGCACGCGCGGCTCCGCGAGCAGCGCGCGCAGCGTCCATTCGAGCACGCTTTTGCGGAGCAGTGGCGCATATTGCTTGGGTGCTTGCCCCGCGGAGGTCGCAGCGAACCGCTGGCCGCTGCCGGCCGCGGGAACGATGGCCCACACGCGGCGCTGCGCACTCGATGCAGGCGCCGGCGCGATCACTCCGCCCGCGCGGTGATGGGGATCGCCGCCGCAACGGGTGCGGGAGTGGTGGCGGTGACGACTTGGTAAAAGGTTTCGCTGCGGCCGACCATGCCCAATTCGCTGCGTGCGCGTTCTTCCAGCGCCGTCATGCCGCCCTTGAGATCCGCGACTTCAGCTGCCAATTGTCGATTGCGCTCGCCTTGCTCTCGATTGGCTGCTTTTTGCGCGTCCACCGCGGTTTGCAGGCGCGCCACTTCGCGCATCCCCTGTTCCGAGAGCCATAAGCGGTATTGCAGCAGGACCAGGGCTGCAGCAAGTACTAAGGCGAAAATCCTCATAGGCACATGAGCTTAGCACGAACTCCTAAGAAACTGGTACCGACAATGCGCGTACACCCGCATATCCGGCCTTGGAACCGAGCTCCAGTTCGATGCGCAGCAGCTGGTTGTACTTGGCCATGCGGTCCGAGCGCGACATGGAACCGGTCTTGATTTGCGTCGCCGTGGTCGCCGCGGCAATGTCGGCGATGGTCGAGTCTTCGGTTTCTCCGGAGCGATGCGACACGATCGCCGCGTATTTGGCGGAATAGGCCATCTCGATGGCCGCCAAGGTTTCGGTGAGCGTGCCGATCTGATTCGGCTTGATGAGTATGGCGTTGGCGATTTTCTTGGCGATGCCTTCCGCCAGTATCTTGGTGTTGGTCACGAACAAATCATCGCCCACCAACTGCACCTTGCTGCCGAGCTTGCGCGTGAGTGTGGCCCAACCGTCCCAGTCGCCCTCGCTCATGCCGTCCTCGATGGTCACGATGGGATACTTGACGACCAGGCCTGCGAGGTAGTCGGCGAACTCGGTCGCATTGAACTTGCGGCCTTCCGATTCGAGATCGTAGACGCCGTCTTTGAAGAACTCCGTGCTGGCGACATCCAGTCCGAGGTAGATGTCCTTGCCGGCCCGGTAACCGGCCTTGTCGATGGCTTCCAATATCGTCACCAGCGCCGCTTCGTTCGAGGGTAAGTCCGGCGCGAAGCCGCCCTCGTCGCCCACCGCCGTGTTCAAACCCTGGGCGTGCAGTACTTTCTTCAGCATGTGGAACACTTCGGCACCGTAGCGCACCGCCTCGGAAAACGACGGCGCGCCGATGGGCAATATCATGAATTCCTGAATGTCGACGCTGTTGTCGGCATGGGCGCCGCCGTTGATGATGTTCATCATGGGCACGGGCAGCGTCAGGTCTCCCGTGCCGCCCAGATGGCGGTACAAGGGCACGCCGCGATCCTTTGCCGCGGCATGTGCCGCCGCCAGCGATACCGCCAGAATCGCATTCGCGCCGAGATTCGACTTATTGTCGCTGCCGTCCAGCTTCAGCATCTTGCCATCGAGGGCCGCCTGATCCTGCGCATCCAGCCCAAGCACGGCATCGCGGATCCTGCCGTTCACGCTGCCCACGGCCTTGGTAACGCCCTTGCCGCCATACTTCTTGGCGTCCCCGTCGCGCAACTCCACCGCCTCGCGCGATCCGGTGGAAGCGCCGGAAGGAACGGCGGCACGTCCGACGGCACCGGACTGCAGCACCACATCCGCCTCAACGGTCGGATTGCCCCGCGAATCGATGATTTGGCGTCCGCGAACATCGATGATACGGCTCATAGCAATGATTCCTCGAATGGCTTTTTCTTGACCGCAGTATCCAACTCGACCAGCGTGGCCAGCAGCGAGCCCATGCGCTGCAGCGGCCAGGCGTTGGGGCCGTCCGACAATGCCTTGGCAGGATTCGGATGGGTTTCCATGAAAATGCCGGAGACCCCTGCCGCCACCGCAGCGCGCGCCAGCACCGGCACGAACTCGCGCTGCCCGCCGGAGGAGTCGCCCCGGCCGCCGGGCAATTGCACCGAATGCGTCGCGTCGAACACCACCGGACAGCCGGTGGCGCGCATCACCGCCAAGGAGCGCATGTCGGAAACCAGATTGTTGTAGCCGAAGGAAAAGCCGCGCTCGCACACCATGATCCGGGTGTTGCCGGTGGAGCGGGCCTTGTCGACCACGTTCTGCATTTCCCAGGGCGAGAGAAACTGTCCCTTCTTGATGTTGACCGGCTTGCCCTGCGATGCGGCAGCGACGATGAAATTGGTCTGCCGGCACAGAAATGCCGGTGTCTGCAGCACATCGACCACCGCAGCCACCTCGGCGAGCGGCGTGTCTTCGTGCACGTCCGTGAGTACGGGTACGCCGATCGTGTCCCTGACCTGCTGCAGCGCCTTCAAGCCCGCCTCGAGGCCCGGCCCGCGAAAGCTGGCGTGCGAAGAGCGGTTCGCCTTATCGAACGAAGCCTTGAATACGAATGGAATGCGCAACGTCCCGGTCAGTTCCTTGAGCCGCCCGGCGACCTCGATCACCAGAGCCTCGCTCTCGATGACGCACGGTCCCGCGATCAAAAAGAAGGGCAGATCCTGACCGACCTCGAATGATGCCAGCTTCATGGCGAGACTACGCCGTGGCGCGGCCCGGTTGCAGCGAAGCCCGGTATTTACGCGCGGCGCGCACGAAGCCCGCGAACAGCGGGTGACCATCGCGCGGCGTCGAGGTGAATTCCGGATGGAACTGGCTGGCCACGAACCACGGATGGCCGCGCAATTCGATGAACTCCACCAGGCCGTCGGCCGAGAAGCCCGAGAAAGTCAGGCCCGCCGCCGCCAGTTCTTCGAGGTAGTGATTGTTGAATTCGTAGCGGTGCCGATGGCGCTCGAAGATCGAATCCTTGCCGTAAATCGAGTGCGCCAGGGAACCGGGATTCAGTTTGGCTTCCTGCGCGCCGAGCCGCATGCTGCCGCCCAAGTCCGATCTCTCGTCGCGCACCTGTTGGCCGCGTTCCAAGTCCTGCCATTCCGTGATCAAGGCGATCACTGGATGATGCGTGGCGCGGTCGAACTCGGTGCTGTTGGCGCCCTTCAGTGCCAGCACGTTGCGCGCATACTCGATGATCGCAAGCTGCATCCCGAGGCAAATGCCGAGATACGGTATGCCGTTCTCCCGGGCGAAGCGAATCGCCTGAATCTTGCCCTCGATGCCGCGGTCGCCGAAGCCGCCGGGCACCAGAATCGCGTCCATCTTGAGCAGCTCCGAGGCGCCGCTGCGCTCGATGTCCTGGGATTCGAAATAATGAATATTGACGCGCGTGCGCGTCTTGATGCCGCCGTGCGTGAGCGCCTCGTTGAGCGAGATGTACGAGTCGCGGATCTGCACGTACTTGCCGACCATGCCGATGTCGACCACCGCTTCCGGGTTCTGCCTGGCGGCGACCACCGCGCGCCACTCGCCGAGCTCGGTGGGCGGGGCGTGCAGGTGCAGCTTGTCGATGACGATATCGTCCAAATCCTGTTCGTGCAGCAGCATCGGAATCTTGTAGATGTCATCGGAGTCCACCGCGGATATCACGGCGCGCTCCTCGACGTTCGTGAACAGCGCGATCTTACGGCGCTGCTCGTCGGGCAGCGGCTGCAAGCAGCGGCACAGCAGAATGTCGGGCTGAATGCCGATGCCGCGCAGTTCCTTCACCGAATGCTGCGTCGGCTTGGTCTTGATCTCCCCGGAACCGCCGACGATCGGCACCAAGGTCAAATGCATGTACAGCACGTGATTGCGGCCGAGTTCCACGCCCATCTGGCGAATCGCCTCGAGAAACGGCAAGGATTCGATATCACCGACGGTGCCGCCGATCTCGACCATGCATACGTCGGAATCGCCGGCGCCGAGACGGATGCGATGCTTGATCTCATCCGTGATGTGTGGGATGACCTGCACCGTCGCGCCCAGGTAGTCGCCGCGCCGCTCCTTGGCGATGACGCGCTCGTAAATGCGCCCGGTGGTGAAATTGCTGTTGCGCCCGGTGGTCGTGCGCACGAAGCGCTCGTAATGCCCGAGATCGAGATCGGCTTCGGTACCGTCGGCGGTCACGAATACTTCGCCATGCTGGAAGGGGCTCATGGTCCCGGGATCCACGTTGATGTAGGGATCCAATTTCACCATGCTGACCTTCAGGCCCCGTGCTTCCAGGATCGCGCCCAAGGATGCGGACGCAATGCCTTTGCCCAGCGATGAAACCACGCCGCCGGTGACGAATACGAATCGAGTCATGATGGGTCACCGCCGATTAAGAAGAGTGCAATGGAATTCGACGGGAGTTCAGGCTAGCAGATCGGGCCGCCTGCGACAACGTACTTTAAATGATAATCGGCGCCCCTATCCACGCAGGGGCAAAGCCAGGCGCGCCGGCGGCGGCGCACCAGCGCGTCTCCAGCCATAAATCGGCCACTACAATCAAGTCGTTTCCCGCAAACAACAGCGGCAGCGCAGCGCGCATCCATGGCAGAACGCCGAGGTCTTGACACAGGTGTTGCACGCTGTGCGTCTTTGCCCCCGCGGCTATCTTCAGGGTTTCACCGCCGCCGCGGCCGCGCACCTCGAGCGCCAGGCCCTTGAACTTCAGATCGATTCCGCCCTTTTGCGGCGTCCAGGCGAGGGCTCCCAAGCCGCTGCCCAATTCCAGCGGCGTATCGCATCCGACCTGCCAAGCCAGCGTTCCTTGCAGCCGCGCACTGTCGGCCGCCGTGAGGAAAAGTCTTTGCCGGTAGCGGCGCAATGCGTAGCCGCCCCACGGAATCGCCGGCATGTGATCGGCCTGAGCGTCCAGCACCTGGCGCATTGCCTCGTTGAGGCGCGCGGTCGAGGGCGGCTGCGCACCCGACTCGTGCAACCAGCAACGCACTGCATTGAAGCGCCGCAACGACGACAATCCCCGCAAGCCCGGCACGGACAATGCCTCACCGTCGCGCAGCCGCTCCAGATCGAGCGATGCCGTGTCGTCCAACAACTCCTGCGCTTGCGCGGCATGCCGGGCCGCACGCGACAACGCCATGTCGGCACCGGGCCAGCGCTGCTCGATGCTCGGCCATACGCGCTGCCGCAGATAGCTGCGGTCGAATCGCAGATCCTGGTTCATCGGATCCTCGCGATGATGCACGGCGTGATTGGCACCGAACGCCAACAGCTGCTGTCGTGGCACATCGAGGAACGGACGCACATGCCAACCGGCGCCGAATTCTCGGCACGCCGGCATGGCGGAGAGTCCCTTCGGGCCCGCGCCGCGCAGTGCCTGCAGCAGCAGGGTCTCGGCCTGATCCTGCGCATGATGCGCCGTCAACAGGCACTCCCGGGGCGCAAGCTGCGCCTGCAGCGCGGCGTAGCGCGCTTCGCGCGCAGCCTCTTCCAACGAGCTGCCGGACGGCAAAGACACCGCGACGGCCACCACGGTCAAGGGCACTCGTAGCCGCTCGCACGCGGCGGCGCAGGTTTCGCGGAACGAGGCGGCGGCCGGCTGCAGTCCATGATCGATGTGCACTGCGCGCAAGCCAAGATCGGGACGCTGTTCGCGCAGCAGCGCGGCGGCGGCCAGCAGGGCGCAGGAGTCCGCACCACCGCTCAACGCCACCAGCAATCCGGTGGCGCCGGCCGGCAGGCAAGCGCTGAGCGCATCAGGCGTCGTGGAAGGATCCGAAGCGGCGCAGCCGCGCCTGGCGCGCATCCAAGATTTGCGTCACCGGCTGGTTGCGCAATTCGGTCAATTTCTTGACGATGCTCTGGCGCAGGGTTTCAGCCATGGTCTGCGGGTCGCGATGCGCTCCGCCGTGCGGCTCCTTGAGAATTTCGTCGACCAAGCCGAACCGCTTCAACCGTTCGGCGGTGCCGCTCATGGCATCCGCGGCCAGTTCCTTCTTGTCGGTGCTCTTCCACAGAATCGAGGCGCAGCCCTCCGGTGAGACCACCGAGTAGACGCTGAATTGCAGCATGATCAGGTAATCGCAGACGCCGATGGCCAGCGCGCCGCCCGAGCCACCCTCGCCGATCACCACGGTCAATACCGGCGCCGCCAGGTGCGACATCTCGTACAGATTGCGCGCGATGGCTTCGCTCTGCCCACGCTCCTCCGAACCGATACCGGCATAGGCGCCGGGCGTGTCGATCAGCGTGATGATCGGAATGCGGAAACGCTCCGCCATGCGCATCAAACGCAGCGACTTTCGATAGCCCTCCGGTTTCGGCATGCCGTAGTTGCGGCGCACGCGCTCCTTGGTGTCGCGTCCTTTCTGATGGCCGATGACCATGACCGGCATGCCCTCGAAGCGCGCCAATCCGCCCACGATTGCCAGGTCGTCGCCGTACATGCGATCGCCATGCAGCTCCTGCCAGTCGGTGAAAATCATGGAGACGTAGTCGAGCGTGTAGGGCCGCTGCGGATGGCGCGCCAGCTGGGTGATTTGCCAGGGCGAGAGGTTGGAAAATATGCTGGTAGTAAGCGCTCTACTTTTCGTCTGTAAACGCTTGATTTCGTCGGAAATATTGGCGCTGGCGTCGGTGCCGAGGAAGCGTAGCTCCTCGATTTTCGCCTCCAGCTCCGCAATGGGTTGTTCGAATTCCAGAAAATTCATCGCCATGAAGAAGTTTCCTCGCCACGAACATCATTGCGTGGACCATACACCAAATACCACCCGTCGCGCCCTACCATGGAGGAAAGCCGGCTCAAGAGCTCGCGCGTCGGGCGCACCGACCAGGCATCCGAGAGATGCATTTTGCCGCTGTACTCGCCACGATTGAGCGCCACGCTCACGCCGCAGGGGCCGCGCAGATAGGGCTTCAACATCTGTTCGAAGCGGCCGAGGCCCTGAGGGTCGTCGAGCTCCGCCGGCCATTTCAGCCATAAGCGCCGCGCATAGCGCTCGCGGGCCCGGTCGATATCCATCAAAGTCTTAGCCTGCAGGCGCCATGCCTCGATGAAATCATCGAAGCGCAGCGTGCCCTCGACGATCAGGATGGCGTCCTTGACGATGATGTCGCGGTGCTGCTGGTAGGTTTCCTCGTACAAGCCCACCTCGAGCCGCGCGCTGCGATCGTCCAGAACCAAGGTGACGCGATTCGGCCGGCGCCTGATCTCCAGCACCAGCCCCGCCACCGTCGCCGTCTTGCCGCCCGACCAGCTGCGGCCGCCGCCCTCGGGGGCCACGGGCTTTGGGCCGCCGACATCGGCGAGCCGCGCGCTCACCAGGAACTTCAAGTCGGGCTCATACGGGGTGATCGGATGTCCGCTCAAGAACAGGCCGAGAGTCTCGCGCTCGCCCGCCAGGCGCTGCGCTTCGCTCCAATCGGCCACCGAGACGTTTTCGGCGGCGCTCAAACCGAACAAGTCCACCTGGCCTACGCTGATGGCTCGCGAATTCTGCTCGCCCAGCTGCATGGCGCGGTCCAATTCCGCGGTCAGCGTGGCTCGATTCGGACCGATCGAGTCCAGGCTCCCGGAGCGGATCAGCGCCTCGAGCACGCGCCGGTTCACGCGCTGCAAATCGACGCGCCGGCACAAGTCCGCCAGCGTGCTGAAAGGGCCACGCGCGCTGCGCTCCTCTTCGATGGCCTCCACGGCCGAGGCGCCCACCCCCTTGATCGCGCCCATACCGTAGCGAATGCTGCGCTCGCCGGCGACGCGGAAGGCGAATGCCGACTGGTTCACGTCGGGCGGCAGCACCGTCAATTCCATGCCGGCGCACTCATCGAACAGCAAGACCACCTTGTCCGTCTTGTCCATGTCGGAAGACAGCGCCGCGGCCAGGAAAGCCGCCGGGTAATGGGCTTTGAGCCAGGCGGTCTGATACGAGAGCAGTGCATAGGCCGCAGAGTGCGACTTATTGAAGCCGTAGCCCGCGAATTTCTCCATCAAATCGAAAATCATCGTGGCCTGCGCCTTGGCGCAGCCGCGCGCCACGGCGCCCTCGACGAACACCGAGCGCTGCTTGGCCATCTCCTCCGGCTTCTTCTTGCCCATCGCGCGGCGCAGAAGGTCGGCGCTGCCCAGCGTGTATCCGGCCAGGATCTGCGCGATTTGCATCACCTGTTCCTGGTAGAGGATCACGCCATAGGTCGCCTCGAGCGCCGGCTGCAAATTCGGATGCAGGTAATCGATGGTGGCGCCGCTGGTGTCGTGCTTGCGCGCAATGAAATCATCGACCATGCCCGATTGCAGCGGACCGGGGCGGAACAGCGCCACCAGCGCCACGATGTCGCCGAAGCGGTCCGGCTGCAGGCGCCTGATCAAGTCCTTCATGCCGCGCGATTCGAGCTGGAACACCGCCGTGGTCCTCGTGCTCTTCAGCAGCGCGAAGGTCGCGGTATCGTCCATCGGCAGTTCGGCCATGACCAAGGCGGGCTCGCCGCGCGCACGGCGTTCGGCATTGATGTCGCGCACCGCCCAGTCGATGATGGTAAGCGTCCGCAATCCCAAGAAATCGAACTTGACCAGCCCCGCTGCCTCGACATCGTCCTTGTCGAATTGGGTGACCGGGGTGGTGCTGCCTTCCTCGCAGTACAGCGGCGTGAAATCGGTGAGCACGGAAGGCGCAATCACGACGCCCCCCGCGTGCGTGCCGGCGTTGCGGGCCAACCCCTCGAGGATGCGCGCCAGGTCGATGAGTTCGCGCACCTCGGCATCGCTTTCATATAGGCGCTTGAGCTCATCTTCCTGCTGCAGCGCCTTGTCCAGGGTAATGCCGATTTCGAACGGAATCAGCTTGGCGATGCGGTCCACGTAGCCGTAATTGTGGCCAAGCACTCGGCCGACATCGCGCACCACGGCCTTGGCCGCCAGCGTGCCGTAGGTGATGATCTGCGAGACGCGCTCCCGCCCGAATTTCTTGGCCACGTAGTCGATGACACGGTCGCGGCCCTCCATGCAGAAATCGACGTCGAAGTCCGGCATGGAAACGCGCTCCGGATTCAAGAAGCGTTCGAACAGCAAGTCATGCTCGATCGGATCCAGATCGGTAATACCCAGCACGTAGGCCACCAAGGAGCCGGCCCCGGAACCGCGTCCCGGGCCCACCGGCACGCCGTTGTTTCGCGCCCAACGAATGAAGTCGGCGACGATCAAGAAGTAGCCGGCAAATCCCATCGCACAAATGACGTCGAGTTCCAAAGTCAGGCGCGCCGCGTAGCTGGGCGGCGGCGACTTCAAGCGCGACTCGAGTCCGGTGCTGGCTTCCGCCCGTAGAAAGTCCTCGGTGCTGCTGCCGGCCGGAACCGGATATGCCGGCAGCATGGATTCGCCCAGGCGTATCTCCAGCGAGCAGCGCTTCGCCACCTCGACGGTGTTGGCCAACAGCTCCGGCGCATCGGCGAACACCTCGGCCATCTGTGCCGGCGATTTCAGAAACTGTTCCTCGGAGTAGCGCCGTGCGCGCCCGGGGTCGGCCAGCAAGGCTCCGTCATGGATGCAGACCCGTGCTTCGTGCGCCTCGAAATCCTCGCGCGTCAAGAAGCGCACATCGTTGGTGGCCAGCGCGGCAACACCATGGCTGGAGGCCAGATCCAGCACCGCCTCCGCATACTCGTCCTCGCCCGGCCTGCCGGTGCGCTGCACCTCCAGATAGAAACGATCGCCGCACAACAACTGCCATTGCTCCAGGCAGCGCAGCGCCTCAGGCAGGCGCCCGCGGGCCAGACAGCGGCCGATGTCGCCCTCCGCGCCTCCGCATAACAGGATGAGGCCTTGCAGGGTTTCGTGCTGCAGCCAGCCGCGATCCAGCATGGGAGCGCCGCGCTGCTGGCCCTCCAGATACGAGCGCGTCACGAGCCGGGTCAGATTGCGGTAGCCGATCAGATTCTGACAAAGGAACACGATCCGCGAGGGCGGCGTCCGCTCACCAGCTTCGCGGATCCAGGCATCGACGCCGATCAGCGGCTTGACGCCGGCAGACTGAGCTTCCTTGTAGAACTTCACCATCGCGAACAGGTTGCTCTGGTCGGTGAGCGCCACCGCGGGCATGCCGGCAGCGGCGACCGCCGCCATGAGGTCGGGCACGCGCACGACGCTATCGACCAAGGAGTATTCGGTGTGCAGGCGCAGATGCACGAACCCGCTCAAGAATCACACCCCAGCACGAGACGCACCGTCTCGAAGGAACGGCGGTGCAAGGGACACGGCCCGTGCTGCGCCAGCAGTCGCTGATGGTCTTTGGTGGCATAGCCCTTGTGATCCGAGAAACAATATTCGGGATACAGCATATGCATCTGATTCATATAATCATCTCTGGCAGTCTTCGCCAGAATGGACGCCGCACTGATGGCGGCATGGCTGGCATCGCCGCGGATGATGGCACGAGCCGTCAGCGTCTTGCCGAGCCCCGTCAAGCGCGGCAGGCGATTGCCGTCGATCAGCACGTGATCCGGCACCACGGGCATGCTCAAGATGGCACGGTGCATGGCGAGAAACGTCGCCTGTAAAATGTTGAGCGCGTCGATCTCGGCATGGTCCGCCCAACCGATGCCGAAGCACAGCGCCTCGCGTCGAATCACTACACTCAGGCGCTCACGCTCCGGGGCGGTCAGTTGCTTTGAGTCAGCGACTCCTTCGATGGGACGCCGCGGCCGCAAGATCACCGCCGCGGCCACCACGGGACCGGCCAGCGGGCCGCGGCCGGCCTCGTCGATGCCGGCGATGCGCCTCACGTCGAGGCCGCCCTGGCGCGCCGCTCCGCGAGCAGCGTCATGATGGCCTGAGCCGCGCGGGCGCCGGCGTTGCGGCGCAATTCCGTGTGGATGTGCGCGAAACTCTGCTCCAAGGCGCTGCGCCGCTCGGCATTGTCAAGCCACATCAGGAGCTCCGCACCGATAGACTCTGGAACGATGTCCTGCTGAAAATACTCGCCGACAAGACGCCGATCCGCAAGTAGATTTGGTTGCGAGAAAAACTTCGATTTGAC
>Ga0116129_1001535_pt1 | contig 12683 bp, 13 predicted proteins | sample June2015DPH_17_2_FD_89732 | JGI IMG/M metagenome (GOLD analysis project Ga0116129, IMG submission 89732) | Peatland microbial communities from SPRUCE experiment site at the Marcell Experimental Forest, Minnesota, USA - June2015DPH_17_10 | ecosystem: Environmental > Terrestrial > Soil > Wetlands...
CAATCCATCTCTTGTCCCTCCATTCTCGTGCCTCGATATTATGTGTCCATCCGTTCGACCCATTGAGCGCGGAATGCGGGAGCCACGAATGGGTCCGCAAAGTACTGTGTTTCCCGCGCAACCTTGTCGTCCCTGAACTCCATGATGCTCACGGTGTAGGTCGGTTTGTTGTCATATGTCAGGATGAGCTCGGTGACCCAAAGATCATCGCCGCCAATGATTCGTCGGACAGTAAATCGCTTTTTGTTCGGCTGACTGGCGCGTTGGCCCTGTATGTTGCTTCGACCGCGGGTTCGCTCGCCTGATTGCGGGTAATCCAGCACCGCGTCCTCGTGATAGATGAGGTGCTCCGTTTCAAAATCGTTGGCATTGGACGCCGCCCAATGTTGCTCCAGTGCCGCACGAATCTCTTGATCTCGCGCTCCAGAAATCTGCGCCTTCTTTAGTTGATCGTTCATCCTGAGCCCTCAATTTGACAAGAAGCTAATGTAAAACATCATCACAGACTTTCGAAACATGTCCGCCAAGATTGGCTTCGAGCCCCTCCCATCCTCAACCTCCCGGAATTGAGAATCGCGCCGGGCGAAGGCCTAGCGCGCGATTTGACCCAGGTAGTATCCGAGCCGATTTTCGACGTCCCGCGGCTTGTGGAAGCCGGGCGCGATCAGCGCCTTGATCCCCTCCTGGGCGGCAGGTCGCCCGAGCGAAGCGATGCACGCATCCCACCCGGCGCCGAGCTCGACATCCGGCGGCAGGCTGGTGTTGACGAGGCGCTTGGTCTGAGCGATCGCCCATTTGTCGAACTTGGCGATCCGGGTCGCGAGAGCCTCCACAAACGCATCTAGATCGGCGTCGGGCAGGGCGCGATTGATGTAGCCGTAGGCCTCGGCCTGGTCAGCTAGTCCGCAGGCAGCTTTTTCGTTCAGCCTCGCCACAATCTCCTCGAGGCTGATCTGACGGGTCAGAGTAAAATCCAGGTCCTCGGAAAACCGGTAGTCTGCGAACCGCATCGTCTTAGCGCCGTACCGCCCTTGAAAGCCAACAACTCCCGCAATGGATGGCCGGCGAGCCCGCTCAAGAGCCATGCGAGCACATAGTCTCGTTCGATGGCCGCTTCAGGGATGCGACGCCCGCCGGCGCTCATCAGCGAGTTGGAGATCAGCGAAATACTGCGCTGGGGAATCATTATCCGACCCTCGTCGCGTCCAGTTCTTCCGGCGTCACATTGAGCTGGAGTCTCCAGCGTGAGACGTGCGTTCCCTCCGCGGGAAGCAGTGGATCGAGGCGTTGATAGGTCGCCGTCAGCATATTGCGCAGCGGTTCAAGCGCGGATTCATCGGCTAATTCATAGTGCTCCAGCAGGTATCCTAATCGACGCATAACCGCTCCTACGTCTCCTACGTCGAGTCGCTGGGCGTACTCGATCAGCTTCTTGGAGTTGAGGGTCGCCCGTTTTCATCCACACTCCTTTGGCCACCTCGGTAATGCCGCCGACGAATGCTGGATGTCGTAGGCCATCGATGATCGTACGTTCGCGCAGCCGTTCCCATCGGGCAACGGCCGGCTCGGCTTCACGTCGCTCGCTGGCCAATTTCTCGCCGGCGGTTATCATGCGGGAAGTGAGGGTCTAAAGGTACTGTCACTACGATAAATCGAAATCAGAACAGGAGTGCACCAGGTTCGTGCTAGCCAGAGAGCAAGAGAAATCTGTCATTGACCAGTATCAGACGCACGCGACTGACACGGGGAGTCCCGAGGTTCAGGTCGCCATCATCAGTGAACGCATTGGCCAACTGACGGATCACTTCAAGACGCACCAGAAGGACCACGGCTCGCGCCGCGGCCTGCTTATGCTGGTCAGCAAGCGGCGTCGCTTGCTCGACCGGCGTGTTCGACGCGCACGTAAGAAACTGATCGAGTCCCCGAGTCGCGGATTTAATCGGCCCGATACAGAAGGTTCAGGCTTTGGGTAGAGCTGTCCAGAGCCGCGGGGATTTAATTTGTTCCCGTTAGAGCACGCCCTCTCAGGGGACGCTCCCTACTTTCGGCTAGAAGTAGAATTTGCCCGCTAGTTGTACGACTCTGCCTGCGCCGAGCGTGCTTATTTGCTGGACGGAGTTGATCTGCCCGAAGTTCGAAAAGGAGAAATCGTCAGCCGGCGCAGCAAAATTCGCGTGGTTGAAGGTGTTGAACGTCTCGAACCGGAACTCTAAGTACAGCGTCTCTGTAAAGTGAACGTCCTTCTCTAACGCCATGTCCCAGAAGTTTAGTCCCGGCCCATAAAACGGATTACGATTGGCAGTACCTTCGGTTCCCAGGGCCGGAACTGCGAAGGCAGCCGGATTCACCCACTGCTGGTTCAGGACGTTCCTGGGATTGTGATTGATGTTTAACGGCGCCCCGGTTGCGTTGACAAAGTCCGGCTGGGCGAAAAACGTAAACGCGGGATTAGCCTGCAAATCCGTTCCATTGCTCTGGAAGACGGCCACCGGGAAACCGTGCTGGAAAGTGCCGATTCCAGACAGGTTCCAGCCATCGGTCACCTGTTTCCAATGGTGCCCATACTTATAGAACGGCAGCGTGTACACGTAGTTCAGCACCAGGCGCTGTGGCCCATCGTTGGCCGAAGGACCGTAGTTCCGGGCAAAGTTTAGAGCGTTGAAGCCAGGATTGTTAAAGGCGCTGTTTTCCAGGCTCGAGGTGTAATCGAAGTAACGAGACCACGTATAGGCAGCCTGAAGTTGCAGGCCATTGGTGAAATGCCGGTTAATCTGCGCCTGGAGAGAGTTGTAGTTGGAATTCCAACCGCTGGCGTATACCCCAATTCCTCCAAATATGGCCGGGTTATATTCGTAAGTGTTCGGAGCCAGGGTGTTGAGGTTGGCATCACTGGTTACGCCCTCCGCAACGGCGAGCGCGTTTCCGGTTGCGGTTCCCGCCGGATTCAGGCAGAATCCACCCTCCAGGTGGCGCCCTATCGTTCCCACGTAAGCCAGGGACGCAACCGTCGATCTTGAAACCTGGTATTGAAGGTTCAGATTGAAATTCGTTGCCCTGGGAACCGTGAGGTGCGAATCGTAGACGACTTCACCGGACCCGATGGGCTCAAACTGAGCGAAATTGACAGACGTCGACCCAGCCGCTGGCGGAGTAAACGGAAACGGGTTGCTCAAGCTGCCGCTCGGGTTCGTCCCCACCGGAGCTGGATTCACGGAAGCGTAGGGATTGGCAAAGCCTGGAGCTGCACCAATCTGCGCGGCTCCAACCGTGGATAGCGAAAATGGCGCATTGGTGAGTGTCTGCAGCGTAGCCTCGGAAGCGCTGCGGTTGAAATAGAGCCCAATGCCGCCACGAACGCTCCACTTGGGAGAGTCTCCCGGACTCCAGGCAAGCCCAAGGCGCGGCCCGATGTCATCGTAGTGGACTTTGGCTAATCCATACGGCCCCACCCCTTTATCCCCCGGGAAGACCAAACCCTCCGGCGCTGTGGGGAAAACCGTGGATTGTTGGCCGGGATTGAACCCGCCCAGAATCTCCCCATTGGCGTAGAGGTTCTTAAAGGGGGTTTCGATATCCCAGCCTGCGCCCAGTGTCAGGGTCAGGTTGTGCCGGACCTGCCACTGGTCTTGGCCGTAGGAGTAGTATTCTCTTCCCCGCGCCCTGATGATGGCACCACTGGATTGGGTATAATAGTCGGGAATTCCCAACAAGAAATCCGCTCCGGGGTTTCCCGTGGAAAACGCTCCCTGACCAAGGAACTGATAGAGGCCGTTCAGGAAGTTATAATACGGATTGTCGATTTCCAGACGATCCATATTGAAACCGGCCTTGAACGTATGGTGGCCCCAGACCTTGCTGAGGTTATCCACCGCTTGATAGGTGTTTTGTATCCGCGGTTGCGGTCCGTATGCGCTGAATCCAAAGCCGAACATGCCGCTCACATACATGACGGGAAGCTGGGAAAACCCGGGGTTCTGGATGCCTGTAAGGCCGGTGAAGCCGTAGGCCGACGGGCTCTGCGTGCTGAAAGGTACAGTGTTGTTGAAGTTGTACCGGAGGTAGGCAAAGCGCGCCTCATTCAACATGCTGGACGAAAACGTGTGGTTCCAGGCAGTGGTGTATTCATAGGTCTTGGCCGGGCTGGCGGCGCCGAAACCGGGAAGGTTGGAGCCACCGAAGGCTAAATCGTCGTTTCTTATGCTGTTCTGATACAGCCCATAGAACCAGATCGAATCCTTCTCCGAAACTTTTTCATCCAGCCGGCCCAGATACTGGTCTCGCTTTAAGACCTCAAGGGGATTGAACAGAAACGCGTTGTTCGTTGCTCCCGGAGTGGGCAGAGGAACGTACTGGTTCACCAGCTTGGTTGATAATGCATTCAAATCTTGGGTGGGGATCACCCCTGTGCTGAAAAGATTGGCATAGGTATTCGTTCCGTTGGCCGGGCATGGCGTGCCACCGCTCACTGGACAAGGGGAGGCGCTGTCTCCGAACATTGCAAACGGAATAGGATTGGAGCTGAAGGGACCGGAGCCGGAAAAATCGCCGCCGCGTTGCGCTTGGGTATAGACTTGCGGCTGGACCAGACCGAAATTAAGACCGCCGAAACTTTGCGCCTGCCCGGATGGCTGCGGCGTAACGGCGCGTGTACCCTGATAGGAAAAGAAGAAGAAGGCATGGTTCTTAACGATCGGCCCGCCGACCGTGCCGCCAAACTGATTTTGGTGAAAGAGCGGGGGCGCGGGTTCAAACCATTGCGTGGCATCCAGGAACGTGTCGCGATAGAACTCAAATCCATCGCCGTGAAACTGATTGGTGCCGTTCTTGATGGCGGCGTTGACGATGGCGCCAGAGTTTCGCCCGTACTCGGGATTGAGCGTGCTGCTGACCAGATCAAACTCGCCAATAGCATCCGGACTCGGGATGACAAGCGGGGTATTCACCGACACGTCGTTGGTATCGGTCCCGTTGATCAGGAAGGAATTCTGCTGCGTCTCTGCACCGTTGGCGGAGAAACCGCCCCCGTTGCCGCTTGTGCCGAATCGGTCTGAACCGGCCTGCACTCCCGGCTGAAGCTGCATGAGTTGAGTCCAGTTGCGCCCATTGAGCGGCAATTCGACGATCTGGGTCCCTGTAACCGTGGTGCCGAGCTGCATGCTCGTGGTTTCCACCTGGGCAGAATTGGCTTCGACCGTAACGGTGTCGCTGACCGCGCCCACTTCCATTGCCGCTCTTAGGTTGAATATCTGGTCGAGGTCCAGGTGAATGTGTTCCTCGGTGAACGTCTTGAAACCGGTCCTCTCTACCCTCACCGAGTAATCGCCGATGGGTAGCTGCAAGAAGGCGAACAAACCATCGCTGCTCGAAGTCGCGGAGTAAGTAAGGCCCGTGGCTAAGTTCGTTGCAGTCAGTTTGGCGTTGGGTACAACGGCACCTGTCGGATCTACCACTGTGCCGCGAATGCTGGCGTAGAGGTTGTCGGCATGAGCAGGGGTCCCGCAAACGAATCCCAACACCAACCACGACGTTAGCAATAAAATCACACAACTAACTAGGCTGCCTTTCATTGAACTCTCCCGTTTAAGAACTCTCTGACCAGCACCCCTTCGAAGTACAAACCAGGTACTGATAGAACAAACGAGTGCAATGCTGCGACCAATCATGATTTCTAGTTCTAGCAGTTACTTACCTCGGGATGGATCGCTCGCATCTATGGGTTTGCGGATGGCGTGCAGAGTGGCTGGGAGTGCTAATCCGGTACCTAGCACTGGTTGTTTGTTGTACTGCCGCTCGGACGTGTTAATGCGCATCAGTACGTGGCGGCACACGCGCGAATCCCAGATTTTGAAGATTCGAGCGTTAGGATGGGCTTAAGCGTGCGTTGCGTGATGGGCTGGTTGAGCAAGCAGAAAACAGAATTTTAGGCCAGCCCTCATGCCAGAAGGCGATCGGGCCGCAGCGCCGATCCGCGGACGCTTGAGTTGTAGCGACACTTCAGGACGGCGCCCCGGGCTGCGACTTCTTTCAAGAAAGTCCCCGATTGCCGCAAGTCCCAGCATCGCTTGGCTAGCGAACGCCAAGCACAATGTTTGTTGTGAACCTAGCAGTCAATCGTGCCATCGCGCGTACGCGACGTGAGGTTCTCACATTTTCGACATTCTGAGGGAAGGGTATATCGGAACGGAGATACTTCATGTCCCTACCGATGCGCTGAAAATCGTCCCTCACCTAAAGAACTTTAGTCACGAAAGGACATACCCCTGCCGATCCAGAACTCCGCGAGTGATTTGAGGTTCTTCTTGTAAGTCTGGGTGACCACGTATTCTTTTCCACCCTCAACCCGAAGGCCATATTCGCCCGTCGAATACGGCCTGATTTCTTGCACACAGGAGGTATTAACGACCGTAGATCGATGGATGCGAATGAAGCCGTATGGCTCGAGCTTTGCTGCCACCACCGAAATTGATTCACGCAGGAGATGGGAACCCGCGTCCCACTGGAGCGACACGTAGTTGCCATCGGCTTGAACCGCAACCACCTCGCCCGGATTGATAAAAAGAATCTTCCCATTTACTTTGATGGCCATCCGTGGAGACTGTCGCTTTGCCAGCTCCTCCAACTTTGAGAGAGCGCCCATTGCCTTCACCGTTTGTTCCTCCGCTATTCGCGGGAAGGTAGGATGTGCTAAGAGATTCATGGCACGCTCCTTCATCACCTTCGTCGTGTGTCCTACATTAGCGGTGCAGCCGTTCCATCCGACCACTGCCCGACTGGCACGAAGAAGATGGTCTCCGGCTCCGGAACCACGCGGGGATCCAGCAGGACCGGGGAGCCGTCAAAGTTCGCACCCCAGGTCGCGGGATCTGTCTTTGGAATGTGAAACATTAAGTGGGGATACCAGTGCCCGACTTTATCGTTAAGGTACGATTCCTTCGACAACATGTAGGACATCGCGCCTGGTTCTGGCGTCGGCAGTTCCTTCTTGGCAACCGCGGCCTTGATATTTTCGAGCATCTGAGGGTTGGTCAATCCGGCCATTACCAACTCTGTCCTCTTAAAGGTGTACGGCAGGATGGATCGCGCAGCGGCCGGGTTGTAGCAGATGGGACTCCGATTCTTGGGATTCCAAAACTCCGAGTGGTCGAATGGCGACATCCACGCTCGTTCCACGATACACACGAAGCCGTTCGTGCCTTTAGCGCCAGTCTCGTAGCCGTGCCGGGTGAGAACCACGACCGAGGCATCGGCGGAAACGGATTTCGGGGCAGCGGTTCGCGCCAAAGCGATTTCGGCATTGCGATCGGTCATCAAATACTGATCCAGCGGCGCCATGCTGGGATACGGTGATTTGTCATCCTGCGCTTGAGCGTTTTGCGCTTGAATCTGCCACTCGGCGCCCAGCACGGCAACCAACACCAGGTTGCCCCATGTGATCATCTTGACTATCTTTCGGTTCATTGATTTTCTCCTTCGATGCGGATTCCGATACATCTTCGAGACCCGATGATGATTGAACCCCTTTGAATTGGTTTCCGGATTTCCACTCCCTGCCGGCTGGAGTGAAGCCTCTGTCGCGCTCTTTCTCATTGAGACATTCCTACATAACCGGTGCAGCCGTTCCATCCGACCATTTGCCAACCGGAATCACGAACTCGGTGATGGGCTCCGGAGCGCCCTGAAACTGCGGATTCAGCGTGACTGGCGAGTCGGGCAGATCCGCCCCCCCCAGAAGGATTTGTCTGTCAGTGGAACGTAGAACATCAGATGAGGAACGAAGTGCCCAACGAAAAGTTTCCTGGGCGAGATCCTCCGCCCGCTCGGGGTTATTCAGCCGGCGCCCGAAGAAGCCGTACAGCGGCTCGCGATAACGGGCAAACAGCTCCTCAAAGGCTGCTCGTGATCCACCCTGGAATTCCAGCATCAAGGCTTCATCGCTAGTCATAGTCGGTGCGCTGGTTCAGTCCGCTCGGGCTTTCAGCGGGATGCTTAGCATCGCTCATACTTCTTTAATGTCACAAGCAGGTCAAAAGTTCCCGATCCGTGGCAGTGCCGTGGACGGAAGGGAAAAACAAAAAAAAGAGCCCTCGGCTCTCCGCAACCCTCCCTCAGAACTGCCAAACCATGAGACGGATATTAGGAGGCTGGCAGCGGTGGGCCAGCCAAGCCGCGCTTAGAAATGCAATCGCTTGGAATCTCTTTCGGTTCATCACTTCCTCCCGTGTTGACTGAATCTCACCGCCGGTTTTTATTCGAGGGGCAGATCTGATTGTTTTTCTCCTTACCATTCGTCCCTCGCCCGTGTGTCTGCCGTCGATGAGAACTCGTCGAGTCTACGAACCGGTTGGTATGTACGACATCAACCCGCCCATTATTAGCGATGTGATCACACCTGCTTGTGGGTGCCAGGTCAGGTCATAAGGATTATTGATCATAAGGATTATCGACGCAGAGCGGCGCGAGTGTCGGGTAATGTTTTTCTGTCACTGCTTCATGTAATGAAGCCCGGGTCCGCGCGGGGGGGGTACCGCGTAAGCGGTATCCATGCCGCGATCTAACATTCCACTTGGTACAAAAAATCGGTCCGATCAGGCAAGGCTTTTGTCCCATTTTCAAATCGGCTAGAACGTTCCGGGGAGGTTTACGGTGGCCATTGTCGTGGATTTCGCCGCCAAGAACAATATTCTGAGCGGCTCGATCGAAGGTCGGATGACTGGCGCGCTCCTGTTGGAGTACTACGCTGCAGCGGCGAACTATATGGCCGCCCATCCGCCCTGCCGCGGCATTCTTGACTTCACCGGGGTGTCGGAGTTTGAGGTTTCCAGGCACGCCATAAGGCAGGTGGCGGCGGCTTCTCCCGCATTCCCGATCGGATACGTGCGAGTCCTGGTGATTCCGAAAGATTACATCTACGGACTGGCGCGCATGTTTCAGATCCTTGGCGAAAAGATTCGCCCTGACTTGCAGGTAGTTCGTACCTATGGATGAGGCCTACCGTTTGCTCCAGGTGGAGTCGCCAGAGTTTCGTCCCGTAAACCTGTAAGCGAACCGTTCTGGCATAGCTGTCTTAGTCATGATTAGTCTCCCGCCCAAAATGGATGCCCTCGTCCGTCGCCTTTGACTTTGGGTGTTGCAGCGCTTCAGCGCTGCCATAAACGACTCTCCCGCGACATCGTGGAAGAGCGGCCTGCCCTGAGCGAAGCCGAAGGGTACCGCAAAGCTGCCCCCCCAAATGGGTCCAGAAAGACAAGTTCGTGACCTGTGAAAACAACAGTGTGATAAAATCCGCGTCCGATAGAATGTGGGTGCTTCGTAAAGGTAATTACATGTTAAATATGACCCCAAAACACCATCTTTCGCGGTCGGTATTAACAATCGCGGGTATCTTCTTGGGTCAGTTTTTCCTGTGGGCCGGCGCAGCCGGAGCGCAGACCGGCCCCGGACAGATACCCGGCCCCGGCAGCATACAACTCCGGGTGAACGACACCCACATTAATATTTCCTGCGACGAGCTGCAAAGGCTTGTCGTAACGGTGGTCGACGAAAATAAGGCTCATCTCGACCGCCAAGCAGTGGTAAAGCTTCACGACAAAAAGAGGGATATCACGACTTGGGATACTACCTCGAACGAGTCCGAATTAACGTTTTGCAACATCGATTTCGGGGATTACGAGATCGATGCCAGCGCGGTCGGATACTTGGTCGAACACAAAGATTGGCATCTCGTCCCCGGCGTAGTCCAAGCGCGTCAATTTCAGCTCGTGATGCACAAGGATCCAACTTCCGTCGAATTGAGTGCTCCCGACAATGCCATCCCCGCCAGCGCTCGCAAGGAAACGAAGCGCGCCATTATCGCCCTAAAATCCGCAAATTTTAAGGAGGCCCAGAGGCATCTGGACAAGGCTTTCAAACTCGCCCCGTCGAATCCGCAAATCAATTTCCTCTATGGATATCTGTTCGTGCAGCAGAAGAACCCCGACAAGGCCGAAACCTATCTGAGTCGAGCCGCCACGCTGGATCCGCACAATGTGCAAGCGCTCACGCTGCTGGGACATGTGCAGCTCGAGCATCAAAAATACGACTTAGCGCGAAAGACGCTGGAGCAGGCGGTAGTCGCAAATTCTGGTTATTGGATGGCGCACTATCTCCTCGGGGACGCTTACCTAAAGCAGAGGGAATACGAAAAAGCTCGGGAGCAAGCCCAACTGGCGATCGACGACGGCAAAGGTACTGCGAGTGTGGCCCAGCTAATTCTGGGGCAGGCGCTGGCCAACGTCGGGCGAGACGCAGAGGGAATCAAGGTGCTCAACGACTTCGTACAATCCAACCCAAGCAACACCGCGATACCACAAGTAAAAGCTTTAATCACCGAACTCGAAAACCGTGACTCTGGCCTAACCTCAACGCAGGGCACGCAACTGAACACAGATCTTGCGCTTGCCGCCTCTGAACCTTCGTTGCCCGAAAGTGCTTGGGGACCTCCTGGGGTGGATGAGGTTCAGCCAGCGATCGCTTCCGGGGTTACCTGTCCATATCAACAGGTGATGGAAGGCTCGGGTGAGCGCGTAAAACAGTTGGTGGATAACGTCGCCAAATTTGCCGCTGTCGAAGACATGCTGCACGAGCAGCTCGATAAAACCGGCAGCCCCATCAGCAAGGAAACTCGTAAGTTCACCTACGTTGCTTCCATCACCGAAGATCAGCCTGGCTTTTTGCAGACCGACGAGTACCGCAACCTACGTTACGGAACCGTCGATCTTCCCGACCATATCGTCACGTCGGGTTCGATGACGTTGGCACTCATCTTTCATCCAGACATGCGCGACAATTTCGAAATGACTTGCGAAGGCGTGGGCGACTGGCACGGACAGTCCGCCTGGCTTGTGCATTTTCGGCAGCGCGACGACAAGCCCAATCGCTACGCGGAATACAACATTGGCTCGCAACACTATCCGATGAATCTGAAAGGCCGCGCTTGGATCACCGCCGACAACCTGCAGATTGTGCACATCGACGCCGAATTGGTAAAACCTCTGCCTCAACTCTCCGTCCAACACCAGATTGCCGATTATGGCCCAGTCCATTTCGCGAAGGGAAATCTGGACTTGTGGCTGCCCAAAGACGTTGACATTTTTCTCGAACTCAATCGGCATTACTATTATCGCCGCCACAGCTACGATCACTACCAGCTGTTCGCCGTGGACTCGATGGAAAAATCGGGCCTGTTCAAGTCGAATGGCCAGTCGCCGGTCATCCAGAATGCAGTGCCCGCCAGTTCGATTCAGAAACCCTGAAGTCGCTTTTGACGTTGCCGGGTGCGGAGCGGATACTCCTGTCCGTCTGCCTTTGACCCTTTCTGCGACAAGCGCAAGTCGATATCTGTCTCCTGCTAAAATCTTGTCAAGACCTAAACTTCATCCTTTGCCTAATACGTGCCATCCTTGAGTACGTCTACTCTGCCCCGTTCTTGGCGAGCGAGGCGGAAGATCGACTGGCGAAGCTTAAGACAAAAAGCGGCGAAGACCTTAATGCAGAACAGGAAAGCGACCAAGATGATGAAGGCTGAGTGGGTCTGAAATGCTGTCCGAGGATTGTCGGGTGCCGAGCGACACGATTGAACCAATGTGGAAGACCGTCAATCGAACTCGACCCAGCTCGGAGACAAGAATTCAACTCATCGGTCCAGTCCCACAGGCCGATCTTGTTCTCTAGATGGCTTCTGGCTGTTGGTGAACTCCCCATCGGTCATGCTCTCGGCATGATTCTGTTTCTCCGACTCGCTCAAGGGAAATCCGCGCGGGACCTGGGGACAAGGGGCCGCAGGTTCTATTCGCGTCGCGTCAGGGTGCAACGGTTCGACCGGCGATTCCCGTTTGGCTTGTCGCAGGAATGGCAGGTCTGCCTCATCCCATAGGGCGGCGTCGTAAGTAGCTTCCGACAACGCGATGAACTCTGCTCGTTCTGCATCAGTCAATTCCATATGCTCGCACCTCCTGCTAATGGTGCCTGTAGCAACCAAACCCGACACTGACGCCGAGCCCCAGTTGCTGCAACTTTGCAGGCATGGCGGAGCGAGACACCTTACGCGGGTGATGAGGATTTCGTTTTCGCATCCGCAGGGCACACGGTACCCAGCCGCGTCTCGGTAGCATGATCGCGCAAGACTACTTGCGGGTGCACGCTGTCAAGCTGGGGATCATCGCAAAAGACTGTCCGAGGCTCGGTTTCCACAACTTCAGGCACTATGCCGAGTTCCGGACTATGCCGAATTCGGCATAGGAGGCATAGCTTCTCAACGATGTTGATGGCGAATGGAGAAAACGTGAAGGTCGTGCAGGAACTCATGCGGCATGCGAACTGCCGCTGCACACTGGAAATCTATTCCCAGGCTCGAATTCAAGCGAAGCGGGAGGCACAGCATCGGGTTGTTGAGATGATCGTCTCTCGGGAACGGGAAGCTATCGGTGTGGAAGAACCTTTGATTCTTGCGAAGAATGACACCGCGATCGCACTGTCATGACGCAACTAGGGCTCCAGCCGTTGAGCAGTACGACACGTTTCCCAGAAGCCCGTCTGGATCGCTTCCTGTTTGCTGACAGTCCGGAGAAGTAAACGACATCCTCACTTCTTCCTGGTGAACAGCACACCAGACACGCCTTCGAGAGGCTCGGCCCCGGGATGATCGC
>Ga0116129_1001536_pt1 | contig 12681 bp, 9 predicted proteins | sample June2015DPH_17_2_FD_89732 | JGI IMG/M metagenome (GOLD analysis project Ga0116129, IMG submission 89732) | Peatland microbial communities from SPRUCE experiment site at the Marcell Experimental Forest, Minnesota, USA - June2015DPH_17_10 | ecosystem: Environmental > Terrestrial > Soil > Wetlands >...
AATGCAATATCGCAATGGCACATGGTACCGGCGGTATGTTGGACCGACGCCACGGGTGCGCGACGATCATTTTGGAGCGCGAATAGTGGAACCGGGCGCAACATGGTCACCGGAGAATGCGGCCTATTGGGAGGCGGCGCAGCGCGGGCAGTTGCTCGTCAAGAAATGCACGGCCTGCGGGCGCCCACATTATTACCCTCGGGCGATATGTCCATTTTGCGCGAGTGCGCAAACTGAGTGGATGCAGTCGCTGGGCAAGGGTATCGTCTACTCCTTCACCGTGGTCCGCCAGGCTACCCAACCGTATGTGCTGGCCTATGTCACCCTCGATGAGGGAATTACGTTCTTGACCAATCTCGTACGTTGCGATCCCGGCAATGTACGTATCGGCCAGGCGGTGCAGGTGACATTTGAGGCCGGCGACGATGGGCGCCAGATACCCATGTTCACTCTCGTTGATTAGAGAGACATTCGCACGGCGGCTAAAAGCGCGGCCCCCATTTGCACGCTAGAGAGCATCTGAAAAAATTGCGCCGATGAGAATCTCGAGGCCTCGACTTTGGCGGTGGCTCGGGACGGGACGCGGTGGGGAAGCATTAACGATCGTGTCAGCGTCATCAGGACGGACGCAACCAGCAAGTTTTAACCGGTGATCAACTAGCACCACTTCATCGTATTGACCTTCGATACGCTCCTCGAGGTTCAAAAACTGGGCTTGCAAGCAGTCTCTTCCGCTTATATCACTGGCCTCATAAGGTGGAGGCGACCGATCTGCGTCAAACAAATAGACCGAAGATTCAAGCATTAACAGAGCAGCACAGATCGGCACGCTAACTTCAGTCTTGTCCTAACGCAATGGCGCAAACCCATTGACAACGAGCCGCAGTGTGATACTGTCAACAAGTATGTTGATAGAGGCTGGCATTGTTTGGGTTGCGTGTGCGGAATTTCGGTAGCGTTGAAAATGGGCGCGCTCTCACGATCCTAATAGCGCTCATGGTCCGAGTACCATAATTATGCGGCATGCGGCGATCGCATCACGATAGTCATAGAGAGAAGGGGGCGTCATGAAAGTAAATAAGAATTATCCAAGGGCCCGGACGACGGGTTTGCCGTTTTTAATAATATGGCTATTTGGCGTCGCGAACGCGCAGACAAGCGCACCAACCGCCGATCAAGCCTCCTCGGCCGGGGGCCTCGAAGAGATCGTCGTAACGGCCGAACATAAATCCTCCAACCTTCAAGATACGCCGATTGTAATTACGGCGCTCACAGGCGATACGCTCCAAGAGCAGCATATTACGACGTTTGAGACGCTGGCTGACACGAATGCGGACGTCCAGTTCAGCACTGGGAGCAACGATGCACGTATCTTCATTCGAGGAGTCGGGCTGGATTCGCTTTCGCCCGGATCTGATCCGCGCGTAGCGATCTATACGGATCAGGTTTATAACGCCCGCACGCAAACTGGGCTCTCTTCGTTCTTCGACGTCGACCGTATCGAAATCCTCGAAGGGCCCCAGGGCACCCTATACGGACGGAACGCTACTGCGGGTGCGATCAACATCATCTCCCGCGACCCTGGTGATAAGTTTAACGGTTACGCTACCGTGACGTTCGGGAACTATGGGCTTGTCCAAACGGAAGGCGCGGTAGGCGGCCCGCTCAATGACACGTTCGCTGGCCGGATCGCATTCACCACAGAAGATCATAGCGGCTATGGCACAAATATTTCGACTGGCGGCCCGGTGGATGACGCGCATCGCGGGGCTGTGCGCGCCAAACTGGAGATCAAGCCGTCCGACTATGCGACTATCATGCTTCAGGCGGATTACGCGAGCGAAGACGACCACAGCGGCGGTTTGCATTTCCTCGGTAATTCCCCCGGGAACGAGGATTTCGGCGAGGAGCAAGGCTACGCCGTACCATCGAACCCGCGCGATTACGCCGGACAAGGTCCGGACGATGCTATTCGGTCCGCCGGTGCCTCCGCGCTCGCGACAATCGACTTAGGAAAACTTACACTCACATCCGTTTCTGGGTATCGGCATTTAGACGCCGGCCAGGAAACAACCTCCGATGAAAGCACTGGCAATTTGCTTCCGGTAAATTACTTCGAAAGATCCTCGGAATTTACCCAGGAATTTCGTTTGTCTGGCACATTCGGACCCGTAGATGCCTTGGTGGGTGCCTACTACTTTCATGAAGACAACTCGGCGCTCACTCAGACAGCTTACGTCTCGAGCGCGTTGTTGCCGGCCTTTGGGGAAGCGGAAAATTGCTGCATCGGCATACCGCAACAGACTGGGCCATTCGCGCAGCTGGAGGGCGAGTACGCCGGGGGCAGCCAGGCGACCAACGCTTACGCAGTCTTCAGTCAGGAAACCATCCATTTCACCGATAGTTTCGGCCTGGATGTCGGAGGCCGCTACAGTCACGAGAAACGCGAGATAGATCAATTTTACCAATTCGACCTGGGCCGCCCCGCCGGTGTACTGCCGTTCCTTGTTCCCGGGGCAGCCACTTACGCCGACCAGGGCAAGGCGTGGAGCGCGTTCGATCCGAAGGTGACGCTGCATTATAAAATCACCAACGACATCTTGGCCTACGCAACCTATACAAAGGGCTTCAAGAGCGGCGGCTTCAACTTCTCGGTCATTCAGCCAGCCTTTAATCCAGAAGTCCTGACGGACTATGAAGCTGGTATCAAAGCCGATTTCTTCGACCGGCGTTTGCGTGTCGATGTGGGCGCCTTTCACTACCTCTATACAAACCTTCAGGTTAACGTCACGTATCAAACCTCGTTGCTGACTACGAATGCCGCGGGCGCGAATCTAAGCGGCGCCGAGGCGCAAATCGAAGCCACACCGATCGACAATCTCCGTGTTGGCTTGAACATGGCGTACCTGAATTCTCGATACACATCGTACAGTGCGATCAACCCGGGAGAACCTGAACTTGGCACCATCAACCTAGCTGGAAATCGTTTGCAGTACGCACCAAGATGGAAGATCAATGGTCTTCTCGCCTATAAAATTACTACTCCGTGGGGTGACTTCACCCCTCGCGCCGATGTCACATGGACTGATCAGTTTTTCTTTTCGCAGTTTAACCTGCCTTACAATCAACAGAGTGCTTACGCGCTTACCGATCTTTATCTTGATTACGACATGAAGAACGGATGGTCGGCGACTGCTTTTGCCAAGAATGTCACTGACAAATTGTACGCGGTTGCCTCGACGCAATCCTCCTTGTTTCTCGGTGATCAACTTGCCGGCGAGCTCGGCCCTCCACGCACTTTCGGGGTATCAATTACTAAGCGCTTCTGAGCGCGTTCACCGTGGGCTTTTTGTGTTACTAAGAAGGTGATGGCGCCGACGTCTGAAACGCTTGGTACGTAGTCGCGGCAAGGCCAATCTCATCCGCCCGCCTCAGGGCGGATTTCTTGCCTGCGCCTCAGGCGCTCTCTCTTAGCCTCTTACTGGCGCCCTGTAAGGTCGAATTAATCATTGCTTCCCCCCGTTCTTGCAGATGCCCCACTCGTTCGGCTGCAAGATGACACCTTGTTTAAAATCAACCGGCGGTGAATCCAGATCACACGAAAGAACGAATGCGAGTTTTCGGTCAGTATGAGAAAGTGTCGTAACACCCAAAACGTTTGCTTCAGACGTGTGAAAGCAGATGGAGGTTGTTTGAAGTACCGTATCGGGTGGATTGAGCACCGATGTAAATAAATGCTCTTCAACCACTCTATCAATATGGAAATGCCCGTCAGAGCTCGTAACGGCAACTTCTTTGGCACCTTCACAGAACTGGTGGTTGTCACCCGGCGCGTGGCTGACATATACAGCTGCAGCACTCACAGGCAGTCCGGACTTGAGCAGTACGCCAGAGAATTCCTGGGTACGTATGTACTGATGTGGGTGGGGGTAGCAGGCTGATATACAGGCAAACAGAGGAATGAAGGCAACAAGCATGCCGCATTTCGAAAACAAGGATGCGCGACGAACATTCACCGGAATCCATTCCAACGTGTTTCGAAGTACCAGTCCCCGCATATCTGATGTGCTCGAAAGATTCCTCAAGCTTAGGTGCATCTATATTGCGGTGAATTGCAGGAAGGTCAACAGCGAACCATCTGAAATTGGCCAAAAGAACGTTCGCCACATGGATTCCACCCGTCAACACTGCGCGAGGGGGTCCCGTTAAGAAAAATCACTTCCTCCGTCTATGGCGACATTGGAGCCCACAATGAAGCTGCTCAACTTGGAACCGAGCAGCACGATTTGCGGCGCGATCTCTTCTGGCAGCCCAGCGCGCCCGATGATACCGCGCGCGCGCGGGCCTACATATTCGGCGATGAAACGGCCTACGCTCACCAAATCCTTAGGATCATATCCCTGCGCGACGGCACCCGTCGAAGCCATCCTTTCCGCCATAGCCTCAGTCGCCACGGCGCCCGGTGTGATGCTGTTGACCAGGATGTTCTCCTTGGCGTACGTCCAAGCCACGTTCTTCGAAAGGGCATTGATTCCCGCTTTCACGGTCATATATCCGCATTCTCTGGTTCCCGCGATCCGCGCTGACTGCGAAGAAACGTTGATCACGCGGCCCCAGCCAGCCTTGCGCATGAGGGGAATGGCGAGACGCGTGCACCTCACAACGCTCATGATCCCCATCTGAAAGAAATATTCCCAACTTTCATCGCTTGTCTCAGCGAATTCGCGGTCGAAGTGACTTCCTTCAGTCGGTCCCGCCATATTGACCAAAGTGTTGAGTTCTCCCCAGCGGCGCTCGATAGTTTGGAACAGCGCTTCAATTTCATCGAGACGGGGCAATTCGCATCTGACGCCGAATGCATCCGGAGACCCGGCCTCCAGCAGCCCCGCTACGGTGTGATCGAGGCGGCTGCGATCTCTTCCGGTGACGACGACTCGGGCCTTCTCGCGAGCAAAAGCGAGGGCTGTCGCGTACCCCATTCCTTTCGTGCCGCCGCTGATGCACACGGCGGCCCCGTTCAGACCCAGATCCATTGATTCTTACTCAATCGGGGAGGAGCCATCTCCCGTTAGTCACAAAGAATTTCTCCACCACCTCCGGACCCAGAGGCTTCAAATTCTCGTAAGTACGACCGATGGGATTTTGACCGCCCTCGACATGAGGATAGTCCGTCGCGAATGACAAAACGTCCTCTAGACCATATTGCGTGACGTACTTCGCAAAGGGCTCGAAGTCGAACCCAGAGACACGGACGTTGCGTTTCACATAGTACGACGGCTTGCGAGGAAGGCGAAATGTCGTGCGCTCCCTATCCTTTACGCGACCAGGGTCCTGCTCATACCACATGTCCATCAGATCGCAAAGCGGTCCGATCCAACCCGCACCCAACTCGATGATGCCGAAGCGCAGCATCGGGTGGCGTTCGAACACGCCGCCCAGAACCATGGTCAGCACGAAGTTTTGCGAAGTCGTGTGCTGATTCGCCATTGACCACGGATCGAGCCTGAATTCGCCTTGCGCTTTGAAGCCTTTGAATGGAGGTGCGTCCGACCAAACGTCCGTTCCGAAGATGTGGCTGTCCAGGCCGATGTGCAGGCAAACTGCGATCTCTCGCTCTTCCATCAATGACCAGAACGGGTCGAGATCCGGATGGGCGGGGGACTTTCCGCCCGGCGGCATCCCACTCGGCATCCAAAGTGCGCGGACACCGTTGTCGATCAATTCCCGCGTGGTCTCCATTAGTCGTTCGACGTTATCGGCGAACAGAGGTAACGCGGGGCGCACCCGGTCAGAATAACGCGCCACCTTCATCCCCCACTGGTTATAAGCTTTCACGAGTTCTAGCCCATATTCCTTACGATCGCGCTTGAGTTCCTTCCCGTAGCCGTAGTCGGGATGAAGATGCACGAGGAACACGCCGAACATTCCGGAAGTAGGGAACATCAGCTGACGCTTGATCCCCATCGCATCCATCACGGCAACTCGACGGCTTGGGTCCGCGGCGCCCGGCGCCGCGGAGCCCTTTTTCTGCCAAATCGATTTGGGGTCGATTGGAGCGTCGTCGTCTTTATAGCCCGGCACATTCGGATGATTACGGTCCGAGGTGCTGTCCATACCGTTATTGAGCCAATGGTGTGCGAAATCCTTCGCGATCGGCCCCATTTCGCGTTCCCACACTTGCGCGGGCAGCATCTCATGGGAATCGACGTCGATAATCTCGCCCACGAAGCGTCGCAGCGGCGGAGGGAGGTTTTCAACGGTCTGGTCCGCATTCATGATTTTCTCCAATTGTTCAATTTGTTCTGCCGCGCACCTGAAACAGCACGCTTGTATAGCCAACGTTGAGCGCGCCAGTTTCGCCCAAAACATAAGCCACATTCTTGCGCATTGCAAGGAAGCTATGGAAATTGTACTAATACAATTACGAGTCAATCTTGACCTTGAAATTGTACTAATACAATTATCTATTCTTATAGACAATAAAAATGATTATTGCTACCTTTTTGATAAGGCGATGACCAATTCATGGGAAGACATCGCCGAATGCCGGCCGGTGCAGTTCGGTCGGCGGTGGTGACTATAAGAATCGGGGGGAGCTGCAAATGCCGCAGGACACATCTACTTGCGTTGGAAAGCTCAGATTGGTGAACGTATTGGTGCTCCTCTTACTGGGTGGCGTGTCGCGAGCGCAAGGGACCGCTGGCACGGAAGATTCGACGGCGATCGGCACGGATAACTCGAGCGCAACCGAGTTATCGGAGGTGATCGTCACCGCGGAAAAGCGCTCTGAACGTCTGATGGATGTCCCCATGTCGATCGCTGCAGCAACCGGGGACGAGCTGCAAAAGCTTGGCGTTACACAGATATCCGATCTTGGCAAACTCGTTCCTGGCTTTACCTATCAGCCGGCCAATTACGGAACCCCGATCTACGCAATTCGGGGGATTGGATTCAACGATACATCCGTTGGAGCGGCATCGACTGTCGGTGTGTACGTCGATCAAGTGCCGCTGGCCTACCCGGTGATGGCCGAAGGCGTTGGACTCGACCTTGATCGGGTCGAGGTGCTGAAGGGACCCCAGGGAACCCTCTTTGGGCAAAACTCCACCGCCGGCGCAATCAACTACATTGCCGCTAAACCGACACGCCACTTCGAGGCCGGATTTGACGCGAGTTACGGAAACTTCAATGCCTACAATCTGGATGGATTCGTCAGTGGACCTCTTTCCGACAGGATTTCCGCGCGTGTCGCGCTCAGTACGGTCCAACGCGGTGACTGGCAGGAAAGCGAAACACGGGACGCCTCACTTGGGCAGGAAGATCTCTCCGTGGGGCGAATCTTGCTGGATTATGATCCGCGCGACGACCTGCATTTCGAGCTGAACGTCAACGGCTGGATCGATAAGAGCGACTCGCAAGCTTCCCAATTCGTGGAGTATTCGCCGACGGTAGCTCACGGCGGGTATCAGGATCTGGCCGGTCTCCTGTCGGCATACGCTCCCGCACCGAATGACCCGCGAATCGCGGATTGGTACCCGCCCTTCAATCAGACGCGGCCGGGATATCCGCCTTTCTATTTGCGGCGGGACGACAACTTTTATCAGATCGCGCTGCACGCCAATTGGGAGATTGCCAAGTCGATTACTTTGACTTCCCTCTCAGCCTACAATGAGATGCACAAGGACTCTCCGGTAGATGCCGATGGCACGGACACCGGCAACGAAATAAATACACTCTTAGCCTACCTGCAATCGTATTTTCAGGAACTTCGGCTTGCGGGCCAACTCGGTGACGGAAAATTGAATTGGATGGTCGGTGGCAATTTTGATCACGACCAAGTCAACGAGAACCAGCTCGGAAGCACGACATCCTCGAGCTCCGGCATCGGAGATTTGCGCTTCCATAACTTCATCAATCAGAACTACCAGGACGTTGATACATACGCGGCGTTTGGCAGCCTCGATTTCGCAGTCACCGATACCCTCATCGCTCAAAGTTCTATCAGATATACCAAGACGGACGACGACTTCCAAGGATGCCTCAGGGACGTTGGCGGAGAGCTGGCGGCGGCATTTTCGCAACTGGCGTCGAGCCCCATTTCCGCGGGCAGCTGCGTCACAGTTGAGCCTCCACCCAGCTTGGCGCCCGTAACGATCGCTACCAGTAGCTTGAAACAAGACAATGTCTCTTGGCGTGAAGGACTGAGTTGGAAGCCCGTGCAAGACGCGCTGCTTTATGCCAACGTGACGAAAGGCTACAAGGCCGGGAATTTTTCGACGATTCCGGCGCTTATCGTAGGCCAGTACGCTCCGATTTCACAGGAATCGGTGCTGGCATACGAAGTCGGATTTAAGTCGACTCTCCTGGATCGGACCCTGCAGCTCGCAGGGGCGGGGTTCTACTACGACTATAAGGATAAGCAACTTCTTGGCTACATCGTCAATCCGTTGTTCGGCGACTTGCCCAGCCTGGTAAATGTTCCCAGATCGAGCGTGCGCGGTGGCGAGTTGGATGCCACTTGGAAGCCGGTTGCCGGCCTTACGGTCTCGATCGGTGGAACCTACGTCGAATCGCGCGTCGATAGCACCTTCACGACCAGTGATCCTTTTGGCAATTCGATTGATATACAAGGAGAGGCCTTTCCCAATACACCCAAGGTCCAGCTGTCAGGAGACCTGGAATATGAATTCCCGCTGGCTTCCAACCTGCTGGGCTATTTTGGCCTCAATGAGCAGTATCGCACCGCCACGACAGCTGCTTTTGGCGACGCGCCACTGTTTCGAATACCCGCCTATGGATTGCTCGATCTAAGAGGCGGAGTTGAGTCCTCTGACCGACGCTGGTATGCGCAATTATGGGGCCACAACATCACCAATCGGTTCTACCTGCTTAATGTCGCCCATATCTCCGATACCGTCTCGCGCGAAGTGGGAATGCCAGGAACTTACGGCATTACCGTCGGCTATCGATATCACTGAACGAATGTCGATGTTCCCGCCCGACCCGGGCAACGCAAATTTGAAGTTGAGAGTTTGAGCCGTCTCTGCCCGCCGAAAAAATCAATGGATCGTTGCTACACGTCCAGATGGCGCTGCGGTGATGCGGGACGCGCACGGGACGGCGCTCATTCATCCAACCCGAGCGCGAACGACACCGCTGCCGCTGCTTCTTTCATTCTGCGAGACGTCAAGCGCGTGATGCGATCGCCGATGTTACTCTTGGGTACGGTCTGCAGATTGTCGAAATTTGCTGCGCAGATGTCAGGGACACCATCCTGCTCAGTCAAGAGGAGCTCGGTGGGAATGCTACGAATCGTTGACGTGATGGGTGCAATAGTCACCGAGTTCAGTACCGAAATAGCGAATTCGCCGGTCAGAATCAACACCGGTCGTTTCTTGTCAGACGCCTTGAAGGTGTACCAGCAGACATCCCCTCGATTCATGATGCGCCCCAGTCCTGCTCATGGAGCCAAATTTCGAATTCGCCGGCCACGACAGGCTTTTGTGCGTAGCCATCGGCATGACGGCGCTCTTTCTCTTGGATTCGCTCGCGCTCAATTTGTGCCTCGAGCGCGTCTCGAATGAACGCAGAGCGGGTGGTCTTGCGCGCCCGACACATCTTGTCCACAAGGGTCAGCAATCGCTCATCCATTGTCATCTGAATTGTCTTCATATGTGAATAAACATGAGGATAATCATACACATAACATACAACGTCTGCGACGAATGCAGTGCCGCGAGCCAAATCCCAACGCGGTCACAGATCAGTAGACGCCGACGTCGGTATATTGGCGTGAACCTGGAGAAACGCACGACGAAGTGCCGTAGGCGATATGGAGAGAGGCGCAGTGACTCCCAAATCCGATTCAGAGCTGACGCGGTCGGCCTCCTCTCGTTGGGCGGTTCACTTCCTGTTTGGTCAAGGCGGGTCCCGCGGAGAGCCCAAGAGCCAATGGAAATGGATCGGCAAGGGCGAACTGTCTGCCGACCGAGAGTCCCTAAACCTCGTCGGCCGCAGACATCGCTATTTCAGGAGTCCTGCGAAACAGGCCGTTCAAGTAGGGCTACACCAGGTGCGCAATGTGGTGGCGGCGGGGCGCCTTGTAAAATTTGAAGTCAAGCTGGAAACCCTGGAAGGCGAGCGAATAGAACTCATCCGTCTGCGCACAAACGATGCCCAGGCCGCGCAGGAAATTGCATCGGCGCTTCCAAAGATGCAAAGCGCCGAATTCGAACGCGCGCACCACGAGAAGCTCTCGTTCGACCGGTCAATGGAGCAGCTTGGCACGCGATCGATCGTTACGTCCGCGCTCGTCGCGGCCAACATTGCGTGGTTCGTAATCGTTGCGAGCCAAGGCGGCGGGTGGCTCTTCCCGCAACCGGGCATCATCATCCATTGGGGCTCGAACTTCGGTCCCCTAACTTTGAGCGGTGAATGGTGGCGCTTATTCACTTGCATGTTCGTGCATTTTGGCCTGGTGCACCTAACCTTCAATATGTGGGTGCTCTGGAGCATGGGTCGAGTGATCGAGCGCATGTTCGGGTCTCTTCATTTCGCGCTCTTGTATGTGTTTGCGGGACTGTGTGCAAGCTTGGCAAGCCTCTGGTGGCATCCCGACGTCAACAGCGCGGGGGCCTCCGGTGCCATATTCGGGCTCCTGGGAGGGCTGCTTTCATTTGTCTTGAATCCTGCCTCAGGCGTTCCGCCCACGATCGTAGCCAGCCAGCGAAGAAGCGGGATTGTATTTATTGCCTACAACCTTTTCGCCGGTTTTACCAACCACGGCATCGACAATGCCGCTCACCTGGGCGGGTTAGTAGGCGGCTTTCTGATTGGCTGGATACTTGCCAGGCCTCTCGACCTGACGGCACGGGAGCAGGCTCAACCGCGTTTCGCCCTGGCAGCGGGCTTGGGCTTGACGGCCTTATTGACGTTCGGCTGGCATTTGGCTCATCAGCCCCATCTCCCGCCTGATGTCGCATTTCAGCAAAGTCGCAGCCGAAACCAAATAGAATTTTATCCAGGGCGATATCGACGCGTGGTCCTGAACTCCGGGGAAAAGGTTTCAGCAGCGATGCAGGCGGTACACGCAGCCGCTGACACAACATCCTTGGATGCGGCAATCGCAGTCGTTCAGCAAATGGCTGACACCGGCAATGCCGAAGCCGCTTTCCGTTTGGGTCGTTATTACCATCTCGAAAGTAGCGAGCCAGACTACGCGCTGGCGCTCAAATACTATCAAATGGCATCAGAAGAGAATCACGCGTGGGCGACCAATAACCTAGGGCTGCTGTATCAAAATGGCTTGGGCATGCCTCGGGACAAGGACAAGGCCTATGAATACTTCAAAAAGGCCGCCGGCCAGCACGATCCGTGGGCATACCTCAATCTCGCGGATGCCGCCTTCAGCAGCAGCGAAAAAGACGCCGCGAACAAGGGTATCGAGTGGCTCGAGGAGGGCGGAAGAAATCAATGCACCATGTGCCTCATCGAGCAAGCGGCGATTTACCATTCCGGCGCCTACGGAGTCACGCGTGATAGTGGCAAGACCTTATCCCTTTTGAACAAGGCTGCCGCGCTGGGCGATCCACAAGCCACGCTGATCATCGCAGAGCTGCATATTGTCGGCGATGGTGTGCCGCAGAGCTCAAGATCATCTTTCGAAATGCTGAAAACCTTGAGCGACAATGGAGATGGCTATGCGAGCACGCTACTCGGCGAGCTGTCGTCCGACGACAAGATCCGCAACTATCTATTTGAGTCTGCATTGGGCGGGACTGGTCACGTGCCCGCGGACCTCGCGGCGGCGATTCCGCAAGATATGTCCAAAGCAATTCGCTATTGGGAACGTGCTAGCCAGCAGGGGAGTTGCCAGTCTTGGATCGACTTGTCATCGGTATACGATCGGGGAATCAGCGTAGACACGGACTATCGAAGAGGAGCCGATTACGTCGAGCAGGCCGTGCATTGTGATCCGGCTAACAGCTACTTTCTATGGAAATTCGCGAAGCGATTTTACGACGCCAGAGGCCGGGATCGTGATTGTCGAGCCGCCGAAAAGCTCTTTAGGGAATCGCTTGATCACGGATATGCCGATGCGGCGGTGGATCTCGGCTACATTTACGACAAAGGTTGCGAGCGCATCGCCAGAGATGACCATCATGCGCTTCAAATCTACTTGCTAGGCGCAAAGCTCGGCGTCGCGCTGTGCGAGAACAATGTGGGCGCGATGATAAAACACGGTAGAGGAATCGAGGCGGCCGATCCTGCACGTGGTTACGGTTGGATAACGCTGGCAGCCATGAATGGCAACGACCTCGCCAAGGCAAACCTTCAAGACCCGCTGTTCACGCCCAGCGTGCGGGCCGTCGGGTTGGCACAATTGGCGGATATCCAGAGTCGACTGCTCACAGTTCCTTCGAACCCACAGGCCATCATGCGCGATCCCTGGTACTAAGCCTGCTAGGGCCATTACGCCAATGTGCTCTCCATGTTTTCGGGTATGTGCCTCAAAGTACGAGCGGTCCAAGTAGAGCGGGACCAAGTCGGATTATGCCGACCCTCACAGGGAAAACCGCCTACAGCGATCCGAACCGAATGATCTCTATTTTTTATTCGTGGAATCTGGGTATAACGACGTCCTTCCATATTTCGCGCTGTAATGTTGATCTCATTGATAAG
>Ga0116129_1001537_pt1 | contig 12671 bp, 9 predicted proteins | sample June2015DPH_17_2_FD_89732 | JGI IMG/M metagenome (GOLD analysis project Ga0116129, IMG submission 89732) | Peatland microbial communities from SPRUCE experiment site at the Marcell Experimental Forest, Minnesota, USA - June2015DPH_17_10 | ecosystem: Environmental > Terrestrial > Soil > Wetlands >...
ATTCGTTCCACTTGAGCAGCTGCGTCGTCAGCACGCCTGAGGAGACCGCGCCGCCGAGAGTCGCCAGCACCCGCGTCGAGAGTTCGAAATCCGCATACCTTGCGCCAACCGCGCGGGCCCGCGCCACCATGGCCGCGACCTGCCCGAAATAGATGTGCAGGAAGGCTGTTGCGAGCGCTGCGCCGTCGATGTCAGGCGCCGCTTCTTCGACCTCGTGGCCGAGGCTGCGCAGCAGTTTCGCCGCGTCATTGACCGCTGCGACGGCCTCCTTGTGTACATCGGTTCCGATCGGCGAAGTCAGCATGAAGCCGATGCGCAGCTTGCCTGGATCGCGCCCCATGATTTGCGCGTAGGATCCGCACGGCTTTGCTATCACGAAGGGATCGCCGGGTTCGGCGCCCGACAAGACGTCGAGCGCGACGGCCGTGTCGCGCACGCTGCGTGAGATGACGCCTTCGCTCGACGCACCGAACCAGACTTCGCCATAACCAGGCCCCGATGGAACGCGCCCGCGGGAAGGCCGCAGCCCGAACAGGCCGCAACATGCGGCGGGAATCCGGATCGAGCCGCCGCCATCATTGCCCGCCGCCATTGGAACCACGCCTGATGCGACCGCGGCTGCCGCGCCGCCGCTCGAACCGCCGGGCGTGTGATCGAAATTCCAGGGATTGCCGGCGCGGCCGAACAACTGCGAATCGGTCACCGCCTTGAGCGCCAATTCCGGCAGATTCGTCTTGCCGAAAATCACCAGCCCGGCTTCCAGATAACGCCGTACCACATCGGAATGCCCGGAAACGACGATGCCTGTCAGGGACCTGCTCGCGTAACTGGTCGGCAAACCGGCGTAATCCTGCGCGCAATCCTTAATAAGAAATGGAACGCCGGCGAATTGACCCTGAAGCGGTTTCGCCAGTTGCCCGCGGGCTTCGCCTTCCATCAAGCGGCAGATCGCATTTGTCTTCGGCTGCGCCCGCTCGCTCTGTCGCAGCGCGAGTTCCAGCAATTCCTCAGCCGTCGTCTCGCGACGGGCGACACATTCGGCAAGCGCAACGGCGTCGCGCTGCAAATATTCGGTGAAATTCATGGCGCCCCCCGGTCGCTGGCGCTTCCATCCTAGCGGCTCGGATAAGTCTGTTAAAGGGCAAGATCAGGCCCCATATTGGCTTCAGTCCCTGCTATGAAGGCTGCCCTTCCGGACCCTACGGTGCCATCGTAGGAGCAAATGATTCGCCTATGACCGAGCCGAACAAGTTGACCCATCACGGCGTCCCCGGCCACCAGCCGGCGGCCGGCGGCGTTGCCGCGCGGGCGCGGGCGGGCGTGACGCCGCAATACCTCGCCGGCCTCAACCCCGAGCAGCGCGAGGCGGTGGAGACGTTGGAGGGACCGGTGCTGGTGCTGGCTGGCGCCGGCACCGGCAAAACGCGCGTGCTGACCTCGCGCATCGCCCACATCCTCAGCACCGGCCGGGCGCGGCCCAACGAAATCCTGTCGGTCACCTTCACCAACAAGGCAGCGCGCGAGATGAAGCTGCGGCTCGGCCAGATGCTGGGCCAGGCCATCGAAGGCATGCCGTGGCTCGGCACCTTTCATTCCATCGGCGGGAGAATCCTGCGCTTCCATGCCGAACTGGTGCAGTTGAAATCCAATTTCACCGTGCTCGATGTCGACGACCAGATCCGGCTGTTGAAGCAGTTGCTCGCGGCCGACAATATCGACGACAAGCGCTGGCCGGCGCGCATGCTGGCAGGATTGATCGACGGCTGGAAAAATCGCGGGCTGACGCCGTCGCAGGTGCCGCCCGGCGAGGCGTCGGTGTTCGGCAACGGAAGGGGCGGCAATCTCTATGCGCTCTATCAGGAACGCCTGAAGATTCTCAACGCCGCCGATTTCGGCGATCTCCTGCTGGAAAATATCCGGCTGTTTCGCGAACATCCCGACGTGCTCCGCCAATACCAGAACCGGTTCAAATTCATCCTGGTCGATGAATATCAGGACACCAACGTGGCGCAGTATCTGTGGCTGCGGCTGTTGTCGCAGGCGCCGTCCCTTACCTCGCCCCGCTTGCCGGGAGAGGTCGGATTGCTCGGCAGCGCAATTGCGCGCCAGGGCAATCCGGGTGAGGGGAGGCCAACCGCAGCATTGGCATCCGCGGAGAGTCCCCCCCACCTCAACCCTCTCCCCGCAAGCGGGGAGAGGGAGAAGCATGTCAAAAACATCTGCTGCGTCGGCGACGACGACCAGTCGATCTATGGCTGGCGCGGCGCGGAGGTCGACAACATCTTGCGCTTCGAGCACGATTTTCCTGGCGCCAAAATCATTCGCCTGGAGCGCAATTACCGTTCCACCGGCCATATCCTCGCCGCCGCCTCCCACCTGATCGCGCATAATGAAGACCGGCTCGGCAAGACCCTGCGCACCGAGGACGTCGATGGCGAAAAGGTCACCGTCACCGGCTCCTGGGATTCCGAAGAGGAAGCCCGCGCCATCGGCGAGGAGATCGAGGAGTTGCATCGCGGCGGCCACAAGCTCAACGACATCGCGATCCTGGTGCGGGCCTCGTTCCAGATGCGCGAATTCGAGGACCGTTTTGTCACCCTCGGCCTGCCCTATCGGGTGATCGGAGGGCCGCGATTCTACGAGCGCGCCGAAATCCGCGACGCACTGGCTTATCTGCGGGTGATCAATTCGCCGGCCGACGATCTCGCCTTCGAGCGCATCGTCAATGTGCCCAAGCGCGGTCTCGGCGACGCCACGGTGCAGATGCTGCACGACCATGGCCGCAAGCGCCGGATTCCGCTCACCGAGGCAGCTCGCGCGGTGGTCGAGACCGACGAGCTGAAACCGAAAGCGCGCGGCTCCCTGCGCGACCTCATGATCGCTTTCGACCGCTGGCGCGCGCGGTCCGAGGTGACCTCACATACCGAGCTCGCCGAAGTCGTGCTCGACGAAAGCGGCTATACCGAAATGTGGCAGAAGGACCGCTCCGCGGATGCTGCCGGACGGCTGGAAAACCTCAAGGAGCTGGTGCGCTCGATGGAGGAATTCGAGAACCTGCAAGGCTTTCTCGAACACATCTCGCTGGTGATGGACCGCGATGGCGGCGCCGAGGACGATGCGGTGTCGCTGATGACGCTGCATTCGGCCAAGGGGCTCGAATTCGACAACGTATTCCTGCCGGGATGGGAGGAAGGGCTGTTTCCGAGCCAGCGCACGCTCGACGAACAGGGCCGCTCCGGCCTCGAGGAAGAGAGGCGTCTGGCCCATGTCGGACTGACGCGGGCGCGGCGCCGCGCCAAACTCTATTTCGCCACCAATCGCCGCATTCACGGCACCTGGTCGACCACGATCCCCTCGCGCTTTCTCGACGAACTGCCGGCGCCCAATGTCGAGATCACCGAATCCAGGGGCGGCTCGGGCTGGGGCGGCTCGAGCGGCTACGGCCCCTCGCGCTTCGACAATGTCGAATCGTTCGGCTCGAGCTATGCGACGCCGGGCTGGCAACGGGCGCAGGCCAATCGCGCGCGTGGCCAGGCAGACCCGGGCGGACGGCAGGATAAACGACAAGACAAACGGCAAGGACAGGCCGGCGGCGGCTTTAATGAAAGCCAGTCGCCCTTTTCCCCCTCGCGCGGCGATACGCATGGTGGCTCTCCCCGCAACAAGCGCGGCCCGGTCACCATCGAGGGCGAGTTGATCGCGAAATCCACCGGCACCGTTTCGGAATTTTCGCTTCATGATCGCGTGTTTCACCAGAAATTCGGCTATGGCGAGGTGGTGAAGATCGACGGCAACAAGCTCACCATCGCGTTCGAAAAAGCCGGCGAGAAAAAGGTGGTCGATAGTTTTGTGGAGCGGGTGTAGAAAACCCGTACTAACTTTCTCGCGGTTGCGCCGCGGCATCCGCATCCCTATTTACCGATACCCGCCCCTCTCCTGCCCCTGAGCCATGCCCTCCATCATATCCGTCCAAAATCTATCGAAGACCTATGGCTCCGGCTTCAGGGCGCTTGATAACATCAATCTGGAAATCAACTCCGGCGAGATCTTCGCGCTGCTCGGGCCGAACGGCGCCGGCAAGACCACGCTGATCGGCATCATCTGCGGGATCGTCAATCCGAGCCAAGGCAAAATCGCCGTCGGCGGCCACGACATCATCACGTCCTATCGCGCGGCACGGTCGCTGATCGGACTGGTGCCGCAGGAACTGCACACCGACGCGTTCGAGACGGTGTGGGCGACGGTCAGCTTCAGCCGCGGCCTTTTCGGCAAGCCGAAAAACCCCGGCCATATCGAAAAGGTGCTGAAGGACCTTTCGCTGTGGGACAAGAAGGACGCCAAGATCGTCACGCTGTCCGGCGGCATGAAGCGCCGGGTGATGATCGCCAAAGCGCTGTCGCACGAACCGCAGGTCCTGTTTCTCGACGAACCGACCGCGGGCGTCGATGTCGAACTGCGCAAGGGCATGTGGGAAGTGGTGCGGACGCTGCGGGCCTCCGGGGTCACCATCATCCTTACCACGCATTACATCGAAGAGGCCGAGGAGATGGCCGACCGGATCGGCGTCATCAACAAGGGCGAAATCATCCTGGTCGAGGACAAGGCAGCCCTGATGCAGAAGCTCGGCAAGAAGCGGCTGAAACTGCATCTGCAGGGCAGGATCGATGCGATCCCGCCGGCGCTTGCGTCCTACAATCTGCAGCTCTCCGACCAGGGCTGCGAGATCACTTACGATTACGACACCAAGGGCGAGCGCACCGGCATCACCAGCCTGCTCAGCGACCTCCGCGGCGCCGGCATCCGCTTCTACGACCTCGACACCAGCCAGAGTTCGCTGGAAGATATCTTCGTCAGCCTGGTGAGGGCGCCATGAGCTTCCGGGCGATCCGCGCCATCTATCGGTTCGAAATGGCACGCACCTGGCGCACGCTGGTGCAAAGCATCGTTTCGCCCGTGGTTTCGACCTCGCTGTATTTCGTGGTGTTCGGGGCGGCGATCGGCTCGCGCATCAGCCAGATCGAGGGCGTCAGCTACGGCACCTTCATCGTGCCGGGGCTGGTGATGCTGTCGGTGCTGACCCAGAGCATCGCCAATGCCTCGTTCGGCATCTATTTTCCGAAGTTCGTCGGCACCATCTATGAATTGCTGTCGGCGCCAATCTCCTATTTCGAGATCGTGCTCGGCTATGTCGGGGCGGCGGCGACCAAATCGGTCATCCTCGGCTTGATCATCCTCCTGACCGCGGGGCTGTTCGTGCCGCTGCACATTCACCATCCCTGGTGGATGCTGACCTTCCTGGTGCTGACCGCGGTCACCTTCAGCCTGTTCGGCTTCATCATCGGGATCTGGGCCGACGGTTTCGAGAAGCTGCAGATGATTCCGATGCTGGTGGTGACGCCGCTGACGTTTCTCGGCGGCAGCTTCTACTCGGTGAACATGCTGCCGTCGGGCTGGCGCACCGTCACCCTGCTCAATCCGGTGGTCTATCTGATCTCAGGCTTCCGCTGGAGCTTTTACGAGATCGCCGACGTCAGCGTGGCTTTGAGCCTCGGCATGACATTGGCATTCCTCGCCCTCTGCATGGTCACGGTGTGGTGGATTTTCAAGACCGGCTACCGGCTGAAGACCTGACGGCGAATACTTTCGTCATTGCGAGGAGCGTTTGCGACCAAGCAATCCAGAATCTTTCTTTGTCGAAGGCTGGATTGCTTCGCGGAGCCTGTCATGGGACGCGCATTCGCGCGACCCGTTGGCTCGCAACGACGGTATTCGGCCTTACCGGTAGCAGCGGAAATGGTGGTGACTGTTGTAATAGCCGCGGCAGCGACGGCCGCCGCGATACGGAATTCCAAATATGCCGTCGACGGCTCCTACGGCACCCCCGACACCGGCGCCGATCGCGCCACCAACCACACCGCCTACGGGGCCGGCGGCCCGGTTGCCTTCGTAAGCCCCCTCCTGGGCGCCCCGCACGACGCCCTGGGCATGTCCGAGATGCGGGATCGCCAGCAATGCCAGACCGATGGCCGCCGCCGCAAAATAGCGCCCTACGGACAAACCGGCCGGCAGCGCCGCCGTCTTGGTCTTGGTCTTCATCTGATTTCCTTAATGATCTGATTTCCTTGATGCTCGGCCGCGATCGGGCCGGCGGGGCGGGCTTCTGTAACGCCGATGCGACCAAATGGTTGCTCGCCGCCTGCGCGAATTCCACAACGGCCCGGCGGGGCTCCCGGCAAAGAGATAGCGTCACGCCGGATTCAGCCTCGCATCCGCCTTGTTTGCGCCGCCGGACGCATTGACGACGCTAACAAGTTGCTGGAACCAAAGCTGGTTTCGGGGCATATTGGACCCGGAGGGACGGCGAGAGCGGCATTGCAGACAGGGCCCGGAGGCCAAAGTAAATGCGTTTCTTACTCGTTGCTTTCACCGGCCTGATGCTCTGCGCCACAGGCTCAGCCGCGCAGGCCAACGTCTACATCACCATTGACAAGAATGCGCAGCTGATGACCGTCGCCGTCGACGGCGTCGAGCGCTATCAGTGGCCGGTCTCCACCGGCATTCCGTCGCGCGAGACGCCGAACGGCACCTTCCGCGCCTTCCGCATGGAGGAAGACCACTACTCCAAGGAATTCGACGACGCGCCGATGCCGCATTCGATCTTCTTCACCAAGATCGGTCACGCCATCCACGGCACGGAATCCGAAAGCCGTCTCGGCACTCCGGCTTCTCACGGCTGCGTGCGGCTGTCGCGCGCCAACGCCTCGACGTTGTATGCGCTGGTGGAACAGCAAGGCGTGCTCAACACCACGGTGGCGTTGACCGGCTCCGCGCAGATCGCGCTGGCCCGCAATCCGCGCGCCCGGCTCGCCACCACGGCCCGCGATCCCTCACAACAATATGCGCCGCAATACAACGCCGCCGGCAATCCCATGGTGCTGACTCCCCGGCAACCGCCGCAGGTTCGGGCCGACGACGGTTACATCTACCCGGCCGACGGCAGTTCGGACGGGGCGCGCTATCCCGCGCCGCGCAGCACCCGACGCATCTACGACACGCAGGCCTATCAGCAGCAGCAGCAATATAACGGCAACAACGGCTACGCGCCGCAATATGGCCAGCCGGTCTACGTTCCAAGACCGAATTATCAGCCGCGCGGGCTGTTCAGCGATTAGGATTTAAATCGGATTCCGTCCCCAAGCGGCCTGACGATCTGCGATCGTGCGGGTCATGTGTAATACCATTTGGTTGGATATCTCGAAGTCCGACGCCAGCGAAAAGATAGTCGCGGCGAGAAAAGCGAGCCGCGGATCATGGCCCCAAAAACGATGCAATTATAAAAGGTCGGCATGTGATCAAGGCGACTTCAAGCCGGCATTTCTTCCCAGTTGCGCGACGATTGTAACGGTTTTCCCGGCAGGCGCCTTTTGTCAAACCGCACGGCGACGCGATCGCCCTGGACCCAGACCCGTTTACAACGTCGAAAAGCGGGAGTGCCCATTGAGGAAAGCAAAAGAAAGAATTCTTCGCTCGCCAATCCGGAAATATTTGTCTCCAATAGAGCACCTGAATCGGACGCTTCGACCAAAAGACATTCACGGAACCACGTTCCGTCAATTGCCATTATTTTGGCTTTGAAAGTCTGCTCAAATCGGACCCACCGACCATGTCGTTCGTCAATAATCATTGTAACAACTCCAGCACGGACGCCACATGCTTCCTTGCCCTGGGCACGGCGCGTTCGACGGCTTTGGTCTTGTGCCTTCCAGCAGGCAACCGAGCGCATTGCCAAGCGTTAGCTGGCAAGCATTCAGCGCCGCGTTGGCGGTCGCATAGCGCGGGGTAACATCATCCAAAATCAGCAGAACGCCGGCGAGGTTCTCGTCCTCCACGCTGGCTGATATCGCCGCCAATTCATTGAACCCGATGCTGATTTGGATGCGCCGCATCAAGGACTGAAGGTCCGCGACGATCAAGCCGGCCGCGTCTTGCTGCCGACCATCCCCGAACCAGGTGTCATTTCCGGTTGCATCTTTCATTGGCGCTCTCCTCATCTTTCCGTGATAGCGGCGCCGATACTACTTGTGAGTTAAGTCACAGCCTCGTACAAATACCAGTAACGGCAAAAGCGGCCATCCGAGTCGTAGCCGTGAGGTTGGAAAGTTGGTCGAAAAAACTGTTCGCGGTGAAATCTTCGTCGTCGACGACGATCCGGCCGTGCGCGAAACCTTGTCGGTCGTGCTTTCTGGCGTTGGCTATGACGTGATCTGCTTCGCAGATGGAGCGGCGCTTCTGGCCGCTTCGCGATCCCGATGCCCGCTATGCATCTTCCTGGACGTGCATATCCCCGGCCGGTCTGGACTTGATGTTCTCAGGGAGCTTCATGCTGAGGACTATCCCGCGCCTATCTTCATGATATCCGGCCAGGGTGATATTGCGATGGCGGTCGATGCAATCAAGAATGGCGCGCTTGATTTCATCGAGAAGCCCTTCCGCGGCGGGGATATCGTTATCCGGATCGAGGAGGCGGTCGGGGCATTCGCGCGGCGTCAACTCGAGGGCCAAGCCTTAAAGGCGGCGCCGCTTCACTTTCCGGGACGTGAGCCACTGACGGCGCGCGAACGAGAGGTGCTCGACCTGCTTACATCGGGGGCTTCGAACAAGGAAGCCGGGCGTCAGCTTGGAATCAGTCCGCGAACAATTGAATATCATCGCGCCAACCTCATGAAGAAACTGGGTGCGAACAATGCGGCGGACTTGATGCGGACCGCTCTTGCCGCGGCGCGCGATTTATAGGCCCGCAAGATTCAGGTGCGATCGATTGCGACCGAATATCAAGCCGCGAGGGCCTTCCGTATCATCCGGGCAAGATCCGACTTGCGGTATGGCTTTGCCAGCAGCAATACTCCCGGGTCGAGGCGGCCATGGTGAATGATCGCGTTTTCAGTATAGCCGGACGTATATAATGTCCTGAGTATCGGCCGATCTTTCCGAATCTCATCGGAGAGTTGACGTCCATTCATCGCACCCGGCATTATCACATCGGTGAAAAGCAGATCGAATTCGATGCCAGTGTTGACGAGCGCAAGCGCCTCCGCCGCGTTTGCCGCAGCCAGCGTACTGTAACCCAGGGCATGCAACAGCGTAATGACGTAATTTCTGACCAGTTCGTCGTCTTCAACAACCAGGATTCGTTCATTCCCGCCTTCGGAGACGGATACGCCGGTAGTCTCGGAGGCCGGCAGGGCACCCGTACCGGGCGGCAGGTATATCTTCATTGTCGTACCATGGCCCTCTTCGCTGTATATCTTGATGTGTCCGGCAGATTGCTTGACGAAGCCATAAACCATGCTGAGCCCCAGACCGGTGCCCTTGCCAGCCCCTTTCGACGTAAAGAACGGATCAAATACCTTGTCGACCAATGACGCGGGAATTCCAGTGCCCGTGTCGCTTACCGCGATAAGGGCGTACCGGCCGGGCCGAACCTCATTGTGCATGTTTGCATAGGCCTCATCGAGATAGACCGATCCCGTCTCCAGGATAAGCTTGCCACCGTCCGGCATCGCATCCCGTGCATTGAGCGCGAGGTTCAGGATTGCCGTCGCAAGCTGGTTCGGATCAACCGTTGCAAGGCAAACTTCGTCCTCGAATACGGACTCTATTTCAATCTGTTCGCCAAGCGTCGGGCGCAGCAACTTCGCGGTGTCGATGATCAGCGTATTGACGTCTGTCTCCTGCGGCTGGAGAGGCTGCTTGCGGGCGAACGCAAGAAGATGCTGGGTAAGATTGGCGCCTCTGGTTGCCGCCTCATCGATCATCTTCGCAATGGCGGCGAGTTGAGGTTCCTCTTTGACAGCCTCTGCGAGAATCTCGATCGTGCCGGTAATAACGGTCAGGATGTTGTTGAAGTCGTGCGCGACGCCCCCGGTTAATTGACCAACCGCCTCCATTTTTTGAGCTTGCCGGATCCGATCCTCCACCGCGATCTTCTCGGTCATGTCGCGACCGATGAGGAAATGTCGCCGAACCGGCTCAGACCACGTTCCCATCCATGAAAGCATCACGACGTGGCCATTTTTATGGATGTAGCGGGAATCGAAGCTTTGCGTTTGCTCCCCATGCCGCGCCGAGCGCATCTGTTGGCGGGTTTTGTCGAGATCGTCGGCGTGGATGAAGTCGATCGCGCTACGACCGATCATCTCCTCCGGTGAGTATCCCAAGATGGCCTCCGAGCTGGGGCTGACCTGAACGAACTCGCCGTCGGCATCCGTAATGAGGATCATATCCTGGGATGTTTCAAAGATACGCCGACGTTCCTCGATTTCCTGACTGAGCGCCTGTTGCATCCTCTTGCTCTCGCCGATGTCGCGCGCAGTTTTGGACGCCCCGATGATCGCGCCGGTTGGCGAACGAATTGGCGATATTCCGAGCGAAACCTCCAGCAGCCCTCCATCCTTGCGCATTCGCACTGTGTCGTGGTGCTCGATCTTCTCACCTTGGCTAACGCGGCTCAGAATAGCGCGCATCTCTGGCCGCCGATCGGGCGGAATGATCAGCTCTATGCTTTTCCCCACTGCTTCCGCCGCGGTAAATCCGAAAAGGCGCTCGGCGGCTGGATTCCAGCCGGTGATGATCCCGTCGAGAGATTTTGTAACGATTGCGTCGTTAGACGACTCAACCGCAGCGCCAAAAAGGCGTTCGCGTTGCGCAAAGTGATCCCTGGCAGCCCCGGTCCGGCGGTGCTGTTCAACTTCCCGTTCCAGGGCTGAGGTCTTCGTTTTTATCTCGGTCAAGACACGCGCAAAGGCCCGAGCCAGCACCCCGGTTTCTCCGCTCGCATCCGTTGGCACGGCCGCCGGATCGCTCGACGCGAGGCCTTCAACCGCTTTGGTCAGTCGGACAATTGGACGCGTCAACGAGCGGGCGATCAGCATGGCCAGGCCAGTCGCGCACAATATCGCCGCCAAGCCGACCAGCAGGGAAGATTTTTGGATGGCAGCCGCCGGGGCCATCGCGACCGCGTTCGGAACCGTCTCGATGACGCCAACCCATTCGGAGCCGGCCAGAACCGCGGGAGCGAGAGCCGCTCCGCCAGGCCGGCCGGCCGGATCTGAAACTATTCGCGTCACAGCCATTGTTGCGCCCGTCGACGCCGCGAGATCGGGGAAATCGGACTGCCAGTGCGACGGCGTTCCAAGTTGTGAGCCAAATTCGCGTGCGGCGTCGGGATGGACAAGATAGTCGCCGGCTTTGTTGACGACGTATATCTGTCCACCCTGCCGAATAGGTTGGACTCGCTCAAGGGCCGGTCGCATATCGACATTTATGATCGCAATCCCGAACGGCCTGCCGTTTGGCGCCAAGACGGGTATGGCGACCCGCAACGTCGGCATATGCGGCGTCTCAATGACGGCATTCTCCCGGTTCAAATCGAGCGGCGAGACATATATTCTGCCTGCGCTCAAACCGATGGTATCCTTGAAATAAGGCCGCTCGCCCTTTCGCTGCAATTTTTCGTCCGGAACGATTCGAACCGCACCGTTCGGTCCGGAACGATCGACCCGAACGATTTCACGCCCGCCATCATCGACGCCGATGAAACGAAATAGCGAATAGGCAGGCTTGGCTCCCAGCTCTGCGACCAGACGCAAGCCGAGACGATCGCGCCAATTCGCCTCGGAAATGTGATCGACCGGGTCGATTCCGCCATTGAGTCGCGCGCGCATCAATCCGTTGGACTCCGCCAAAGAAGAAAAGATAGCAATATCGGCACGCGCGCCGCCGACGTAGGATTCGAGATCAGCCGCAATAAGACGCGAATGCGTCTCTGTACGATCGAGAGATCGCGGCAGAAGAGCTTCTTCCAGATTCCCATAACTCAGCACTCCGGCGGCGGTGGTCGTAACAGTCACCAATGCAACCATCGCCACGGTCAATCTGGTTGTGAGAGTCATGATTTGCCGCAAAACCTTTTCTAGGATTCCGAGATATTGGTCGATGCTTCGAGACACCTTGCAACTGTTGCCAACAGATCCGCCGGCTTAAAGGGCTTTCGGAGGCTGGTGATAGCTCCGAGCCTTGTCGCCATGTGGAGAAAATCCGGCGTTGAATTCAAATCGGACGGGAAGGCGTGACCCGAAATTACAATGATGGGAATTCCAGGCCGCCGTTTATGAACGAGCCTCACCGTTTCCAACCCGTCCATTTTCGGCATGAAAATGTCGACGACGAGCAGGTCGAAGTTGCCGGTTTCGAATATCTTCAGGCCTTTGTGGCTGTCATTCGCGACGACGATGCTGTGGCCATCCCGCTCAAGCAAAAGCTTCATGGTCGCCAATACGGCACTGTCATCGTCGATAGCCAGGATATTCGCCATCGCCAGTTCCCCCCCGACGCGAACTCATTCAACGCTTGATTGCCGCTCGTTCGAATTAGCGCCTCCCGCGAACGCCTGCAAGGACGACCATGCCCAATCAACATGATACTCACTGTTGAAGTGGTCCCTTACCGTGCGCCAATCGTCGGCGTCCGGCACCGCCAGTCTCCACGCCACCGCGGCCCCCGATGCGCCGGAGCCGATGATCAGGACATCGACATTATCATGCGTCGAATTTTCCTTTTTAGGCTCTAGGGTCTGTACCTGATTAACGATCGGTGATTCTCTCTATCCGAAA
>Ga0116129_1001539_pt1 | contig 12654 bp, 7 predicted proteins | sample June2015DPH_17_2_FD_89732 | JGI IMG/M metagenome (GOLD analysis project Ga0116129, IMG submission 89732) | Peatland microbial communities from SPRUCE experiment site at the Marcell Experimental Forest, Minnesota, USA - June2015DPH_17_10 | ecosystem: Environmental > Terrestrial > Soil > Wetlands >...
AGGGCAGCGCCGCGGCCCAACAGCGCCCGGCGGTCGAGAAGGCCGTTACCGGCCGCCGGTTCTATAGAATCGACAGATCTTCGGTGTCTGGGTTTGGTCATGTTTCGCTCCCATCGGAGACTTGCGTCTGGCGTACCCACCGGTCGCCATACGTCGAAGGGATGCTGCTCTATAATCGCGACGCTGTCTAGAATGTCGCAGCCGCATGAGGCCGCAGCGACAACCGGTTTACCGTTGTCGCGCAGGCTCTTCGATCAGGCTTTACGATCGGACTTACCGATCAGGCTTGCCGCTCCGGCGTCGTGACCACGAGTCCGTCGAGCGCCTCGGTCACCTTGATCTGGCACGACAGTCGCGAGTTAGGGCGTACGTCGTATCCGAAATCGAGCATGTCTTCTTCCATCGGGGAAGGCGGGCCGGTCTTCTCGCGCCAGGCTTCATCCACATAGACGTGGCAGGTCGCGCAGGCGCAGGCGCCCCCGCATTCGGCCTCGATGCCGGGAACACCGTGCTTGATCGCGGTCTCCATGACGGTCGCTCCGGGCTCCGCCTCCACCACGCGGGCTTTGCCTGAACTGTCGACAAAAGTGAGTTTGACCATGCGCGCCGAATCCGAAAACCGCCGCAACCGGTGCGGTCGGGCGCACTCCTATATCCGCTCGCAACGCGGCGCGCCAGACCGGAGCCGACAGACCGGAGCCGACTTCGGCGCCGGCTGGCCTCGACCCCGAATCGGATCCCCCGGTGGCACGATCCGGGTATTCGCGTTTGCGATCCGGATTACCCGGAATCAGTTCGGCATCAGCGCGAAGGTCCACACCGAGCCGCCCGGCACCACGTTCTTCAACGCGCTGCGGGACAGGTTCCAGTACAGCCCGCCGACGCCCGACAGCACGGTGACGTATTGCTGGCCGTTGTGGGTGTAGGTCACCGGCATGGCGTTGATGCCCGACCCGGTCTGGAACTGCCACAGCGTCTTGCCGTTGTCGGCGTCGAGCGCGATGAACTCGCCGGTCTCCTTGCCGGTGAACAGGAGCCCGCTGCCGGTCGCCAGCATGGCCGACCAATACTGATGGTCGGTCAGCGGCACCCGCCAGCGCTGCTTGCCGGTCAGCGGATCGATGGCATCCACGTGGCCGATCGGTTCGCCGTTCGAGGGCATGTTGAGGTTCTCGGCGAACATATAGCGCTTGCCGGCCTTGAACGGCTCCGGAGGAAGGAATCGGAAGAGCCGGCCCTCGTGGATGGTATTGGCATAGAGCAGCCCGGTCTCCGGGTTGAAGGCGGCGTGCGGCCAATTCTTGCCGCCGCGGGTCGACGGCCACATCTCGATCTGGCCGCCGTCGCGTAGCTTCTTGGCGAGCTCGGTTTCGACCGGCCGGCCGGTCTCTTTGTCGATGTGGCTCGCCCAGTTCACCTTCTCATAAGGGTTGGCAGCAATCACCGCGCCGGTGGCACGGTCAAGCACGTAAAGGAAGCCGTTGCGGTTGAGCTGCATCACCACCTTCCGCTTGATGCCGTCGACCCGCAGCTCGGCCAGGATCAACTCCCACACGGCGTCATAGTCATAGACGTCGTTCGGCGTGAACTGATAGTACCACACGATCTCTCCGGTCTTCGGCCGGAGCGCCAACACGGATGCGGTGTAGAGGTTGTCGCCCGGCCTTTGCACGCCGGTCCAAGGACCGGCATTGCCGGTGCCCCAGAACGTCAGATCGAGGTCGGGATCGTAGGAGCCGGTGATCCAGCTCGACCCGCCGCCATGCAGGTAGGAGTCGTTGTCCTGCGGCCACGTCTCATTGCCTTTTTCGCCGCGGCCCGGGACGGTGTAGCGGCGCCATAGCTGCTTGCCGGTCTCCGGATCCCAGCCGTCGATGAAGCCGCGGATGCCGTATTCGGCGCCGGAAATGCCGGTGATCAGCACGCCATTGGCGACGAGCGGCGCCACCGTCATGGAATAGCCGTCCTGCCACTCGGCGGCCTTCGACTTCCAGATCTGCGCACCGGTCTTGGCATCGAGCGCCACCACATAGGCGTCGAGCGTAGTACGGAAGATCTTGCCGTTATATATCGCGGCCCCCTTGCTGGAGACTCCGCAGCACACCACGCTTGGCGTCTCCGGCTCCCAGTCGACCAGCGTCCTCCAGATTTGCCGGCCGGTGCCGACATCGATCGCGACCGTCGCCTTGGCGTTGGTCACGTACATTACGCCGTCATAGACGATCGGCTGCGCCTGCTCGCCCCACTCATTGTTGAGACTGAGGTTCCAGATCGGCACCAGCCGCTTGACGCTGGTCTTGTCGACCTGCCGGAGCGGGCTATAGCGGTTCAGGCCGTAGCCCATACCGTAGGTGAGGATGTTGTCGGTGTTCTTGCCGTCGTTCTTGAGATCATCGAGCGTCTGCGCGGACACGACACCGCTGCCGGCGAGCAACAGACCTGCGACCAGACTGAGCAGTTTGCTCGATCTCTCCCCGCGACATGCCGGCCTGGCTGGGTCATCGCTGGCACCAACACCGCCGGTTCCTCGCCACGTATCCCGGCGCGCCTCGGCCGCCACACTGGTGCTCAGGAAAATACGGCTCATAGCTTACCCTCCGTGGCGCAGCCGGTCGCTCCCCATGGGTTTGTTGTTTGTGGAATTCGCAGTCGTCGCAAACCGCAGGATTCCGGCAAATCCCGTCGCAGCTTCGGTAAAAGCTATACTATTTGCTGGCGTGCGGAAGGGGCTCGATGCCGATTGCCGGCTTGGATGGCGAATGGGTCCGGCGGCCCGGCGTTGCCGTCACACCGGCACCCCGTCCTTCAACAGGCACCCAATGACGAGCCGGGCGTCCTCCACGGCGGCCGCGAGGCGCGTCAACGCCGGGACGAGGTTGGTGGTCTCCCTGACGGCGCGCTCGAGTGCCTCCGAAGCGTCCGCCACCCGCCATGCCCCGATCCCACGCGCCGAGCCGGTCAGCGTGTGGGCGAGCGTCGCGACGCCGGCCGGCGCGACCTCCCGCATGCGCCCCATCAGCAGATCGGCCTGGCGGTCGAACAGCTCCAAGACCTGGATTTCGAGCGCGTGGTCGCCAAGCGTCATGCGCGACAGGTGCGCGGTGTCGATGGCGGACGGTAGCGGCACCTGGTGGGGCTCTTGGTGCGCCTCTTGATCCACCCTTTGGGCCGCGATCGGCGGCGATGCCGTCATTGTCAGGGATCGCATGTCGGGGGATTGGTGCGCCGGCCCGGTCATGTTAGCCCTCCATCGAGGCTCACGAAGGAGGCCTCCCGCTCCGGGCGATCCTATCGGTCGACGGTGCAAGAACCGCTAAAGCCGCGCCTCCACGGACCCGATTCCACGCCACGATGGTTAAGATTCCTTATTCGGCGCGGCGCGGATTCCCGCGCGGGCCGCCTTCCGGCGAAGCCGGCGGCGTTTCCCCGAGCGCCGCGTAGCCGGCGGCGGTCAGCCGGCACACCAGCCAGTCTGGTTTGACCGGGTTGTTGAACCAGCGTTCGGCCCACCCATGGGCGATGCACGCCTGGATGGTGCGAGGCACCACCGCACGGCCGTCGCGGTCGAACAGCGGCAGTTTGCCGCCCGGCTCGGCGAGGCCGCGCTGCAAATAGCGCCGCTGCGGCTCGGTCGGCCGCAACGTTGCCGCAATATGCTCGTGTTCTTCGTTCAAGCGCGCTGTACTTTGCAGACGTCTCGGCGGAGCTTGAGTCTCGCCGAACCAAGGGCCTTTGCCGGCCGCGGCGGCGCTACCGCGCCAATCATGGCCGACTTGTGTCGAATTTGTGAGCGTTAACCATAACACCCGTTAACGATGATTAAAAAGAGGTTACGATTTGGTTTCATTAATCTCGGGTCCGCGAGTAAAATACTTGAACTTGGGGTGGCTTAAGGGGATCAACTTGGGGTGGCTTAAGGGGATCAGGTTTCCACCTTTTCGACTCGGTTTATCATCACGCATCGGGGCGTGGGCGACGGTTTAGCTGTAGCTCATGTGCGTCTGAGTAGCGTAGTTTGTGAGGCGACGGAACCATGGCGATCTATTCAAAGAAAAGCAAAGACCCGACCGAGGTCGCGCTTTCGGCGATCCAGGACGCGCTCAACATCCGTGACGACGACGCCAAGGCGGCGCCCGGGGCCAGTAGCGGCCCCGCCGCGGGCCCGCTGGACGCCCCGATCGAGGGTCGCCGACGCGGCGCCCGTTCCGGTGCCGCGGACGGACCGCTCGACATGCCGGGGCTGTCGCCCGGCCGCGACGACCGCGACATTGTCCACGCCGCCAATGACGACCAGGAATCGATCGGTCAGATTCTGCAGTCGTTGCAGCGGCAACCCTCGCGCACGCCGTTCATCATCGCGACCCTATTCTCGGCCATTTGGGCGATTTGCGCGCTTATGCTGATCTGGGGCTTCGGCAGCCATATCCGCGATCTCGTCTCCGACGGCGCCAGCGCCGCGCCCACCATCGTCGGGCTCATCGGTGCCTTCGCGGCCCCGATCGTGTTCTTCTATGCACTCGCCAACATGACTGCACGCTCGCACGAATTGCGCATCGTCGCCAATTCCATGGCGGAGGCGACGCTGCGCTTCGCCGAGCCCGAAAGCGTCGCGCGCGATTCGATCGTGACGGTCGGCCAGGCGATCCGCCGCGAAGTCGCCGCCATGGGCGACGGCGTCGAGCGTGCGCTGGCGCGCGCCGCCGAGCTTGAGACCCTCGTCAACAACGAGGTGGCGGCGCTGGAGCGCGCCTATAACGACAACGAGGTGCGCATCCGCAACCTGCTCGACGGTCTCGCCCAGCAGCGCGAGACCCTGGTCGGCCAGGCCGAGCAGGTGCGCAACGCGATCACCAACGTGCACCTCGACCTGTCGCACGACATCACCACGGTGAGCGAGCTGATCGCGGAACGCGTCAACGAGTCGGCGCAGCGCATCACCCGCTCGCTCGCCGAGAAGGGCGAACAGATCACGGTCGCGCTCGGCACCGCCGGCGACACCATGATCGAGCAGCTCGGCGAACGCGGCACCGATCTCCTGGAGCGTCTCGAACGCACCAGCGACGACACCACCCAGGCCATCGACCAGGCGAGCGACCGGCTGACGTCGAGCCTCAATTTCAAATCCGATCATCTCAACGAACAGTTCCTGTCGATCGCCACCAACCTGCAGCAGTCCCTCGCGGCCCGCCTCGACGACGTCGTCGACGGCTTCTCGCAAAAGAGCGGCTCGGTGCTGGAGACCGTGGAGGTCCGCACCCGCGAAATCACCGAGACGATCTCGGACCGCTCCGAGATGGCGTCGCGGGCGCTGATCGACACCACCGGCCGGCTTGCCGAGACCATCGCGTTGCGCGCCGACGAGGTGAACAACTCCCTCAAGACGACGGGCGAATCGATCGTGCTCGATCTCAGCCTGCGCGGCGGCGACATGGTCTCCAAGCTCGAGGAAACCGGCAACAAGATCACCGAGACCATCATCGCGCGCAGCGACTACGTGACCCAGCACTTCGGCAACAACGCCGAAGCGCTCGCCGAATCGATCACCTCGCGCAGCGACATGATGCGCGACATGCTGGCGCAACGCCTGCAGACCTTCGAGGAAATGTTCACCCACAACGGCAGCGAGCTGGCCGAGCGCATCGGCCGCGACAGCAGCACGCTCGGCGACCTCATCACCCGCCACCTCGCCGAGTTCGACCGTACCGTCAAAACCCACGGCGGCGAGCTCGTGGAGAATCTGAGCCAGCGCACCGGCGACCTCCAGGTTCTGATGAAGGACTATCTGGACGGCTTCGATTCCCGCGTGTCGAGCAAGGCGATGGAAATCACGACGTCGCTCGACCAGCGGCTCGCCCGCTTCCAGGAGGTGATGGACAACCGGTCGCAGAGCCTCAACGAGAACTTCCAGACCCACATCGTCGATATTGCCCGCGTGGTCGCCGACGGCGGCCGCGAAGTGGTGCGGGCGATCGAAGGCCGGATCGAGGACATCACCTCGACGGTGACGACACGTGGCGACGCGCTGACGACTGCGCTCACGGCCAAGATCGACCAGGCCGACAGCACCCTCTCGCTGCGCGCCATGGAGGTTGCCGAAAACCTCGACAGCCGGATCGTCCGTTTCGAGGAGCTGTTGGTCCACCGTGCCGACGCCGCCTCCCGCGATCTCGAGACCCGCGCTGCGGCAGCCACCGAAAATCTGGTCGGCCACGCCACCGGCGCCACCCGCGAGATCGAGATGCGCATGACGGGCGCGACCGAGTCCCTCGTGGTCCGCGCCGAGACCGCCGCTCGCGACATCGAAGCCCGCACCGCAGCCGCGACCGAGTTCCTGGCAAACCGCATCGGTGCCGTGTCCAACGAGATCGAGACCCGCACCACCGCGGCGAGCGAGTTCCTCACGACCCACGTCGGTGCCGCGTCCATGGAGATCGAGGCCCGCACCGCAGCCGCGACCGAGCTCCTCACGACCCGCGTCGGTGCCGTGTCCAGCGAGATCGAGACCCGCGCCACTGCAGCGAGCGAGTTCCTCACGACCCACGTCGGTGCCGCGTCCATGGAGATAGAGGCCCGCACCGCCGCAGCGACCGAGTTCCTCACGACCCGCGTCGGTGCCGTGTCCAGCGAGATCGAGACCCGCACCGCCGCGGCGACCGAATTTCTCACGACCCGCGTCGGTGCCGCGTCCAGCGAGATCGAGACCCGCACCACCGCGGCGACCGAATTTCTCACGACCCGCGTCGGTGCCGTGTCGGTGGAGATCGAGAGCCGCACCGGCGCTGCGACCGAGTTCCTCGCCAATCGGATCGGCGGCGTCTCCCGCGATATCGAGACCCGCACCCGGACGGCTGCGGACTTCACCGCCGAACGCCTCGAAAGGCTCGCGGTCGAGATCGAGGCACGCACCGGCGCGGCCGCCGAATTCGCCGCCAACAAGATCGACCGGGTCACGCACGACATCGAGTCGCGCACCGGCCTCGCGATCCAAGTCGCGGTCGGCGCGGTCGGCAAGGCCACGGAAGAGATCGAGACCCGCTCAAATGCCGCCGCCGCAAATGCGGTCGCGACCTTCGGCAAGGCGACCGGAGACATCGAAACCCGCACCAATGCCGCCGCCGCAAATGCGGTTGCGACCTTTGGCAAGGCGACCGGAGACATCGAAACCCGCGCTAACGCCGCCGCCGCAAATGCGGCTGCGACCTTCGGCAAAGTGACCGGGGACATCGAGACCCGCACCAATGCCGCCGCCGAGTTTGCGTCGTCGCGGCTTGTCGGCGCCACCCGGGACATGGAGACGCGTACCGCTGCCGCCGCGGAGCAGGCCTCGCTCCAGGTCGAAAACCTCACCCAGCACATCGGCGCTCGCGCTGCGGAGGCTGGTACCCTGCTGGTCGAACGCACCAGCCGGATCGCCGAGGAAGTCGAGACGCGCACCGCCGCAGCCGCCGATTACCTGATCGGCCGGGTCGGCGCCGTCACCGGCGAAATCGACGCCAAGAGCCATATGGCGGCGGACCTGATGCAGGTGCGCAGCGAGCAGCTCGTCGACGCCATCAAGACCAATACGGCGGGCGCCAGCCTGTCGCTCTCCGAACTCGTCACCACCACCACGGCATCGATCCGCACCAGCGCGGCCGACGCAGAACGCACGCTGACGACGTTGTCGAACGGCACGAGCGCGTTGCTCAAGCAGAACGCCACCGAAGTGGAGCGCACCCTCCTCGGGGTTTCCCAGGAGGTCGCCCGCACCTTCGTCGGCAAGGCCGACGAGATCACCACCTCGGTCCGCCAGCGCTCCGCGGAGTTGTCGCAACTGCTCGACGAGAAGAGCAGCGGCCTCGTCAACGCCATCGCGGCCAAGGGCGGCCAGTTCTCGGCCGAGATCGAGCGCGCCGCCGAGGCCGCCACCAAGACCATCGACGTCAAGGCGTTCGCGTTCGCGCAATCCATGATGGACAACTCGAATGAGCTCGCCCGCATCATCAACGATGCCAGCGCGAGCGCGACGTCGATCGTCAGCCGCACTCTCAAGGAACTGCAGGATTCGACCAAGAGCTCGGTCTCGCAGGCCACCATCACGGTGGCGCAGACCCTCAAGGACCTGCAGCAGTCGACCAAGGGCGCGGTCGAACAGTCCAAGCAGGCTGCGGTATCGACGGTTTCGGAGCTCCTCGAGACCCACGGCATGCTGCGCGCCGATACCACGACGCTGTTCGAACGGCTTCGTGACGCCAACGGCCTGCTCCAGGAGGTGCTGGGCGGTGCCCAGACGAACCTCAACTCGATCGAACAGATACTGTCGACCAGGGTCGCCGAATTCGTCTCGACCATCGGCAAGCTGCTCGAAAGCGCCGACACCACCACCAGCAAGATGGACCAGCACGTCGGTTCGTTCTACGGCCTGACCTCGAAGGTGCTGGGCGATCTCGGCGAACTTGCGGTGCAATTCGACGGCCATGGGCGCGCGCTCTCCGACGCGGTCTCCACGCTCGACCAGAGCCACAAGGACAGCGCTACCGCCGTCGGCGATCGCAAGACCGCGATCGAGGAGCTCGCGAACATCGTGAACTCCCGCACCGAGGAACTCGATCAACGGCTCAAGCGCTTCTCGAACCTGCTCGACGAATCGCTCCATGCCGCCGAGGATCGCGCCCGCGACATCGCCCGGGTGGTTGCCGAAGCGACCTCGGAAGGCGCGCGCAACATCGCCGAACAGCACGCGAAAGTCCGCTCGATTACCCAGGAAGAGAGTAAGCGCACGCTCGACTCCCTGCATGAGCTCTATGAGCAGGTATCAAGCGAGAGCAAGGACCTGTTCCAGCAGAATGCGTCCGAGGCACACCAACTCCTGCAGCAGGCGACCGAACGGTTCGCCGACGTCATGCAGACCATGAAGCAGATGTCGCTCGACATGCAGCGCGAGCTCGACAATACGCGCCAGGAACTGCGCCGCGGCGTGCTCGAGCTGCCGGAGGAGACTGCGGAAAGCACGGCGCAGATGCGCCGGGTGATCGTCGACCAGATGGAGGCGCTCGCCGAGCTCAACCGCATCGTCGCCCGCCACGGCCGCAGCATGGATACGGTGGCGGTGGCAGCCGCCGCCCCCGAAACCGCGCGACGCGCCTATCGCGAGGAACCCGTGACGGTCAATGCCACGGCTCGCCAGGAAGCGGTTCGGCCGACCGTGCAACGGGCCGAGCCGGCCGCCGCGCCAGCACCGCGCGCCCGGGTCGAAGCGCCGCCGGTCGTACCGGCGGGCCCGAACGGTGCCGGCCCGGGCCGCAGCGGATGGCTGTCGGAGCTCCTGACCCGCGCCTCGCGCGAAGGCGATGAGCCCGCACAGCCCACACGCGATGACCGCGCCGCCTACCAGCCGCCGCCGCGCCAGGACGAACGCGCGCCCCGCCAAGACGCGCGTCAGGACGAACGGGCACCGCGCCAAGACGACCGCAACGCTCGCCACACCATCGAATCGCTCGACTCGCTGTCGGTCGATATCGCCCGCATGATCGATCACGATGCCGCGGCGGAGCTGTGGGATCGTTACAACCGCGGCGAGCGCAACGTGTTCACGCGGCGCCTCTACACCATGCAGGGCCAAAAGGCGTTCGACGAAGTGCGCCGGCGCTACAAGGCGGATCGCGAGTTCCGCCAGACCGTCGACCGCTACATCGGCGAATTCGAACGCCTGCTCAACGAGGTCGCGCGTGACGACCGCGGCCAGGTGGTGGCGCGCACCTACCTCACCTCGGAGACCGGCAAGGTCTACACCATGCTGGCCCACGCGGCGGGGCGGTTCGAGTAAGGCGCATCGCCGGACCGGCCGCGGCCGTTACGGCGATGCCGATCGCCCTCGCCGTACGCGGCGAGCGCTGGCCGATCGCCGGCGCCTTCACGATCAGCCGCGGCTCGAAGACCGAGGCCGAAGTGGTCGTCGCCGAACTTGCCGACGGCGCCGTCTCGGGACGCGGCGAATGCGTGCCCTATGGACGCTACGGCGAAACGGTCGCCGGCGTCATCGCGGCCATCGAGGGGCTTGCGGGCGACATCGCGGCCGGTCTCGACCGCGCCGGACTGCAGCGCGCCCTGCCGGCGGGCGCCGCGCGCAATGCGCTCGACTGCGCCTTTATCGATCTCGAGGCGAAACGCAGCGGCCGCACGGCGCATGAATTGCTGGGCGTCGGCGCCCCCGTCGCCCGCATCACCGCCTACACGATTTCGCTTGGTACCCCCGACCGGATGGCGGCGGCAGCGGCGGCGGCGGCAGCCCGGCCGCTCCTCAAGGTCAAGCTTGGCGGCGCCGGCGATACGGAGCGGATCGCCGCGGTGCGCCGTGCGGCGCCGCGGGCGGAGTTGATCGTCGACGCCAATGAGGGCTGGAGCGCGGCCGACCTTGCGGCCAATCTCGCAGCCTGCGCGGCGGCGGGGGTGACCCTCATCGAGCAGCCGCTGCCGGCTGGTGACGATGCGGCACTCGCCACGATCTCGCGGGTGATCCCGGTCTGCGCCGACGAGAGCGTCCACGACCGCGCCTCGCTCGCCGCGCTGGCGGGCAAATACGACGCCGTGAACATCAAGCTCGACAAGACCGGCGGCCTGACCGAGGCGCTGTCGCTCGCCGCCGCCGCGCAGGCCGCGGGTTTCGACCTCATGGTCGGGTGCATGATCTCGACTTCGCTCGGCATTGCGCCCGCCATGCTGGTAGCGGCGCGCGCCCGGGTGGTCGACCTCGATGGACCGCTGCTGCTGGCAACCGATCGGCCCGACGGCCTGCTCTATGACGGCAGCACCGTGTATCCGGCCGCCGCGGCGCTGTGGGGTTGAGTCGATAACCGCGCGAGGCGCGGCGGGACCTGAGGGCGGATGCCCCGTTCGCGGACGGTGCGACGATTAATCCGGACGTGCGACGAAAAATAAAGGTATCCGCCACAAAACCTCCTTGTGCGGCATGAATGTTGCTCGCAAAATAAACGTCACAGGAGGGAAACATGCGTTACACAATCCTGATGGTCGCCAGCGTCGCTGCCATGATTTCGGTCTCGTCCGCCAATGCGACCATGCGGATCAGCGGCGACCCGGGCGGCCTGATCATCGCTTATGCGGAGCGCTTTGCGGCGGCACGCGCCAGCGGGGAGCCGGTCATTATCGACGGCGCGTGCCTCTCGGCCTGCACGCTGGCGGTTGCCATTTTGCCGCGCAGCCAGGTTTGCGCCACCCGCAATGCCGTGCTCGGCTTTCACGCCGCCTGGCGACCGACCGGGAACGGCGGCAAGGCCACGAGTTCCGTCGCGACCCAGGCCATGTACGAGCTTTATCCCTCGAGCGTGCGCGACTGGATCAACCGCCGCGGCGGCCTGTCGGGCCGGATGATCTACCTGCGGGGCCGCGAGCTTGCCGGGATCGTGCCGGCCTGCGACGGCAGCTCGACGGCCGAGCCCGCGTCACGCGGCCAGCGCGCCGTGCGAGCGGTCAAGCACGATCAATATCCGCACGCCACGCTCGCCGCCCAGCCGCTGCGATGACAAAGCGGGGCCAGCCGCCATCCTGCCGCCATGGCGAACTAGGAGCAGCTGCCGAATTTCCCCACGCGTTCGCCGGACGGACCCATTACACGCTGCGCCAAGCGACGCGCACAAGAACCGGCATCCAAAAGCTTTCAGTTCGTTTTGCCAAAATGATGTTTTTTCTCGCCCCGGGGCGAAGCCGCCGGGTACAGCCGAAGATGTGGGCGCCGAAGACGGGGGCGTTATAGCCGCAATTCGCGGACCACAGGCCGATTCAGCATCCAGATACCGTCACAGACAAGAACGCAGCGTAGAAAATCGCCATCCGCAGTGCGAATCCCTCGTGGCACGTTATCCTGAAAAAAGCCGAATCACTTATCCGCGCTTCGTCGCCTGTCGTCCGCTACGCCACAACACCGCAACCACCCGCCATGCCTCTTGACCATGCGTCCTCCCAAACGCCAGCCGCCGCGGCGGCAGCAACCGTGGTGCGCCCGGCGCCCGGCGATGCCGACTTCGAGGCGATCCATGCCGCCGTCATGGCGACCGAACGGGGCCGCTGGTTTCTTCACGAATATGCCCGCCGCAACCGCCAGACCGACACGGCCGCGGTACTGGCCGCGATCGATCGCCTGATCGCGGCGGCACGGGCGGACGCCGAACTCAAGGCGCTTGCTGCGCCCGCCCGTGAGCCGCCCGCCTTAAATCCGGCCGGCGCACCCGACGTCGAGCGCCTGCGCGCCGAGCTTGCCGACATGGCAAACGCGATCGCCCTTACCAAGGCCGAGATCGCCTCCATCAAGCCTGGTGGCGCCAATGCGGACCACGGCGACCGCATCCTGGAAGCGACCGGGCAGCTCGATTCCGTGGTCCGCGCCACCGAGCGCGCCACCTCGGACATCCTGGCCGCCGCCGAACAGGTCCAGGAGGTGGCGTGGACCATGCGCGAGCAAGGCATGGAGTCGCAGTTCTGCGACCAGCTCGACGGCTACGCGACGGCAATCTACACCGCCTGCTCATTCCAAGACCTGACCGGCCAGCGCACCCGCAAGATCATCCATGTGCTGCGCTATCTCGAAGCCCGCATCCTTGCGATGTCCGGCTTGGGCGAGCAGGCGCCGGCCGACCCCCATGCCGCGCCTGATCAGCC